>OLVY01001124.1_pt1 | contig 17763 bp, 19 predicted proteins | sample 1674261 | NCBI WGS metagenome assembly OLVY01 (sample SAMEA103958155, study PRJEB25191) | human gut metagenome | biome: human-associated habitat [ENVO:00009003]; feature: intestine environment [ENVO:2100002]; material: feces | place: Germany | collected 2013/2015
AGCCTGAAAACGTCTATTTTAATAAGTTTGATCGAATAAATTTTAACTATACTTTGAAATATGGTATAATAAAGGGATTAATCTAAGGTGGTAAACATGGCAAAATTAATTCCTGGGAAGGTTCGTTCACAAGGGAGCCTTCTCTATGAAGCTGGGAAAGTTTCCCTTCAGGAAGTAAATGAAAAATACCTGTATTTTCGGGTGGAAGAAGAAAGCTTGCGGTACAGTTTGGACGACGATGCCATTTTTTGTAGCTGTGCTTTCTTTCAAAAGAAAAAATTCTGTACGCATCTGGCAGCTGTGGAAGCTTTTTTGAAGAATGATGACAGTGGGAAAGCAGCTCTTGCAAGTCTTGAAGAAGATGCCACTGTGACAGAGGAAACTCAGGAGAAGGTATCTTTTGGAAGTTTGTTTTTAGATCAGGTCCTTCCAAAAATCGAAAAGAAAGAAACTCGCTATGTCTTATCAACTGTTGGGCAGGAGGATGAATACTCTGGTCAATTCTTGTGGACTCTTCGCATTCGTCGCTTGCCAGACGAGCGCTCTTATGTGATCAGAGATGTGCTAGCTTTTTTGCAGACCCTTCAGAAAGAAGGACACTTTGCAATTGGCAAAAGTTATTATGAACCCATTTCTTACTTAGAATTTGATGAGGCTAGTCAGGATGTGATTAATTTCCTACAAGGCTTGGTCACAGATGGTGGATCGAAAGAGCAAGATTTCTTTCCCAATGCTGGGCGCCATCTTTATTTTCCACCGACTCTCTTTGAAGAAGCTGTGGAATTACTGATGAATTTGGATTCCTTCCTCTTGCAATATAGCTTGTATGATTTTCAAGAAGTCCATTTTCAGGATGTCCATGAGGAGGAAGAGCTCTTTCATTTTCAGGTGGAAGACCATGGTGATTTTTACGAATTGATCATTACTGAGCCACAAGTGAAGGTTGTCGAGTCTGCTGTTTACCTGTTTCGAAATGGTGTCTTCTATCACCTGACGCCCCAACAGCGGACCCTATGGAAGGCCATCCAAGATCTTCCGATGGATCAGGATCGCAAAAAACGTCTGCATTTTGATCCAACGGACCAAACAAAGCTTTCTTATAGTTTAAATGAGTTCAAAAAACTGGGGAAAATAACGGCTCCGACCAGCTTTTTAATCCACGATTTCACTCCAGAATTTCATTTTGATCTAGCACAGGACCAGACTGTTCTACTGGACGTGGTCTTTCAATACCAGGATCGTGCGGTGACCACGCGTGAGGAACTCCTCAATCTTCCTTATTCCAGTGATTTCGATAAGGAGCAAGAAGTCTTTTCAACCATGCTAGCAGCAGGTTTTACAGACGACTTTTCTTCCCAAAGAAGTCCTTTATCAAGTGAGCAAATCTATCCATTCTTTCACCAACAGATCCCGACTTTTGAAGCCTTAGGAGAGGTTACCCTCTCTGATAGCCTTTTAGATCTTTATCAAGTGGAGCGTCCAAAAATTGATGTTAAAACCAATGGCAGTCTACTGGAGATCGGTTTTGACTTTGAAAGTGTGGATCCAGCTGAAGTGGACCAGGTTCTCAAAGCTTTGGTGGGGCAAGAAGATTATTTTGTCAGCCATACAGGGAAGGTCCTTGTTTTTGATGAAGAAACCAAGAAGATCAGTCGGGCCTTGGCAGATCTGCGAGCTAAAATGAGCAAGGGTGGGAAACTACATGCTCGTCGGATTGCTGCTTATCAGCTATCTGATTTGTTGGCAGATCAAGACAATGTTCATTTTTCAGAAGAATTTCGAAATTTGGCTCATGATCTGACTCATCCAGAAGATTACCACCTCCCTCAGATGACAATCCAAGCGACCCTGAGGGATTACCAAGAAATAGGGGTCAAATGGTTCTCCATGCTAAATCATTATGGTTTTGGCGGTATTTTAGCGGATGATATGGGGCTTGGGAAAACCCTGCAGACTATTTCCTTCTTGACCAGTGTCGCAAAAAAAGAAACTAAAATCTTGATTCTAGCTCCATCTAGTCTCATCTACAATTGGAAACAAGAATTTTCAAAATTCGCTCCTCAGATGGAAGTGGCAGTCGTCTACGGCCTCAAGCAACACCGAGATGAACTCATCGCAACCAATCCACAGGTGGTTATCACTAGTTACGCTTCTTTCCGGCAAGATGTGGAGGAATACCAGAAGAATCAGTATGAGTACTTGATTCTAGATGAAGCCCAGGTCATGAAAAATGCCCAAACCAAGATTGCCCAACACTTACGTGGCTTTGAGGTTCCGCATGTGTTTGCCCTATCTGGGACACCGATTGAAAATCATGTGGGAGAACTCTGGTCTATTTTTCAAATTGTACTTCCAGGGCTGTTCCCGGCTAAAAAAGAATTTCAAAAATTGAGTCCTGAGACCATTGCACGATTTGTCAAACCTTTTGTCATGAGACGGAAAAAAGATGAAGTGCTCCAAGAATTACCGGACTTGATTGAAACAACCTACCACAATGAGTTGGATGAAAGCCAAAAAACGATCTATTTGGCTCAATTAAAACAAATTCAAGATCGGGTTCGAAGCTCTAGTGAGGAAGAAATAAATCGGAGCAAGGTGGAAATTCTCTCTGGTCTCATGCGCCTTCGCCAAATCTGTGATACCCCCGCCCTCTTTATGGAAGACTATCAGGGAGATAGTGGGAAATTGGAGAGCCTTCGAGATCTTTTGGGGCAAATCAAGGATGGCGACCATCGGGTTTTGATCTTCTCCCAATTTAGAGGCATGTTGGATATCCTAGAGCAGGAAATTGACCAGCTTGGCATGACCTCCTTTAAAATCACGGGTTCCACTCTGGCCAAGGATCGTCAAGAAATGACCAATGCCTTTAATGCAGGTGAGCGCCATGCTTTTCTCATTTCTCTGAAGGCTGGAGGGGTCGGATTAAACCTCACTGGTGCCGATACGGTCATCTTAGTCGATTTGTGGTGGAATCCTGCAGTGGAAGACCAGGCTATTGGACGTGCCCATCGAATGGGACAGGAACAAAATGTTGAAGTTTACCGCATGATTACTCGTGGTACGATTGAAGAGAAAATCCAAGAACTGCAAGCTTCCAAAAGACACTTGGTCTCAACGATTTTAGATGGAACGGAAACACGATCCAGTTTATCGGTTGAGGAAATTCGTGAGATTCTTGGAATTCTGTCAGAATAGCTTGAAAAATTCTGTGAATAGTTTATAATTAATGGAGTGTCGAAAGGAAGAAAGCATGACAGAAAAATATTTTCCTCAAGTAGGGGATAATGAGTTGATGTTAACAGAGATGCCCCACATGAACCTGTATGATGAAACAGATTTGATTAGTAACATTACAGGCGACTATGTGGATAAAAATTATTTGGAATGGCAACCGATTGCTGAAAACACCAAACCTAAGCATCCTTACCATCAACCACTAGAAGAGCCCCTACCGAAAAGACGGCCAGTAAGAAAACCTGATTTTAAAGAGCCGATTGATAAAAAAAGCCCTGCCAATCGTTATGCAGAGGAAGCGAGAGAGCGTGCGCGTGAGGATCTGAAAAAGAAACGCACAGCACCCTATCTGACAACGGATCCAGCAGCTACTACAAGTAAGCGGAAAAAACCGTTTATTTCAGAACGGAAACCTGGTCAGCCAACGGCTCCCTTCCAAAAGGAAAACCCGGGTGAATTATTGAAATACAGCAAACGATTGCGACAAGATCAGTTGATCCTTGCAGAGTTCGAATCTGCAGGAGAACCAGAAGTGGCAGAACCGACTGAAAAGAAAAACAATTATGATTTCTTAAAGACTAGCCAAATATACAATAAAGATCAGCACAAGTTGAAACCACAGCCAATCAAACAAGAATTGGATTTAACCCATCTAGATCAAGAATAAGGAGAAAACATGTCTAATACATACCATTTTATTGGAATTAAAGGAGCTGGGATGAGTGCTTTAGCTCTCATGCTTCATCAAATGGGACATACGGTTCAAGGGTCAGATGTTGAGAAGTATTACTTTACGCAACGTGGCTTGGAACAAGCAGGGATTCTAATTTATCCATTTGATGTGAAAAATTTGGAAGGCGACAAGATCCTCATTGCCGGGAATGCTTTCCGTCCAGATAACAATGTGGAAATTGCTTATGCAGATGAGCATGGTTTAACCTATAAACGCTACCATGAATTCCTTGGTGAATTTATGCGAGACTTCATCAGCATGGGAGTTGCTGGAGCACACGGAAAAACCTCAACAACAGGGATGCTTTCGCATGTCTTATCAAATATCACTGATACCAGTTATTTGATTGGTGACGGGACAGGTCGTGGCTCTGCAGCAGCCAAATACTTTGTATTTGAATCAGATGAGTATGAACGCCACTTTATGCCTTACCATCCTGAATACAGCATCATCACCAATATTGACTTCGACCATCCAGACTATTTCACGAGCTTGGAAGATGTCTTTAATGCCTTTAACGATTATGCTAAACAAATCAGCAAAGGACTCTTCATCTATGGAGAAGACAAAGAATTGCGTCGGATTACCTCATCAGCACCAATTTATTACTATGGTTTTGATAAGGAGACGAACGATTTTGTGGCAAGCAACTTGCTTCGCTCAACGACAGGTTCAACCTTCAACGTTCATTTCCGTGGAGAAGATTTGGGGCAATTCCATATCCCAACTTTTGGTCGCCACAACATCATGAATGCCACAGCAGTCATTGGTTTGCTTTACATTGCAGGATTTGACTTAGATTTAGTCCGCGAGCATTTGAAGACCTTTGCTGGAGTGAAACGTCGTTTCACTGAAAAAGTAGTCAATGGAACAGTGATCATTGATGACTTTGCGCACCATCCAACGGAAATTATTGCAACCTTGGATGCGGCCCGTCAAAAATACCCAAGCAAAGAGATTGTGGCCATTTTCCAACCACATACCTTTACACGGACGATTGCCTTGTTAGATGAATTTGCAGAAGCCTTGAATCAAGCAGATGCTGTTTACTTGGCACAGATCTATGGTTCTGCACGGGAAGTCGATCACGGCGATGTGAAAGTTGAAGATTTGGAAGCAAAAATTGTCAAACGCTCAGCGATTATTACAGCTGAGAATGTTTCTCCTCTTCTTGACCATGATAATGCGGTCTATGTCTTTATGGGAGCTGGAGATATTCAAACCTATGAATACTCATTTGAGCGTTTATTATCTAGTTTGACACATAGTGTACAATAAGAGATGATTGAGTCTGGAATCGATTGGTTCCAGACTCAAATTTATCTGTCCACTGAAGGAGTATGAGATGAGGAAAGCAGGATGATAATTCGATCAATCACCCCAGCTGATCAAGAACAGCTGCTGTTACTAGAAGAAGAACTTCATGGCAATGAAGGAAAGGAGCACAGGGCCACTCTTGAGGAAGCGCTAGGTTCGAAGGAAGCCATTTCTTTGCTTGCAGAGCAGGCGGGGGATGCTGTGGCTTACTTGTTGGCGACAGAAGACCAGCCTTTAAAAGGAAACCTAATCGTATTGCGATTAGCAGTGAGACCGGCCTTTCAAGGTCAAGGTTATGGTTCTATTTTAATCGCTGCTTTAAAGGATCTAGCTGTTCAAAAGGAAAAGGAAGCCATTTGGATCGATTGCCCAGAAGACTTACTATCTTATTTTGCCCAGCAAGGATTTCGAGATGAAGCTGAGTCTGATCGAGGTGTCCATATGGTTTGGGAACGATAGAAGGAGTAAATGATGAAAGAAAAGATTCACATTAGACAGGCAGAGCTGCAGGATTTGGATGCCATCGAGCGCATTGAGCTTGAGAATTTCTCAGAAGAAGAAGCGATTGCGCGTGAGATTTTAAAAGATCACATTGAAAAGATCCAAACGACTTTTCTAGTAGCCGAGTGCGAGGGTCAGATTTTAGGCTATTTAGAAGGACCTGTTAGACCGGAGCGCTATTTGATCGATTCCTCTTTTTCAGAGGTTGAAGATCTAAGTCATTTAGAAAAGGGCTTTATTTCCATTACGAGTCTATCCATTGCTAAAGAAGCCCAAGGACTTGGAGTGGGAACCCTTTTGCTTGAAGCGATGAAAGAGATTGTGATTAAGGAGGGCCGTCAAGGAATCAATTTGACCTGTCATGATTATTTGATTCCTTATTACGAAAAGCAAGGATTTACCAATGAGGGTCTTTCAGAATCCCAATATGCGGGCGAAGTTTGGTACAATCTGGTCTGGGAAAATGAAAACCTTAATTAAATAGGTATTTTGAAGAAGAAGGGCGATTTGTATTGCTTTTCTAAATCTTTTAAGATATAATATTAAGGATTATGATGAGGGAGGTCAATTATTTGACTGATAAATCACAAGACAGTGAGAAGTTATTAAGCTTCAAAGAGCAGATCCTCAGAGACTTAGAAGAGGCCAATGAGCAACTTTTAAAGATCGAAAAAGAGTATGATCTACCTGATCGAAGTATTGAAACCCCTTCTTCACTGAAAGAGGAGGAAGAAGCAACACTACCTCCAAAAGTAGAAGAATCTGCGTTGGCTCCCAAAGAAGAACCAGTGGAGCCGGTAAAGGCGACTCCTGCTGTGGAAGAAAAGAGTGAGCTTACAAAGCCTGCTAAAAAAGAACCAAGTCAGGAACCGGTAGAGGAAAGCTTATCGCGCTCTTCTCGTAACCAGCGCCAACAAAAACAAAAGAAACAAAATAAAATCGCTAAACGAATTGTGCGGACAGTAGTCAGCCTTTTGCTGATTGTGATCGTAGCTACAGGGATCTTTGCTGTGACCTATATCCATTCAGCTGTCAAGCCGATGGATAAAAATGCAACAGAATTCGTAACGGTTGAGATTCCAGCAGGTTCAAGTAATCGTGAGATTGGCGCGATCCTTGAAAAAAAAGGGCTCGTGAAAAATGGCCAGTTCTTTAACTACTATACCAAGTTCAAGAATTATAGCAATTTCAAATCCGGTTATTTCAACTTGCAAAAGAGCATGGATCTAGAAACCATCATCCAAAAACTGCAAGAAGAGGGAACCAAAACTCCTCAGGCTCCAGTTCTTGGAAAGGTCACGATTCCAGAAGGCTATACGATTGATCAGATTGCGACGGCTATCACCGCCGATGTCTCCACTAAGAAGGCAGGCAAGACTCCATTTAAGAAAGAAGATTTCTTGAAGGCTGTCCAAGACGATGCCTTTATTGAGAAGATGGTGGCCAAATATCCTAAGCTCTTGGCGAATCTGCCAAGTAAGGATTCTGGTGTTCGCTACCGTTTAGAAGGTTATCTCTTCCCAGCAACTTATAACTATGGGAAAGATACCACAGTGAAAGAGATGATCGATCAGATGCTTGCGGCAATGGATCAAAACTTAACCCCATACTATGAAACGCTTGAGAGCAAGAACATCAATGTAAACGAAGTATTGACTCTTGCTTCCTTGGTTGAAAAAGAAGGGGCGACGGATCAGGACCGCAAAGATATCGCAAGTGTCTTCTATAATCGCTTGAACCAAGATATGCCTTTGCAAAGTAATATTGCAATTCTTTATGCAGAAGGGAAACTTGGTCAAAAGACGACCTTAAAAGAAGATGCAACGATCGATACAGAGCTGGATTCCCCTTATAATATTTATAAGAATACTGGCTTGATGCCTGGCCCAGTGGATAACCCTGGAGTATCAGCGATCGAAGCGGCGGTGAACCCAAGTAAGACCGATTACTTGTATTTTGTTGCAAATGTCGAAAATGGTGAAGTTTTCTTCGCTAAGACATACGAAGAACACAATAAAAATGTTGAAGAACACGTCAATAGCAAATTGACACAAGCAAGTTCAAACTAGAAAAAGCATGTGGCGCGTCCACAGCTTTTTCATTCAAATAATAGAAAGAGAAGAATAATGGCAGAAAAAACATACCCAATGACCCTAGCAGAAAAAGAAAAATTAGAACTAGAATTAGAAGAATTGAAATTGGTCCGTCGACCTGAAGTCGTAGAACGGATCAAGATCGCTCGCTCATACGGTGACCTCTCAGAAAACTCTGAGTACGAAGCGGCAAAAGATGAACAAGCTTTTGTGGAAGGTCAAATCTCTAGTTTGGAAACAAAAATCCGTTATGCGGAAATCGTCGATAGTGACGCTGTTGCAGTAGACGAAGTAGCGATCGGAAAAACCGTTACAGTTCAAGAAGTTGGCGAAACAGATGAAGAAGTATACAGCATCGTCGGTTCAGCAGGGGCAGATGCCTTTGCAGGGAAGATCTCGAACGAAAGCCCAATCGGTCACGCATTGATTGGTAAGAAGACAGGTGATGTGGTCACTGTTGAGACACCAGCTGGAAGCTACCAAGTGAAAATTTTGAACGTAGAAAAAACAGCGTAAATATAAAATGCAGGCTCTCCTATAGGGCTTGTTTTTTTGTGCTCTTAATCCCCTTGTGAGGGTGTAAATTTTTCGTTGATTGATTGAAAGGGATTAAAAAAGCACCTGAACTAGAGGGTTCAGGTGCTTCAGTAATTCCGCTAGAATTTAGAAGTTTGTACTACTTTCTATTGCGTTGTTTTCCTGCATTGCGGTTGTTTTTTGGTTTGTGTTGAATTTGTGTCGTTGCAGTTGGTGTAACGTCTTTTTTTACGCGGTGACTAGTCGCTTTTGGAGGATTGTTTTTGTATTCCTCAGCGACCCGTTTGCGAAGATTTGGACGAATCAAGTAGTTGATGACAAATTGTTGGATAATTTGGATCACCCCACCGACTACCCAGTAAAGAGTCACTCCAGCTGAAGAGATCAATGAGAAGACACCGATCATAATCGGGCTCATCAGTGATGCTTTACGCATACTTTCCTTTTGGGTTTCATCTTCAATCCCATGAAGAGAGAGCATACTTTGGATATAGTAGAGAACCGCTACGATAGCCGTCAAGAGCAAGCTTGGTTTTCCAAGAGCAATACCAAGGAAACTACTTTCTGCTACCCCTTTGGTGTGCTGAGCTGCAAAGAAGAGGGCAGAGAAGAATGGCATTTGGATCAAGAGTGGTAAACACCCAACTCCACCAAACATGCTAACCCCATTTTCACGTTGAGCAGCCATTAATTCCTGTTGCGCCAATAGCTTTTCTTCTTGTGTGCTAGCGTTCTTCATGCGCTCTTGGATTGGCCCAAGGATAGGTTTTAAGTAGTTCATCTTTTCAGATTGGTAGGTTGCCTTCCATGATTGGTACAAACCAAGTGGCAAGATGATTAAACGCACGATCAAGGTGACGATAATAATCCCGATCCCAAAGCCCAAGCCAAGGTTATTAGCAAAGAATTTGATGGCTTCGCCCATTGGACGGCCAAGAAGATTCCAGATCAATCCAGTCGGATTTCCAGTTTTCCGATCGACACTCACGCATCCTGATAAGAAGACAAGCGAAGCTAGTCCCATCGATGCAAGTAATGCAAGTTTATTTTTTTTCACAAATAGTTCCTTCTTTTTTTTAATGTTACCTTTCTATTCTACTGTTTTTTTTGAAAATACACAATAGTTCTCTAGTCTTAATTTGCAATTTTGAAGTCTGTATAGTTTTCAAAGTTTGCGAGCGTAACATCTAAATAAGTCACATGCGCAAAAGGCGTAGGACCTTTGCGAATTTCTTGGATGAATTTGGCCATTTGGCTACTAGACTCTGCCTGGGCCAGAATGCCAACTGTTCCGTCGTCATTATTCCAGACACGGCCAGTGATCCCACCAATCTCCAAGGCAAGACTGTAGACTCCCCAGCGAAAACCAACTCCTTGAACCCGTCCTTGGGCAATCATTTTTACCTTTTGCATGTGCATCCTCCTTGACTCGAAGAAATCTATCTGTGGCATGATTTCTTCTTTTTCTTTGTGCTATAATAGTTCTATGAATATTATAACGTCTAAATCCAATAATGTAATCAAAAATGCTAAAAAATTACATCAAAAAAAATATCGGACAGATTCCTATCTCATTGAAGGTTGGCATCTCTTTGAAGAGGCAGTAGAAAATCAGGCGATCATTCGTCAGGTCTTTGTTTTAGAAGCCTATTTAGACCGGGTAGAGAATATCCAAAACGTCACTGTCGTGACTTCGGAGATCTTGAGTCTCTTGGCTGATTCGAAGACCCCTCAAGGAATTGTCGCAGAGATTCTTCTAGAGCAGCCAGAACTTCCAGATCAGTTACAAGGTCGTTACCTCTATTTGGAGGATGTCCAAGATCCAGGTAATGTGGGAACCATGATTCGAACAGCAGATGCAGCCGGCTTTGATGGTGTCATGCTTTCGAAAGCATCCGCAGATCTCTATAGTCTCAAGACTCTTCGATCCATGCAGGGCAGTCATTTCCATCTTCCTATCTGGAAATGGGACCGAGAAGAACTGTTTGAACGAGCTAGTCAATCCAATCTAGCGGTCCTCGCAACGACGCTATCAGAAGCTTCCATCGATTACCGTCAGCTCCCTCAGATTGATCAATTGATTTTGGTAATGGGCAATGAAGGCAAGGGCATCAGTCCAGAAATGGCTACACGAGCCGACCAGCTTGTTCATATTACCATGCCGGGTCGAGCTGAGAGTTTGAATGTTGCAGTAGCTGCTGGAATTTTGATGTTTCATTTAAGGAATTTTTGAGAAAAAGCAGTATACTTAAGTTGAAAAAAGAAATTGGTGGAAATCTTATTGGGAGAGCCTATCAAGAAAAGGTGGTGATCTGATGCAATATCATCGAGACAAAGAATACATGACCTATGTGGGACAGTTGATCCAGCACCCTAAGGTTCAAAAATTAGCCGACATCCCCCATCATATTCATTCCAATCGTTTGGAGCATTCCATTCATGTTAGCTATACTAGTTATAAACTGGCTAAAAAATTAGGCTGGGATGCTAAAAGTACGGCTCGGGGTGGCCTCTTGCATGACCTCTTTTACTATGATTGGCGCGAGACTAAGTTTACCAAGAGTCACGCCTGGATTCATCCACGCATTGCCGTGAGAAATGCGCGAAAGATTACAGATCTTAATGCTAAGGAAGAAGATATCATCATTAAACACATGTGGGGAGCTACCCTTGCTCCGCCTCGCTACAAAGAATCCTTCGTAGTGACCATGGTGGATAAATACTGGGCTGTTAAAGAAGCTTCAGAACCATGGCGTAAAAAGATGGCTAAAAGGAGATTTTTTCATCGAAAAATGTTAAAATCGTAGTAAACAAATTTGAAAGGAACTTGTTAATATGTATAATGATTCAGTAATCCAAGAACAAAGTGGATTGAATGCTTTTTATAACAAAATCTATTCATTAGTAGGAATTGGTGTTGGGATTTCAGCCCTTGTGTCTGGCCTGATGATGACGGTCTTTCAAGACTTCTTCGTTCAAATCTTGACAACAGCACCAATGGTTTACTACGCAGCAGTTGTTGTAGAATTGATCTTGGTCTTTGTTGCCAGTGGGAAGGCTGTTAAAAATAGCCCGTCTGCTCTTCCGATCTTCTTGATCTACTCAGCTTTGAATGGCTTTACCTTGAGCTTTATCATTGCTCGCTACATGCAAGCGACGGTTTATAAGGCTTTCTTGGTCAGTGCCTTGATGTTTATTGTCATGGGTGCTATCGGACGCGTCGTGAAAAAAGACCTTTCTGGAATGGGACGTGCCTTGATGGGAGTCTTGATCGGTGTGATCATCGCTTCTGTTGTGAACATGTTCTTGAGAAGTTCTGGCATGGATTATATCTTGAGTATTATCTCTGTCTTCCTCTTTGCAGGATTGACAGCTTGGGATAACCAAAAGATTCGCTATGTCTATGATCAAACAAATGGTCAACCTGCTACAGGTTGGGCAGTAGCGATGGCTTTGGAACTTTATCTTGACTTTATCAACCTCTTTATCAGCCTTCTTCGTATCTTCGGAAGAAACGACTAATCAAAGAGAGATTGAGCTGGGGCAGTTGCCTCGGCTTTTTTTGTCTTTCGACTTGTGCTATACTAATAGTGACTAAAGAATAGAAATGAGCGCTTATGAAAACACCCTTTGTAACCCGTGAACAATTAGAAAGCCTGACCCAAGAATTTCCGACCCCTTTCCATCTCTATGATGAAGCAGGAATTCGTGAAACGGCTCGTGCTCTCCATCAAGCTTTTGCTTGGAATGAAGGATTTAAGGAATACTTTGCCATCAAGGCGACTCCTAACCCATCGATCCTAAAAATTTTGCAAGAAGAGGGCTGTGGTGTCGACACCGCCAGCTACGTGGAATTGTTAATGGCGGATAAACTGGGCTTTAGTGGAAAAGAGATCATGTTTTCTTCTAACAATACGCCAGCAGATGAATTTGTCTATGCTAGAGAATTAGGGGCAACGATCAATCTGGACGCCTATGAAGACATTGCTTTCTTGAAGTCTGTGACTAGCATTCCCAAGGTCATTTCTTGCCGCTATAATCCTGGTGGAGTTTTTGAACTGGGAACCGATATTATGGACAATCCTGAAGAAGCCAAGTTTGGAATGACCAAGGAGCAATTGATCCAAGCCTTTATCGAGTTGAAAGAACTGGGGGTGGAAGAGTTTGGCATTCACGCCTTATTAGCTTCTAATACTGTATCCAACGATTACTATCCAGAGCTAGCGCGTCAACTTTTTGAATTAGCAGTAGAAGTCGTCGAGAAAACAGGTGTCCACTTGGGCTTCATCAACCTCTCTGGTGGAGTTGGGGTCAATTACAAGCCAGAGCAAGAACCAAATGATATTGCCATTATTGGGGAAGGCGTGCACCGCGTTTTTGATGAGATTCTCAAACCGGCAGGACTTGGCCATGTGAAAATCTATACCGAACTTGGTCGCTTTATGCTAGCTTCACACGGTCTTTTGGTAACCAGAGTGACGCATAAAAAGAAAACCTACCGGACCTATGTGGGTGTCGATGCTTCAGCTGTGAACCTTCTTAGACCGGCTATGTACGGTGCTTATCACCATATTACCAATATGGATCGTCCAGAGGAACCGACTGAAGTGGTCGATGTTGTGGGAAGTCTCTGTGAAAATAACGATAAATTTGCTAAACAACGAGAACTACCAGTGACGGAGATTGGAGATTTGCTCGTGATCCATGACACCGGAGCCCATGGATTTTCAATGGGGTATCAGTACAATGCTAAGTTGCGTTCAGCAGAAGTTTTGCTTCAAGAAGATGGGCAGGCCCGTTTGATTCGTCGAGCAGAAAAACCAGAAGATTATCTTGCGACACTCTACGGCTTTGACATTGAAAAATAAGCGATTGTCTGATATAATGATAGTTATGTAAAAATAATGGATCGGAGAAAATTGTATGAATCTCTTTTTAGGAATTTTGTTGATTATTTTAGCTTTCTTTGGTGGGATGGTTGCAGGAATGTTCTTGCTTCGTCGTCAATTTGAAAAAGAATTTGCATCAAATCCCCGTTTGAATGTTGAAGCAGTTCGGACTCTTTTAGGTGCGAGTGGCCAACGTCCAAGCGAAGCAAAAGTTCAACAAGTCTATCGCCAAATTGTGAACCAACAAAAATCAGCAATGGCGAAAAACAAGAAAAAATAAGAGTGGGGCAATCTCACGATAATAAATGAGAGGGGCTTGGAGGAATTTCTTAGTCCCTCCTTTTGGAAGGAAGAGATATGGATAACCGACCGATTGGTTTTTTAGATTCTGGAGTAGGGGGCTTGACTGTTGTCCGCGAATTGCTCCGTCAGCTTCCTCACGAAGATGTCGTCTATATTGGAGATTCAGCGCGTGCACCTTATGGTCCTAGACCAGCAGACCAAATTCGCGAGTATACTTGGCAGATGGTGAACTTCCTTCTGACCAAAAATGTCAAGATGATTGTTTTAGCTTGTAATACAGCGACTGCAGTGGTTTGGGAAGAAGTCAAGGAAAAACTTGATATTCCTGTTTTGGGAGTGATTTTGCCTGGAGCTTCTGCAGCCATTAAATCAACGACCCATCAAAAAATTGGGGTGATTGGGACACCGATGACGGTTTCTTCTGGAATTTATAAAGAGAAGATTCAAAGTCTGGCACTAGATATGAAAGTCACCAGTTTAGCTTGTCCCAAGTTTGTTCCTTTAGTGGAATCCAACGAATTGACATCCAGTGTGACCAAAAAGGTGGTTTATGAAACCCTAAAACCACTAGTTGGAAAGGTTGATACCTTGGTCTTGGGATGCACCCATTATCCCCTTTTAAAACCGATCATTCAAAATGTGATGGGACCGGATGTCAAATTGATTGATAGTGGGGCAGAGTGTGTTCGGGATATTTCCGTCTTATTAAACTATTTTGAGCTCAATAAGAGTCGCGAACTCTTAGAGCAGACCCACCGCTTTTATACCACTGCAAATGCCAATAGCTTTGCAGCGATTGCCGAAAAATGGCTAGAACGTTCAGTGAATGTGGAGCATGTAAATTTATGAGTGACAAACTATTTGAATACAAAGATCCCCAAGATTGGTATATTGCCCAATGGGGAGAAGATGCAGACTACAACCAATTTAGTCAAGTGCCTGCGGAAGCTTCCACTCTGTTAGATCAGCTGGAACTTCTCTTTGCCAAGGATCCTGAAGGATTCCCTCTCAATCTATCGGTGATGCGCTATGGTTCGGCCTTTCGTTTTCTGACCTTTTTGACCGAAATCTTGAATGAAGTCAAGGGAAGAGCTTTTGAAATCGTACAGCGTCAAGGAGCCTTGCTCTTGGTTGAAAAAGGGAAATTGCTCTATTTGCATTTGCCAAGTGATGGGGTGGATTTGGAAGCTTTTTTAGGGCAAGACAAGGTCAAAGATACGATTCTTATTGCGACTCGAAATGAGGGAAAAACCAAAGAATTCCGTAATATGTTTGAAAAGCTAGGCTTTGAAGTGGAAAACCTCAATCAGTATCCAGAGCTTCCAGAAGTCGAAGAAACAGGGATGACTTTTGAGGAGAATGCCCGCCTAAAAGCTGAAACGATTGCAGAGCTAACTGGGAAAACAGTCTTAGCGGATGATTCAGGTTTGAAGGTGGATATCTTGGGAGGCTTACCAGGAGTTTGGTCAGCTCGCTTTGCGGGAGTTGGTGCGACAGATGCGGAAAACAATGCGAAATTATTGCACGAATTGGCCATGGTCTTTGACTTGAAAGACCGTTCAGCCCAGTTCCATACGACCTTGGTGGTTGCAAGGCCAGGCAAGGAAAGCTTGGTGGTTGAAGCTGATTGGCCAGGGTATATTAATTTTGAACCTAAGGGTGAAAACGGGTTTGGCTATGATCCACTCTTCTTAGTTGGGGAAACGGGCCGTGCTGCCGCTGAATTAACACTTGAAGAAAAAAATACACAATCGCATCGTGCTTTAGCTGTTAAAAAGTTATTGGAGGTATTTCCATCATGGCAAAGCAAACAATCATCGTGATGAGTGACTCGCATGGAGACCGCTCCGTTGTTGAAGCTATTAAAGAAAAATACCTAGGCCAGGTCGATGGGATCTTTCACAATGGGGATTCTGAGCTAAAAAGTGACGATCCTGTCTGGGAAGGGATCCACGTTGTCCAAGGAAATATGGATTTTTATGATGGCTATCCGGAACGCTTGGTGACCCAACTAGGGCCAACACGGATCATCCAGACCCATGGGCATCTCTTCCAGATCAATTTTAGTTTTCAAAAATTGGATCTGTGGGCCCAAGAGGAAGAAGCAGATATCTGTCTTTACGGCCACCTTCATATCCCAGATGCTTGGAAGGAAGGAAGAACCCTCTTTGTGAATCCTGGATCGATCAGTCAACCACGCGGTCTGATTCGAGAGTGTCTCTATGCTAAAATTGAGATAGATGATTCTCATTACAAGGTAGAGTACTACACGAGAGACCATGTATTGTATCCTGAATTGACAAAGGAGTTTAGCAGATGATAGCAAAGGAATTTGAACGTTTCTTGCTGGCGCAGGAAGAGACGTTCTTAACTCCAGCCAAAAATTTAGCGGTCTTGATTGATAACCACAATGTAGACCATGCTGTCTTGTTGTTGAGCCAGATTAGCTATAGTCGTATTCCGGTAGTGACGGATGAACGCAAGTTTGTGGGAACGATCTCCCTAACGGATATTCTATCTTATCAATTGAAACACGAGATTCCTGAGGAGACTTTTGCCTCGATGGATATCGTAGACGTTGCAAAAAAAGAGGTCGGGGTCATCGGCTTAGACTTCAATTTGACAGAAGTCCTGCACAAGTTGGTGGATGACTCCTTCCTTTCGGTGGTGGATGAAGAAGGCTATTTCCAAGGGATTATTACACGGAAATCGATTCTTAAAGCCATCAATTCGCTAATGCATGGTTTTTCAAATGAATACGAGATGATTCCAAAATGAAAGAATTTATTGCAAGTTTTATTGATCAAAAAGAACTAAGTGAAAATTCTCAGTCAGCCTATTTCTATGATTTGGACCAATTTATTGAATCAATTCATGGAAAAGTGACGCCGACGAATTTGAGAATTTACCAAGCTTCGATTAAAGATTTTAAACCGGCGGTTCAAAAACGAAAATTATCCGCCGTCAACCAATTTTTATATTATTTGTATCAAGAACGCTTTATTTCTGAATACCATCGTTTGGTCTTGCCTAAAATTCAACCGGCCAAGACCCATGATCGGGAATTGTTGGATCTGACCCATTTTTGGGAAGAATCAACTAACCCACAGGGACGCTTGATGGCCTTGTTGATTCTGGAGATGGGCTTGTTGCCAAGTGAGATCCTCCAAGTCAAAGTCGAAGATATTCAGCTGGACTTTCATGTCATTCGAGTGGGCAAAGATGGCCAAAAACGGGTTTTAAAGGTTCCAGAGCCGTTACTGGATGAATTGCAACTCTTCCTAGATGGTATTTATCTCTTTGATAATAAAGGAAAATGCTACTCCCGTCAGTGGGGATTCCGACAATTAGAAGCCTTCTTGATCGAAAAAGGGAATCAAGACCTTTCGGCGCAATCGATTCGTGAGCAATATATTTTGAAACAACGAGAACTCGGTGTGGATCTCTTTAGTATTGCGCGTGAATTGGGCCTAAAAACCATGGTGACATTAGAAAAATATAAATAATGGATATTAAAATAAAAGATTTTGAAGGGCCTTTGGACCTCTTGCTCCACTTGGTCTCTAAATACCAGATGGATATCTATGAGGTCCCCTTGATTGAGGTGATCGAACAGTATCTGGCTTATCTGGCGACTCTCCAGGCTATGAAACTAGAGGTAGCAGGGGAATACATGCTGATGGCTAGTCAACTAACCCTGATCAAGAGTCGAAGACTTCTTCCTAAGGTCGCAGAGGAGATGGATGAAGCAGAGGATCTCGAGCAGGACCTCCTTTCTCAATTGGAAGAGTACCGTACTTACAAGCAATTAGGAGAGTTGATGGCCTCACAGCACGAGGAGCGCGCCCTCTATTATTCGAAACCAAAGATGGAATTGGTCTATGACGATACCGAATTACTTCATGATCGCACCACGGTGGATCTCTTCTTGGCTTTCTCAAAATTATTGACCAAGAAAAAAGAAGAATTCCGTCAGAACCATACGACCATTGTAAAGGATGAATACAAGATTGAGGATCTGATGGACCAGCTGCGTCACCGATTCCAAGATCGTTCACAAGTTCTCTTGCAGGACTTGTTTCTAGAAGCAACGGATCTCCAAGAGGTCATTACTCTATTTCTTGCAACCCTTGAATTGATCAAGATTCAAGAAGTA
>OLVY01001127.1_pt1 | contig 17749 bp, 20 predicted proteins | sample 1674261 | NCBI WGS metagenome assembly OLVY01 (sample SAMEA103958155, study PRJEB25191) | human gut metagenome | biome: human-associated habitat [ENVO:00009003]; feature: intestine environment [ENVO:2100002]; material: feces | place: Germany | collected 2013/2015
GCTCATTGGGCTTCGGCTCAACGAGGATCAGCGCATCGTCACGATAGGTCAGGATGTCGTTGAACGCGTCGCGCAGCTGGAGGGTCATCTCGACGGGGTTCTTGCCTTCAGCACACAGGGTGCCTTCACGGGCCAGCCACAGCTGGATCTTCTTGGTGCCGAGCGCCTTGGCAATGTCGCAGGAGCGGCGGGCACGCCACTGGGCAAACTCACGGTCTTCCTTGCGGGAAGCAGTGAAGCCGCCGTCATTCGTGCGCTTGTCGAACCACAGACGCGGCGCGACAAACTCTGCAAACAGGCCGTATTTGTCGAGCATCGCCTTGACGTCCTTTGCGTAGTCGATGATCTGCTTCTCGGTCATGTTGTTCATGTCGGGAACGGCGTCGTCGTCATGGAACTGCATGCCGGCCAGGCCGATCTCGGCGTACTTCTTCATTTTCTCCTCGAGAGGAATGCTCTTGCGATGGCCGGGGCCAAAGGTTTCGTTGCCCTCGTGGACGTTCCACGGGCCTGCGGTAAATCTGAATGTTGCCATGTCTGTATCCTCCTGTATCCATTGTTTGGTTTTATACAAATATGCGCTTGAGGGCGGATGGTTTCTGGCGAGAACCGCCTTCGGATACCATCATCATAGCGGAACCGGCCGTTTCTTCAATGTTAGACTTGCTTTTTTTATCCGACAATCTTGCGATTTCAATTTTTTCAGCAGTCTTTCACAAATTCGTATCTTCGGATTTGTGCGGTTCATCAACGAACGGAGGAAAACTTTTTTCGCCGAAATATCCCCCCGGGGCGCTTGCGTCGGTGCTCGGCTGCGTCGTCACGCTTCAGCTTGGTGCGTTCTCCGTTGTGCTGGAGACGACGCTCTCCGGCATCACGGCTCTGCCGCTCGGTGCGTTTGCGGCGCTGATGCAGCCAATCCATCTGGCGATTGGCTTGGTCGAGGGCCTGATTACCGCGGCGGTGCTGCTTTTCGTCTATCAGACGCGGCCCGAACTTTTGCAGGGCGCAGCAGGTACCGGCGCGAAAAACCGCTGCTCGCGCAAGGCGGCGCTGGCGATTCTGGCAGCCGCAGCGCTTGTCATTGGCGGCGGACTGTCGCTGCTGGCAAGTTCCAGCCCGGACGGACTGGAATGGTCGCTGTTCCCGGTTGCAGGTTATCAGCTTGCCGGGCTTCCGATGCGTCTGTGCTTTCAGAAGCTGCGCATGGTGCTGCCGCTCGTGTGCGCGGTCGGGCTTTTAAATCCGCTGTTTGACCGGCAGATCGTGGTGCAGGTCGGCACGCTTGCCGTCTCAGGCGGCGTGTTGTCCATGCTGACGTTGATTTTGAAGGGCGTTTTCTGCCTGCTTGCGTCGTTCCTGCTGATGGCCACGACCACGATCGAGGCAATCTGCCGCGCGCTGCGGCAGCTGCATGTACCGAAACTGCTGACAAACCTTCTGCTGCTGACGTTTCGCTATGTCGGTCTGCTTCTTTCCGAGGTCGCCGTGATGCAGCAGGCCTACAGCCTCCGCGCGCCGGGGCAGAAGGGGATTCATATTTCCGCGTGGGGCTCGTTTCTCGGCCAGCTGCTGCTGCGCAGCATGGATCGGGCGCAGGCGCTCTACGAGAGTATGGAGTTGCGCGGGTTCAGCGGCGAATTCCCCGGCGCTGTGCGCGGACGAGGCTCGGCGGCGTCGTGGCCGTATGCACTCGTGTGTCCGGCGCTGATGCTGCTGGCTCGTTATTTTGATTTGTCCGCGCTTATGGGCGGACTGTTTGTCTGAGACAGGAGGCGCTTATGCTGGTATTTGATCACGTCAGCGTATTTTACGGCGGAACGCAGGTGCTGCGCGGCCTTTCGTTTTCCATTCGGGACGGTGAACAGGTCGGCCTGCTTGGCGCGAACGGCGCGGGAAAGTCCACGCTTATGAAGGCCGCACTCGGCCTCGACCCGCGCAACCGCCGCACATTGATCAATGTCCTGCGCGCAAGGCCGGAGACGAAACTGATTGCCTCGCACGATCTGGATCTGGTTCTGGAAACGTGCCGCCGCGTGCTTCTGATCGCGGACGGCGCATTGGCTGCCGACGGCCCCGCGCAGGAACTTCTGCGCGACAAGGCGCTTCTGGAAGCAAACGGGCTGGAACTGCCGCTGTGCCTCGCAGGTGTCCCGGAATTCTGAATCTTGCATTCCCGAAACGCATACAGTATAATGGAAGCGTCCGGAAAAAGGAAGAAATAAGAGAATTCAGAAAGGACTGTGTAGTTTATGAGTTGTTCAGAATTAAAAGCCCGCGCAAGAGCACAGCTTGGCGGCGGTATTTTTCAGAACCTCTGGATGATGGGGCTGGCCGTGTGCCTGCTGATCGGTCTGATGGAGTCGGCTGCCGCCGGCATTATCCCCGGTATCGGCGCGCTGCTCGTAGTCGGTCCGCTGGAATATGGTATGGCATATATTTTCCTCAAGCAGGCGCGCGACCATCAGTCCGTGCAGCTGGGCGATATGTTCCGTGGCTTTCAGGACGATTTCGGCGGAACGTTCCTCATCGGCCTTATGACGTCGCTTTTCACGTTCCTGTGGTCGCTGCTGTTCGTCATCCCCGGCATTGTCAAGGCGTATGCCTATTCTATGGCATACTATATCAAGCTTGATCATCCCGACTACGGCTGGAAGGCCTGCATTGACGAAAGCCGCCGTCTGATGGACGGGCACAAATGGGAGAAATTTGTGCTTGACCTGAGTTTCCTCGGCTGGATCATTGTCGGCTCTTTGTGCCTCGGCATCGGCATGCTTTGGGTTACGCCGTATATGGAAGCGGCGAACGCACAGTTCTACGAATATGTCCGCACCTGCCCGTCCGTGATGGAAGACTGAAAGGCGGCTGCGTATTCATGCTTTGCCGGGCGGACACTGCTGTCCGCCCGGCAAAATACACCGCCGGCGAAGCCGGCAGAAAGGCAAATGCCATGAGACTCGATAAATATCTGAAGGTTTCCCGCCTTATCAAGCGCCGCACAGTTGCAAACGAGGCGTGCGACAACACCCGCGTGACAGTCAACGGCAAGCCCGCCAAGGCCAGCTATGACGTCAAGGTCGGCGATCATATCGCCATCGCCTTCGGCGCGCGAACCGTCACGGTCGAGGTACTCGCCGTGGCCGAGGCTGTGCGCAAGGACGACGCGGCAGCCATGTACCGCGAAATCTGAACATAAAAAAGCTGCATAGGCCCGTCCTTCCCGCGTATATATGTAGGGAGAAGCCGGCATACCCGGACAGAAGAAAGGATGATACCATGCAGCAGGCGCTGATCGAAACGAACCTTGCCCAGCAGCCGCACCGGCTGACGCTCGACTCGCGCAGCCGTCTTTCCATCACAGGCGTTCTGGAGGTCGAAAGTTTTGACGACACGGAGATTTTGCTGACCTCCACGCGCGGCCCGATGTCCATCCGCGGACAGGGGCTGCATCTGCAGCAGCTGTCTATCGACGGCGGGCAGGTTTTGGTCGATGGGAGCGTCGATGCGATCTCGTATGAGGATGATATTCCGCGCGGCGGCTTTTTCGCCCGGCTGTTCGGCTGATGGAGATCCCTGTCTCGGCGCAGGCGCTGACCTTTGCGCAGGGGGTGCTTCTGGGGCTGGGGCTGTGTCTGGCATACGATCTGCTGCGGGCGCTGCGGCGGCTCTTGCCGCAGACGGGCTTCGCAGCGGACGCACTGTTCGGGCTGCTGCTCACGGCCTCGTTTTTGTCCTTCGCGCTCACGGCGGGGCAGGGACAGTTCCGGCTGTATGTGTTCCTCGCTGTATTTTTGACCGCTGTTTTGTATTTTCTGACGCTCAGCCCGTTTGTGCTGCGCGTATTCCGGACGCTTTTCCGCCTGCTGGGGCGGATTTTGCGGACGCTGCTCGCGCCGCTGCGCTTTTTCTTGAAATTTCTCAAAAAAATTTCAAAAACCCTCTTTGCAAGTTTCCGAAAATGGGGTACAATGACCTGTAAGCATATTCTCGATTGGAAACACGCACAACTGGAAAGGAGCAGACGCCGGAATGAAATTCGTCAAGTCGTCTCTGCTGGTCAAGCTGGTGATTCTGATCCTTGTTGTGTACGCCACTGTTACCCTGGTGCGCCTTCGCTCCCAGATCAGCGAAAAGGAAGCAGAGGCTGCCGGGCTGACAAGCTCCATCGCAAGCACACAGCAGGAAAATGACCGGCTGCAGAGCTCGATCGACGCGCTCGACACGCCCGAGGGGCTGGAACAGGTCGCGCGCGACCAACTCGGCATGGTATCAGAGGGTGAGATCGTCTTTGAAGATGTCGGTGACTAAACAAAATGGGGGACCAGGATAGAAAGATGCAGTTGAAGGTTGGAGAAATTGTTGAAGGAACTGTCAAGAGCCTGACCAAATTCGGCGCATTCGTCGCGCTGGACGCAAATACGACCGGACTTGTCCACATTTCCGAGGTCGCGCACACCTATGTGAGCGATCTGCACGAGTATCTGACCGAGGGTCAGACCGTCAAGGTCATGGTCATCGGACTGGACAATGGAAAGATCAATCTTTCCATCAAGCGCACGCTGCCTGCGCCCACGCGCCAGCAGAGCCAGCGTCCGCGCGGCGGCGCACAGCAGCGCCAGGCGCAGCCGAACCGGCAGCAACCGTCCGCGCCGCAGCAGAAATCGTTCGACGATATGCTCAAGCAGTTTATGTCTGAGTCCGACAGCAAAATGTCCTCCATCCGCGCCTATTCCGACCACAAAACAAAAACCAGAAGAAGATAACGTCATTCGCCCCAGCGCGGTCTGCCGCGCCGGGGCGGCGTTTTATGAGGCATCAAAATATGAAGCATGTCATCATCACCGGCGGCTCACGCGGCATCGGGGCCGCAGCCGTGCGCGCGTTTTCTGCGCGCGGCGATCAGGTCGCATTTCTCTATGAAAAGGAAGCCGAACAGGCGGCGGCCGTCGCTGCGGAGACGGGCGCGCTTGCTATCCGCTGCGATGTGTCGGATGAGGCGGCGGTGAACGCTGCGTTTGCGCAGCTTTCTGGTACGGATATCCTCATCAATAACGCCGGGATCGCGGATTATGATCTCATCAATGTGATCACGCCCGAGCGGTGGCGCAGGCTGTTCGCCGTCAACGTGGACGGCGCGTTCTACTGCATCCGCGCAGCCCTCCCCCATATGCTGCGGCAGCAGTCCGGCTGCATCCTCAACGTCAGTTCCATGTGGGGACAGGTCGGTGCGTCGTGCGAGGCAGCGTATTCGGCGACGAAGGGCGCGATTCTGGCTTTGACCAAAGCGCTGGCGCAGGAACTGGGGCCATCCGGTATCCGCGTGAACGCCGTCGCGCCGGGCGTCATTCAGACCGACATGTGCGCGCATGTAGACCCCGCCGTCATGGAGAGCCTGCGGCAGCAGACGCCCATCGAGCGGCTGGGCACGCCGGAGGATATCGCGCGGGCGATGGTCTATCTGGCAGACGCAGAGTTTGTCACCGGGCAGGTTCTGCCTGTCAACGGAGGCTTCGTCATCACGTAACACTTGACAAAGGAGAAAAAAATGAAACGCTTCTTGCAAAGACTTTCGCTCCTGCTCGCCGTGCTTCTGCTGCTGACCACAGCAGTCTTCGCCGACTTCGGCCCCAAGCCGCAGCTGGTCGTCCGGGTCGAGCAGCCGCCGCAGGAGGAGTATTATCTCGATCTGCTGGACACGGGCGACTGGGCGAAAAATCTCTATGACCTGGACGAGCGGGAGCTTGACCCGGCGCTGCTGGCCGCGCTCCGCGCGGCTGTTCCGTCAGGCTGGCACGCCTGCATTGCACAGGGTTCCACGCGCGCACCCATCTGGGGCGAGCTGACGGGCGAGCCGGACGGCTCCGGCGCGATGCTGCACAGCTTCCGCTACTACGGCGTTCCGGAGACATACCGCATTCTGATGGTCACGGCGTCCGGCGAGACGTTTTTGTCGGACGTACTGACACGCAGGACGCTCCAGTCCTCTGTCACGGTCGATTGGGTGGCGAAGACGGCGAAGCCGCCGCTGCAGTCCGAAGGGTATCTGCTGCAATTCGCCGCGACGTTTGTGCCGACGATTTTGATCGAACTTGTGGTCCTGCTGCTGTTCGGATTCAAGCTGAAAGAGAACTGGAAGCCGTTCCTGCTCGTCAATCTTGTGACGCAGGGGCTGCTGCACGGATATTTTGCGCTGTTCGCCGTCAACAACGGCGTCGGGCCGTGGTATTTCATGCTCTTTATCCCGGCGGAGTTGGTGATTGCACTGCTCGAGGCATTTATCTACCGCGCCGCACTCAAGGGCCGGTCAAAGCGCCGTGCGTTCCTCTGCGGCCTGTGCGCCAACGTCTGCTCAGCCGCGCTCGGCTATTTCCTTGCAGAGCCGGTCTGGCGATTTGTTGTATCGATCAGCTGAGGTGCAGATGAAAAGCCTCCTCTTGCCGTGCCCCGCACGGTAAGGGGAGGTGGCATTTTCGAGGAAAATGACGGAGGGGATTTGTTGCAAAGTTCAGAGTTCTCCGAAATTTGCAGCGTTCGAATCCCCTCAGGCCCGTTGGGCCAGCTCCCCTTGTGCCCAAGGGGAGCCTTTCGTGCGTGTGAATTTGCCGAAGATTTTCGTAAAACGCTGCTTTCTGCCGGGCGGACAGCGTCGTCCGCCCCTATGGAGCAGGCATATATCCGGGCTTTTCGACAGACTGACAAAAATTCAACGCGGAAAGCCGGTTTTTTGGGGTGAATCTGCCATTGACATTTTCTGACCCGCTGTATATAATGGCTCCAGAAATCAGGAAAGGAGCCGACACGCGATGAAAAAGCTGTTTACGACCGCTATGATGATGCCCATGTGCATGCTCCGCATGTGCATGTTTTCGCGTACCCAAAAATCGGCTCGCTTTGTTTCATAAATTTCCATATTGGCAGACAATCCGCCAATTCCGGAGCTGAGAAACGATGTGAGTTTCCCGGCTCTTTTTATTTGTCTCAGAAAACCTATTAAAACACTGTGGAAGGGGATTTCCCATGATCGAGCTGAAACACCTCGGCAAAATCTATTCCTCGGCCTCCGGCAGCGTGGAAGCGCTGAAGGATGTGAATCTGACTATCGCGGACGGCGAGATCTTCGGCATTATCGGCCTGTCCGGAGCGGGCAAATCGACGCTTGTGCGCTGCATCAACCTGCTCGAGCGCCCGACCTCCGGAGAGGTCTGGGTAGACGGTCGGAATCTGACGACGCTCAGCCAGAAGGAACTTCTGCAGGTTCGCCGTCAGATCGGTATGATCTTCCAAAGCTTCAATTTGCTTGAGCAGCGCACGGTTCTGCGCAACGTCTGCTTCCCGCTTGAGATCTCCGGTACGCCGAAGGCGGAGGCAAAGAAGCGCGCGGAGGAACTTCTGAAGGTCGTGGGCCTTGCTGACAAGGCTGCAAGCTTCCCCTCGCAGCTTTCCGGCGGACAAAAGCAGCGCGTTGCCATCGCCCGCGCACTGGCAACCAATCCCCGATATCTGCTGTGCGACGAAGCGACCAGCGCCCTTGACCCCAACACAACGCGCTCCATTCTCGAACTGCTGCGCGAGATCAACAAGTCTCTCGGCGTGACGATCATCGTCATTACACACGAGATGAAGGTCATCGACCAGATCTGCGACCGCGTGGCTGTCATTGACAAAAGCTGTATCGCCGAAGAAGGCCGCGTGGCAGACGTCTTTACGAATCCCAAGTCTGATATCGCGCGCGAGCTCGTGCTTCCGCAGGAGCGCCCGGTGCTCGATCCCACGACCGGCGGCCGGAAGCTGCGCTTGATCTTCAACGGCGAGGATACGCAGAAGCCCGTCATTTCCGAAATGATCCTGGCTTGCCGCGTGCCTGTGAATGTGCTGTTTGCCGATACGAAATCCGTCGAAGGCGCGGCTTACGGCCATATGATTCTCGAACTGCCGAACGACGAGCACGATGCAGAAAAGGTCGTCAGCTGGCTGAAAAACAGCGGCCTGACGTGGAAGGAGGAGCGGTAAATGGCTACCGAATATTTCGTAAAGCTGTGGGACAACAATATTATCCAGCTTGGCATCTGGCAGACGATTTACATGACCGCTCTCACGACGATTTTCGCGTATCTCATCGGCCTGCCGCTGGGCGTCATCCTCTGGGCGACAGACAAGGATGGCCTGCACCCCAATAAGGGCGTCAACACCGTGCTCGGTTTCATCGTAAACTTCTTCCGTTCCATCCCGGCGGTCATTCTCATGGTCGCTATGATCCCGGCGGCAAAGCTGCTGCTCGGCACCTCGACCGGCAACGGCGCGGTCATCGTCACGCTGATCATTGCTGCTGCGCCGTATGTGGCGCGCATGGTCGAATCCTCCTTGAAAGAGGTTCCCGCAGGCGTGATTGAGGCAGCACAGGCAATGGGCTGCACAAATTTTCAGATCATCTGGCATGTGCTGCTGCCCGAGGCAAAGCCCTCGCTCATCTCCGGCTGCGTCATTTCAACCGTCACCATCCTCAGCTACACGGCGCTTGCCGCGACGCTGGGCGGCACGGGTCTTGGACAGATTGCCATCATCCACGGCCACCAGAGAAGCCAGAAGCTGGTCGTCTGGGTCTGCGTGCTGCTGATTGTTGTGATCGTCCAGCTGATTCAGATTGTCGGCACGACCGTCGTCCGCAAGACCGACAAGCGCGCCCGCTGAGTAACCGCTGAAAGGAGTTTTCCATGAGATTGATTTTTGAGCGGCTGCTCCGCATCAACTGGCGATGCGGACGAATGTGACCGAAGCCATCCGCACGTTAAAAACGAACTGACTCTTTCAAACTTCTAAAAATAGCAAAAGGAGATTTTATCATGAAAAAGGTACTTGCAATCGTTCTTTCCGCCCTGCTGCTCGTCGCCGCGCTTGCCGGCTGCGCTTCCAAGAGTGAGACCGCTTCCAACGACACCCCCGCCTCCACCGATACTGCTGCTTCCACCGATGGCAAGCTTGAGGTGCTGAAGGTTGGCGCTTCCTCCACTCCGCACGCTGAAATTCTCGAGCAGGTTAAGGACACGCTGGCTGCCGAGGGCTATGACCTCCAGATCGTGATCTACGACGACTATGTGCTGCCCAACCAGTCCTTGGCTGACGGCTCGCTCGATGCGAACTACTTCCAGCACACCCCGTATCTGAACAGCTTCAACGCTTCCAACGGCACGGATCTCATCGCTGCTGCCAAGATCCATTATGAGCCGTTCGGCCTCTACGGCAATGGTGTTTCCTCTGTTGCGGACATTGCCGCTGACGCAACCATCCTGATCCCGGCTGACGACTCCAACGAGACGCGCGCGCTGCTTCTGCTGGCACAGGAAGGCCTCATTGAACTGCCCGCCGACGCCTCCGCTGAAAAGGGCGTGACCACGCTGGATATCGTTGATGCGAAGGGCCATGACGTACAGCCGCTGCAGGCCGATACCGTCCCCGCACAGCTGGCCAACTCCAACCCCGGTACGGTCGCTGTTATCAACGGCAACTACGCGCTGCAGGCTGGCCTCCATGCCTCTGATGCGCTTGCCATTGAAGACGCTTCCGGCGACGCCGCACAGACCTACGCCAACATCGTCGCCTGCCGCGCAGGTGAAGAAAGCAGCGCCAAGATCCAGGCGCTTGTCAAGGCGCTCCAGTCCGACGCTGTGAAGGAGTATATTGAAAAGACCTACAACGGCGCTGTCGTTGCGATCTTCTGAGTTTTCTGCTCTACCGCCCGGCTCCATTTCTGGAGCCGGGCGGTTTTGTCTTTTCTCCGCAGCAAAAAACCGAGGCGGCTGTTTTCAGCCCCCTCGGTTTTCTCTGAACGATTCGCTTATTTCTCCATCAAGCCAACACAGTCATAATACGGCTTGGAGGCGATAAGTGCTTTGTTCTCTTTAAAGATATTGTGCATGAGCGTAATGACGGCATAATCGCACTGCGCCATGGCTTCGGCAAGAGAATAATTATGGTATCCCGCCACGTCGCCCCGAATATACGGCTCACAGGCAAGAACCTCATAGCCGCGCGCTTTCAGGATGTTCGCAAACAGGACGGACGGGCTTTCGCGCGTATCGTCAATGTTGGCTTTGAAACTCATGCCGAGCACGGCAATTTTTGCGCCGGGCTTCACGTCGCGCGCGATGCGGTCCGCCGTCCAGGCGGGCTTGCCATCGTTGACAAGACGCGCCTCGTAGATGAGCGGCGTAATATCCTCGAACTTCTCATGGATGAACCACGGATCAACCGCGATGCAGTGTCCGCCGACACCGACGCCGGGCGAATGCACGTTCACTCTGGGGTGGCAGTTGGCAAGTTCAATCAATTTGAACACGTCGATGCCGAGCCGGTCGCAGACTTTGCTGAGTTCGTTGGCATAGGCGATGTTGATATCGCGGAACGTGTTTTCCGTCAGCTTGCACATCTCGGCAGTCAGATCATCCGTCAGGCGGATCGTGCCGCCGGTGACGACCTTTTCATAGATTTCCTTGGCGAATTGCGCCGATTCCGGACGGTTCGAGCCGATGATGCGGTCATTCTCGCGCAGTTCAATGAGCATCCGGCCGGGGATGATGCGCTCCGGGCAGTGCGCTGTCATAAACTGCTCCGGTGCAAGGCCGGACACCTCAGAGACAATCTTCTCCACCATGCGCGTGGAGTAGGGAGGCGAGGTGGATTCGAGCACGCAGAGATTCCCCGCGCGCAGAACAGAGCCGACCTCCCTTGCGGCGGATTCAACAAAGCGCATGTCGGACACGCGCTTGTGCTCCTCCGTCTCGCGGTAGGGCGTCTGGACGCAGATGATAAAGACGTCAGCCGGCTCCGGTTTTGTCGTAAAGTGCAGGCGGCCGGTTGCCATGGCCTTCGTCATGGCGTCCTGTAAGCCGGGTTCTACAATATGGATATGGCCCGCGTTCAGCGTGTCCACGACGGTATCCTTCACGTCGAAGCCGCAGACCTCATAGCCCGCCAGCGTAAATGTGATGGCGGTGGGGAGGCCGATATAGCCGCAGCCCATGATCTCGATTTTTTTCATGCTTTTTCGCTCCTTTGTATGCAAACATACAAGGATACTATATCCTATTTTTTACGCTTTTGCAAGCAGAGTCTGCACCATATCCGTCTTTTCCCACGGCAGATCCAGCTCCGCGCGGCCAAAGTGGCCGTAACCGGCGGTCTGACGGTAGATCGGGCGGCGCAGGTCAAGCGTTTTGATGATGGCCGCCGGGCGCAGGTCGAAGCATTCGCGCACGAGCTGGGCAAGCTTATCATCCGCGATCTTGCCGGTTCCATATGTCTCGACGAGAACGGAAACAGGGTGCGCCACGCCGATGGCGTAGGCCAGCTGCAGCTGGCAGGCGTCTGCCAGACCGGCTGCGACCAGATTTTTTGCGATATAGCGTGCCATGTACGCGCCGCTGCGGTCGACCTTCGTGGGGTCCTTGCCGGAGAACGCGCCGCCGCCGTGGGCCGCGTAGCCGCCGTAGGTATCGACGATGATCTTGCGGCCCGTGAGGCCCGAATCACCCGCAGGCCCGCCGATGACGAAGCGGCCCGTCGGGTTCACGTAGTATTTTGTGTTCTCGTCCAGCAGGCGCGACGGCAGGTTCGGCTCGATGACCGTCTCAATAACGGCCTTGCGCAGATCGTCGATGGCGATGGAGTCTGCGTGCTGAGTGGAAACAACGACAGTATCGATGCGGGCGGGCATCCCGTCGGGGCCGTATTCCACGGAAACCTGGCTCTTGCCGTCCGGGCGGAGCCACGGCAGAAGGCCGGATTCGCGCGCGTGCGTCAGCGCCTTGGTGAGATTGTGCGCGTAGGCGATGGGAGCGGGCATCAATTCCTTTGTCTGCGTGCAGGCGAAGCCGAACATCATGCCCTGATCGCCTGCGCCGGTCGTACCGTCGTCATACGCGTTGTCAACGCCCATGGCGATATCCGGGGACTGCCGCCCCATGGCGACCATGACATTGCAGCTGTGGCCGTCGAAGCCCATCTCGGGGCGGTCATAGCCTGCGTCGCAGATGGCCTTGCGGGCGATCTGGGCGATATCGATGCGGGCGGACGTGGTGATCTCGCCCATGACGAGCACCATGCCGGTCGTCGCCGCCGTCTCGCAGGCGACGCGGCCCATGGGGTCCTGCTCGAGCACCGCGTCGAGCACGCTGTCGGAGACAAGGTCGCACAGCTTGTCGGGATGGCCCTGTGTAACGGACTCTGAAGTAAAGATTTTTCTGTTGTTCATATCTGATTCCTTTCCGGGCATAAAAAAGCGCCCTGCCCGAGGGGCAGAACGATATACGGTTCTCTCCCTCATCTTTCGATTCCTTCGCCGGATTTGGCACCTTGCTGTGCAGCAGGTTGCCGGGTTTCATAGGGCCGTTCCCTCCACCACTCTTGATAAGGCTGTTCAGTTGTACCCTGATTATACAAAAACCGCTGAAAAAGTCAAGAGAAAAGTTTTTCTTTCGGCAAATTCCTCTGTTTATCCCGCGTCAAACGCGCCTATACTCCAGAAGAACAGAATGTTTACATTTGCAGGGTAGATTTTTCCGACCGAAGCCGGTATGATGAAACCTGAACATCAGGAGGGTGAACGCTATGAAGGATCTTCGCAGACGGTTTGAACGCTTCTGCCTCAAAAACCGGGGCAAGGGCATTCCGAATCTCATGCTCGTCATTGCCATTGGAAATCTGGCGGTCTATATGCTCTCGCGTATCGACCCCAGCAACATCGTCTACAGCTATCTCTGCTTCAGCCGCTCCGCCATTCTGCGCGGACAGGTCTGGCGGCTGTTTTCGTACATCTTTACCTATCTAAATGACGTCGGCGGAGTTGGGCTGCTTCTGGCTGCCGTTTCGCTGTTCTGCTATTATCAGTTCGGCAAAATCCTGGAAAGCTACTGGGGCACGTTCCGCTTCAACCTTTATTATCTCGCAGGCCTTGTGCTGACCGATCTGGCCGCGCTGCTGCTGGGCTCCGGAGCTGACGCGTCCGCGCTGAACCTCAGTCTGTTTCTTGCCGTGGCGACCATCGCGCCGGAGGCAAAGGTGCTGCTGTTTTTCTTCATCCCCATTAAAATGAAATACATGGCGTGGGTCTATCTCGGCTTTACGGCGCTGAACGTGTTCTCGTATCTGCAAGCGGCCTCGTTCCTCTCGTTCTATTGGCTGCTGCCCGTCGTGCCGCTTTTGAACTATTTCCTCTTCTTCGGCAGCGATATCAAGAACATCCTGCCCGACGCACTTCGCTACCGGCAGCGGAAGAATTACCGCACCACCGCCTCAAATGCCCGCCCGAACCCCAACTGGGCAGGCTCCTACCGCTCCAAATCCGGTGAGAAGCCCTACCGGCATAAATGCACGGTCTGTGGCCGGACGGATACGGATTATCCGAACCTCGAATTCCGCTATTGCTCAAAGTGCAACGGCTATTACTGCTACTGCATCGACCACATCAACAACCATGTCCACATCACCACGCCCCCGGAAGGCGCGGGAAAAGAAAAATAAAACGGAGGGACTGTCATGAACGAAGTATTGCACTGCCTGCTGACCCGCAGAAGCGTCAAGAAGTATCTTTCGCAGCCGGTCGAGGAGGAAAAGCTGGAGGCCGTTCTGGAGGCCGGAACGTATGCTGCCTGCGGCATGGGCCGTCAGGCCGGGAAGATCGTCGTGCTGCAAAATCCGGATGATATCGCGCAGCTGGAAAAGATGAACGCCACGATTCTCGGAAACCCGGACGCGCACCCGTTCTACGGCGCGCCGGTCGTATGTGTCGTGTTCGCGGACACGAACGTCAACACCTGGGTCGAGGACGGCAGTCTTGTCATCGGCAATATGATGGCTGCCGCGCACAGTCTCGGCCTTGGCAGCTGCTGGATCCACCGGGCCCGGCAGGAGTTTGAAAGCGCGGAGGGCAAGGCGCTGATGAAAAAATGGGGCGTGAGCGAAAATTACGCCGGCATCGGCCACTGCATCCTCGGCTACGCCGCGCAGGAGCCTGCCCCCGCAAAGCCCAGAAAGGCCGATTTCATTGTACGCGTTGATCGTAACCGATGATCCAATCGCCTGCGGTTACCAGCGGATCTTTTACCGCAGCTGTGCAGTTTGAAAAGCTTGAAATACACAAAGTATTCCTGCGCTTTCAAACTTTCATCTGCGGTAAAATCTCTCGCTGGTAACTCTTGTCGATTAAATCATCGGTTACTAAACCCCTTGCAAAATCGAAAAAACAGGCTTATACTGAAGAAAAAACAGGAGGGCACTGGTATGAAGTCCATTAAAAGCATCCTGAAGATCGCGGGCGCGGTCATGGCCGTGATCGGCACCGTGCTTGTCGTCATCGGCTTCCTCGACGAGATTTGCGCAGGCGTCAAAAAGCTTGCCGCCTGCCGCGCACGCCGCGAGGAAATGAAGGATTACGCAGATTGAACGAACGCCTCGAAGCGGCTGCTTCGAGGCGTTTTGTACGTTAAAAATGATGGTTTTCTACAACAGGCCGCCGGCATTCCCGGCGAACCATGCGCCAATGATTTTGTGGGGAAGGCAGAAACCCTCAAGCGCCGGGGCAGCGCCATACCGGATTTATTTCAAGATGCGTTTCATGCTTTCTGACAGACGGACCCGCTCTGAGCAGCTGCTCGGGGCGGGTCCTGCATATCAATCACTCAATGTCGTGGTTGACAACGGGGGCGGGCTTGTCAAGCTGTTCGGGATGGGACAGCAGGCGCTTGAGGTGCTTGAGCGTGGTGGCATAGTAGAAGCCGTCGCAGATGCGCTCGTCGGTGTTGACAGTATAGTCGATGTACTTGCGGCGCACGACGGTGCCGTCGTCGAGCACTTCGTTCTTGTGATACTTGCAGCCGAAGGCCACGAAGACGGGCATGTTGCCGAAGTCGTACAGATGGTGCACAATCGGCGGAATGCCGAGCGAGCCCATGGAGGTAAAGAAGATCGAGGCGTGGAACGGACTGACCTCCAGCAGGAACTTTGGCAGGAAGCCGAAGTAATCGATGGTTTTGAGCAGCCAGACTACGAATTTGAACAGCACGCCGGGAATAAAGGACAGGAATTTTGCAGTCTTGTCAAAGTCACTGCCGCCGATGGCCTGCCCCTGAATGGAAGCGATGCCTTTGTTGAGTTTTTCGTAAATATCATCGATGGTGTCAGTCGGCTTCAGATGAAGCTTTGTGATCGACTCCGGCGCGGAGGTGTCCATCGAGGTCTTGACGACCATGCAGAACTGAATGTCGTCGTCGCGCGAATAGACCTGCTGCCCGGACAGGAAGCGGTTGAGCGCCGGGTATTTCGCCACGCACTGGACATAGGCGGCGAGAAATACATGCGTCACGCCGAGATTCGTATAACCTTGCTTGCGCTTTTCGCGGATGTAGCGCTCCATGGCGGAGATTTCAACGGACTCGCGGATAAAATTGGACGACCCGCCGCGCGTCGGCATGATATAATTGGCTACGACCGCCATCGGGTCAAGCGTGCGCAGCTTGCGGCCGTCGGGACGGTCGCCCCAGGTGGGGTGGTACGCGCCATCGAGATAGACCTTCGCGCCGAGCAGCGTCAGAATCCCGGCAAGCAGGAACAGCATATCAGGCAGAATCTGCCGCAGCTGGGGCCAGTTCTCCCGCGTGAATTCCTTTTCGTGCATGCCGACCAGAATGCCAAGTGCGGCGAGCAGCAGCAGAAGCAGCGGGATCGTGCTTTTGATGTGGCCGGAGACGGTCACGGCGTAAAACGCGGCGATGGCGAGATAGGCGATCCAGAACATGAACGTCAGCCACAGATACGGTGAGACGAGCGTGATCTTGATGCCGTAATAGATCGCAAGCAGAATGACGGGCACGGATGACCGGTAGAACCGGTCGCTGCCATTGCACAGGATATTCAGCACATAGAACACACAGCCCACGACCGGCAGCACGACTAAAAACCACACCGTCTTTGCGTCTGCGCCTTTCCCGCAGACATTTGCGATGCGAAGCGCTGCCGAGGCCAGCATGACCAGCGCAGCCAGCCAGATAAGCGGGTTCTTCCGGCTGACATAGTAAGCAACTCTTTTCTTCATAGCTTTATCATACCAGCCGCAGGCAGAAAAAGCAAGAACTCTGGGGAAACAGGGAAAATTTCCGCGCGGCTGCAACAAAATCCGCCGAAAGCCCGACATGATAGACGTCAGCATGTTGAACAGAATGCAAAGGAGGAATGCGGCTTGGACGAACAGGAGCTGCTGCGGCAGCTGCAAAAGCAGCGCGCAGGCGCGCTGGAAAAAGCCGTCGCAAAGTACGGCGCATACGTGCTTGCCATCATCCGCAACCGCAGCCGCGGCGTTCTGACGCCGGAGGACCACGAGGAAATTGCCTCAGACGTGTTTTTCGCGCTCTGGAACGGCGCGGCGCGCATCGAGCGCGGGCAGCTGCGGCCATGGCTTGGCGCGGTGGCGCGGAACCGGACGGCGGAGGCCATGCGCAGGCAGAACGTCTATCTTCCGCTGGAGGACGATACGCTTATCACGCTCGACCGGCTTTGGGAGCAGATGATGGAAAAGGAGCGCTGCGCGGCCATCGCACAGGCCATGCGTACCCTGCCGGATGAGGACCGGGAGATCTTTTACCGGTTTTATGATCTGTCGCAGACAGCCGCGCAGATCGCGGAGGACTTACATTTGAACGCATCGACCGTGCGTTCGCGTCTGATGCGCGGACGGCGGACGCTGCGCGAGGCTTTGGAAAAAGGAGGTCTGTTTTGTGAAGACGACGTGGGATGAACTTATGCGCTATGCGCCGGAGCAGGAGATTCCGCTGCCCTCGATGCAGGATGGTGAGTGTGCGCGAATTTTGAACAAAACGATGGGAAAAATCAAGGAAACGAAACAGAAGCCCGCCCGGCCTGTCCGGACGGTGCTGATTGCGGCGGCCGTCGCGGCACTGCTGTGCGGCAGCGCGTTCGCGGCGCACTCCTTCGGCTGGTTCGACCGGCTGTTCGGCGAAAAGGCCGCGCTGGTCAAGGAGCACGTCACCAGCTACGACGAAACTACGACTACGGATATCACACAGCCGACGTATGCCGAGGAAGAGCAGGCTATGATTGCCGAGGGCACGATGCAGGTGCCCGACATCGCCGAGCTGTCGGATACGGGCGTATCGGCCACGACGGAGAATTTCGTGTTTACGCTCCAATCCATACTCGTCTCGAAGGATTCCGTTCTCGCAGTCATGCGTATTGACGCGCGGAACGACGAAGCTGCGGCACAGCTTGCCGCGCTGCCGGAGGCCGACGGCTACCAGAAGGAGCTTGAGCGGATGCTGTCCGTGGGTGTACGCAACAACACCGGCTTTGGCACGGATCACCGGCTGGAATGGAAAAACGGTGCCAAGGGTATGGACATTATTCAGGTAGATGGAAGCACGGCGTATGCGGTCGTGACGAACAATGGCGGCGAATTTGAACCGGGCGACCGGCTGCTGTTCCGGGCATCGTATCACGACCAAAGTGCCGACCTGTTTGAGATTCCAGTGCCGGAGCAGATGGAGCAGGAGCTGGTGATTGAGTTGGATGATCCATACTGGAAGACCGCGACGATCACGCCGATCTCCTTCCGGCTTGACGGTATTGATTCCTCGCAGAGCAGCAATTCTGTGACTGTTACACTGAAGGACGGGACGAGCTTCAATCTTGCCAGCAAGGAAAACAACTACGCGGACAGTGCCTACGGAACCTACGGTTCCATGAG
>OLVY01001136.1_pt1 | contig 17673 bp, 17 predicted proteins | sample 1674261 | NCBI WGS metagenome assembly OLVY01 (sample SAMEA103958155, study PRJEB25191) | human gut metagenome | biome: human-associated habitat [ENVO:00009003]; feature: intestine environment [ENVO:2100002]; material: feces | place: Germany | collected 2013/2015
GCGCCCATGCAGGCTTTTATGCCTGTGTGGGCGCTTTTTGTCGTTCCCGGCACTTTTTCGCCGTGGGCTGCCGCTCCCCGCCGCCCTTCGTTCAGACCTTTTTACCCACTCGGATCTGAACGGAGGAACAAAATGTTTAATAGAAAAAGCATCTATGCGCTGAATAAGAAAGACCCCGATGCCATCGTTTATATGGACGCCAATGAAGTCATCGTCCGCCTGACCCGCGAGGACTTTGCCAGCGAGAAAGAATTTCTGAAATGGAAAGCCCTGTCGGACGAGGACTATCACGCCTCCGAAAAGGAAACTCACGTCTATGCCAATCACACGCTTGCGCTGGATGAGCTATCCGAGGAAGCGGCCTCCATTCCTGCCGTGGATGTCTGCATGGAGCAGGCGCATGACCGGGCAGAGGCAATCCACCGCAGCGTCAGAAAGGTCACGCAGATTCGGAAGCACCTGACGGATACGCAGTTCCGCAGGGTGTGGATGTATTTCGTGGATGGGATGACGGTTGATGAGATTGGCGCAGCCGAGGGTGTCAGCCATCAGAATATTTCCAAGAGCATCGGCGCGGCGATGAAGAAAATGAAAAAACTTTTCCCTGATTGCTGAAAACAGGGTGCAAAAGTGGCCCAAAATCGGCGATAGGTGAAGGGACATTCTCCACGAAGCCTTTCACCGAACGTTGAAAACTGAATAGACCATGATGCAGGCACAAAACCCGCGTGATAGCGGCATAAGGTGCGCCGCCACGACGATGGCTTCAAGGAGGTGATTCCGGAAAAGCCATCCGAGCGATCTACGCAGCCTTAGACCCGATTCGGCAAATCGGGCGCGATGACAGCGCGGCGGATAATGAAACTTGCTCACGCCCTCCCACAGACTTGAGGGGGAACCCTGCGGTATGCGCCAGCTCTTTGAGGCAGCGGTATCGTGGAGTTATGACAGCCCTGCCAAGGGCGGCCTGCATCATGCCCACTATCCGGGGCGCGTGGCAAATAGGATGGATCTTCTCAAATGGACAAGCAGAGCGGCTGCGCCGGTATTCGCCATTATGTTATGTGGCTCCAATTCTGCCCGCGCAGCCGCCTCTCAAAGTCAGATACCATGCGCTGACGGCCTTTCCCGTCAGCGCATTCATGTGACCTTGAGGAAACCCACCAAACCGAGAAAGGAGATCGCCATGATGCAGCCGAAGCCAAACGAAACCCAAATCCACACGGATGAGCTGGTGGACATCCGGGAAGTATCTGTTGACAAAAATCTTCCCAAGGAAGAACGCATTGCCGCCTTTATCCGCCAGATCAAAAATCCTTACCGCTTCCGCTGCGGCGATTTCGTGGTAAACGCCTGCTTTGCCGGGAACGGCGTTACGTTGGAGGAATGTCTGCAAGGCATTTTGCGCTGAGCGACATCCTCGCTTTTTTCCGCAGAGAGTGCTATGATCGGTGTGGAAAAGGATGAAAACCTAATAGCCAGATAACCACTCTTTTCATGCGGGAGCAGTCCGGGAGAAAGGAGTGCTTTTTCATGCCTAAATACAAAGCAACCGCTTACATCCGCCTGTCCTACACCGACGATCATTCCAGCGAAAGCGACAGCGTTTCCAATCAGCGCAAGCTCATTGAAAACTTTGTAGAGCGCAACCCGGATATTGAGGTTGTTTCCGAAAAGATCGACGATGGATACAGCGGCATTATCTTTGACCGCCCTGCGTTCAAGGAAATGATGCAGGATGTCACCGATGGCAATATCAACTGCGTCATCGTAAAAGACCTCTCCCGCTTAGGGCGCGAGTACATTGAAACTGGCCGCTATCTGCGCCGGGTATTCCCGGCCTACGGGGTGCGCTTTATCGCCATCACCGACAGCATCGACACCGCCCACGACAGCGGCGATGATCTGACCGTATCGGTCAAGAACATTATGAACGAAGCCTACTGCCGGGACATTTCCATCAAGACCCGTTCTTCTCTGGACGTGAAGCGGCGCAACGGCGATTTCGTCGGCGCATTCCCGGTGTACGGCTACATGAAAGCCGAGGACAACAAGAATTTGCTCGTCCCTGACCCCTACGCCGCCCGCGTTGTCTGCGACATTTTCCGTATGCGGCTGGAGGGCGCAAGCGCCTCCAAGATCGCATCGGAGCTGAACCGGCTGGGTATCCTCTCCCCGCTGGCTTACAAGAAGAACAACGGCCTGCCCTACGCGAAAAAGGGCTATGCGGACAAGACCGACTGCAAATGGTCGGCTACCACCATCATCCGCATCTTGCAGGACGAAACCTACACCGGAACGCTGGTGCAGGGCAAACAGGGTACGCCGCATTACAAGATCAAGCAGATGGAGCAGCGTCCCGCCTCCGAGTGGGTTCGTGTACCGGATGCCCACGAAGCATTGATTGCCCGTCAGGATTTTGAGCTGGTGCAGCGCATCAAGGGGCTGGATACCCGCACTTCTCCCAACGAGGACACGGTGTACCTGTTCTCCGGTATTCTGATCTGCGGGTGCTGCGGAAGCCGCATGACCCGCAAGACCAACCGTGCAAACGGCAAGGAGTACCACTACTATTATTGTCCCACCGGCAAGAAAAAGGGCTGCACCCATCCGGTCATGCTGAAAGAAAGCAGCCTGATCGACTGTGTGCGGGACAGCCTGAAAGCCTATATCGGCAATATTGCTTCTCTGGAGGCGCTGCTGACCGGCATTGACCAGTCCAGCATCAATCAGGCGCTTGCCAAGGAATACAGCGACCACATCACCGACAACGAGCGCCGGTTGGAGCAGGTGCTGGAGTTCAAGGCACGGCTTTATGAGAGCCTTGTGGGAGGTATGCTTACCAAGGAAGAATACGCTTCCTATAAGGCCAAGTACACCAAGCAGGCCGAGGACATCCGCGAGAGCGTCCGCGTTCTCAAGGAAAAGCTCACGGAGGTGCTGGAAAACCGAAGTGAGCGCAACCGCTGGATTTCACAGTTTACGCAGTTCTCCACGCTGGAAACCTTAGACCGCAGGGCGCTCATTCACATGGTACAGAGCATCCGCGTCCGTGGCAAAAAGGAGCTGGATATTACCTTTACCCATGAGGACGAATACAAAAAGGCGTTGCAGCTTTTGGCGCTGGCAGCGCAGCAGAAAGATTACGAACAGAGGAAGGTGGGCTGAGCATGGCCAGAAAGAGCAGAAAAGAAACGGCTGCGGTGGCCGTGCAGGAGGCCGACGCCGCTTGCCGCGCCGCGATCTACGTCCGCCTTTCGGTGGAGGATACCCACACGCACAGCGTATCCATTGAAACCCAGCAGATGATTATTGCCCGCTATCTGGAGCAGTACCCGGAGATCAGCGTGTACGATACCTATATCGACAACGGAGCGACGGGGACAAACTTCCACCGTCCGGGCTTTCAGCAGATGCTCTCGGATATTGAAGCCGGTCACGTCAACTGCGTCATTGTGAAAGACCTCTCCCGTTTGGGGCGAAACACCATCGACACTGGCTATTACATCGAGCAGTATTTCCGCATCCGCAACATCCGCTTTATTGCGGTCAATGAAAATTTCGACACCGCCAACCCGGAAGATGCCCATTCCGGTATCATCATCCCGCTGCGGAACATGATAAACGAAGCCTACGCTTTGGACATTGGGCGCAAGATCAGGGCGCAGCAGCGGCAGGCCATGAAGGACGGCAAGTTCATCGGTGCGCGTACTCCCTACGGCTACCTGAAGGCCGAGGACGATTGCCACCAGCTTATCATCGACCCCGTTGCCGCCGTTGTGGTACAGCGGATGTTCCGCTGGGCTTCCGAGGGCGCTGGCCTCAATACCATCGCCGTGCGGCTGAATGAAGCAGGCGTTCTTACCCCCAGCCACTACAAGAAGATGCAGGGCAAGATCACCCACGAGAATTTGCTCGGCAGCGGCAAGTGGCAGACCCGGACAGTCGGCGTCATTCTTCGCTCCGAGGTCTACACCGGCGATCTTGTTCAGGGGCAGACCAAAACCGTGGATCACCGGCAGGTCAAGGCCGATGCCGAGGAATGGACGGTGGTGCGGGACACCCATGAGGCCATCATCAGCCGGGAACAGTTCGCGGCGGTGCAGGAAATTCTCAATCAGACCGCCAGCCGCGCCAAGGCGCGGGAGGTCAAAGCCTTCACGAAGAATCTTCTCAAAGGCAAGGTGTTCTGCGCCCATTGCGGCGGCAGCCTGCACCGGCAGAGAAACATCCGCAAGAAGTCCGACGATGTGTACTTCTACCATTGTCTGAGCCAGAGCCGAATCAGCAAGGATGCTTGCCCCGGCGTGACCATCCGCGAGGATAGGCTGCTGGATATGCTGGCAGATATGCTTCAGGATGCGCTTGATACGGCGCTGGGGCAATACACCCTCTCCCTTGCAGAGTTGCCCCGGCAGGCCGCTGACCGCGCCGAGCTGCGGGAGAAGATCACCAGCCGCAAGCAGGAAATCCAGCGGCTTCGCGGTATCGTGCGGAGCTTATATGAAAACCTTGTTCAAGGTGTTCTCACCAAGGATGAATACTTCGACTACAAGGAGAAGTACGAAAGCCGCATTGCCGACCTCGCCGTGGAAATGGAGCAGTTGGAGGACGGCCTGCGAACGATGGATACGCAGATTGAGCAGCACCGGGCGCTGGAACAAGATGCCGCACAAATTAAGACCGACCGTGCGCTGACCGGCGCACTCATCGAGCGGCTGATCGACCGCATTGAGGTATCCCACGACAAGCAGATCACGGTGCGCTATCGCTTCCAGAGCGAGTTTGAAACCTATGCGGAGGTGCTGGAACAATGCAGAAATATGTGATCGCCCTCTACATCCGCCTCTCCATCGAGGATTACAAGTACGACAGCCTGAGCATTGAAAATCAGAGCCTTGTCCTCCACGAGTACGCGGCTTCCATGCCCGAAGCCCTGAACGCGGAGATTATGGAGTTCATCGACAATGGGTACAGCGGCACAAATTTTGAGCGTCCGCAGGTACAGAAGCTCATTGAGCTGGTGCGGGCCAATCAGATCGACTGCATCATTGTCAAGGATTTTTCCCGCTTCGGGCGTAACAGCATTGAAACCGGCTACTTCATCGAGCGTGTGTTCCCACTGTTCCATACCCGCTTCATTTCCATCAGCGACGATTTTGACAGCAGCAAATTCAAGGGCGACACCGGCGGCATGGATGTGGCGTTCAAGTATCTCATCAGCGAGTATTACAGCCGCGATATGTCCATTAAAACCAAGAGCGCCAAGTACGCCAAGATGCAGCGCGGCGAGTATCAGAGCAAGATTTGTCCCTACGGCTACCGCAAAAGCGCCGATGGCAGAATGGAGCCTGACCCGGAGGCCGCTGCCATCGTGCAGCTTATCTTCCAGCTTGCCGCAGAGGGTATCAACGCCACCGCCATCACGCGAGAGCTGTTCCGCAGAAGCATCCCCACGCCCGGTCAGTACAAAGCGGCGCACGGCAATCACACCCACGATATTTCCCGCTGTCATGGCATCTGGAGTACGTCCACCATTCTCCGCATTTTGGAGGACGAACGCTACACCGGCGTGTATGTGATCGGCAAGCGGGCGGTTCTCGAAGTAGGCGGCACCAGAAGCCGCCTGAAGGACAGAGAATCATGGTACATTATTCCCGACCATCACCCGGCCATCGTAGAGAAAGCCGTGTTTGATACCGTGCAGGCCAGCCAGCTCCGCTTTTCCCAGCCAAACAAGAAAAAGCGGGACTACCCGCTGAAAGGCAAAGCCTTCTGTGGCTGCTGCGGTCATGCGCTGTCCCGCACCATGCAGAAAACCTCGTATTATTACTGCCGCCATTCCGAAGCGGACAAAGAAAGCCGCTGCCACAAAATGCGTCTGAACGCCGCGGAGCTGGAACAGACAGTGTTCCTGACGCTGAAAAAGCAGATGGAAGCCGCCGCACCGCTTGCCCCGGATGGTACGCTCCGGGTGGATGCTTCCGTGCCGGAACGCGCCGAATATGAGCAGCAAATCGAGGCGCTGCAAGACGGCAAGCGCACTCTTTACGAACACTATCTTATGGGGGAGATTGACCTGAACACCTACAAGGCGGAAAAGGCCGCGTGTGACGAGCTGCTGCTGAAAACAAAAAACGCCTATGCCGCAGTATTGGCACAGGCGAAACAGAAGCAGGACGAACAGGCACGGCAGGACAGCCGCAAGGAAGCGTCCAAGGCGATTTTCGATGCGGACACGCTGACCACCGAGCTGGCCGAGCTGCTGATCGACCGGGTGCTGGTGTACCCCGATAAGCGCATTGAGATTGCATATAAAATCCAAGACATTTTCGCTTGAGGTGGCAGACATGAAAATCGCTTTCTATTGCAGAGTGGACGGACAGGGCTTTGGCTTTGTCCTCCCCGATGAAGCTGACAAGCTCCGCGAGTTTTTCGCCGAGCATCAGGATAAGCCTGCGCTTGAAAATCCATCAAGCGCAAGCTAAAAATTTTTGTCGTGTGCTTGACATACGGGTGGCGCAGATCGTGGAAGCGGATGCTGGGCAGCCCTGCCCGCTGGAGGAGCGTTTTCATGTGGCGATAAGCCGCATTGGGATCGACGGGATCTTCCGGCTTCACCGGGTCTGGGAATATCCATTGGCTGATGGCATCCGCTTTTCGCCGCCGTAGGATTTCGGTCACGCTGTGCGGCAGGATGATGGTGCGCATGCCCTGATTGGTCTTCGTCTCACCGACGGTGTACTCGCCCTTCCGCTGGCTGTGGAGGGTGCGGCACACCTTCAGCGTCCCGGCATCCCCGTCGAAGTCGTCCCATTGTAGACCGCATATCTCGCCGCGGCGCAGGCCGGTCATCAGTTCTGTCTGGAAGAAGTCCCTCCACACCTCGTCCTGCTCCACCACCGCGAGGAAGGCGTCCAGCTCCGCACGGGTGAGGATGCGCTTGGGCTTGTAGTTGGGCTTGGGCGCGGTCGTTCCCTCAGTGGGATTCTTGGGAATGACATGCGCCTGCACCGCGTCCTTCAGTGCGGCGTGGAGGGTGGAGTGGATGTGGCGGACCATGGAGTCGGAGAGGTGATGCCCCATCTCGGGGTGCTCGCGGATGCGCCCCTCTGTTTTCAGGCGACGGTACATTCGCTGGATGTCCTGCTGAGAGATGAGGGAGATTTGCTTGTCGCCCAACTGCGGCTTGATATAGTATTCGATGTAGCGGCGGTAGCCCTCGAGCGTACCGGGGCGCACCGTGCCCGCCTTGTACTCTGCGAGCCAGCGGTCCAGCCACTGGCCCAGCGTCATCCGGCTGTCCTCGGTCAGCTCCACATCGCGGTAGCACTCGATGTTCTGGTGCAGCTTGTCCAGCAGTGCCTTTTGCGTCTTGGCATAGACGTGGCGGAACAGCGGCTCGCCGTTTTCCCGGTGTCCAATGACGATGCGCCCTTCCCAGCGTCCATCGTCACGCTTTCGCACCATGCCGTCACCGGCCGGTCTTCGTTTTGCCATGTATTTCACTTCCTTTGGATTCATTTTCTTCTTGCAACACAAACAACTACCACACTTTTGCGGAAATAGCTATTGGTTTTTTGAAAGATTCAGACCGTCTTCTGGAAGTCGAGAACTTCCTTGAAGGAGATCTGTCCGTTGGTGCTCTGCACCTCACGGACGCTCCGACCACGCAGAAGCTGATAGTCACGTGCGTCCATATCGGTGTCCTCGGCCAAAATGTGATTGCACAGGTTCTGCTCCACAGCCAGCTTGTAGAGCTGTGAACCAACACGGTGCGCATAGTTGTCCATCGTACCGGTCATCACAGAGGAGATGGCTTGTGGCAGGAATGCGCCAGCATTCTTTGTGTTTAGGTACCCAATGTAGAATCGCAGTGCGTTCTCCACGAACTCATTTTGCGTGGAGCAGTTGTCACTTTTATAGTGGCTCAGTACATCCTCCCAGATTCGTTCATCGATCCAAATCGTGTGTCTTTTTTTATCACTCATCGCTTCAAATCCTTTCATTTTTTCTGATAAGCGTCATTTATTTTCTCAAAAGCGCTGGTCTTTCGCCTGTATTTCACAAAAATAGCGTCATCTTATGGTTTGCCACGGCAAAACAGCGTCGATTGGAAGCCCTGAAACTGCCCGCACTGCGGGCAGTTGTGGCTCGCCCTGACGCAGAAAAGCGTCAGGGCTTTCTCCTGCTTTTCTTTCGTCGGCGGCAAATCGGTCCGATTTTCGGTCATCCCGCCCGGTCAAGCATCCACGGCGCATCACCCCCTTCCGGACAGAACACGCTGCAGTAGGTGCTGCTGTCCGGCACCATGCCCCGCTCCAGCATGATCTCACTTTGCAGTAAGCGCACGCACAGCTCCGCATAGACACTTCGCATCTTGTCCCGGCCCTGACGAGCGAAGGCTCTTTGCTCATCGGTCAGATCACCGTAGCGTTCATCGCAGAGGAACAGGCGAAGCTCCTCTTCATTAATGGGTTCGCCATGATCCTTGTTCCACGCCCACCGGATGTAGCGCACCGTGTCATATGTGCGCCGCAGGATCATCATTGGGTCATGGTCTACGATAAAGTTTGCAAGCTGCTGCATCATGCGCTTTCCTCCTTTTTGTTCTGCCGATTCAACTCGGCCAGCTTCTTTTCTGCCTTTGCCCGCTCTATGTCACGCTCCGCCCGCAGGAATTGCCGCTGATAGTTCAGCTCCAGCGCTTCCTGAATGGGACGGATGGTGTAGATGAGACTGCCATTGCGCACGCGGCCATCCTTCGTGGTGATGGTGCTGGGCTCGGTGCGGATGAGCCCCTTCTCCTCCAGACCGGCCACATACTTCCGCACGGTGTTTTCGCTCAGCTGCACCGCCTTTCCGATGGTGCGGTAGCTGGGATGGCACTGGTAGGTTCTGCGATCCTCGCAGCGCAGAAGGTAATTGTAGACGGCAATCTCATGCGAGCTGAGACCGAGGTTGAACACCTCGTTTGGCACGAGGTAGTAATACTTGTTCGGATCTCGCTTAGGCCAACGCCGGAACATCAGGCATCACCTCCTGTCTGCGCATCTACCCACCGGCGGAACTCTTCTTTGGGTACCACGATGCGGCTGCCTATCCGCAGCGCGGGGAAGCCCGTCTCGTGCATGAGCTCATAGGCGCTGGAGATGGACACGCCCAGCACCTGCGCCACCGTGTTCGCATCGAGGAACAGCGGCAGCTGGTCATAGTTGGTAAATGTGGATTCTTGCATTGGATTCCTCCTTTATAATTTTTGATGTTTGTTGACGGAAGCTACAACGCAGCCTATCCTCCTCATCATCCTCAATCAGTGTAAGTATCCGTTTTAAATCGCTCTCTTTGGCGTTATCATCAAACTTGTTTTTGACATATTGTCTGAATGCCAGTTTGAAGTCGGACGAGGTGTTCGATGCGTTGACAACGGAATCAATCGCATTTTCGATGATTTTATTTCTCATGTTCGCATCTCCTTGTCTGTGAAAGCTCTGTAAGCCACTCTGCACGATCGGCATCGGCGTTATTGTCATTTTCCTCGGAATCCTCAATCACGAAGTCCACAACAGTTGCTTTCTTTTCTGGGTTGTTTTTATCCAGGCGTAATGCGCGCCCGATTCTCTGCGTTGTCACGAGCCTGGAACGGTCAGAAGAAAACAGGATAATGTTCGTGACGCTGCTGATATCAATTCCCTCGGAAACTTTTTTACAGGTCAGCAGGCAGTCAATTTTTCCTGCCGCAAAGTTCTCCAAATTGATTTTTTCATCATCGGCATAGTAGGTATGATATTTGTCGCTGTACCTGACAAGAATCTCCTGGAGCTTTGCGCCATATTCCATGGTCTGAACAAAAATGATACACTTCTGCAACAGCTCCGGTCGCTGAGAAATCAGACTTTCAAACTCCTCCAGCTTGTTGACCGCTGTTTTATTGACAAGCGCCAATTGAGTAAACATATCCTTTTCATCAACAGGTTCTCCGCTCTCCTTTTTTGCATTGAACGCTGCGATAATCTTGCGCTTTTTGAGCTTTTCTTCGTCAGAGAGAACATAGGGCAGAGGAATATAATTGAATTCGCACAGGATTCCTTTTTGAATGGCATCCTGCAGCGTAAACTCAAAAATTACTTCTCCAATTTCATTCAGCAAGAAATCATTTCCAGCCTCATCGTACTCACGCTCTGGCGTAGCGCTCAACCCGAGGCGATATCGATACGGAGAGAGCCTGCCCGAAAGATTTTCGACAAAAGTATTAGAACCAGCTCCATGTACTTCGTCAAAAACAAACAGCGTATCATTGCGATAATCGCCAGGTAGACGATCAAACAAGTCCAGCAATTTGGAGAGATTTCTGGCGTCACGAGAAAGAATTAAGATGGAATCATCTGGGTGCATGACGAAATCTTTCATCATCTTCTGGGATGCATAATGATAGTTGATTTGCTTGTTCTTGTAGTTTTCTCGAATTTGAATTGCCCACTGATCCAGCAAATCGTTGCCGTACATAGTAATAACAACGCGACGAATTTCCCCGCTATCAAACAGCTTGTTGATGATTTTCATTGCAGTAACAGTCTTTCCGGTTCCGGTAGCCATTGCCAGAATGCCATGCTCTTTTTCCAGAAAGGTCTTTACTGCTATGTCCTGATGAACCCATTTACTCGAACCTGCCGGCAAAGAATACGGCCTATCCGGGGAACGCAATTCAAATATTTTGTTTTTAACTGCTTGTGGAATGGTAAACATTTTGAGATTGCGGTCTTTTCGATTCCAGATTTTCTCGAAACGAGCGGTATCCGCATCGACATACTCCTGTGTACCAGCCCACGTTTTGAAGACTTTTATGCTTTCATAATTCTGGAATCCATGCTTGCTGTCGTTGATAGAGCCAGAGAAGGATAGCGCATCGTTGCCCTTATAAAAAATGCCAAATTTATCGTGAAAGTCTCCTTCCTCCAACTTTTCACAAGGAATTGCAAAACGCATATCAATAATTCCATCATACAGCATCCAGGAAAATGTATTTATAATATCTGCTTCCATTTCTTGTTTGAGTATCTCAACATTTTCGAGGAGAGCTGCTTCGAGGCGCAAGAATGCGCTACCATCTTGGTTCTCAGCTCCAATAATTGCGTCCGTGTCCTCCGTGGAAAGAATGGGACTTGTAATTAAGCGCATTTTTCCTCCGCGAGAGGCGAAGTCGGATAATCCTGCGACGTTGTATGTGAGCCACCCTGTTGTGAAGTAGCCGACGCCTCGGTCAAAGCGTTCAGCCCACTTTAGACACGGCGTGTACAATTCATCTATCAGGTTATCTTCTGAGGTATCTAAACAGACTTTGACCTTTGGATAATCCATATAAACCTCCTTTAGATGTTGTCATCCAGATGGCACAGATGATTATAGAAATCTTTGCTGTACCGTTTTTCGTCTTCGAGAAGCTTTGCTCCTCGATCCAAATGAGCCTTTACCAAACCGGGGAAATAGTCATCCTCGCGAATCACTTTGCCCTCGTTGTTAATAATGAGAGATTTAAACAGCAAATCGTGATCACCGAAAATGACCTGCCGGCTCAGTTCCAAGCCATTATTATCAGTCTTGAAGTCATTGGCTTGAAGTTGTCCCTTTCTGACCGACAGTGCGATTGCCAGTTTAGATAGGATAAATGGCTGCAATCTCAATGACTGACCTAACGAGTTGAATATCTCCTGGGTCTTTTGTGACGTATGAAGCTTATTAGTCATTGTGCTTGCCTCCGAAATAAGTGTTTGCCAGGATTTCAGTATTTCCGTTTGCTGTGTGGTTCAAGACAAATGTATTGGAAATGATGTCCGATATGCTCTCGCGATACTCACCAACAATCTCCTCATCGGTAGACAAGATGATAATCTGACCATTGAGTTTTTTGAAGAACTGACTCAGGATCTTTCCTCGATGTTCCTTATCGATTCTCGCAAACGGTGTGTCTACGATGTAAGGCACATTGATTTTGTTGAGCTGCGAAAGTGCTTGATATAGTGCCATAATGAAGATTTGCTTTTCTCCTGCAGAAAGCTGTTGCTTTACCTCAACCGGCAGTTCAAACTCGGGTTCACCGGCAATAAGCTTTTGCTGCAGGACTTCGTAAGCATACAGGCCGATTTGAGCAATAAGATACTCAACACCGTTCTTACCAATGATTTTACGTATTTCATCAGCTTTAAAGTGTTTGTTTTTATAGGGAAGAACATTTAGACTATCATCGATATGGATTCCATCAATCAAATCAGATTTATTGATCAGACTTGCGAAGAATTGGCTAAATCCCGTCTCGACTAAACGAATACTCTTATCGTAAAGCGTCTTTTGGAGTTCATCAAATGCCAGTAGTGCACGCGCTGAAATATCGTTAATGGACTGCTTTTTCAAGAGTGCCTCATAATCACTTTTAGCCTTGGAAAGTTTAGATGCAGATATCGCTTTCTGGGCGCGTAGTTCTTGCAATTCTTTATCTACTTCCAGAAGCTGTTGCGTGCATTTGGACTTCTGCTCATTCAAATCGCTTTTCATCTGCAAGTATCCATCATAGTTTTCGATACTGCTCCGCTCCATTTTCTTTCGGATGCGTTTTACGCATTTTAAAGAAGCCTTAATGTCATCAGTCGCTTCTTTGACACGGTTGGTGTCATAAGCCAGGAGACTGTTGATTTTTGCAGTTAGTTCAAATCTGTCGAAGTCAGACAAATTGAGAATGGGCGTTATCTGTGAAGTGTGGCTGGCATAGCTGGCAATCTCGTAGATAACCTTTTCAGAAATATCGTCGGCTAATTCTATATTTGCCCGGCTCAACACGCCGGAGATGATCGACTTGATTTCCGGGGTATCAATTGTGCTTTTTACATTTGCATCGACCTGTGCCTTGTGTTCCAGTGCAATTTGGGCCTTTAGTTCTTCCAGTTGAGTTCTAAGGATAATAAATGGGAGCACATTATTGGCCATTTCTTTGAGCCATTTATGGTGTCCCTCACGGCGAGCATCCTCTTTTGCAATCTGATCTTGCATAGAGCGCCATTCTTTTTTAGAAATACCGCCACCCTTGGCGTATGCCTTTTCAAGAGACGCAAGCCTCTGATCAATAATCAAAATCTCATTGGAAATCTCTCGATATTCATCCTCAGCGCATTCTACTCTCTGTGCAATCAGATTGTCTGCTTCAAGGCATCTATCGTATTCCGCTGAAAGCGTCATGGCCCCCTTTGCCTTGCTACGAGAAATTCTACGGAAGTTTTCCCGAATAATCTCCATCGTATCAAGGCTACAGAGCTTTAAGAACGCATCCTTGAAGTCGGAGTTTTTGCTGCTGTTGAACACGAAATCACTGATTTTTTCGCCGTCAAAGAAGTAGAAGCGGAAGAGATTGGGGGGCAGTGTCTGTAAAAGATAGCTCTCAAAATCACTCTTTTCTGTCTCAGAAAGTGTCTCGCCGTCTTTGTACACAGTAAAGGTTTCTGCTATTTTCTTGCCTGCTACCCTCCATGATCTGACAAACGTGTATGTGTGATCGTACTTTCCGTCATCCATCAGCAAGTCAATGACAACTTCTGCCTCACCAATTTTTTGCAGTTTTTCATTGGCATTGATAATTTTCTCTATCTCGGCAAAGTACTTTGCGTTATTGGATTCAAAGCCATATGCAACGCAGCCGTAGAGACATATTTTGATAGCGTTAAACAGTGTCGTTTTACCTGCACCATTTTTGCCGCCGATCAGTACCATTCTTTTAGTAATGTCTGATACATCAAAATCGAAGGCATTTTCGTTGACATATGGACCTATGTTTTTTACTTGTATGCGCTTAATCTTCATGGTTCAATGCTCCCTCGACAGAATTATAGTGCAACCAGCCTTGTCCAATAATGCTGTCAAATGCCTTTTGCATTTTGTTGTTCTTCGTAATGTGCTTATTGGTATCTACAGAAACAATCAACTTCGTAATCAACTCAACCGGGATATCATACTTATCTGCAACATCCCTGATCGCTTGGATCGCCTCATCATCAAATCGCGGAGTTTTATAATCATCCCATGGAAGCTTTTTGCCTTTGACCTTATGGTAGGTTTCAACGAGTGCACGACATGTAAGGTCGCCCTCCTCGTCCCACATCTTGTCAATTGCTTTCAGTTCAGCTTCTGTAATCAGCTCCATGCCTGTCCTGTTTTCGAGGTCGAGGAGTTTTTCGAGAATGAGGCATCGCGCTTCAAGCGTAAACGGTCCCATTCCAAAGCTTCCGTCTGACTTCTTATAGACAGAACCGTTGCGGCGCTTAGAATCTCGATATTGACTATTCTCCCGCATTCTGAGCAATTCGTTTCTGAATTCTCTAAGCGGAATTAGTTCCGTAGCACCTTTGTTGATGAAGTTCTGTAACGACTTATCCTCTTTCACCATGGTGCAGCACCAGCACCCAAATCTGGAGTTGCCGGTTACCGGAATTTTCTCGCGGTCGACCTCACCCAAAACACTCTTTTCTTCACCAAGGTTTTCGCCCTGGTAAAGGCTGAACAAATACTTCATGTCACTTCCCCAAGGACTTCTGCAATCGCCTTTTAAGAGGAATTCCCAGACCAAATCGTTAGGGATTTCAGTGATAGGATTGTAGACATAAGCATTGGGAATGTCATTATGCATATTCAGCAGTTTGCCTTCGATTTCCCGTGCGGTAATGGTCTTCATTCGAGTTAGACTTTCGCCCTTGCGGACGCCGAGAAGAATGATGATTTCGCCGCTCTCCTTGATTCGCTCGTTGACAAACTTATTCATCGGCATGATTTTCAGCCTGTCTGTACACCATCTGAATCCGGGAGGCTCTGGGGTGGGATAGCCCAGGCCAATGACCCGGCTCCAGAATGTCTGTTCCGGCTCCGGGTAGATCACACTGGCTTTGATGTTGAGACGATCTTTTCCCGCTGCTCGGTTGATGTTATCCGAGGATGAGTGCATGTAATTCTTTACGATGGGATTTTCAACCATCGTGTCGGATGTAATGACATGAACGGTTTTGTCAAGCTTAGCGCCAGCATCCTTTAACCGCTTCATGGCTTCATATACAAGACTGACCAGCAAAGTAGAATCTTTGCCACCGCTGTAGCCAATAAGCCACGGACGGCTGTCGTGCTTGTAGACGATCATAATTTCTTTGATAATATCTTCAAATACTTGAAACTTACCTGTATATGGCATTGTGAATTCCCATCCTTACTTTTTTCTGTTATGAGGATCCGGAATATCTCGCCAGCCAATTCCGAGATAATCTAAAACTTTTCCCCAGCCATACGGTGTTCCGTTTTCATCAAGGCAACACCTATTCATCCAAAAATCCCACTCTTTGTAGTTCCGCTCCCGTAGCCGATCGAATCGGTGAGGCCGTTTTTCGAGCTGAATTCCAAATCCACACATCGAGCATCCAGTTCGCTGCTCTCCAGAAGTATACAAACGACCATCTTCATCCTTCAGTATACTTCCATAAATCTCAGGGACAGGGACCTTTAAATCAAGTGCCAACTGTAATAAATCCTGTCTATTAAAAATTGCAAATGGAGCCGAACGAATGGTACCTTTTCCAAAGTAGTTACAGCCATTCAGCATTAAAGACTTCTCACGTCTTCCGCCTTCGGATGCCATCAACCCTAAATAAGGTACACAATTGTGCTCTTTAGCCCAATCAGAGCACGGTTTTTCTTTGAGGTAATAGCAACACTTCGAGGAGACTTTAAACGGTGCAATTTGATAATTCACGCCTTCTTCTTCATTTTCTAATCCACCGAATTTTTCGAGCCACTTCTGCGCAAGTTTCATTTTTGAATGCTTTTGAAATCCACCATATTCACCAGTTTCGCCTGTAACAATTGCATGCCTTATGGTTTTGTTATTGGGAGTTGGGTTTTGAAGCAATTCAATTTTACGGGCGATTTCCTTGGAGAGTACAGGGAAACCAAATTCTTGGATTAGTTTTTGCTTATTCCATCGCGTACCATCAGCTCTAACTGCTGGTGGTAGTGAGATAACTCCAATCTGTTTGTGGATTTTTTGGATACTAACATCTTCGAGCGAAGAGACTGATACCGCTGGCACATCTATTCCTATTGATTTCAAGAAGAAGAACAGTGTGATACTGTCAAGTCCCCCTACTGAAACATAGCAATCCAAGTCCCTTTTTCCACATTCATTATAGAATTCCCATGCTCTTATGCGCGCATAATTCACTTTGAATTCATATGGCATACTTTGTTTTACTCGAAAACTGGCAATTTTGCTTCCGGCATCGATGTTATTTGAATTAAATGTATTCTGTTCCATTTGAGTTCTCCAGGATTATCCCATCATGATTCTTTCTTTTTTTGCCTCCTCATCACTGATTGGCAGAGAAAGAAGTCGCTTAATTTGAATGTATGTCAAAAAGATACCTTGTTCATTTCTGTTGATCTTTCCATTAGGTTTAATTGCACGGTTCATCCAACACGCTTCATTATTTCGAAGCCAGTCGATTTTCTTTAATCCCTTCAACGATTTTGCCATGTTAATCTGAGGATTCACGCAATAGAATTCTCCCAAGCGTCCCAGTGCCAAGATAATCAGACCTTGCGTTGTGATATAATCCTCTCGCAAACTTTTTTTACTTAATTCACCACTGTCCATCTCGTTCCACTCACGCATATTAACAACCACGTGCTTCCAAAATGTATAAACGATTTTTTCAGCATTGTCCTGATCATGGATTACCTTACAGATGCGCTTGTTAGCTGTATAGAAGGTGTTAAGTGTAAAGATGTTAGAGGAATATTTGCTAAGGTTGTCTTTCTCCTTGTCAGTATACTTACGTAGGAAGCTGATTGAGTTGACGACATTCTTCGTGATTAGTGCCACAGGATCTTTCGACTCGTATAGTGTATTTAAGGATTTCGATGTGGTAACAGCATGCTTGTTGAGGTCAGTAAACATCTGCTGGCTCCGTTGAAGTCCCTGGTCTTTATAAAGGACAATCGAAATCGTTTCTTCTTTCAGGCTCTCGTCTTCGGCAATCGCTGCCTCAATGGCCGCCTTTCGATGCTGGCCATCGTTGATCAGGAAGGAAGCGGTCATATCGATTTCCAGAAGGCCTGCATTCTCATTGCTGTCAGCAGGGACAAACTTCATGTCACCGTCCACAGATGCAGCCAGAGCTGAAAAGACATACGAATCTCGATTAGACAAGATGTATCCACAGATTTCAGGAATACGAGCTTCGTTGAGCTTTCTTTGGGCGCGATACTCGGCAGGGACATCGCTGCTATCGGTCGCAAAAATCTTACTCATTAACCCAAGGGGAACCATGCATATATAGTAATCTTTTCCGGCCTGACAGCCCTTTACAGCGGGAAATTGATATTTCAGCATATAGCACCTCTATTTATACGTAAGTATATACTTAAGTATATATTAAAATTCACCAACAGTCAACACAGTACCGGTAATAAAATGCTGCACACACCAGGTTTTATGGAGAAAGTGACTTTCTTTAAAGATCATGATATTATAAAGCAAGTACAATAAAATGGACAATAATAGTTTCCGCAAGATATGTCGTTACCATGCTGCGCATTTAATGAGAAAGCGCTCTCGGAAATATCCGAGAACGCCTTCGTGTTAAGAACCCC
>OLVY01001145.1_pt1 | contig 17581 bp, 15 predicted proteins | sample 1674261 | NCBI WGS metagenome assembly OLVY01 (sample SAMEA103958155, study PRJEB25191) | human gut metagenome | biome: human-associated habitat [ENVO:00009003]; feature: intestine environment [ENVO:2100002]; material: feces | place: Germany | collected 2013/2015
GCGGCATCGTGAAAAAGGGTACCGATATCCAGATCGTTTACGGTCTGCAGGTAGCCGATATCAAGCGTGCTGTGGAGGCACAGCTGGAAAACCAGTAAACCGCTTTTCCGCGCCCCGGCGGACTGCTATAGAAATCAATTTCCGAATGATGGCTTCCCCCGGTCGGGGGAAGCTGTCACCGCAGGTGACTGATGAGGGCGCAGGATAGCAATATTTCGCCTAATACCCCTCATCCGGCGCTACGCGCCACCTTCCCCCCAAGGGGTGAAGGCTTTTGCATCGCTTTGGGGAAATTGCACCCTTTGCACAAAACAGGGGCGGTGTAAAACCGGCAAAACAGCAGTTCTGTGCAGAAAAATATGGTTAGTTTAACAAAACTTGCTGCGAATTGCTTGCATCATCCGCAAAAGTGTGATATCCTTTAACATACGACAGAGGGTACACATCCCCTGTCGGAAAAATCCCCCAGAGGGAATAAGGCAGGAGGCCGGACAAACCATGCAGATCCACCAGTCCGCAGAAGATTATCTTGAAACGATCCTGATGCTGAGCCAGCGTATGGGCAAAGTGCGCTCCATTGACGTTGTCAATGAGCTGGGCTTTACCAAAGCCAGCGTGAGCATCGCCATGAAAAAGCTGCGGGAGAACGGCTATATCGCGGTGGACGGCGAAGGCAACCTGACCCTGCTGGAGCCCGGGTTGGAGATCGCTCAGCGCATTTACAGCCGCCACCAGCTGCTGACCCACTTCTTTGTGCAGCTGGGCGTGGACGAGCAGACCGCCGCCGAGGACGCCTGCAAGGCAGAGCATATCCTCAGTGAGCAGACGCTGGAAAAGATCCGCGAAAGCGCCCTGCGCAACGATGCCGCCCATCCGCAGGCAAAGTGATTTGAGTTCAAAAGACACCGGAACGCCGAAAGACGTTCCGGTGTCTTTTTTTGTACGAATTTTTTCGGTTTGTGTTGCATATTTGTTATGGATTTGGTACAATGGGTTTGTGCGAAAAAGGAACGTTGGAAGAGCGAAAAAGGGGCGGGACGGCGCAAAGCCGCCCTAGGATAAAGGAGAGCGTTGCGGCATGGATGCTATTGCGCATACTCAGGTCAGTGGGCTCTGTCTGGTCACACTGGTGGTTTTGCTGCGGGCGCAGCAGAAAATGCGGGATAAAAGCCTGCCCGGGCGGCTGTTTACGGCGCTGCTGTGGTTTGCCGGGACGCTGACGATCGTAGATTATGGCAGTGCGCTGGCGCAGCTGGGCGCGTGGGAGGAGCTGGGCATCCCCTTGACCTACCGGCTGAACGCCGGGGGCAGCATTTTGTTTTATCTGCTGGCGGCGTGTTGCTGCCAGCTGGTGCTTTTGTATGTGGAGGCAGAGCTGGGGCGTACATGGATGGAGGACGGCCGCAGGCTGGCACTCAGCGCCGCACCGGTGACGTTGCTTTTGCTGGTGCTGCTGACAGCGCGGGACGAAAACGGCTTTTGCTATCTGGACGCAGAGGGGCTGCGGGGCAGCACCCTGTTCTGGGGGGCGAAGCTGGTGGGGCTTGCCTATCTGGCAGCAGCCTTTCTCCGCTGCAGCTGGACGCTGAGCCACTGGAAGCAGGAAACACCCAAGGAGGAACTGAAAACCCTGCTGCTGCTCGCGCTTGCGCCGGCGGCAGGCTTTTTGCTGCAAGGCTGGCTGCCCGGGCGCGGGCTGCTGTGCTGCGGCATTACGCTTGGGCTGGTGTGCGTGTATGTGCTGGTGCTGCAGACCAAGTTCACGGTGGATACCCTGACCGGCGTCAGCAACCGTATCGTGGCGCTGCGCTATCTGGAAAGCGAGCTGCCCTATTACCGCCGCCACCCCAACCGCTCGCTGCATTTCCTCATGATGGACCTGGATCACTTCAAGCACATCAACGATGAATACGGCCACTTGGAGGGCGATGCCGCACTGGTGCTGCTGGCGGGCATTTTAAAAAAGGTGTGTGCCAACTATAACGGCGTGCTGGCGCGCTACGGCGGCGATGAATTCTGCATCGCCTGCGGCTGCAACAGCGTGGAGGTGCGCACCCTGATCGCCTCCATCCAGCGAGAGCTGGACGCCGCCAACGCCGCCTCCGGCAAGCCCTATCAGATCGAGATCAGCATCGGCTGCGCCCGCCTTGAGCCGGACATCGCCACCGTGCACGACCTGATCGATAAAGCCGATCAGGAAATGTACCACCTCAAGACCCGCAAGCACGGCACAGCCCCCGCAGAAAAACAGGGCTGAACAGTTGTGAACTTACTATAACACGATAAATGCCGTTTGCCTTTACGGCCTTTCCCGTGAAAAATGCAATACCGGAGCGTCCGCAGACGCTCCGGTATTGCTCTATATAAAAATAATTTTTCCGCTGAAGATGGCCAAAGCAAAGCGGAAGCCATTCAAAATCGTCCCGCCCCGCGCTTTCTAAACGTTTTTTACCCTTCTGCCCTTGCATCCCGGGGTGGAACGCGGTATTCTTATAGAATAGACCGGAACCGCGACAGCACAGGGGAGGGAGACCACATGGACACACAGGAGATCCGCGCATTGCTGGGCAAAAGCATTTTTGAGCGGGCACAGAAGTACCGCAAGCGCATCCTGCAAAGCAGCTGCACCACCAATGAGGACGGGGTGCGGCACCTGACAGCACTGGTGCAGGGCAGCGGGCCGGACTGCTATTATACACAGGTCTGGCTGCGGGAAAACGGCAGCTTTGTCAGCGCCTCCTGCGACTGCCCTTATAATCAAAACGGCGACGGCACCTACTGCAAGCATATCGGTGCGCTGCTATTACAGGACGCGGAAAAGAACCCGCCTGCCCCGGAAAAAAAGCCGGAGAGCATCCCCGGGGTGCAGCGGGGCGTTGCCGGGCTGAACCCGGAGCCCCGCAAGGACAGTTACAGCGCCGGATTTGATATGCTGTTTGGCCGCAAGTGGCGGGGCGAAGAGCCGGAGACCGACTATGATGCCCAGTTGCTGCTGAAGCGCTACCAGCGGGAGGACGCGCAGCAGCTGCCCCAGCCTGCATTGCAGCGCACCGGCTTTGCCCTGCTGGAACCGGAGCTTACGTCGCACAATGGCCGTATCTGGCTGCGGCTTCGGGTCTCGGACGGCATCGGCAGGCGGCAGTATCTGGTAAAAAGCATCCCGCAGTTTCTGGATGCGATCGAGCAGGGCGAAAGCGTCAGCTACGGCAAATCGCTGGCCTTTGTGCACCGGTGGGACGCTTTTGCCCCGGATGCGCAGCAATTGCTGCGGCTGCTGCGCAGTCAGGTGAGCGCCCGGCAGGAATTTGAAGCCGAGGGCACGGTGCGCTCCGCTTGGGAGAAAGGCCCGGCGGGCGGTCTGCCGCTGACCGGCGAGGGGCTGGATGCCCTTGTGGAGCTTTACGCCGCCGAGGGCGTCGTGGGCGGCTACACCCTTAAAGAGGGACTGCCGGTCATCAGCCTGAAGGTGGAGCGCCGCAAGGGCGGGGTGCAGCTAAGCTGTACGCCGGTGCTCAGCGGGGTGCAGGGGCTGGACTATGCCTATCTGCTGGGCGAAACCACCCTCTGGCGGATGCAGCGGGAGGAGTGCCGCCGGGTGCTGCCGGTACTGGACACCTTTGGCGGGCGCAGTTTGTTCTTTACCAGCGCGGATGCCGCCGCCTTTTGCAGCTATGTGCTGCCGGAACTGGGCAACCGGGTCAACATCGTGGACCCCGACCGGCTGCTGCTGAACCAGATCCCGCTGGAACCGGTGGTGCAGTTCTATCTGGATGCCGACCGGGGGCTTACCGTTACGGCGTACCCGGTCTTTCTGTACGGCGAGGACAGAGTAGCCCCCGGCGAGCCGGTGCCGCCGGATCTTTTGCGGGATGCCCGCACCGAGAACCGGGCAAAGCGGCTGCTGGAAACCTATCTGGAACCCCAGCCCGGCGAGCCCGGGCATTACAGCATTTCCGGGGAGGAGGCGCTTTTCCAACTGCTGGAAGAGGGCATTCCCGCCCTGCTGGCCATGGGCGAGGTGTACCAGACCGATGCCTTCCGCAACTTACAGGCCGCCCCGCCTAAAATTTCGGTAGGGGTTTCGGTGCACGGCAGTGTGCTGGACTTGGAAGTGGACACCGGCGCGTTCCCGGTGGAGGAGCTGCGGGAGCTTTTGCAGTCCCTGCACCAGAAAAAACGCTACCACCGCCTGCGGGACGGCAGTCTGCTGCGGCTGGACGACAGTCTGGAAGGGCTGGACGAGCTGAACGATACGCTGGAGCTTTCCGGCGCAAAGCTGAAGGACGGCCACGCCGCCCTGCCGCTCTACCGTGCCCCTACGCTGGACTGGGCGCTTTCGGGGCAGAACGGTCTGCGGTTCGACCGGGACGATGCCTTCCGGCGCATCAGCCGCAGCTTCCACGCCGTGCGGGACAGCGAGTATACCCCGCCGCTCTCGCTGCAAAAGACTCTGCGCAAATACCAGCGGGACGGCTACCGCTGGCTGCGCACACTGGATGGCTACGGCATGGGCGGCATTCTGGCCGACGATATGGGTCTGGGCAAGACGGTGCAGGTGCTCAGCTACCTGCTGGCCATGAAGGAGGGCGGGCAGCAGCTGCCCAGCCTTATCGTCTGCCCAGCGTCGCTGGTGCTGAACTGGCAGGAGGAATGCCAGAAATTCACCCCGCAGCTGCAAAGTGTTGCCATGGACGGCGATGCCGCCCACCGCGCCGCGCTGGTCGATGGGTGGGCACAGGCGGATCTCGTCATCACCAGCTACGATTTGCTGCGCCGGGACGAAAAACTGTATGCCGGGCAAAGCTTTTACGCCTGCATTCTGGACGAAGCGCAGGCCATCAAAAACCACACCACCCAGAAATACAAGGCGGTGTGCCGGGTGAACAGCCGGGTGCGCTTTGCCCTGACCGGCACCCCGGTGGAAAACCGCTTGGGCGAACTGTGGAGCATCTTCTCCTTTTTGATGCCCGGGTATCTGCCCCCCTACAAGACCTTCTGCGCCCGGTTTGAAAAGCCCATCGTGCAGGACGAGGATGCCAACGCCGTGCGGCGGCTGAACCAGTTCACCGGGCCCTTCATCCTGCGGCGCATGAAGTCCGAGGTGCTGCGGGAGCTGCCGCCCAAAACGGAGAATGTGCGCCGCGTTGAGCTGGAGACCGAGCAGCGCAAGCTGTATCTGGCAGCGGTGGTGGACGCCCGCGAAAAGCTGCGGGCAGCAAAGCCGGAGGACAAGATGACCGTGTTTGCCGTGCTGATGCGGCTGCGGGAGATCTGCTGCGACCCGCGCCTCGTAGCGGACAACTGGACCGGCAGCAGCGCCAAGCTGGAAGCCTGTCTGGAGCTTGTCACCGAGGCGGTGGCGGGCGGGCACCGCATTCTGCTGTTCAGCCAGTTCACCTCCATGCTGGAGCTGCTGGCAAAGCGGCTGGACGAAGCCGGGGTGAGCCACTTCACCCTGCAAGGCTCTACCCCGAAGCCGGTGCGCGCCGAGCAGGTGCGCCGGTTCAATCAGGGCGAGGCGGACGTCTTTCTGATTTCGCTGCGGGCGGGCGGTACGGGCCTCAACCTGACCGCCGCTGATATCGTCATCCACTACGACCCGTGGTGGAACCTTGCCGCGCAGAATCAGGCCACCGACCGCGCCTACCGCATCGGTCAGCGCAACCCGGTACAGGTGTACCGGCTGATCGCGCAGGACACCATTGAGGAAAAGATCGTGGAGCTGCAACAGGCCAAGCAGTCGCTGGCCGACACCGTTACCGGTGGGGCAGACGGCGCGATTTTGTCCATGAACCCCGAACAGCTGCTGCAGCTGCTGGGAGAAGAAGCATAAAGGAGTGGATCCATCATGAAGGTTTGGGATCTGCATTGCGATACCCTGTCCGAGCTGCGCCGCGCCGAAAAGGCGGGCGCACCAAAAAGCTTTTTGCACAACGACCTGCATATCGACCTTGAAAAATTGCAGCAGGGGGATTACCTGCTGCAATGCTTTGCGGCCTATGTGAATCTGGCCGACCCCGCACCCGGAGCCGACCCGCTGGTAAGCGTGCTGGAGGAGATCGACATCTTCAAGCGGCTCATGGCAGCTTACCCGGAAAAAATCGCCCCGGTGTACACCGCCGCCGACCTTGAGCGCAACCGCGCCGAGGGCAAGCTCAGCGCCATGCTGACGGTGGAAGAGGGCGGCTGCTGCAAGGGCAGTCTGGGCGTGCTGCGGCGGCTGCAGGAACTGGGCGTGCGCATGATGACCCTGACTTGGAACTACCCCAACGAGCTGGCAGCCCCCAACGCAAACCCCGGCGGGCCGCTGGTGGCCAACACCGAGACCGGCCTGACCGAGCGGGGTTTTGCCTTTTTGGAAGAGATGGAAAAGCTGCACATCACCGCAGACGTGAGCCACCTTTCCGATAAGGGCTTCTGGGATATCGTAAACCACAGCACCCGCCCCTTTGCGGCAAGTCATTCCAACTGCCGTGCCCTGTCGCCCCACAACCGCAACCTGACCGATGAGATGATCCGCGCACTGGCAGAAAAGGGCGGCATTGCAGGGCTGAACTACTGCGCTTCCTTTGTGGATGCAGACTCGGCACACCCCAAGCTCTGCCGCAGCACGGTGGAGCGGCTGGCAAAGCACGCGGCACACTTCAAGCAGGTGGGCGGCATTGAGGTCATCAGCCTTGGCAGCGATTTTGACGGCATTGGCGGTCAGCGCGAGCTGGAAACGGCGGCAGATATGCCGCTGCTGGCCGAGGCACTGCGCCACGAGGGCTTTACCGAGGACGAGGTAGAGGCCATCTACTGGCGCAACGCATACCGCTTCTTTAAAAACAATCTGTAATAATAACTTCTAAAATTGCAAAAAGTGCCCGGAGATGCCCTGCTGTGCGCGGGTATCCCGGGCTGTGTATTGCCCTGCGAGGGGAGGTTTTATATGGTCTGAGGCGCGCGTCCCCTGAAAAAGAACAAACGACTTGGAAAGATAAGAGGAATTATAACAATGGGTATCACGATTTCGCCGTGGATGATGGCGTTTCTCATGCTGATGACCGGCTTTGCAGGCTTTGTGGATTCGGCAGCTGGCGGCGGTGGGCTGATCAGTCTGCCGGCCTATCTGTTTGCCGGGCTGCCGCCCCACTACACCTATGCCACCAACAAGTTCAGCGCCGCCTGTGGCACGACCTTTGCCACGGCAAGCTTTTTCAAAAGCGGTGCCATGAACGTGAAGGTGGGCGTTCTTGCAGCCATCGGCAGCTTTGCGGGCAGTGCGCTGGGCGCGCACATCGTGCTGCTGCTCAGCGATGAGATGCTGCGCACCATGATGTTCATCATCCTGCCGGTGGCGGCGGTCATCATCCTGTGGCAGCGCAACCTGCCGGATGAGAACCGGGACGACGGCACGCTGAACCTGAAAAAGATCTTGCTGGCGCTGGCCATCGGTTTGGGCATCGGCCTGTACGACGGCATTATGGGCCCGGGCACCGGTACCTTTGCCATCATTGCCTTTACCACCCTGATGGGCTTTGATCTGCGCACCGCCAACGGCAACGGCAAGGTGCTCAATCTGGCCAGCAACTACGCCAGCCTGTTCACCTATCTGATGAACGATCTGGTGGTGTTCCACATCGGCATCCCCTGCGCTATCAGCAACATTCTGGGCAACCTGCTGGGCTCCCATTTTGCCCTGAAAAAAGGTGCCCGCTTCATCCGCCCCATGATGCTGGTGGTGCTGGTTCTGCTGCTGGGCAAGCTCATCTCGGACGCGGTGCTGTAAGGGCAAGGCGGGACATTTTCGCGGGTACAAAAAACAAGTCGGGCAGCCAGCAGGCTGTCCGACTTGTTTTTACTTTCATAGGTTTTATTCCAGCACCAGCTCTTTATCAAAGAACGCGATGCCGAATGCGCCGGGGCCGGTGTGGGTGCCGATGACGCAGCCGATCTGGCGCACCAGCGGTGCGTCCAGATGCAGGTTGTCCTGCAAATAGGTCAGCAGCGGCTGCAGCTCCCGGTGGTTGACGGTGTAGCCCAGCAGCGGGGTGTAGCCCGGGTGGATGCCGCCCATCTCGTCGATCTTCTTGAACAGCGCCACATACACGCCGGGCAGACCGCGCGCCTTACCGGCCAGTACCACCTTGCCCTCTATGACGGCGAGGATGGGCTTGATGCCCAGCATACCGCCCGCCACAGCGGCGGCGGCAGACAGTCTGCCGCCCTTGCGCAGATACTTCAGATCGTCCACAGCGGCCACCAGATGCAGGTGCTGCTTGGCCTTTTCCAGATCGGCAGCGATCTGGGTGATGGTTTTGCCGGCATCCCGCAGCTGCACCGCCAGACGCACCAGCAAAGACTGCCCCAGACAGACGTTCTCGGTGTTCACGAACACCACATTGTCCACGTTGGCAAGGTCGGCAGCAAGTCTGGCGCACTGACCGGTGCCGGACAGCGCATCGGACAAAAAGATGCCCAGCACCTCGTCCCCGGCGGCAGCGGCGTCCAGATACAGCCGCTCGAACTGCTCCGGGCTGGGCTGGCTGGTGGTGGGCAGCTTGCGGCAGGCTGCCAGATGGGTATAGTATTCGCTGGGGGTCATGTCGATGCCGTCCCGCAGGACGGTGCCGTCCTCCAGCGTCACGTTCAGGGGAATCACAGTCACGCCCAGCTGCTGCGCCTCGGCGGGCAGGATGTCGCACGCGGAATCGGTGAGGATACGGATCATAATAATACCTCCGGTCTACCGGTAAAATACAGTATAAGCAACGTTTTTATTAAAAAGGTTGGAAATTATTATACCACCATTCAGGGCGATGTGTCAATATTTTGCATAAATTTGCCACGACAGAACGCCGAAACCTTGCGCACCCGGCGGCAGATATGGTACTATAACCGGGAACGAACCACAGCAGGAGGAAACCGACCATGCACAAGCTGAACCCCCGCACCGCCGCGCTGCTTTCGGCCTTTGGCTGGGCGGTGGGGTATCTGCTGGCGGGCAAGGTGCTGACGGTGCTGCTGCCCATGCCGTCCGGCGGCGCGGCGCGGTTTTTCCGGGTCTGCCTGCTGGCTCCGCTGGCGGAGGAAGGGGTGTTCCGGGGCGCAGTGCAGCGCCGGGCGCAGCCGCTGGGCAGGGGACAGGCCATTCTTTTGCAGGCGGTGCTGTTTGCCTTGCAGCACGGCAGCGTCGCCGCCATGGTCTATGCACTGGTGTGCGGGCTGGGTCTGGGATGGCTGGCAGACCGCACCGGACATCTCTGGCCGGGGATGCTGCTGCACAGTGCAAATAATCTGCTGGTGCTGGCGATGGGATGAGAGGATGGGATACATGACCGATTTTGAACTGATGGGTCTTGCGCTGGAGGAGGCCGCCAAAGCCGCCGCCTTGGGCGAGGTGCCGGTGGGCGCGGTGGTGGCGCGGCACGGCGAGGTGATCGCCACGGCGCACAACACCCGGGAGACCGAGAAAAACGCTTTGCACCACGCGGAACTGCTGGCCATTGACGCTGCCTGCAAGGCGCTGGGCGGCTGGCGGCTGTGGGAGTGCGAGCTGTTCGTCACCTTAGAGCCCTGCCCCATGTGCGCGGGCGGCATCATCAACAGCCGTCTGCGCCGGGTGGTGTACGGCGCTGCCGACACCAAAGCCGGGTGCTGCGGCTCGGTGACCGATCTGTTCGCGCTGCCCTTCAACCACCATCCGGTGGTGGAAAAGGGGCTGCGGGAGGCCGAGGCACAGCAGCTTTTACAGGCGTTTTTTGTTTCCCTGCGGGAAAAGCGGGCGGGCAGACCCCGCTGGAAGCCCCCGATGCCCGAAAACAGGGGAAAATAAGGAAAAATAGTGGGAACTGCGTAAAAAATTGCAGTTCCCACTTTCTTTTTGGACTGGATTGTGGTATATTATTCAATGGAATCTTGTCGAAAACCATCGTAAGTACAGGCAGGCACGCCAAAGCACCGGACCTTTGCCGGACACATAAACGGAACGCTGCACTGTCTGGGGATGGGCACAGGGTTTTTCCGGCTGGGGCACTGCGCCCGGCCGAGAATACCGAACAGGAGGGATACACTCTTGTACGAGGACGAGTTTGAACTGACCTTTCAGGTGCCGGAGGAAGAGAGCGCGCCGGAGCCCCTTGCCGCACCGGCTGCAAAACCGGCTGCGCCGGTGGAACCGGTCGTAGACGAGCCGACCCGCATCATGACGCTGGAAAAACCGGCAGCGCCTGTGGCGGAGGAGCCCACCCGGGTGATCACGCTGGAAAAGCCCGCAGAGCCGCAGCCGCCTGCGCCGCCGCAGCCCGAAGAGCCTGCGCCGCAGCCTGTAAAAGAACGGCCTGCCCCTGCCGCACCCGCTGCGGCGCGCCGGGTGCTGATCTCCGGCGGCGACCGGGGTATCGGTGCTGCCGCTGCCCGCGCCTTTGCGGCAGCAGGGTATCAGGTGGCGGTGCTCTACCACCAGAACGCCGCTGCCGCCGCTGCGCTGGAGCAGCAGCTGCCCGGGTGCATCGCCATCCAGTGCGATGTAGCCAGCCGCGCCAGCTGTGAGCTGGCGTTCCATGCAGTGGAGCAGGCCATGGGCAGGGTGGATGTACTGGTGTGCAACGCCGGCATCGCGCAGCAGAAGCTGTTTACCGACATCACCCCGGAGGAGTGGCAGCGGATGCTGGACGTGAACCTGAGCGGTGCATTCCACCTGTGCCAGCTGGCGCTGCCCGGCATGATCCGCCGCAAGCAGGGCCGCATCCTGACCGTGAGCAGCATGTGGGGCCAGACCGGCGGCAGCTGCGAGGTGCACTATTCCGCCGCGAAAGCCGGGCTCATCGGCCTGACCAAGGCACTGGCGAAGGAGGAAGGCCCCAGCGGCATTACGGTGAACTGTGTAGCGCCGGGGGTCATTGAGACGGACATGATGGCGGCTTTTACCGCCGAGGACAAGGCGGCGCTGGCCGAGGAGACCCCTGTGGGGCGGCTGGGCACCCCGGAAGAAGTTGCAAAGCTGCTGGTCTTTCTGGCCGGCGAGGATGCCGGATACATCACCGGGCAGGTGTTCGGGGTGAACGGCGGCCTTGTGATCTGATGCACAGGGCGATATTACAGAATTTTCCCCGGAGTGGGAAGGAGAGAAAAAATGGGCATGACTTTGAAGGAACTGTTGACTAAGGGCGAGGGCACTCTCTCTGCACAGGAGGCCAAGGCGCTGGCGGCACAATGCCGCATGGATGTAGACACCCTCTACACCCTGCTGGAGGAGCGCGGCATCAAGATCCTGGAGGAGGAGAGCGAGCCGAGTCTGGACGTGGACAGCATCATTGCTGAGGTGGAGAACGCCGAGAACAACAACGATGACATGGGCCTTGCCGATGAGAACGAAGAGGATGCCGAGGAGAACCCGGCAGACCTGAAGGCCGCCATGGATGAGCTGCTGGACGACCCGGTGAAGAACTACCTCAAGCAGATCGGTCAGATCCCGCTGCTGAGCGCCGAGCAGGAGGTGGAGCTGAGCCGCCGCATCCATGCGGGTGCCGAGGCTGCCCACATTCTGCAGGCAGACCGCCAGAAGTACGACGCACCGGAGTACATTAAGAAGAACAGCGCCCGCTTCTCCTTTGAAGAGGACGAGAACAGCCGCAGCTACACCGAGGATCTGGACGAGGACAGCGAAAAGTCCGCCGAGGATGCTGAGGAAAAGGCAGACGAGGAAAAGGCCATGGAAGCCGTGGAGAACGGCCCTCTGAGCGAGGAGCGCCGTCAGGAGCTGCTCAAGACCCGCCGCGACGGCCTGAACGCCCGCCGCAGCCTGAGCGAGGCAAACCTGCGTCTGGTAGTGTCCATCGCCAAGAAGCATGTCGGCCATAATCTGGCCTTCCTTGACCTCATTCAGGAGGGCAACATCGGTCTGATCAAGGCTGCGGAGAAGTTTGACTGCGACCGCGGCTTCCGCTTCTCCACCTACGCTACCTGGTGGATCCGTCAGGCCATCACCCGCGCTATCGCGGATCAGGCCCGCACCATCCGCATCCCGGTGCACATGGTGGAGACCATCAACCGGATGCGTCAGGCCACCAACCAGCTGGTGTACCAGAACGGCCACGAGCCCACCCCGGAAGAGCTGGCAAAGGCCATGGACATGAGCGTCGAGCGTGTGCGTGAGATCCAGCGCATGGCACAGGAGCCCGCCAGCCTTGAGAGCCCCGTGGGCGAGGAAGAGGATTCCTCTCTGGGCGATTTCGTTGCCGACGAGAATGCCGAGGCTCCCGGCAAGGCTGCTGACCGCGCTATGGTGGCCCAGCAGATCAATCAGGCTCTCAAGAGCCTGACTCCCCGTGAAGAGAAGGTCATCCGTCTCCGCTTTGGTCTGGACGATGGCCGTCCCCGCACGCTGGAAGAGGTGGGCCGCGACTTCGGCGTCACCCGTGAGCGCGTCCGCCAGATCGAGGCAAAGGCCATCCGCAAGCTGCACAGCCGCAAGTGCCTGGCCCTGCTGAACGGCCTTATCGAGTGATATTTTCAACAATGCAGACGGCTGCCGTGGAAAACGGCAGCCGTTTTTCTGCATCCGGGCAGAAAAAACGCAAAATGCAAAATTTTTTTGCAAAAAACTCTTGCAATGCGGCAGAGTTTATGGTATTATAATTGAGCTGTGATTGTGCTGCTATAGCTCAGTTGGTAGAGCGCATCCTTGGTAAGGATGAGGTCTCCAGTTCGAATCTGGATAGCAGCTCCAGCTTAACCGCCCTGAAGTCTTAGGACTTCGGGGCGGTTTTCGTTTGCCGCATATAAACCAAAAAAGCATCCGCAGCCTTCGCTTTAGAAAACCAGCGAATCTCGTTGCGGATGCTTTTGTTTTTTAGCTGAGGGTTTACCGGAGCGAAAGCCTTCCCCCAGTCGGGGGAAGGTGGCGTGCAGCGCCGGATGAGGGTGCAGGCAAGCAGCAACTATCGGTGCGCCCTCATCAGTCACCTGCGGTGACAGCTTCCCCCGTCCGGGGGAAGCCTTTCCTCTCAGGGGGAGCTTCATCGCTGCTAACCGACAGATGCTAAAAAGCTCCCCCTTTCGGGGGAGCTGTCATCGCGCAGCGATGACTGAGAGGGTTTCATGCAGAAATCTTTTTTAATCCTCCTCATCGGGGATATTTTCTGCGTCCAGCAGATACTCGGTCTCGGTCTGCTGCTCCATCTGCTGTACTGTCCAGTCCAGCTGCACAGCGCCGCTCAGGTCCAGCGAGTAATCCTCGGTATACAGCAGACTACCGGTGTTCAGGCTGCTTTCTGCCGGGCTGCGGGCATCCCATGTAAAGTGCAGACTTTCCGGCGGCACGGTGCACTGCTTTGCCAGTGCGGTCAGGGTGTAGCAGTCCCGGGCAAAGGCGGCGGCGCTGTCGTAAGGGCCGAACAGTTCCACCGTCAAGGTCAGGTAGGCATCCCCGGCGGGCAGGGCGGCGGCCTGCTGCAAGGTTTCGGCCTGCGGGCCGCTCAGGAACATTCTGCCGCTGATATCCCGGATGGCAATATCCTGCGCATCCTGCTTGCAGGCGGTGTACAACTCGCCAATGGCCTGTGTGCTCAGGCGGTTCATCGTCTGCTGATTTTCGCCGCTCAACTCGTCCCATAGCATGGGCAGCATCGCCATGCAGAAGCAACCCGCCATCAGCACCAGACAGACCAGCACGGACACAAAATCGTACTTCCAGCGGCCGGGGCGGGCGGCAAAAAAGAGCACCTCGCATCCCAGCAGAACCAGCGCCACCGCCGGGGCAATTTTCAGGGTCAGCTGCACATCAAAGCCCGGCACAAAGAAATACAGCAGGAAGAACACGCCCGCCGCAATGAGACACGCGCCCAAGGTCAGGCTGCCCACCCGGCGCAGGGGCTTTTCAGCGGGTCGTTTTTCTGCCGGTTTCTGCTCCGGCGTGGGCGCACTGCCCGGCTGTGCCGTCAAAGGGGTCTTATTCTGCTCGGTCATCGTCATCCTCCGCAGGGGTTTCGTCCTGCTCTGCACCGTTCACCGGCTCCCCCAGCAGTGCCGAAAGTTCCGGCATGGCAAAATGGGCGTCCGTGTCTGCGGTGTCCTCGGCCTCCTCTGCCTGCGGCGCAGCCGTGTAGGCGTGGAAGTCCTCGGGTTCCTCGGTCTCCTCTTCGGGGGGCTGCTTGCCCTTTTTGTTTTTCGGGCCGCGCACCAGCCACATACCGCACACGATCAGTGCCACGCAGACCACGATCTGCGGCAGGGCATCCAGCATCAGGTAGATGGCGCGGAAAACCGGGTTATCCTGTCCCCAGCGCCACATCACATCGCCCAGCACCCGCATGATGATGTTGTTGTAGAACACGATGGCGCCCAGTGCGATCAGCCCCCAGCCCACCAGCTTGTGGCTTTCGCCCATGAACTGGGTCATGCGGGCATCGTGCCAGTCAAAGTGCACCAGATAATCGTCCTCCGGGGCTTTTTCTGCCGCCAGCTGTGCGCGGAGGTTTAAGGTATCGAAAAAGCTGTACATATACACAACGATGCAGCCGACTACCAGTGCGTCCAGCCCCGTGGTGCTGCCTAGGATAATGAACAGGCAGAACATGGTGATGAGCGAGAGCCCCCGCTTCATATAGCCCTGATACATCTGCCCCGCACCGGGGATGCAGGCAAACAGCAGGGTCAGGATCCCGTTTTTCTTCATAATCAGTTCCCTCATTTCTCAGTGGTGTCTGCACTGCGGTGCAAAAGCGCGTCCAGTGCATCGGATAGTTTTTCGGTCAGCTGCTTTTTGTCCTCTATGGGCTTGCCCAGCGGGGCGGTGGATTGCTGCGGCGCTTTGTCGTTCACCGGCTTGCCCAGCAGCTCCGGTTCGGTCTGCTGGGTGGTCTGCGGTAGCCATGTGTTCAGCTGCTGCCCGGTGTGCAAAATCTGTTCCAGCGTACCGGTACGCCACATGGTCAGCGCCAGCACGGCGGCCACGGTCGCCACAGCGGCGCGTCCCCATGTGTTCTGCATCAGCCGTATCCAGATGGTGCCCATCACCGCGCCCCGGGCAGAGCGCGGCGGCTGCTCCAGCACATCGTCGGTCAGCAGGGCGGTGTAGCGGTCCATGCAGCGGTCGCAGTAGGCAAGGTGCTCAGCGGCTTCCAGCCGCTGCGTTTCGTCCAATTGTCCACCGACCAGTGCCTGTAAGCCTTCCTCGCTCAGACAGCCTTTTACGTCAAACAGTTCCATGTACGCTCCTCCTTTCACAGGGTATGCGGTCGTTTTGCAAAATCTGCTGCGCCAGCATCTTTTTGGCGCGGTAGACCTGCGCCTCCACCGTTTTGGGCGGACGTCCGCACAGCCTTGCAGCCTCGGCCATGGTGTGCTGCTCCAGCAGCACCAGACGGCAGGGCGTGCAGTAGGGCTCGCGCAGATTTAAGATCATCTCCGTAAGCTCCTCTTCGCCCAGCGCCTCCAGCACCTGCTGCTCCGGCTGCATGCCGGGCGGCGCGCCCTCCAGCGCCAGCACCTCGTCGCCGGGGGTGTTCATTTTGCGCACCCATGCGCTGCGCAGATAGTCCTTGGCTTTGTTGGCTGCGATGCGCGCCAGCCATTGCTTTTCAAAGCCGGGCGGGCAGCGGTCGATGGCCCGCCACGCCGCCAGAAAGGTCTCCTGCGTCAGGTCCTGCGCCTCCTGTACATCCGGTACCAGCTGGTGGCAGACCGTGTACACGAGCGCCTGATATTTCTGCACCATCGTGCTGAATTCCTGTGTTGTCAACGCGCTGCACGGCCTCCTTTCCGGTCTTGGATGCGCTGCTCTGCGCCGCCCTTCTGTCTTTAATACGAGGCAGCGGCGGCAGTTCCTGCAAAAACCTGAAATATTTTCAAACTTTTTCTTCTTCCACAGATATGGTACAATAGCAGTATAGCACACAGGGAGGATTTTCGCCATGGCTTCTACCACCCGTCAGGCACTTTTACAGGCGCTGAGCGCCGCCGAGGGCGCATATATTTCCGGCCAGCAGCTGGCGCAGCAGCTGGGGGTCAGCCGCGCTGCCGTGCACAAGGCGGCGGCGGCACTTACCGCGCAGGGCTATGCGCTGGAAGCCGTCTCCCGCCGGGGGTACCGCCTGCTGGGCGGCGACCCCTTCTGCACCGAGGCGGTAGGCCCCTACCCCGCCCCGGTGCAGCTGTACGACACGCTGGAAAGCACCAACCGTACCGCAAAGCTGCTGGCGCTGGAAGGCGCCGCCCACGGCACGCTGGTGCTGGCTGGCGGGCAGACCGCCGGGCGCGGGCGGCTGGGGCGCAGCTTTGCCAGCCCGGCGGGCAAAGGGGTGTACTGCTCGGTAGTTCTGCGCCCGCCGCTGCCTGCTGCCAACGCCCAGACCGCCACCATCGGCGCGGCAGTGGCGGTGTGCCGGGCGGTGCAGGCGCTGTGCGGGCTGGAACTTGCCATCAAGTGGGTGAACGACCTGTATTACAAGGGCAAAAAGGTGTGCGGCATCCTGACCGAGGCCGGTACAGACCTTGAAAGCGGCCAGCTGGAATGGCTGGTGGTGGGCATCGGGCTGAACCTGACCGCCACGGCAGAGGACTTTCCCCCGGAGCTGACCGCCAAAGCAGGCAGCTTATACCCCGGCGGCCCCGCTCCGGTAAGCCGGGCGGCGCTGGCGGGTGCTATCGGGCGGGAGCTGTTAGCGCTCTGCCCGGGCTTTGCCTGTCTGGACGAGTACCGCGCCCGCTGCTTTGTGCCCGGCCATTGGGTGACCGTGTGCACCGGCACCGAGACCTACGCCGCACAGGCGCTTTCCATCGACGATGTCGGGCGGCTGGTGGTGCAGCGGGAGGGTGGCCGCACCGAGGCGCTGCGCTGCGGCGAGGTGACCATCCGTCCCACTAAGACGGAATAAACGGGAAAGAGGACCATTTATAATGCCCTCCGCGTTGCTCTGGGCATCTTCAGAGGAATAATTATTTTTAATTTTGCGTTTGTCGCGCTCTGCGGAGCGCTCCAAACGCTTTTTTCACAGGAGGGGCTGTAATGGAAAAATGCATCTCATCTTTGCGACCCTTCTCGTAAAAATGGCAGAACGGAACGCCCGCAGGCGTTCCGTTCTGCCGAAGTCTGAAATAATCTTTCCTTAAATTATGCCCAGAGCAAAGCGGAGGGCATTCCCAATCATTTTTATACAAAAAGCCCGCCGGGCATTGCTGCACGGCGGGCTTTAGTTTACAGTTTACTCTGCCTTGGTCTCGGGCTTTTCCTCAGCCTTGGTCTCCGGCTTTGCTGCGGGAGCAGCAGCGGGAGCGGCGGGCTTCACCACGGGCTTCGGGGGATTGGGGTCATCCTTCAGCGGGAACAGGATGATGTGCTTGGGGCACTTCTGGGCGCACATACCGCAGCCCTTGCACTTGTCGTAATCAACGCGTGCCACGCCGTCCACAACATGGATGGCGTCGAACTTACAGGTGCGCTCGCACATGCCGCAGGCAATGCAGGAAGTGGTGCACAGCTTGTTTGCCACAGCACCCTTATCCTTGTTGGAGCACATGACCACCGGCTTGCGGGGGCCGGCAGCGTCGATCATGATCACCTGCTTGGGGCAGATGTTGGCGCAGGCACCACAGCCGG
>OLVY01001159.1_pt1 | contig 17481 bp, 10 predicted proteins | sample 1674261 | NCBI WGS metagenome assembly OLVY01 (sample SAMEA103958155, study PRJEB25191) | human gut metagenome | biome: human-associated habitat [ENVO:00009003]; feature: intestine environment [ENVO:2100002]; material: feces | place: Germany | collected 2013/2015
GCGGCTGCTTGAAGTCACAGGGCGTCGGCTCAACGGCGTGTTGAAGGACAGCATGGGACGGATATGGGTGGCGACAAACGAAAGCGGTGTCGTTGTTGTCTCTCCGGACGGCAGCGTGCGTGTGCTTGACTCGAAAAACACTTTCGGAGCGTTGAGGTCTGACATAGTCAAGAGCATGCAGTGCGACTACTCCGGGACGGTGTGGGTGACCACGGAAAACGGCATGACCTCAATATCTTCCGACCTTGAGCGCTATGAGCATTTCTCGGAAACGGATGGACTTCTAAACAACCGCTTCATCTCAAGAAGCGGATTCATATCCCGTGACGGCACCTTGTATTTCGGTAGCCGTGACGGATTCGTCTCCTTTCGTCCCGACAGGGCAGAAAAGGCTGAACGGCAAATTCCAAACCTATATATCGACGGGATATATGTGAACAACGTGCAGCTAATCCCCGGAAACGGACAGGAACTTACGGAAAGTATAGAAAGGACTGACTACCTCTCGTTCAGACACGACCGGAACACATTTTCTTTTGCGTTTTCGCGACCATCCCTTCCGTCTTCCTCTGACGGCTACATAGAGTGCCGGATGGAAGGACTGGACAGGGAATGGGTGCGCCTTGGCTCCGACAATGTCTTTACATGCCGCGAGATGTCTCCCGGGAAATATGTCCTGCGGGCCAGGAGTTGTAGCAATTCCGGAGAACTCGAACGGGAACACAGACCGCTGGGAATCGTTATCCGTCCTCCGATTTGGCGCAGCACCGCGGCCATTTCTCTCTATATCATCATGATTGTAGGCTGTCTTGCCGGCGGCTGTGTATGGCTTTGGAGGCGGCTTAAAAAAAGAAGAAGAGGAGCGCTACCGGACGTTTATTGAGGAAAAGCTCGCCCTCACTCCAGAGAGAAAGATGCTCCGGGCCGCGCAGATGGGCCAGTCCCCGTCAGCATTTCTGCGTCCAGAACTTTCAGAGAGCGAGCGAAGATTCATATCCAAGCTTGACTCTGTCATAGAAAGCCACATTTCCGGACCAACGCTCACCTACGGCATAGTGGCCGAGCATCTCTGTATGGGGAAACAGTCTCTGAATCTCAAGGTGAAGAGCATACTTGGCGTGACAGTGAGCAACTACATCCTGCTCTATCGCCTGTTCGCATCCGTCCCGATGCTGTCCGAGGACGACTCCCGTGTCAATGTCGTCTGCTTCAATCTCGGATTCAACACTCCTTCCTATTTTGCGAAGTGTTTCAAAAATGCGTTCGGAATGCTTCCCGGTGAGTTTAAGAAACTGTAGCGCCTGGGGTTGTGTGATAGAATTCAGCCCGTTTCCTTCGTTTATTTTCATCTTTTTATAAAATTGTTGCTCTGAGGAAAGGCTCTTCAGGGATAAATTTGCGGATAGAAATAATCACATAACTATGGATAAGATTTTCTTGAAACTATTAGCCGCTGTTCTGTTCCTCTTGAACGGAACAATGCTTTTCTCACAGGAGAAAAAAACTGTCGGAGGTGTGGTCAGTGACGAGACGGGGCCGGTTCCCGGAGTCGGTGTCATGATTTCCGGCACCACGACCGGCACGATGACAGATGCCGACGGCCGTTACTCCATTGTCTGCGTCAAGGGGCAGACTATCGAATTCAGCTGCATGGGTTATGAGACCGCGAAGGTCGCTGTCGGGGAAGCCTCTGTCTATGACGTCACACTTTCCGCTCAGGCCGAGCTTCTGGATCAAGTAGTGTTTGTCGGTTACGGAGTGCAGAAAAAGGTGAATGTGACAGGCTCCGTGACTTCTGTTGACTATGCCGAACTTGCGGCCTCTCGTCCGGTGACCAATTCAGCATCCCTTCTTCAGGGAGCGAGCGCCGGCCTTTATGTGCGTCAGGGCTCCGGTGTTCCGGGCAAGGAGGATGTCAGTCTGCGCATCCGCGGTACGGGCACGCTCAACAATTCCGACCCTCTCGTTATTGTTGACGGTGTCCCTGGTTCGATGGACTCCGTTGATGCATCAGAGATCCAGAATATTTCCGTGCTCAAGGATGCGGCGTCATGCGCGATATATGGAAACAGAGGCGCGAACGGAGTTATCCTCATAACCACGAAAAGGGAAAAGAAAGGCTCGTTTCACATCGATTATGCGGGAATGGCCGGCATACAGCAGCCGGAGAATACCTACAAGGTGGTGTCGAACTATGCCGACTACATGGAACTCATGAATGAGGCTTCATTCCAGAACGACCGTCCGCTTCCGTTCTCTCAGAGCATGATTTCTCTATGGCGGGACAAGGAAAAGGATCCGTACGGCATTTCGGAGTCGGGCTATCCGAATTACGTCGCATACCCGAACGTTGATGGAATGACGGCCTTCTACAAGACAGATACCCCTGTCTATCAGAAGCACAATCTCTCCGTGTCCGGAAGCAAAGACGACATAAGCTATCGTGTGGCGCTCGGCTATATGGACAATCCTGGAATGGTGATGAACAGTGGGTTCAAGAAATTTACCTACCGCGCCGAGTTTTCTGCCAAGCCGTTGAAATGGCTTGAGGTGGGAGCCAGAACCAACGGCTACTACAGCACAAAGGAAGCCGGCGACCTGACAAACGTGTTCGACTATGGAATCCGTTGGGCGCCGTGTATCTATCCTTATTATGACGGGAAATATGGATGGTACGAGAATCCGGAACAGAACTCTGAGGTAAGGAATAATCTCTATTTTCTGAACCGAATCCAGGGCCGGCAGGTTGTGGAGCACGTGTCGGTCACTCCATTTGTCAATATTGACCTTCCTTTCGGAATCAAGTCCAAGACGACGTTCCGCTACGGTTCAACACACATGGAGCGTGACGAGCACTCTATCACCCGAGATGCGTGGTCGTTCCGGACCGGGGAAATCATCAAGTCCGACCAAGACCTTTCGGCTCAGATTCGTAGGCTCACAACCCAGATTACGCGCAATATCTACTTCGAGACCGATCTCTCATGGGCCGAGACATTCGCTGAAAAACACGACGTGTCCGCGATGGTGGGCGTCGAGGCCATCAACAACATTGCCAGGGACTTCTCTGCCACGAAGAAAGGTGCCGAGAATTCGGTTCTCCACGAATTCAACAATATGCTCACTCCTTCAGCGATTTCAGGAACATCTTCCGAGTACTCGTCCCTATCCTTCTTCTCGCGACTTACCTACGCCTACGACAGTCGCTATCTCGTCGAAGTGAACCTTCGCGGAGACGGTTCCTCCAGGTTCGCAAGAAGAAGCCGCTGGGGATTCTTCCCTTCCGTTTCGGCTGCATGGCGCATCTCAAAGGAGAAGTTTATGCAGGGTAGCGGCATAGACGAACTGAAACTCAGGGCATCTTACGGTGTGCTCGGAAACAATTCTATCGGAAACTATAGCTACCAGTCGACCTATTCGTCCGGATATTCCTACGCATTCGGTGACAAACTCGGCGGCGGTATGATTTCCACCCTCGCCAACACTCTTCTTGAATGGGAGACCACCGCGACGGCCAACATCGGTCTTGATTTCAGAACATTCGGCAACAGACTCACGTTCGAGGCTGACTTTTACGACAAATATACCTCCGGCATCCTCTACAAACCGACGATTTCCTCAACCATCGGCACCAAGACTTCCCCTTACATGAACCTCTGCGAGGTCGATAACAAGGGATTTGAATTCACTTTGGGCTGGCGAGACCAAATAAAGGACTTCAACTACGGGATTTCCGCCAACTTCAACAGAAACTGGAACATGGTCACCAAGTACAAGGGCAAATTCGAGGAGGGATGGACGACCGATGAGGAAGGCAACCGCGTGTGGAAGAACAACCTCGGCGATGTCACTACCGGAAGCGTCAACAGAATTTGCGAGGGACATGAGATTAACGAGTACTATCTTCAGGAAAACTATTCCGGCTCGGGACAGTATTTCGACAGCGACGGCAAGGTTCTCCCGAACGGCGGTCCTACGGACGGAATGATTCGCACGCCGAAGGACATGGAATGGCTCAACGCAATGATTGCCGAGGGTTATAAATTCATGCCGAAGGAGACGGTGTCGAAGAACGGAATCTGGTATGGTGACTACATCCTTTCGGATGTGAACGGCGACGGCATCTACGGAGATTCCAACGACTACAAGTGGCAGGGCGTGAGCCGGACTCCGAAGTTCTACTACGGGTTCAATCTCGAAGTTGGCTGGAAGGGAATCAACCTTTCCGCAAGGTTCGTAGGAGCGGGCGGCGGCGCAATCCGTAGCCGCAAGGGCGGAGTCAACTACAGCGTGCTCCAGACTCAACAGACCATAGGTAAGGACATTGCCTATGACCACTATTTCTATGACCCGGATAATCCGTGGGATCCGAGGACAAACACGACCTCGCGAAATCCGCGTCTCACGATTACCTACGGGCAGGCTCTTAACGACAGCAACTTCTATCTCTACAAGACCAACTATCTGAAGCTTCAGAACGTCACCCTCAGCTACTCCTTCCCGAAGAAGCTCCTGAGCCACATCAGACTCACATCAGCTCAGATTTACGTCACGGGAGAGAATCTCTACACATTCAAGGATCGTCTCTTTCCGGGCGTAGATCCGGAATTTACGGATACGAACATGTATTATTCGCCTATCAGACAGATAGTCTTTGGCGTTAACCTGAAATTCTAAAGCATATTGACATGAAAAAGACAATCTATATAGTTCTTATGTTCTGCTGCCTTTCGACGGTTTCCTGCAAGGGCTTTCTGGACAAGATACCGACTGATAAACTTTCTTCCGACATAGTCTACACCGATCCTGTCCTGGCTGAGAATGCGGTGAGGGGAGTTTATAACAACCTGCTCTGGGACTTCAATACCACGGACAATGTGGTCTATAACTGGGACGCATACGCCGGAGTTCTCGACCCCGTCGATTATTTCCGGGGTTCCATCGTTTTCCTTTCCGGAAACGTCCTTTCTACCAACGGAGTGTTCACGACTTTCTGGAAGCGCTACTACGAAGGCATCAACAGGGCGAACGACGTCATAAACAACATCGGCAACGTTCCTGGAATGTCGGAAGCTGTGAAACAGCAGAGGACAGCCGAGTGCAGGTTCATCCGTGCCCTGTATTACTATCGGCTTAATTGTCGTTGGCGTGGCGTTCCTGTCTATTTTGAGAATCTTGCGCCGGATGAGTACACGAAAGGACGTTCCGACGAGAACACGGTCTGGGAGAAGATAATCGAGGATTGCAATTATTGCATAGACAACGATAACCTGCCGGACAGGTATGGTGCCTCGGATTCAAACTATGGACGTGTCACGAAGGGTGCCGCATATATGCTCCGTGGGAAAGTCTATCTCTGGCAGAAGAAGTATGAACTTGCGGAGGCTGATTTTCTCAAGATAGGAGAAATGGGCTATGGACTCTATGACGGCAACTACGCCGACCTCTTTCTTGAGGCCAACGAAAAATGCCGCGAGATGATTTTCTCCATCCAATATATTTCGCAGAAAGGCTTCGGAAATGCCCTGAGCTACATCTATGGAAACGTTGAGACAGTCTCCAAGGGTAACGACCAGTTTGTCGTGAATACGGACTTCGCTGACTCCTATCAGAATAGGAACGGCAAGCCGTTCAGCTGGGACGATATATTCCCTGGCTACAACAACCTTTCGCCGCAGGCAAGAAGCGCCTATTTCCTTAGGGATGGTTTGAACGATGCGGAGATTATTTCCCTCAAGGAATATGGGGCAGATATGTCCCTCTACCTTCCGTCGGGGAATGAAGCCAGGCTGAAGACTGCCTATGCCCAGAGGGATCCTCGGCTTGCCGCCACGGTGATACTTCCATATTCGACCTACGTCGGTGGCTCTACCGGTGCCGCCCTAACCTATACCAGTCGCTATCCTTATCGCAAAGACACTGCTCCCGAGCTTGACCTCCAAACCCGCTACACCACACGGATGTACTACTGGATGAGAAAGTTCGTGGCAAGGGGAACGGAATATCAGGCAAGTGAATACACAGGAATAGACATGCCTGTATTCCGTTATGCCGACGTGCTCCTCTGTCTTGCCGAGGCTCTGAACGAACAGGGTAGGACCGGTGAGGCGATAGCGTATGTCAACAAGGTTCGCGACCGTGCCGGAGTGGCTGAGTTGGACTCAAACGTGTGGACTATCGTCGAAGGGCAGGAGGACCTGCGCCGTAGGATTATCGACGAGAAGCATTGGGAGTTCGCCGGCGAGTCCGGAACCCTCTATGAAGATGAGCTTCGCTGGGGCGTATGGCATCAGAGGCGTTTCCTTGGCTCTGAACCTGGAGTTCAGAGTGAGGCTGGCCTGAAGCAGGTCTGGGGAGAGAATATGGCTCCTTACATATATGCCGGTGACTACTGCAACAAATGGGCTATCCCTCAAGCCGAGAGGGAGCGCAACGGGAATCTGTCTCAGAATGACGGCTGGAATTAATAGGAAATACTTCCGGAACAGATGAAAAGGCTTATAACATCATTGCTCACGATTATCCTCGTCTCCTCTGCGGCCTACGGCGAGGATTTGGAGAGTGCGCGCCTTGAAATGGATCGTTCTTCCGAGATCGTGCTCGGAAAGGATGAACTGAAATTTGCCACGAAACCGGCCTATCCAAGGCTATGCCTAATGAATGACGGTACCTACATCCTAGCATGGCAGGAAACGATTCCGGGACGTTCCGATGACAACGGCAGGTACATCTGCTATGCCCTGTCTCCGGACTTGAAGACATGGACTCCAATGGGGCGCCTGTTTAGCAACAAGATGGTCGAGAATGTATTCGGGCAGCAGTCCGAGCGCATGTACAGCTGTCCGGAATTTCTGAACTTGTCGGACGGTAGTCTGCTCTGTGTCTGCTGCTACTGGAACCTCTCAACCTACAGCAGGATAGAAGGACGAGCCGACAACGGACTCGCGCTCAGGCGTTCCTTCGACAACGGCCGCAGCTGGTCGGAGGAGACAGAGATCTTCCATGGCCAATGCTGGGAGCCGTTTATGTTGGAACAGTCTGACGGCAGGATTCAGTGCTATTTCAGTGAGGCACGCTCGTGGATAAGCAGCGCGAACTCAGGAACATCGATGGTAGAAAGTCTCGATGGAGGAAATACATGGATTCCCGACCTGAGTTCGCGCCCATATCGGGTGATGAGAAAAAAGTACTGGAACCCGACATGGGAAAGATTCCAATACACCGACCAAATGCCTGTCGGAGTCGTTCTTGACGACAATGGCAAGATGGCTTTTGCGATGGAGGATGTTGACATGGGTAATTACTCCCTCGGGATAGTCTATTCTCCTGACGGCGGAAATTGGAAAAAGCTTCAGGGTGCGGATGTCGGACCTTCCGAAAGAATCGACAGTCTTTCTGTCAATGCCACAGGTCCATATATGGTCAAGTTCCCGACAGGAGAGGTGCTCGTCACTTTCACAAGGAACAAGGGGTTGGAATGGCCTCTGATGTACCGCATAGGCAACTCTTCAGCATCGGCATTCGGACCGGAAAGAAAGGCCTTCGATAGAGGAGGTTGGTCCAGTGCCTGCATCGATTCTGAGAACACGGTCGTGCTGGTCGCGCCGTACAGGGGAGGTAAACTCCATATTGCAAGATTCACATTGGTAAAGTGACACGTTTTATGAAGAAAGAGATTTATGTGTTTATAGCTTTTGTCTCGGTTTTCGCCTGCACGAAGCCGGTCGAGGACAACAACAAGGAGCCTCAGCCTACGGAGATGAAGGAGATACAGATAGAAACCGCCATGCCATCGGCTGTGGATGGAGTGGAGTTTGCGTTCACGGAGTCGTCGCGGATGGTAGTGAACGGCGAGCGCTCTAAAAAAACGGAAGCCGACGGAAATTATGCCAGATTCACTTTTACTGACAAGGTGAAGGCTCCGTATTCTGCCGTCTATCCGCAGAGCGTGTATTCCTCTGTGGACAATCTGACGGTTCCCGCAAGGCAGAAATACATCTCCGGAGGCATTGACGCGGCTTCCGCCATAATGCTCGGCTATTCAGCCTCCGGCGGAATCGTATCCCTCTCACACGCGATGGCCTATCTTCGCCTTGTAATCAATCCTGGTTCTCTCGGCTCGGACAATATCTATGAAGTCACTATAAGCGGAGCGAATGGAGAACAACTTTCCGGAGACTTCAAGCCGGACTACAAGAGCTGCACCCTCGCTTCTACCTCCAAGGCCACATCTATAATCGTTCGGGACGCGGGAGATGGAATCCCTATGGGAACACCGGTTCTTGTCGCGATTCCTCCGAGGCGTTCCATAAAACTGAACTTTGACATCACCGACGTCAACGGAGTGAAGCGCTCGTTCAAATATGAGCAGGCTCTCACCCTCACGGCGGGTTCGATGAGCGAGGTCGCGCTCGACTTTGAGAAAGAGGCCGGCAGCGCCGAACTGCATCTCACCCCATTCACGAGGCTGAACGCCGGCGAGAGTGCCGTCGGAGACCATAGCTCAAAGGAGTCTCGGTCATATCTTGTCCAGATGAAGTCATCCTTGACCGAATACAACAATGACATCTCCGCCGCCAAACCTCAGACATACACCCGCATCAAACGCTTGCCGAACGGTACATATATGCTTCTATGGCAGCGCGGTGCACCTTCACGTTCGGACAATAACGGAATGGACACTCACTATGCTATCGGAAGCGACATTTTTGGTTGGACCTACAAAGGCTGCCTGTTCGAACACGACGACAATGCTCCCGGCTGCAAGGGCGGAACGGTGTCCCGCTACTACAGCTGCCCTGAACTCCTTGTCCTCCGCAGCGGAGAACTCATTGCCGTGAATTCTTTCTGGGCACCGTCCACCTATAGCGTCCAGGCGAACCGTGGCGATCACGGGCTTGCAATCAAACGTTCTTCCGACAACGGGCAGAGCTGGTCGGAAGAAAGCATAATCTACTACGGGCAATGCTGGGAGCCGTTCCTGCTTGAAATGCCTGACGGCGAGATTCACTGCTACTTCACCGAGGCGAGGCCATGGATAAGCAGTTCGCATTCGGGGACATCGCTCGTCCTGAGCAAGGATGGTGGCAAGACCTGGACTCCGGAGCCTGGCTCGGATCCATACAGAGTGATGAGGAAGACATGGTGGCACGCCAGCTCCAAGATGAATAAGTTCACTGACCAGATGCCTGTGGGCATCGACATCTGCGGCACCGGCAAACTCGCATTTGCAATGGAGGATGTTGACAGCGAAACCTCCACCTCGACATCCCATTCTGTTGCGATGCTCTATTCTCCGGGTACACCGGGCTGGAAATATCTTGATGGTGATGAAACGGGTCCATCAACCCGTACCGACAAGATCGGGCGTGATGCCTGTGCTCCCTATCTTGTCCAGTTCCCTTCCGGCGAAACCATACTTTCCTACTCGCGCGAAAACGGCACATGGCCATATTGCTATAAGATGGGAGACGCATCCGCAAGGAACTTCGGCTCCGAGAAGATTGCCCTTTCGACTGGTGGCAATTGGTCGGCCACCACAATTGACGGAACCCATTGCCTTCTCGTCGCTTCCGCATATTCCAAAGCCATACACCTCTGCCGCTACGCCCTCAACCACGACATTAAGGCAACGCGGAGAGTCGTGAAAGCCGATGGCGATAATTCTGAATGGCAAAACACCGATGATGCTCTCTATTTTTGCAAGGACGCTTCGACTGACGCAACCCTGCGCTGTGCCGTGGATGATGAGAATCTTTATATTCTTTTGGAAGTAAGCAATATACGTCTTTCGTCTTCCGACTATATGACTGTCGTCGTCGGCTCCTCCTCATCATCGTCCGCTTCTGTGAAAGTAAAAGTAGGACCGGCCATATTTTCCTCGTCTGACAAATCGGTCACAGCAGTCAGCGCATACGGCGGCACGCTCACCGACGACAGCGACATCGATACCGGATGGCTTGCCGAGATTGCGATACCTCTTGCCTCGCTGAACACATCTTCCGGCAATGTGTCAGTCAGAGCCTCATTTGACGACAACCCTAAAGACAGTGTTTTATGCTCTCTGTGAAAAGAATAATTGCCATAGCCTTGACGGCTCTGCTCGGAACATCGACTCTCGCAGCGGTGAAAAATCACAAGTTGACTTCTCCCGACGGTAGAATCAGCGTTGTCGTGACCTCTGGAAACGGATTGTCTTGGTCGGTGTCGATGGACGGGAAGCAACTGCTTGCCCCATCTGCTGTCAGCGTCACCATCGATGACGGCTCCGTCTATGGCGAGGGGAAACTCAAGCGAGCCGAGACCCGCTCCGTTTCGCGCGAAATCAGCACTGCCCTCTACAAGAAATCTCTCGTTGAGGACAAGTACAATGAGCTTACGCTCACCTTCTCCGACTGCCGGGTAGTATTCCGCGCATACGACAGCGGTGTGGCCTATAGGTTTATATCCCGCAGTAGGCATGATTTCAAGGTACTCTCCGAGAAGGCGGAATTTCGCTTTGCGCAGGACTGGCCGGCGTATGTTCCATACACATCTGTCTTCAACTCTTCCTTTGAAAAGCAATACACGTTGACGGAACTCTCCGAATTTGATTCCCGCTCTATGTCCATACTTCCGATGATGGTCAAGGCCTCCGACGGCATCCGCATGAACATAATGGAGTCATCGCTGTATGACTATCCGGGAATGTACCTTCGTCGCGGGGATGACCTTCTGGAACTGCGGGGGACGTTCGCAGCCTATCCGGAGAAGGTGGCGCAGGGCGGGCACAACTCGCTTCAGGGAATAGTTGGAAGCCGTCGTGACTACATCGCGAACTGCTCTGCCGAAGAAAAATTCCCGTGGAGAATCATCGCCATAGGAGATGACAGAGCTATGGCGGACTGTGATCTTGTGTGGCTGCTTGGTGAAGACCCTGCGGAGGGTAGCGATTGGGACTGGGTGAAGCCGGGCAAGGTTGCGTGGGAATGGTGGAACGGTTGGAACGTGAAGGGTGTCGATTTCAAGGCCGGCATCAATAACGACACATACAAGTTCTACATTGACTTCGCTGCCGAGTACGGAATTGAGTATGTGATTCTTGACGAAGGCTGGTCCGTAAAGGGCGCAGCTGATCTGATGAAGGTTGTGCCTGAAATCGACATTAAGGAGCTGGTTGACTATGCCGCCGCCAGGAACGTTGGCATAATCCTATGGGCGGGTTACTGGGCGTTCGATAGGGAGATGGAGAACATTTGCCGACACTATTCCTCTTTGGGTGTCAAGGGCTTCAAGATTGATTTTATGGATCGGGACGACCAGATGATGGTCGCGTTCCACAGCCGGGTAGCTGCAACTGCGGCAAAATATCGCCTCTTGGTCGATTTCCACGGCACCTACAAGCCATCGGGCCTCAGCCGCACCTGGCCGAACGTCTTGAACTATGAGGGCGTGTTCGGTTGTGAACAGATGAAATGGTGCAAGAGCGACGTTAACCAGCCTCTCTACGATGTGCTGATGCCGTTCATTCGCCAATGCGCCGGGCCGGTAGATTATACGCAGGGAGCAATGAACAATGCGGCACGCGGGCATTTCCGTGCGAACTATTCCGAGCCTATGAGCATGGGTACACGCTGCCATCAGCTTGCCGAGTATATGGTGTTCGACTCTCCTCTGTGTATGCTCTGTGATACCCCTATAAACTATCGTCGCGAACCTGAGTGCACCCGTTTCATCGCCTCCGTTCCGACAGTCTGGGACGAGACGAGGGTTCTTGATGGCAGAGTCGGCGAATACATAGTCACAGCCCGCAGAAAAGGGGATGAATGGTATGTCGGGGGCATCTGTTCGTGGAAAGCGATAAATCTTAAGATTGATCTCGGATTCCTCGGTGATGGACTTTGGACTGCTGAGATTTTCCGGGATGGCGTGAACGCATCTCGCAACGGGACGGACTACATCCGGGAGATTAGAACGGTTGAAGCCGGCTCGTCATTCGGAGTGGAAATGGCTCCGGGCGGTGGTGTGGCCATGAGGCTGAAGCGGAAGTAATAGACGGCATATCCCCAATTTGATACGTGTGCTCCGAGCGGCGACAAACATTGGGATTACATTGAAAGTTAACGACAAAAAACTGATAATTATGGAAAAGAAATGTTTTTGTTTCATTCTCGTCGCCTTGGCGGCGCTCTCCTGCAAGAAGGACCCGAACTATTCAGAGTCCGGCTTTCCTCAGGGCGGAAGTGAATATCCGTATGTCTACGCCTCCATTGCCGACACCAAGGCATCCCTTGACGGAAGCAAGGTAGTCTGGCAGAAAGGTGACCTCCTCACTGTTTATGGAAATCCTTTGGATGAGAACTATAATGAGAAGGCTACTTATCTCTTGAAGGACGAGGCTGACATTGCCGAGGGACGCTTCACTTTCCAGAAGATGGTCTGCGGAAAGAAACTGACAGCAGTGAAGTTTGCCGAATTTATTTCAGGAGGCTCCGATCTCTCGTCCCAGACCGTTGAGCCGGGGTTGTTCCCTGCCTGTCTGAAGGGCGAGGCCGGCTCTGACGGAAAGATTGTTCTCGCTCACACGACTCCTTACGGGAAAATCAGCGTGACCGCCGCATCTTCAAAACCGAGGACGCTTTTCAAAGCGGCAGTTGTTGCCACCGGCATAGGAGGCGAGGATGTTGACACTCTCAAACTCGGTTTCTCTCCGAATGTTCTTCTGGCAGAAGATAAGGCGAGCGAGTACTGGTTCCGTGCGGCTGTTCTTCCAGAGAGTGCCGTCAAGTGCATCCTCTACGACATCGACGGCGGCTATATGGAGACCGAACTCGGTGCTCTCGCCTTTGCGGATGGTGTCGTCACTGAACTTCCTCAGATAAGTTACGAGCCGAAGAAGATCGTTACCTACTACCCTGGCACCGAATTGGAGCCTGTGACTGTGCATCAGATGGTTGGAGGCGAAGAGAAGGATGTTCTTTGGGCTCCGGTCTATTGTGGCTACAGCATAGAGCACCCTAACGGACTGCTCTATCAGTTCGGAAGAAAAGCCGGTCAGCCATATTACCCGGCCTCACCGACTGGCTCAGTCTGCAAGTCTGGGCCGATTTCCTCCCCAGACGATGCATATTTCTACAAACTTGAGAACGGAGACTGGTATGGCGGCACATCTCTGACCAATTGGCCTATGTCCGAGTCCGATGCCGGATATGTAGCTGGAAAGATTGGCAATCCTTGTCCAAACGGTTGGCGTATTCCTACACTGACCGAGTTTGAAGGTCTATTGGAAATAGGATTCACACAATCGACCCAATGGTTATTCCCTGTCAGCGGAACCGATGCCCAAATGGAGGCGGCAGTTGTTAGTACGGGCTTTACTCTTAAAGATGACTCGGGCCTTTTCTTCGCTGCGGTCGGCGGCAGAACAAGCAAGGGTCAAGGGTATTACAGAGGCTCCGGTGCTGGTGCGTATGCGAGAATATGGACTTCTGACATTCAGTCCGGAACTGGTGCGAAAAATGCGACCTGTTTCAGTCTGCGAAGAAACAAGTCCTCCGTAGAGCCTGACGGCTTCACTGCGGCTTATGCTGCTTTATCGAAAGCTACAGGCATATCCGTTCGCTGCGTGAAAGGTTATTGATTTGAATGGCAGGTAATTAAAATTTGGGCTTTCTGGAAAAACAAATATATGTTGGTAAACATTTAAAAACAGAAACATTATGAAAACTAAGACGAAAGAATATGAAGCTCCGGGTCTTGAATTGCATCAACTTGAAATAGAACTCGGCTTCGCCACTTCTCCAATGGACGGAAGGATAGACAATCTCAATGAAGATAATGAATACGCGTCATACACGTGGAATTAAGAAATAGACAGATATGAAAACTTTGAAATACATACTTCCTTTTTGCTGCGTGGCTCTCGCTTCCTGCAGCGACTTGAATGTGGAAACTCCGACTGTCGAAGAAACTCGGGCAGTGAAAACCGTCCTTACGGCCGTGATTGGTTCGGAAACCAAGACTGTCCTCGGGGATAAGAACGAGAGCGGCGAATACCCTGTCAGCTGGTCTGCACTTGACAGAATTAATGTAAACGGCTGTGAGTCAGTGGGAATTGTTCTTAATAGCGGCTCTGCTACAGCGAATTTCTCTTTTACGGATGAAATGACAGCACCTTATCGGGCTATATACCCAGCGAGTGCGTATGGTTCGGAAACAGTTGTTTCTATTCCGGGAAATCAGACTTATAAAGCCGGAACATTCGACGAGGGCAGCGCAGTTTTGTATGCCTACTCAACTGCCGGAAGCAGACTTGTTTTCCATCAGCTTATGAGTTATCTCAAATTGTCCTTCAATACGGAAGCCGACCCAGATAACATCAAGACGATAGTCGTTAAGTCGAAAGGAGTGGAGCCTATGAGCGGAGATTTCAGTTTTGATTTCACTGCGCTCTCTCCTGCGCTCTCTCCTATGCCCGAAGCACCGGTCGGTTCAGTGACAGTGGATTGCGGAGAAGATGGTGTCGCTCTGGGAACGGATGTCATTGTTGCAATCCCTGCACAGAAATATGCTTCCGGCATCGAGATTACAACCACGGATGTGAATGGAGACAAGACTGTGCATGTCCTTAATACTGCCTTTACGGCTCATCCTGGAACAATCTATCCTATGCCGATTACCTTCGAATTCTATCCTGGCACTCGCAAAAAGCCGGTTAAGGTTCATCAGACGGTTGGCGGCATTGAGAAAGATGTCCTCTGGGCACCGGTCTATTGCGGATATAGCAAAGAGCACCCTAACGGACGGCTCTATCAGTTCGGAAGGAAAGCCGGTCAGCCATATTACCCGGCCTCACCGACTGGCTCAGTCTGCAAGTCTGGGCCGATTTCCTCCCCAGACGATGCATATTTCTACAAACTTGAGAACGGAGACTGGTATGGCGGCACATCTCTGACCAATTGGCCTATGTCCGAGTCCGATGCCGGATATGTAGCTGGAAAGATTGGCAATCCTTGTCCAAACGGTTGGCGTATTCCTACACTGACCGAGTTTGAAGGTCTATTGGAAATAGGATTCACACAATCGACCCAATGGTTATTCCCTGTCAGCGGAACCGATGCCCAAATGGAGGCGGCAGTTGTTAGTACGGGCTTTACTCTTAAAGATGACTCGGGCCTTTTCTTCGCTGCGGTCGGCGGCAGAACAAGCAAGGGTCAAGGGTATTACAGAGGCTCCGGTGCTGATGCGTATGCGAGAATATGGACTTCTGACATTCAGTCCGGAACGGGCGCGAAAAATGCGACCTGCTTCAGTCTGCGAAGAAACGAGTCCTCCGTAGAGCCTGACGGCTTCACTGCGGCTTATGCTGCTTTACCGAAAGCTACAGGCATATCCGTTCGTTGCGTAAAAGAGTAATAAATAAAAAAATAAGCGTTATTTGGCGGTATTTATGAACCGAAAATTTTTACTTGCATTGGCCGCCTCCCTTGCGGTCGCGGTCAATGCGTATTCTCAAATCGTTGTCGATTCCTCCATAGAACTCGGCCCGATAAAGCCGATGAATGCGGTGAACAATGGTCCGAAGGTGGCTCCGGCAAGTCAGAAAAAAGGCAATTTCGAGGCCTACAAGGCAGCGGGTTTTCCCTACGCCAGGCTTCACGACACCCCTCTTTATGCTTCCTGGGCACGTTGCGTGGACATAGATTGTGTTTTTCCTGATTTCAGTGCCGATGAGACCAAGGCGGAATCCTACGATTTCACTCTCACAGACAAACTCATAGAGGATATTCTCGAATCCGGTACCAAGGTCTTCTACCGGCTGGGACAGTCCATTGAGAACGCTGCGAAAAAATACGAGGTTTTTCCCCCGGCAGACTACAAGAAATGGGCACGGGTATGCGAGCACATCATAATGCACTACAACGAAGGTTGGGCAGACGGATTCCGCTATGGGATAGACTATTGGGAAATATGGAACGAGCCGGATTTGGGCTTCCGTTCGGGGCGCTACCTCAAGAATGACTCTCCCACTTGGAACGGTTCTGATAGGGAGTATTTCCGCTTTTTCGCTACTGTGTCCAAACACTTGAAATCACGTTTTCCCGATCTCAAAATTGGCGGTCCGGCTTTGTGCGAGGACAACGAGTGGGCGGAGCGTTTCCTTGCCTATTCCGCAAAGCACGGGGTGAAGATGGATTTTTTCTCCTACCATCTCTATGCCGGCACTCCTGAGGCCTTCGCTCAGAAGAACGCTCTGATGAAGTCGCTCCTCGACCGTTATGGCTATTCGGATGTTGAAATGATTCTGGATGAATGGAACTATCTCTCCAACTGGACTGACGAGTTTGTCTATACCACCGAAATCATAAAATCAAGCGATGGCGCCGCATTCACTGCCGCCGTCATGCAGGTTTGTCAGGATGGCCCTGTCGATATGCTCATGTACTACGATGCCCGCCCGAACACATCGTTCAACGGCCTGTTCGACTTCACCTCATTTTCCACACTTCCACCATATTACGCATTTTATTCATGGCGCAAACTCCGCGAACTCGGAATTAGAGTCTTTTCTTCTACAGCCGAAGCAGGGAATATTTATGTCACTGCGGCAAAAGGTGAGGATGGTCGCATGGCGGTGCTTGTTACCAGTTTTTCCAACGACCGCAACTGCATAGCCCCGCGTTCCGTGGATGTCGAATTCAAAAATTGCGACATTCACGAAATACGTAGTTTTGTTACGGATAAATACAAACTCCATACGGAAACCCCTGTGGATATTAAAGATGGTAAGGCAAGCATAGTGATGGCTCCAAATTCCTTTATCTTGATTGAGACCCGTTGATTTTTGCTTCGTTTGTGGGGTTATTGGGGATTGCATTGGGCTTTGAAATGATAAAACCTTGAATCTAAGTAAAACTACGTATAGGAATTGTTGCGGTGAATAGTTTTCTTTGCGGAAGTTATTGTTTGATAATCCTTAAAAACCCGAAACTATGAACCATCATTTTTTCAAAACAATTATGGTCGGAGCGTTTGCTGCGGCTATGATTCTGGGGGCAGGATGTAAGAAATCCCCATCTGTCGTTGATGTTCCTGTCACTGCCTTCAGTTTGAGTGCGACCTGTCTCGAATTGAAAATCGATGAAACCAAACAACTGGATGTTTTATTCTTTCCGGAGAATGCTGATGATTATCCGAAACTGATTTGGGAAAGCGATAATGATAAAGTTGTTACAGTGAGTCAGGAGGGTCTTGTTACTGCAGTGGGAGTCGGCAGAGCAGTTGTGACGGCAAGAACAAACGACGGCTCTCTTTCGGAAACTTGTGCGGTTAAAGTCTGGAAATATAAGGACTTGGAATTTTCGGAGGAAACATATAGTATTTGGGGCGGCGCAGAACACCCGACTCGGATTACATTTACTCCGACCCCTTCAACGGCTGTTGCCGAGGATTTCATTTGGGAACTTGAAAGACCGGAACTTCTGGATCTCCAGTTGGACAAAG
>OLVY01001167.1_pt1 | contig 17387 bp, 15 predicted proteins | sample 1674261 | NCBI WGS metagenome assembly OLVY01 (sample SAMEA103958155, study PRJEB25191) | human gut metagenome | biome: human-associated habitat [ENVO:00009003]; feature: intestine environment [ENVO:2100002]; material: feces | place: Germany | collected 2013/2015
AGGCCGCGGCGCTTGAAGTAATACTCGTTGTCCAGGAAGTAGTAGGTCACGCCGTCCACATCGGCCTTGAACAGGCCGCAGTACTGGCTGCGCCAGCCCACAGGCACGGAGTAGTTGGTAACGTATTCCAGCTTATCGCGGTACTTCAAATCGCCGTACAGGGGCATGATGACGCGGGCGTCCACGCCGTCCTTGACCAGAGCTTTGGGCAGGGCACCTGCCACATCGGCCAGACCGCCGGATTTGGCAAAGGGATTGGCTTCCGAAGCAGCATACAGGATCTTCATAGGATTCGCTCCTTCCATGATACAGGCAGATGTTCGCGCTCCCCGCCGCCATAAAAAGCGGCGCGAACCTTGCATACAAAAGAGCAGGCGGGGGCACACAAGTGCCCCCGCCCCTCTCAAGAGGGGCTACCGGGGAGGAAGCCGCCCCTATGGATATTGCATCGATCAGACGGTGTGGTTCTTCTGGACGTAGACCGGGAAGCTCTCGGTGCCGGACAGCTTTTTGCCGGCGGTGATCTTCACGTTCTTGTCGGTGACAACGCAGTCCAGCTCCACGTTGGGCTCGACCACGGTATCCTGCATCAGGACGCAGTTCTTGACCACAGCACCCTTCTTGACCTTGACGCCGCGGAAGAGCACGCAGTTCTCCACGGTGCCCTCGATGACGCAGCCGTCGGCCAGAATGGAATCCGAGACCTTGGAGCCGGTGACGTAACGGGTGGGGTTATCGTCGCGGATCTTGGTGTAGATGGGGCTGCCCTTGGGGAACAGCGCTTCCAGATTGCGGTCATCGATCAGCTTCAGGTTCTCGTCAAAGTAGCTCTTCATGTCGCAGATATGAGCCACATAGCCGGTGTACTCCAGAGCATGGATGTTCAGGATGTTGACATTGTGCGCCAGAATGTCGCGCTCGAAGTAGATCAGGCCGCGGGCGGTGGCGTCCTTGACCAGCTTGATCAGGGTCTCGCGCTCCAGCACATAGATGTTCAGATCCAGATTCTGCACGCCGGAGCGGTAGTCGTTGAACAGCAGCTCGGTCACGCGGCCATCGGCATCAATGGTCAGGGTGTAGTTGTCGTTCTTGCGGCCCTCGGGGATCTCGGTCTTCTGGTAAGCCACAGTCACGTCGGCGCCGCTGGCCTGATGGGCAGCCAGCAGGGCGTTGAAATCGTAGTTGACAGCGATGTTGGCATCGCTCATGACCACATACTTCTCCTTCTGGTGCTCGAGGAAGCTCAGAATGGAGCCCAAAGCCTCCACACGGCCGGAGTAGATGCGCACGCCCTTTTCTGCAAAGGGAGGCACGATGTTCAGGCCGCCGTGACGGCGTGCCATATCCCACTCGCGGCCGGTGCCCAGATGATCCATCAGGGAGTGGTAGTTTTTACGCACCACGATGGAAACGTTGGAAATGCCGCAGTTGGCCATGCTGGACAGCACAAAGTCTACCATGCGGTAACGGCCCGCAAAGGGGATCGAGGCCATTGCGCGCTCGGTCACCAGCTCGGGAACGGTATTGTCATAGCTGTTGGGGAAAATGATACCCAACGCATTGGTGTTCTGTCTCAGCATACTTCCACACCCTCCTTGACGGATTCAAACACTTTTGCGCCCTCCTTGACGGTAGCGCCTGCGCCGATGGTCAGACCGGTGCCAACGTGGGCAATAGCGCCCTCGCCGCCGACCTTTGCACCTGCGCCCACAACAACGTCCTCAGCAAGGATGCAGCGCTTGACCACGGCACCTGCCTTGACCACGACACCGTCCATCAGCACGGCGTCCTCAACGGTAGCGCCCTCTTCCACAACAACGCCTGCGCTCAGGACAGAGTGCTTGACGTTGCCGTAGATCTTGCAGCCCTCGGTGATGAGAGAGTCCTGCACAACGGCGCGCTCGCCGATCTTCTGGGCGGGCAGCACGGGGTTGCGGCTGTAAATCTTCCAGGTCTTATCAAAGATATCAATGCCGGAGTTTTCGGGGTCCAGCACTTCCATGTTGGCTTCCCACAGGCTGTCGATGGTGCCCACGTCGCGCCAGTAACCGGCAAAGCGGTAGGCGTACATCTTGCGGCCGTCACGCAGCAGGGCGGGGATGATGTTCATGCCGAAGTCGTTCTTGGAGTTGGGGTCAGCCTCGTCCTCAATCAGATACTTCTTGAGCACATCCCAATTGAAGATGTAGATGCCCATGGATGCCAGATTGGACTTGGGCACCGGGGGCTTCTCCTGGAACTCGGTGATGCGGTCGGTCTCGTCCGCCACCATCAGACCGAAGCGGGAAGCTTCCTTCCAGTCCACTTCCATAACGGCCACAGAGAACTCTGCGCCCTTTTCCTTGTGGAAGCGCAGGAAGTCGGCGTAGTCCTGCTTGCAGATCTGGTCGCCGGACAGGATGATGACGTATTCGGGATCATAGCTGTCGATGAAGCCGATGTTCTGGTAGATGGCGTTTGCAGTGCCCTTGTACCAGTCGGTGCCGTTTGCCTGCTCGTAAGGGGGCAGGGTGTGCACACCGCCGTGCAGACGGTCCAGATCCCAAGGCTGACCGTTACCGATGTACTCGTTCAGCTTCTGGGGCTGGTACTGCGTTGCGATACCAACGGTGTCGATATCGGAGTTGACGCAGTTGGACAGCGGGAAGTCCACGATGCGGTACTTACCGCCGAAGGACACCGCAGGTTTTGCCGTCTTTTGTGTCAGCGCGTATAAGCGCGAGCCACGTCCACCGGCAAGGATCATTGCCACGATTTCTTTTGCCATAGCTTTATTCTCCCCTTTAGCATTTCCTTTTTGGAAATGATAGTCAACAGATCAGAATGTTCGTGCGTGCATCCGTGTGGGCATCCTTACTCCTTGGGTGCTTTTGCTTTGCGGGTGCGCTTTGCGGGTTTGGTTTCTGCTTCGGTCTCAGGTTTTGCTTTTGCCGCGGTCTTTGCCTTGGCGGCGGTTTTCTTTACCGGCTTGTCCGCTGCGGCCTTGGACTTGGCAGCGGTTTTTTTTGCTTTTTCCGGTTTTTCAGCTGCCGTTTCGGCGGCCTTGGCCTTGGTGGTGCGGGTCTTTTTTACTGGCTTGTCGGCGTCCGGCTCGGCTTTGGCCTTGCGGGTCGTCTTTTTTACCGCCTTTTCCACGGCGCCCTTGACGGCGGATTTTTTGGCGGTCTTTTTTGCCGGTTTGCCCGTGCTGTCCTCTGCTGCCTTGCGGGTGCGCTTTGTGGGCACCTCAAAGTACAGGGTGCTCATGGGCGGCAGGGTAACGGTGATGCTCTGCTCAAAGCCGTGCTGCGGCTTTTTGTGGGTGCGCACCGGCTTGTTGTGCACAGTGCCGGTGCCGCCGAAAATGGCATCGTCACTGTTCAGGATCTCCTTGTAGGTGCCGGACACCGGCGCACCGAGGGTGTAGCCCTCGCGCAGGACGGGGTTGAAGTTGCAGATGACAAGGATCTGCTTACCGGCGGCATCCTTGCGCAGGAAGGCGATGACGCTCTGCTGCGAGTCGTCCGGTACGATCCACTGGAAGCCCTCCCAGCTGTAATCAATCTGCCAGAGGGCAGGGTGCTCTTTATAGAAGGCGTTCAGGGTGCGGACGTAGTTCTGCAGCTCGGCGTGCTTGTCGTAATCCAGCAGCATCCAGTCCAGCTGCTTTGTCTCGTTCCACTCGGCAAACTGACCGAACTCCTGTCCCATGAACAGCAGCTTCTTGCCGGGGTGTGCCATCATATAGCCGAAGAAGGTGCGCAGGTTGGCAAACTTGTCGTCATACTCGCCGGGCATCTTGTTCAGCAGGCTGCCCTTGCCGTGCACAACCTCATCGTGGCTGATGGGCAGCACAAAGTTCTCGCTGAAAGCGTAGAAGAAGCTGAAAGTCACCTTGTTGTGGTTGCCGGAGCGGAACAGCGGGTCGGTTTTCATGTAGCTGAGCATATCGTTCATCCAGCCCATGTTCCACTTGAAGTTGAAGCCTAAACCGCCGTCCGAAGCGGGCTTGGTGACCATGGGCCACGCGGTGGACTCCTCGGCGATCATGTACTTGTGGGGGTGACGGCCCAGCACGGTGTTGTTCAGCTTGCGCAGGAAGGCGATCGCTTCAAGGTTCTCCTTGCCGCCGTCCTTATTGGGCTCCCATTCGCCCTGCTTGCGGTTGTAGTCCAGATACAGCATGGAGGCCACGGCATCCACCCGCAGACCGTCGATGTGGTACTGCTCCAGCCAGTACAGTGCGCTGGAAATGAGGAAGCTCTGCACCTCGTTGCGGCCGAAGTCGAACACCATGGTGCCCCACTCCTTGTGCTCGCCGCGCTTGGGGTTGGGGTCCTCGTAGCAGGCCTCGCCGTCAAAATTGTACAGGCCGAACTGGTCTTTGGGGAAGTGGGCGGGCACCCAGTCCATGATGACGCCAATGCCTGCGGCGTGCATCTTATCCACAAAGGCCATAAAATCCTTGGGGGTGCCGTAGCGGCTGGTGGGTGCAAAATAGCCGGTGACCTGATAGCCCCAGCTGCCGTCAAACGGATATTCCATCACCGGCAGCAGCTCTACATGGGTATAGCCCATATCCTTGATGTACGGGATCAGCTCGTCCGCCAGCTCGGAATAGTTGTAGGGCTTGCCGCCCTCCTTCAGCTTCCAGCTGCCGGCGTGCATCTCGTAGATATTCATCGGGCCGTTGATCACGTCTGCCTTTTTCTGTGCGGCCTGCCATGCGGCGTCGTGCCATGCAAAGCCGGACAGATCATAGACCTTGCTGCCGTTGGACGGCCGGGTCTCGGCGTGGAAGGCGTAAGGATCGGCCTTGTAGACAAGGTCGCCTGCGCGGGTGGTCACGCAATATTTATAAACATCGTATTCCTTCATGCCGGGAATGAACAATTCCCACACGGAATCGCCATCAACCTTGCGCATGGGATGGCTGCCGGGCTTCCAGCTGTTAAAGTCGCCTACCACACTGATGGCTGCGGCGTGCGGTGCCCATACACGGAACACGACGCCGGACTCCCCGACCCGCGTTTCCAGATGTGCGCCGAAGTAGCGATAAGCCTCGCAGTTATTGCCCTGCTTGAACAGGTACACCGGCAGATCCGATGTATTGCTCTGAATCTTTTCTTCGGTCGGTTTCATAGACTGCTCCTCCCCGTGTGGAAGCCGAAAGCGGCTTCCACAGCTTTGTACTCTTTTATATTAAAAGGTTTTGACCAGATTTGCAAGACTTTTTGTCCAAAAATCAAATACAATTACCACAAATTTTCTGGACTTCTCTGTATGTTGTGGGCATACCATCCAAAATTTGCAGCTCGACATCGTGTAAACTGCTCATTTGCCAAACGGTTCCGGCGAAAGCGTTGCGAAAAAGGGGAAAGGGTTTCGGTCAGAGCCCCTTCCTGTGAAAATGGAGCACCGGAACGTCCGCAGACGCTCCGGTGCTCCGAAATAAAAAAGTTTTTCCGCTCACATCAAAAGAGACCGCTGCACAGTTTGTACAGCGGTCTCTTTGCGTGGTTATTCTGTTTTGTTTACGGCTCAGCCCACAACGTAGACGTTGACCTGAATAGCGCCGTTGATAACGCTTTCGGCGTAGGTCTCGTAGAACAGGTCTACAAGGATCTGCCCCTTCTGGACGGCGATGCCGGTATCGGTGGCTACGGCGTAGCCGTAGACGAACTTGCCGTCGGTGGAGGTGATGTAGAGCTTGGTGCCGTAGGGGATCACGTCCGGGTCCACAGCCACGGTGCCATAGCCCAGACCCAGACCGGAAGAACCCTTGCCGGTGCGGGAATAGTAGCCGGTGGCCTTGCCGGTAAGCACCTTGCTATAAGAGGTGGGGGCGTTGGTGGTGCCGTCCGCACCGGTCAGGGGGGACACCGGCGCGCCTGCGCCGTAGGTCTTGATGACGTGGTCGGTGGGCTCCACCGTGGTGGTGGTATCCACAACGGTGCTGTTCTCCAGCTCGCCGTCCACATAGCGGTCACGGGTGGTCACGGTCTGCTGACCGGCTGCACCGTGCTGCAGGGTGGTGGTGCGGCCGGTGTTGCGGAAGTACAGGCTGGTGTAGACATACTGGGTGTCGTAGGGGATGGCCTGGGTCTCCACACGCTCTTCGTAGTCCACGCGATGGACCACGATCTTGCTGCCGGCGGTCACAACATGATCCAGCGCCGGCTCGGTGTAGTCGTCCCCTTCAAGGGTGATACCGGCGCGCTCCAGTGCATCGGCAACAGTGCCGAACACCAGTTTGACCGGGTACTCCTGCCCGTCGGCAGTGATGCTGACGGAGAATGCGCGCTCGATGTTCAGGGAGGCAAGATTGCCGCTGAACGCGGTGTAGTAGACCTCATCGCCCTCTTCAGAGCGGATGCCGGAAAGGTGCATGACCTGTGCGGGGGAAGCATCGGCATCGGTCACAAGGACCTGCCGTGCACCATTGGAGTCGGTGACGTAGGTCAGCCGCAGATTTGCAGCGGTGACGCCAAGGGTAGCCACAAGACATACCACCATGACACAAAATGCCAGCACACGGGGAGATACTGCCTGCTTTGCGGCAGTAACTGCTTTCTTCAATTTAACGGAAGCGATACGAGACAACTCCTCTCTTTGTCGTATTTTGCGCGGCTGCGGGCAGTGCATCAGCACCCCGGCCGCCCGGACTGCGGCGGCTGGGGATATAAGTGCCGCACAGTCAAATACGATGCTCTCTTTGGGTAAAAAGCGGAGCATCGTATTACAGGTTGGAATCCGCTTCGGGCAGACCACAAAACTGCCCAAGCACGGGCCGCATCTGCCCGTGCCGTGCCGTACGCAGGACGGCTTTTTACTTCATCCAGATAGAATTTAAACGCTGCAACGTTCGTTGCACAAACGTTATTTTACCAGACCGTAAAGCATCTGTCAAATTTGCATCATGTGCTTTGTTAGATTTATAACATTGTTTTTTGTGCAATTTCCACAGTGTTTTCTTTGATATTTTGGTTTTTAGGTAGTTTCCATCTGATTTTTTCCTTTTTTCTGCGGGTGATTCGTTCATGAATTTTTAACATTTGCATCGGCTTTTTTCCTGCAAATAAGGCCGCAGCGGCGGCCGCTGCGCCCAAAACAAGCTGCCCCACATCGCGGGTTTTACATAGAAAACCTGCAAGGGAATTACCCGCTTCCGGCAGGGGAAAACGGCTTGTATTTGTGGTGCAAAAACCCCGTTTAGCAAAATGCCGAAGAACAGAAAATTTCACATTTTTAGTACACACTGGATAGTTTTGCACCTCCAGCGGTACAATCGGGACAGCAAACAGAAAAGGAGGTTTTGCATGGAGATCGAGATCCTCAAGCAGCAGTGCGGCGGCACCGAATTTGTGCCCCAGCCGCACCGGCTGCACCTTGGCGCACAGAACGCCGAGGGGGTGGACCGGCTGCAGTTCATCCTGCCCGCAGCATGGGCGGGGTGCACCATGGCGCTGTATCTGCGCCGCAGCGATGGGGTGCAGCTGGCGGCTATTCCGCTGGACACCGATGGCAGCGTGACGGTGGACCGCCGCCTGACCGGCAGCGTGCGGGGACAGTGGATGCTGGCCGCCATGGGCAGCGGCGGCTACACCGCCTACACCCGCCCCGGTAGCTACGATGTGTACGCCACCCTGCCTACGGACGGCGGCAGCGAGGAGCTGCCGCCCTCGGTGTACGAGCAGTTTGTGGCCCGCGTGCTGGAAAGTGCCCGCGCCGCAGCGGAGAGCGCCCGCCGCGCCGAGAACGGCGCAGCAGACACCGCCGTACAGGCGGCGCTGGCGCAAAAGGCGGCGGACAAAATTCTGGCCGACCGCACCGATGCCGATGCCTGCGCAAAGCGGGCGGAGGACGCCGCGCTACGGGCAGAGAGCTACGCGCCCAAGGACGGCACCGTGCTGAGCGTGAACAGCAAGGGCGGCGCGGTGCAACTGGACGCACAGGATGTGGCGGCGGTGCCGCTCCCGGCGCAGCCTTTGCCCGGCGAGGTGGTGCGCATCCTCAGCGTGGATACCGCCACCGGCGCGGTACAGACCGACACCACCCCGCTGCCGGACCTGCGCCCCTATGTGCGCAGCGAGACCGTGCCCACGGCAGCCGTGCCCGGCGCAGTACGGGCAGACGGGCAGTACGGTGTTGCGGTGCGGGCAGACGCCACCCTGACTACCGTGCCTGCCACGGCGGCCCAGCTGGACCGCATGACCGAGGCCTACGCGCCCCTGACCCCGGCGCTGCTGCCCTACGGCGTAAAAAAGGCGCTGACCAGTGCCGCCGGGGCAGCAAGCTGGTCGGCGCAGGAAAAGGCGGCAGTGCTGCTGCAGCTGGGTGCAGATGACCGGTTTTATTCCAAGGCGGAGGCAGACCGGAAATTCAGCACGGGCTACACACTGCCGTGTGCTACCGCAGCCGTGCTGGGCGGCGTAAAGGCCGGGCGGGGGTTGACCGTGAGCGCGGACGGCACGCTGGAAGTGACAGCGGAAAACCTTGACACGGTGCTGGGTTTTAGTCTGGCCGAAAAACTGAAACGACTGGAAAGGATGATGGACATGGACGGAAAGCTGGTATACACCGGTGCGGGCACTGCGGGCAAGGCCGCAACGAGCCTGACCGTGCCGGAGACGGTGGATTACATTGTGGTGCGGATGGTGGCACCCACGGCAGAAAACAGCACGACCCCGGTCGCCGCTGCTGCGGAGTACGGCAGCACCCGCATTGTGCGGGGCGGCACGGCGGTGGCCATGGTGGGCGGTGTAAGCTATGACTTCAGCAACGGCGTGAAGTGTAGCGGTGCAGCGCCTGTGCGGATGAGCTTTGCAGCCAGCGGCGTGCTGAGTATCGGCGTTGTGAGAACGGACTCGAGCCTCAGCTTTGAGTATCCCTTTAACGTAGAGGGCTACCAGTATGTGTAAGGGTGGGGTGCAGCATGAATGAGATGACCATCCGGCTGGAGCGCAACGGCGCGGCAGCAGTGCCCGGCGGGCAGCTGCTGCTGGGTTACGCGGGCAACCGGGGCAACTACCGGCTGCGCATTGAGCAGCGGGGCGAGTGGAAGGGGCTGACCGTGTGCGCCCACTGGCACACCCCCGGCGCAAGCGCGGCTACGCTGGTGGAAAACGGTGTGCTGACCGTTCCGGCGGCGGTGACGGCAGTGCCCGGCGCGGGCTGCATCACCTTTGAGGGTACGGACGGCAGCCGCACTGTGACAAGCGCCGATGTGCGGTGCAAGGTATGCGCCAACAGCGGCACGGCAGAGGGCGCGATGCCTGCACCGGACACCCCGGCGTGGGAGGCGTTGGTAGGGCTGCTGGGAACCGGCGGTATTACCACCGCGGAAAAGCGGGAACTGCTGGCGATCCTGCGGCTTCTGGCGGCGGGCAATGATGCAGCCATGGCCGCCTATGACCGCTTGGCGGCGCTGTGGGGCACCACGCAGCCGGAAAAGCCGGAAAACAAGACAACTGCCCGGCTGAGCCTTGCAGTGCTGGGCAGAATGATCCTTGGAAGGAGTTAATATGAGCTACGTAAAACAGAATTTTGTGGACGGGCAGACTCTGACGGCTGCCCACCTGAACCACATGGAAGCGGGCATTGCGGCAGCCGCAGGGGTAAAGGGCGATAAGGGCGACCCGGGCGAGGGAGTGAGTGAAACTGCGAAAGAGCTGCTGCTGAACCTGTTTGAGAATGCAGCCTACAAAACCAGCGATGCACAAGATACCCTGAATGCCTTGCGTGTAGAGTGGGGCAGAAGTGCACAGGATATTCCGGTGCAGAGCGTGAGCCTGAGCAGCAGCACCCTGACCCTGAACGAGGGCGAAAGCAAGACCCTGACGGCTACCGTGCTGCCCGCAAACGCCACCAGCCATGTAGTGGTGTGGCGCGTTGCACCTGCCGGGTTTGCCACAGTGGCAAACGGCGTGGTGACGGGCATCAAAGCGGGCAACTGCACCGTGATTGCCACCGCAGGCGGCAAGAGTGCAAGCTGTACGGTGACGGTGGCAGAGGTGGAGACGGCGCAGCTGCTCTACGACCTGCCCGGTGAAACGGCACTGACAAAGGGCATTGATACCGGCGTAAAGATGCTGGAGCACGCGGGCACTGAGACACCGCAGTACACCATTTTGCTGGATGCAAAGGCCAGCGACCGCTTTAACGACAAAGCATGGATCGTGTTTGTGCACTGCATGACCGAGACCGGCGATAACTTCAATCTGCCGGGTATCAACATCAATCTGAACCCCAACAACGGCACCACCAGTATTGCTTATTACGACTATTGCGACGTGACGCTATCGGACAGCGTTGCACACCTCAAGACCCGCACACGGTACGTGATCCAGCTGGACGGCCAGAAGTATCGCGGCGGCAGCACCCACTGCACGCTGAGTGGCTGGAAGGTAACCAAACATACCCTTACGGACGTGCCGGAGAGCCTGCTGATCGGTGGTGCTCCGGGCACGAATGGCGGCGAGATGACCCGCTGCTGGGACGGCACACTGTACCAGTGTAAGGTGTACAAAGGACTGCTGAGCGATACGAAGATCAACAAGTTCATTCAGGAGGGCACGGTATGATCTATGATGTACATGGTGATCCCCTCGGTACAGCAAGCGGCAACGTGCTGTACGGGAAGAAATATGTGGCCTGCGGAGACAGCTTTACCGCAGGCGACGCGACCGGCTACACGGATGCTGCCGGCAACACCGGCACGAACTCGGATTTTTACGACCAGAAGCTGAAAGCATGGAAAACATACCCGTGGTGGATCGCGAAGCGCAACGACATGACGCTGGTGAACGAGGCTGTGAGCGGCTCTGTGTTCACCAATATCACCGGGCGGCTTTCGCCGTTCTCGGTGGAGCGGTACAAGGCCGTACCGAAGGATGCGGACTACATCACCCTGATGTTCGGTCTGAACGAGTGCGAGCCGGACACGGCACAGGGCTTTGACCCGACCGCCATTGTGGGCACTAAAACAGATACCACCAACGCAACGGTGTGGGGCGCGTACAATATCGTTTTTGAGTATCTGATGAAGAACATCCCCTACGCGAAGCTGGGCGTGATCCTTGCGGACGGATGGATGAGTGCAGCCTACCGGACAACGGTGAAGGAGATCTGTGCCTACTGGGGTGTACCGGTACTGGACCTGAACGACGAGCAGCACCCACTGCTGCTGACCGCACACAGCGCAGGACGCGCGGACGCCAGCCCTACGGCAAAGCAGCTGCGCAACGATGCCTTTCAACTTGCCCTCTACAACGGCCATCCGGGTCTGCGGGCGCATGAGTACCGCAGCACCATCATTGAGAACTGGATGCGGGGACTGTGATGCGGAAAGGAGGCAGAGAGATGATCCGAAAGTACAGCCTTGCCAAGGACGGGGCAAAGCTGCTTGCACCGGACTTTAAGGTGCGGGAGCTGCGCTGCCGGGACGGCAGCGACACCGTTATGGTGGACGATGCGCTGATGCTGCTGCTCCAGTGCATCCGGGAGCACTTTGGCAAGGCGGTGACCATTACCAGCGGCTACCGGACGGCGGCGCACAACGCGGCCGTGGGCGGTGCCAAGAGCAGCCAGCACCTGCTGGGCCGGGCGGCGGACATCCGGGTACAGGGCGTGAGCGTGGAGGACGTAGCCGCCTACGCCGAAAGCCTGATGCCGAACTGGGGCGGCGTTGGCCGCTATCCCGTCAAGGCGGGCAGAGCCACCGGCTGGGTGCACGTGGATACCCGGGCAGACAAAGCCCGGTGGAGGGGGTGAGCGCGATGACAGGCATCATCTCAGCCATCATCGCAGGTGCGGTGACCCTGATCGGCGTGCTGATCGCCAACGGAAAAAGCCAAGCGGTGACCGACACAAAGCTGGAGGAACTGACCCGGGAGGTGCGGGAGCATAACAACTTTGCCCGCCGCGTACCCATTTTAGAAGAACAGATGAAGGTGGCCAACCACCGCATCGCAGATTTAGAGAAAGAGAGGAACTGAACCTATGAACGATACCCATTGCAAAATTTCTGCTGCTACGCTGGCACGCACGGCTGCGCTGGCGCTGGCACTGACCAATCAGGTGCTGAGCGCCTGCGGCAAGCCTATGCTGCCCATCGAGAGTGCCACCGTGGAGCAGCTGGTGACCACCGGCCTGACCGTGACCGCCGCCCTTGTGAACTGGTGGAAGAATAACTCCTTCACCCCGGAGGCCATCAAGGCCGATGGCTATCTGGAACAGCTGCGGGAGAAAAAGTAAAGGCTGCCGGGCAGACGGGACGATTTAGAATGGCTTCCGCTGCGCTCTAGCCATGTTTAGCGGAAGAATATTTGAAATTTGGGGTTCTGAAAAGCCTGCGGGCTTTTCAGAACCCCTTTTTTCACGGAAGGATTTTGGGAACGAACTCCCTCAGTCAAAACCTGACGGTTTTGACAGCTCCCTCGGAGAGGGAGCCTCTGGCGCGCAGCGCCTGAAGGGGTTCTTTCTAACTCTCCCAACAAAAAACTCCCCCGGCAGTTGCCGGAGGAGCATTCATTTTTCTATTCTAAGCACGGATGCGCCGCCCTGACATGGTGCGCAGCCGGGCTTACTTCAGGAACTTTGCCACGGCGCGGGCGACGATGCCGCCCAGAATGCCGGACACCAGAAATTCGGCTACGCCCTGCACGCCAACCAGCAGCACAACGAACATGAAGGGGTTGGCAGCGCCCTTGACGGACACCAGATTCTGCACATAGTCGCAGCCGTAGAAAGCCAGCACGATGTAGCCCATGAAGAACAGGGTGTTCAGGGCGGGTGCGGTCATGGCGCTGAGGATGTAGCTCCATGTGCGGGACTTGTCCAGCTTCTGCAGAGCCTTGAAGATCAGGCCACAGCACAGACCCATGAGCACACGCATACCCACGCACAGGATAAAGGTGTTCAGCGGGCTGACCTGAAACAGTGCGCCGGTCATGGCAGAGGCACCGGTGATGGCATCGTAGAAGCTCACAGCGCCGAACACGCCGCCCAGCAGGGCACCCACGGCGGGGCCCATGGTGATAGCGCCCACAGCGATGGGCAGGGTGAGGAAGCTCATGTACAGCGGGCCCATGGGCACACTGCCCAGACCGACAAGCTTCATCACCAGTTCAATGGCCACCAGCAGGGCCACACGAGTCAGAGTCTTGGTATTGGTATTCTTCATAATTCAGTTTTCCTCCTGCTGCCGTTCCGCCCTTTTTGTCGGATACGGCGCAAACCTGCCCGCTCTGTGCGGGTTTTAGGTGAATATTCAAATCTCTTGGAAGCGCGTTATTGTGTCAGGGCGTGTTCCAGAGAAAAATGCGTTAAAATCTGTCACCGGGGAAGCGTACCCCGGCGCTGCGGCGCGCCACCGTGAGCACCCGGCTCACCGCGATGCTGGTATCCAGCATGCGGGCGCACAGCTCCTGATCTCCGGCGGTCATGGCGCGGTAAAAGGCCTCGAACTCTGCTGCCTGCCGGGGACGGTCCCCGTTCAGGTTGTAGTGCTCCTCCTTGCCCTCGTTGGGGTGGAAGGTCACGCCGCCGCAGTAGTTCGGGGTGGATTTTTGCAGAATGTAGCCCTTTGTGCCCTGAATGATGCAGCGGGCAGGAGCTGCGCAGTCCTTGGCGGCAAGGCTTACCGCCTTGAAGCCGCTGTAATCCATCATCAGCACACCGCTGGTGTCGATATTGCGCTCCATGTTGGCGGCATACACCGCCTTGTTGGGCTCACCGAACAGACCCACGATGTAGCTGACGTTGTATACGCCCAAGTCCATCAGTGCGCCGCCCGCGCACAGCGGGTCGAACACCGGCGGGGTCTGCCCGGCACAAAAGGCGTCGTACCGGCTGGAATACTGGCTGAAGCTGCACTGTACCATGCGCACTGTGCCCACCCGGGGCAGCAGCTCCCGGAGTTTGGCGTAGTTGGGCTGGTACTGGGTGGTCATAGCCTCAAAGAGGAACAGCCGCTTGCGCTGTGCCAGCGCAGCCAGTTCCTCGGTCTCGGCGGCGGTCACCGCCATGGGCTTTTCCACAATGACGTGCTTGCCCGCCTCCAGCGCCACCCGGGCGTAGCGGGCGTGCTGCAAATTGGGCACGGCGATGTAGACCACGTCCACCCATTGCAGCAGTTCAAAGTAATTGGTGGTGTGCTGCGGGATCTGATATTGTGCACACAGCTCTGCGGCCTTTGCCGCCGAGCGTGGGGTGCTGCACACCGCCTGCACAGTAAACGGCGTGTGCTCCACAAGCCATGGCAAAAATTCCTGCACGATCTTACCCGTGCCAAGAATGCCCAGTTTCATAATGCTCTCCCTTATCCTCTTGTCCCCTCAGCCTACCAGCGTCTCCGGCTCGCGGCGGGTGCGGCGGTTGGGGTACGGGTGCTTTGCCCGGGGGCGTCCCTGTTGACCGTAGTGTCTGCCGCCGCCATGGCTGCGGCTGTGCTCCTGCGGGGCGTTCAGCTGGTACAGCAGTGCCAGCCCCTTCATCAGCAGCTCCGGGTCATAGGCCAGGGGGTGGCGGCACAGCGGGGTGACGTATTTTGCCAGCCCGCCGGTGACCACCAGCGTGGCCGGGCTGCCCAATTCCTCTTCAATGCGCTGCACCATGCCGTCAATGAGCACGGCGGTGCCCAGCACCGAGCCGGACAGCATACAGCTTTCGGTATTGGTGCCGATGGCTTTTTTCGGGGAGCCCAGATGCACCTGCGGCAGCTGGGCGCAGCGCTCGCCCAGCGCGCGCAGCCCGGTGGAAAGGCCGGGGCAGATCACGCCGCCCCGGAATACCCGGTCTTTGTCCACCACATTAAAGGTGGTGGCGGTGCCAAGGTCTACCGTGACGACCGGCAGCGGAAAGTTTGCCGCCGCGTAGGCGGCATCCACCAGCCGGTCCTTGCCCACGGCGCGGGGCTCGTCCACCCCTATGGTCAGCCCGGTGCGGATGTCCGGCGAAACGATGACCGGCTTTTTGCCGGTGTAGTGACGGGCGCACTCGGCCAGTGCCCCGGTGATCTGGGGCACTACGCTGGTGAGCACCGCACCCTCAAAGCGCATGGGGCGCTCCGGGTGACGGCGGTGCGCAAAAATTTTATCCATCTCGGCACGATATTCCGCAGCCGTGCGGGTGCGCACCGTGTCCATGCGCGCCACAAAGCATACACGTCCGTCCCGGATGCCCCCAAGGGCGACGGTGGTGTTGCCTATATCAATGGCTAAGATCATAATTCTGTTTTCCTTTTCAAAGTAAAAGAAAAGAACCGGTTTGCTCTTTGTCAAGCGTATTTTACCGCATTTTTGCTCAGGATACAAGTTCCCGGCAAAGATTTTGTTGTGCTGGTGGAAGTTTTGCATTATACTAAGGTAAAATATGTGGAAAAGAACTGTTTTTCCGGGAGGTAAACGAACCATGGATCTGAACGGCAAGTGCGTCCTGCTGGGCGTGAGCGGCGGCATTGCCGCCTATAAGATGGCCAACGTGGCCAGTGCACTGCGCAAGCTGGGGGCGGATGTGGAGGTCATCATGACCAAAAACGCCACCCAGTTCATCACCCCTCTCACCTTTGAGACCCTGACCGGCCACAAGTGCATGGTGGACACCTTTGACCGGGATTTCAAGTTTGAGGTCACCCACATCTCGCTGGCAAAAAAGGCGGATGTGATCTTAGTCGCCCCTGCCACCGCAAACGTCATTGCCAAAATGGCGCACGGCATTGCGGACGATATGCTTACCACCGTGGTGCTGGCCGCTAAGTGCCCGAAGCTGGTAGCTCCCGCCATGAACACCGGGATGCTGGAAAACCCCATCACGCAGGATAACCTTGCCACGCTGGAGCGGTACGGCTTTACTGTCATCCCCTCGGAAAGCGGCGTGCTGGCCTGCAAGGATGTGGGCAGCGGACGCCTGCCCAAGGAGGAAGTGCTGCTGGAGCACATTCTGCACACCATCGCCCGCCCGAAGGATCTGGCGGGGCTGCGCATTGCGGTGACTGCCGGCCCCACGCAGGAGGCGCTGGACCCGGTGCGCTACCTGACCAACCACTCCACCGGCAAGATGGGCTACGCCCTTGCCCGCGCCGCCGCCATGCGGGGCGCAGAGGTGACCCTGATCCACGGGCAGACCGCGCTGCCGCCGGTCAAGTTTACTACTGATGTGCCGGTGACCACCGCCCGGCAGATGTACGAGGCGGTGACCAGCCGCTTTGACGCCACCGATGTGCTCATCATGGCCGCCGCCGTGGCAGACTACCGCCCCGCTACCGTGGCAGACGACAAGATCAAAAAGAAGGAGGGCGACCTTTCCATCCCGGTGGAGCGCACCGAGGACATCCTTGGCACCATCGGCCCCCGCAAGACCCACCAGTTCCTGTGCGGTTTTTCCATGGAGACCCGGGATCTTGTGGAAAACTCTTCCGCGAAACTTGCCAAGAAAAATCTGGACATGGTGGTGGCAAACAACCTCAAGGTGGCCGGTGCAGGCTTTGGGGTGGACACCAACGTGGTCACCTTCATCACCCCGGACGGCACACGGGAGCTGCCTTTGATGAGCAAGGCAGATGTAGCCGATGCCATTCTGGACGAGATCCTGCGGCGGCGGGTAAAGTAATACTGCCGGGATTTTGTTGTACACATATCACAAAATTCACAAAAAAATTATGGTTCTTTCCGAAAATTCGGCCTTACCTGTTTATTTTATGCTGCAAAAATTATATAATAAGAGTGTGTCCCCATATTTGGAAGGAATCGGTCTGCGCTGCAGCCGTTAATATTTGGAGGAGAGCCTTACTATGTTCATGTACTCGGATTATAGCCAGCATCTGCTGGACCATGTAAAGAAGATCCATTTTATCGGCTGCGGCGGCAGCGGAATGTACCCGCTGATTCAGATCTTGGCCGCCAAGGGCTACGAGCTGTCCGGCAGCGATGTGCTGGACGGCAGCATCATCCGCTACGAGCGAGAGATGGGCGTGAAGGTCAGCCTTGGCCACAATGCGGATAACGTTGTTGGTGCGGACATGGTGGTGTACTCTGCCGCCATCTCCAAGGATAACGTGGAGCTGAACGCAGCCGCCTCCTACGGCATCCCCACCGTGGAGCGCAGCGTGCTGCTGGGCTATGTGAGCCGCCTGTACAAGCAGAGCATCTGCGTGTCCGGCACCCACGGCAAGACCACTACCACCTCCATGATCACCACCGCGCTGGAACTGGCAGGGCGCGACCCCTCTGCCGTCATCGGCGGCAAGCTGCCCCTCATCAACGGCTACGGCAAGGCCGGCAAGGGCGATGATATCGTTATCGAGGCCTGCGAGTTCGCCGAGACCTTCCTGAAGCTGACCCCCTACCTGTCCGTGGTGCTGAACATCGACAACGACCATCTGGACTACTACGGCAGCATGGGTGAGCTGA
>OLVY01001181.1_pt1 | contig 17189 bp, 16 predicted proteins | sample 1674261 | NCBI WGS metagenome assembly OLVY01 (sample SAMEA103958155, study PRJEB25191) | human gut metagenome | biome: human-associated habitat [ENVO:00009003]; feature: intestine environment [ENVO:2100002]; material: feces | place: Germany | collected 2013/2015
TCGAAAGAAAACAGACCGGTGCGCATTCTATGATGCGCTGATCGAATATGCCCTGTATGGCGTCCTCCCTGATCTGGAGAGCCTGCCGGATGTTGTGGCACTGGCGTTTGAATTGGTGCGGCCGAATCTGGATGCCAGCAGGAGGAAAGCCGGTGGTGGCGCGGTAAAAAATACCGGTAAGATACCGGTAAGATAGCCGTAAGATACCGTAAGATACCGATAAGATAGCGGTAAGATAGCGGTAAGATAGCGGTAAGATAGCGGTAAGATAGCGGTAACAAGAAAAAGGAGGAGTAAGAGAATAAGTAAGAGTACAAGTGTAAGGTAGAGTACAAATGTACTTAGTACTCAGAAAACTATAGCTTATCCCTCTATACTTACTTCGGCGGCGCTCTACGTAAGACTTACTAATACGAAAGAGACGGAAACTGCGAATCCGCCAGGAGGCCGCGAGAGCGGATGATAAGCCTGGACGTCAATTTATACGAGAAAACAATAAAAGCCGCTCAAATCGCCGCCGTGGACGCGACAAGGCATGAAGGGAGACGATAACGTGACAACAGACGAGACGCGGAAGGTGCTTGGTTATTTGCGGGAATGCTTCCCACGCAAATTCGAAAGCAAAAGCACCGCCGCCGAGAAAAAAAGAATGATGAATTCGATTTTGAAGCAATGGCAAAAGTTTTTTGCAAAATACAGTTTCCCGGAAGTGATGGGCGCAGCAGAAATGTACGTCGGCGCGTACGGTGGAAAATATTTTCCCGATGCAAAAGAAATTTTTGATTTGATTCGGCCTGACCCGCTGGCATCCTTTGATCGATTCATACGGTGGAGATACCACATGGAGGATCGGACAGATTTGACGCTGGATCAGTTGCTGCTGGAGGTTGATTATCTGGAATGCCGGACAAGGCCAGTGGAGGTGACGAACAGTGAAAGCGAATGATTACATTACGCGCCATGAGGCAATCAGGGCGCTGCAGATAAACTCTAGCGATTATTACGGCGCGCGGCGTGCGCTATGCGAGATTCCGGCCGCCGACGTTGCGCCGGTGGTGCATGGGCGGTGGGAAAAGCGAGGTTCTTCTTGGTACTGCACTCGTTGCGGCATTGGATATCGGATCACTTTTGGAAATATTCCAGCAAGCAGGCATAAATACTGCCCCAGATGCGGCGCGAGGATGGACGGAAAGGACGGTGATGGCAATGAAACGCCTGACGTTTGAAGGAAATTTCTGCGACATTGCACAATGCACAGAAATACCCGGCGGAAGCTTCTGCGAGGACGGTGCCTGCTCCCAGCGGAAGGTTTGGGAGCGGCTGAGAGCCTACGAGGATGTTCAGGCTCTCGCTGGGAATGGCCTCGTTCAGGGGCTTCTTGCCCTGCTCGCGGCCCAGATGGGGCAGCAGGTCGTTGATGATGAACTGAGGATCCTCCGGCTTGTCGCCGATGTGGACGGGCAGCACCGTGCCGTCCGAGAGCGTCACCACGCCGTGCAGCTCCAGCGGGATCGTCACCCACTGATACTTGCGGATGCCGCCGTAGTGGTGGGTCTTGAAATAGGCCATCTCCGCTTCCTCGTACAGGGGACGGGGCTTCAGGTCAAGGCGGGGCGCGTCGGTGTGGGCGGCGGCGATGTTGGCGCCCTCACTCAGCGGCTCTTTGCCGATCACCGCCAGCATGATGCCCTTGCCCCGGTTGTTGCAGTACACCTTGTCGCCGGTTTTCAGCGCCATACCCGGCTGAAACTCCACAAAGCCGTGCTGCTTCGCCAGCTCGATGCAGTACTCCACGCACAGCCGCTCGGTCTTGCCGTGGTTCAGAAAGTCCTTATAGGACTCGCAATAGTCGTGCATGGCGGCCTTTTCGCCCTCCGGCAGACGGTCAAAGCCGTTCTCCGGCGCGTATAGCAGCGCCTTGCTCAGCTTACCCTTTTCACTCATGGATAAATGCCTCCTTCTGGTTTTCTTTTCCCCGTCAGAATACCACACAACGTCCCGCTTTGCAAGCAAAAGAAAGAAGCTGCCGCTTCCGTGACCGGAAGCGGCAGCTTTGTCAAATAGCCTCGCAGCGTTCATATCCGCAGCCAAAAAGGCCTCGCAGAGTTCGCGTCCGCAGACGCGAATCATTTCAATCATTTTTCTGACGACATGTGCGTCAGAAAAATTCTTCTCGGTCGCCAGTGCACCCAACGGGTGCGCGCAGCCGACCGCATCTCCCTTGGCAATGAAATCGAAGATTTCATGCCAGTTTAGAACACGTGGCAGATCACGACCGTCAAAATCACGCACAGTCCCAGACACGTCATCAGCAAACCGAAGGACAGGCTGTGGGCCATACGGTCCCGCATGTCCCGCCGGGTGTCCAGACGGTCGGCGGCTTCCCGGGCGGCCTTGTCGCCGCTCTGCCGCGCGATGGCCTGCACCAGCGGGGAGTAGGACTGGGGCTCCTTTTCCTTGCTAGGCCGCAGCAGCACCCGCTGCACCGCCAGCACCACCACGTCGAAGGCGTCGCAGGCCACGCGGCACACCACGCCCACCACCGCGAACAACGCGCGGAAGAAGGGTTTATACACGCTGTCCTCCAGACTCAGCCACTTGGGCCAGCGGCTGAGATAGAGGCCGTCCTTCCGCATCAGTACCGTGCGGATGAACAGGAAGTACACCACCATGCCGATGGCCAGCGAGATCACCACGCCTTTGAGATTCGTCCACGCGAAGTAGTGGATGGCGTGGTCGAAGGCGTGTCCGCCGGTGAAGTCCAGCGTCGCGCCGCTGATCCTCTCGGCGATGGCGTGGGGTGTCAACCCCAGCACCGGCAGCGCCACGGCGGCAAGGCACAGGGCGATGACAGACAGTGGCTTGCCCCACTGCTTGCCGGTCTCCTTGCCCTTCTGCCAGAAGATGGCCACGTAGATTTTCGTCAGATACGCCGCCGTCAATCCGCCGGAGAACAGGAACAGCCACTCCACCACCGTGATGATGGTCATGCCGCTCATGTGGGCGTATTCCACCAGCGCCTCGTGCACCAGCGTCTTGCTCAGGTACCCCAGAAAGCCCGGAATACCCGCCAGCGAACAGGCGCCGCACAGGAACAGCACGTGCAGCAGCGGCTTGCCCCGGCCGAAGCCCTTGATATCGTTCAGATCCAGCGCGTGGGTGTTGTAGTACACCACACCGGCGAACAGGAACAGCGCCAGCTTCACCAGCGAGTGGTTCATCATGTACAGCATCGTACCGTGGGCGGCCAGGGCATTGTGCTGCCCCAGCAGGGACAGGGCCGCCGTTCCCACCAGGATAAAGCCGATCTGGGACAGGGAGGAGCAGGCCAGAATATACTTGAGGTTGTTGGAAAACACGGCGATAGCCGCGCCCAGCACCATGGTCACCGCCCCCAGCACCAGCAGCAGAACCCCCCACCGGTGCTCACCGGGGAGGATGTCCGCCGTGATGATCAGGGCGCCGAAGATGCCCGCCTTGGTGAGGACGCCGGACAGCAGGGCACTGGCCGGAGCCGGGGCCACCGGGTGGGCCTTGGGCAGCCAGATATGCAGGGGAAACACGCCCGCCTTGGCCGCAAAGCCGAACAGGATGCACAGGGCCGCCGCCCACAGCTGCCCCCGGTCCGTTACCATGGCGCAGGCGTCAGGCAGTTGGGCGATGACCAGGGTGCCCGTCAGCCGGTACAGCAGGAACAGGCCCATCAGGGTCACAAGGCCGCCCAGCACCGCAATGGCCAGGTAGGTTTTGCCGGCGTCCAGAGCGTCAGGAGATTCCTCCTGCACCACCCAGGCGTAGGAGCTGAGGCTCATGAGCTCGAAGAACAGGAAGGTGGTATACAGGTCCGCCGACAGGAATACACCCAGGGTAAAGCTCAGACACAGCAGGAAGAAAAAGTGGTAGCGCCGCAGGTGGTGGTGGCCCCGGAAATACTGGGGCGTCAGCAGGGCGGACACGAACCACATGAAGCTGACCACCAATCCATAGATGGCCCGGAAGCCGTCCAGGGTAAAGTGGATGCCGCACAGGGGGATATCCAGGGAAACGCCAAACCGGGTGCATACAGCCAGCACCATCACCAGAAGCGTCAGCCCCGTGACGGCGCAGGACCAGCGGCCCAGCCGCGTCTCGCTTTCGCTGCGGACGAGCAGCAGGGGAACGGACCCCATCAGGGGCAGCAGGATCAGAAGAAGCAGCATCACAGGCCCACCGCCTTTCCGATCACGTCCAGCAGCCACTGGGGAAACAGGCCCATGACCAGACACGCCGCCGCCAGCACAGCGGTGGGCACCGTCATCATCCAGCCCGCCTCATGGGCGGAGCCCTCGGGGATGGCGAGGGCGTCCGTCCGGGGGAACCAGGCCTTCAGCACCACCTGGAACATGTAGACCGCCGTCAGCAGGGCCGACACCAGCAGGGCTGCGAAGCCCACCAGCGGCAGCCAGCCGCCGATATCTACCGCCGCCCGGGCAATGTACCACTTGCTGACGAAGCCGTTGAAGGGGGGGATCCCCGTCAGGGCGCAGGCCGCCGCCGTGAAGCAGGCGAAGGTCACCGGCATGTACCGGGCCAGGCCCTCCAGCTGGGGCACATACTCCCGGTGGGCGTAATGCAGCACCGCACCGGCCGTGAAGAAGGCCATGATCTTCACCACCGAGTGGACGATCAGGTGCAGGAAGGACGCTGCCAGGGCCTGGGTGGTCATCAGGGCGGCGGCAAACAGAATATACGACAGGTTCGACACCGTGGAGTAGGCCAGCCGCAGCTTGAAGTGCCGCTGTTTCAGGGACATGCAGGAGCCGTATACAATGGTGATGATGGGCAGCAGCAGCGCCAGCTGCTGGGCCCAGGTACCGGACAGAATGTCCGGGCCGAAGCTGTAATAGATCAGGCGGATGCAGGCGAAGGCACCGGCCTTTACCACCGCCACCGCGTGGAGCAGGGCCGTGACGGGGGTGGGGGCCACCGCCGCCGAGGGAAGCCAGCCGTGCAGCGGCCAGATGGCGGCCTTGACCCCGAAGCCCACAAAGGACAGGGCGAACACCGCCAGCAGCATGGACAGATCTCCGTCATAGCCCGCCAGGTGGCCGCCCAGGGAGAAGTCCGAGGCATCGTGGATGGCCAGGAACACCAGACCGATAAACGCCAGGGCCGCGCCGGAGATGGAGTATACCAGGTACTTGACGCCGGCCTTTTTGGCGGCCTTGGTCATGGGCTGCATCACCAGGGGCAGGGTGGCCAGAGTCAGCAGCTCATAGAACAGGTACATGGTCATCATGTTGGCGGAGAAGGCAATGCCCAGGGTGACGCCGAAGGATGCCGTGAAAAATGCCCAGAACATGTGCAGGTGCTTTTCGTGGCGCATGTAGTCAAAGCCATAGAGCATGGTAAAGGGCCACAGGGTGGCAGACAACCCCGCAAACAGACGGGCGGCCCCGTCCATGCGGAAGGCGATGGTCAGCCGGTGGGAAAAGTGCAGCAGGGTGAACGTGCCGTCATCGCACAGGAGGATGGCCGCCCAGGCCAGGGCCGTGGTGCCTAGGATCAGGAGGCTGTATACCAGGCGGCGGCAGCTCTCGCTGCGGATGGGCAGGAAATAGGACAGCAGGCCCAGCACCAGCGGCAGGAACACCGGCAGAAGGAGAAGAATTCCATTCATATGGCGCACCTCCTTACAGAATGGACCCGGTGATGTGCTCCATCACGGGGACAGTGATGCCGGACAGCAGGCCCAGGATCAGGCTGGCTGCGGCAAACAGTGCCAGGGACAGCACCAGCAGCAGCGGCTCCCGGACCCGGCTCCGGGCCGGGAAATCCTGCCCCGGAAAGAAGGCGCGGCACAGCGGCGGAAACAGATAGGCCGCCGTCAAAAGCGCCGAGATCAGCAGCACCGCCGGAATGATATAGCACAGGGGGGCGGGCATGCCGTCCAGGGCTCCCAGCGCCAGATACCATTTGCTGAAGAAGCCGCCGAAGGGGGGGATGCCCACCAAGGACAGAGCCAGGGCGGCGAAGCAGCCCATGGTGACGGGGATCCGGCGGCCCAGACCCGGGAAGCCGTCGATGGTTTCCGTTTCCGTCAGGAAAATGATGGAGCCGGCGGACTGGAACACGCCGATCTTGGCCAGGGCGTGGAACAGCAGCTGCAAAAGCCCCCCCAGCAGGCCCACCGGAGTCATGAGGAATACGCCCAGCAGCACATAGGAGATCTGGGAAATGCTGGAGTAGGCCAGACGCTTTTTCAGGCCGTTTTCCGTGCAGCCCATAAACGAGCCCATGAAGATGGTCACCAGGGTCAGAACGATGCACACGGTCTGGACCCAGGTGCCCCGCAGAGCCTCTGCGCCTAAGGTGAAGTAAATGACCCGGATGGCAGCGATGGCCCCCACCTTGGCGATGATGCCGGAGAGCAGGGCATGGGCCGGGGCCGGGGCCACGGGATGGGCCGAGGGCAGCCAGTTGTGCAGGGGGTACAGGCCCGCCTTGGCCCCGAAGCCCAGCAGCATCAGAAACGATGCAGCCAGCAGGGTAGGAGAGAGCGTCTGGAAATAGCCGCCACGGACGAAGGTCAGGGAGGACTGCTGGGCCAGCAGCACCACGCCGAACAGGGCGATGAAGCCGCCGCAGACGGAGTAGTACAGGTATTTTACCGCGCCCAGCAGGGCCTTGGGCCGCTGGGTGTGCAGCACCAGGGGGAAGGACAGCAGGGTGGTGAGCTCATAGAACAGGTACAGGGTCACCAGGTCTGCCGCCAGGGCCGCGCCCAGCACCGCCGCCTCCGTCAGCATCAGGAACACATAGAACCGAGGGTGGTGCCCCTCGTGGGTCATGTAGACGGAGGCGTAGGGGATGGTCAGCAGCCAGCACACGGCGGTCAGCAGGCAGAAGAACCGGCCCAGGCCGTCCAGCCGCAGGGAAAACGTCAGGTCGGCGGTCATGTGCCACACCGGTGTGGCCATGTCGCCCAGGGTGCAGGCACCGATCAGCAGCGCAAGCAGCAGGGCCTGGCCCGTGGCCAGAATCACCGTGCGGGCCCGGTCGTTCCGGATCAGGCTCAGGGCCGCCAACGCCAGAGGCAGCAGGAGGATGAGATACAGCATATTCGATTCCTCCCTTTCTCACTGACAGAACAGGTCCATGCCCTGGCGGAACAGGTCCATGAGCCCATAGGACCGCAGGCCAACAGCGATGTTCAGGGCCACGAATACAAGGCCCGGCACACTGGCCCAGCGCAGGCGGCGTGTATGCTCCGTTTCGGCCTCCGGCACCCAGAGCAGCAGCGTGGTGTACAGGAAATACAGCACGTTCAGCAGGGTGGACAGGGCCAGCGCCAGCAGCACCGCCCAGGTGCGCCAGCCCATGTGGAACGCCGCAGCGGCAAAATACAGCTTGGGGATGAAGCCGGCGAAAATGGGGATGCCTACCATGGACAGGGCGCCCACGGTGAATACGCAGCCGGCGGTGGGGTCCCGGTGGGCGGCGGCCCGGAGGCTGTTGAAGTCCTGGTGTCCGCCGGAGGCGGCCACCAGGTCCGCACCGGACAGAAACAGCATGGGCTTGGTCAGGGCGTGGGATACGATCTGGAACAGCACCGCCGCCAGGGCGGCCTGGGTCCCCATGCCCAGGCCCATATAGATGTAGCCGATCTGGGCGGCGGAGGAGAAGGCGATCATGGTGGTCAGCCGCCGGGCGAAGATGGCGGAGACGGAGCCTGCGATCATGCCGCCGATGCCGAACAGCAGCAGCACCGTCTGGATGCCGGTGGCAGCAAAGACGTCGATGCCGATGACCTGGTAGATGACCTTGATGAGAAACACGATATACCCCTTGGACACCACGCCGGACAGAATGCCCGAGGAGGCGGGAGTGGCCTGCCCATAGGTATCGGGCATCCACAGATGGAAGGGAAACAGGCCGCTTTTGATGGCCAGGCCCGCCGTCATCAGGCCCAGGGACATGGTCACGGAGAACCGGTGCCCGCCGGAGGCCCACAGGTCCGCGATGGCGGTGTGCAGCTGGGGGAACAGCAGGTGGCCGGTGACGGAATAGGTGAAGATGACGCCGATCAGGAACAGGCCGGAGCCCATCAGGGCGAAAATCATATAGCGGGCGGAGGCAATCAGGGCACGTCCGCCCCGGCGCACCGACAGCAGGGCGCAGGAGGCGATGGTCAGCACCTCGATGAACACATAGCCGGTGAAAATGTCGTTGGTGTAGCACAGGGCCATCAGCGCCACATGGGCCAGGTCCACCATGACCCAGTAGAGCTTCTGCCTGTCGGCGGGGACATCCCGCAGGATGCGGCCCATGCCGCCCAGGACGCACAGGAGCATCACCCCGGCAAACAGCATGGCCAGGAAGGACTCCAGGATCCCTGCCGTCAGCTCGTTGCCCCAAGGGGCGGGGTAGTGACCCATCATATAGGAGTAGCGAACGTGGTGAACGGTGCAGTAGACCAGGAGGGAGCCCTGGAGCACCACGCTGGCAGACAGCAGGAAAATGCTCAGCCGCCGGGCCCAGCGGGCGTTGGCCGCAAAGGACACCACGGCGCATACCAGGGACAGAATGATGGAGAAGAAGGGGAAATTCTGCACAAAGCTCATTGCTCGCTGTCCTCCTTCTGCCGCTTTTTATGGGACATCATCATATACAGCTTGTCCATGTCCAGGGTGCGGTAGGTCTGGTAAATGCGGACGGTCAGGGACAGCATCACAGCCGACACACTGACGGACACCACGATGCCCGTCAGCACCAGGCCCGCGGGGATGGGGTTGACGTAGTGCTCCATAGAGGTGACGCCGTCCACGATGATGGGAACGGTGCGGCCGGTGATATAGCCGCGGTCTGCCAGCAGCAGGAACACGCCGGAATCCATAATGTCCAGGCCGATGACCTTTTTCAGCAGGTTCCGGTCAAACAGCAGCATGCAGAAGCCGATGACGAACAGCAGAATGGCTACCACCAGCTCGTAATTGGAAGCAAGGGCCTTCAGCATCATAGCTCCCCCCTTCTGAAGTACATATAAAGGCTGTACATGGTGCAGCACACCACGAAGCCCACCGCCACGTTCAGGGGCAGAATCAGCCCGGCGGACAGAATGCGGCCCGGGGTGCCGGGGGAGATGACAGAGTGCAGGTGATTGGCGCCGGTATAGAAGGAGTAGCTCTTGGCCAGGCAGTAAAAGCCCAGGGAGCACAGCACCACCGTCTGGAGCCGCCGGGGCCGCAGCACGGCGGAGGCCGCCGCATCGCCCCACACCATGGCAAACAGCATCAGCCCCGCTGCCAGAATGGCACCGCCGGAGAAGCCGCCGCCGGGGGACAGGTGGCCGTTGAGAAGAATATAGATGCCGAACACCAGGATCACCGGAATGAGAAACTTGCTCATGGGGGCCACGATGGGGTCCGAGGCATAGTCCACCACGTCGGGCTGGAGAAGCCAGCGCCTTTTGCCGGAGCGGTTGAGCAGGATGGTCACGGCGCACATGGCGGTGAACAGCACAAAGGATTCGCCCAGGGTGTCGAAGGCACGGTAGTCCAGGATCATGCCGGCCACGGTGTTTACCGCGCCGGTCTCCTGGGTGCCCTGCTCCACATAGCGCTGGGCTACCTCGTTGACGGTGGGGGCGGTATCGGAGCCGTAGGGGGGCAGGTCCGCTGCCGTCAGCAGCATGAGGGCCGACAGCACCACGCACAGAAGGCCAGCCAGCACGTTGTACAGCCGCAGGGACCGGTGGACTCCCTGCTCCACCAGCGTCCGGTCCCGGCGGGGGGTCGGATGAGCGGAGACGTTTTCAGCCGGACACTCCGGAGGCTCCTTTTGCAGCTGCTCGGACAGGTCCAGGCCGCCGTGGAGCCAGAGCTGCACCAGGGAGGGCTCAGAGGGTGTCGTCATGGTGGTCCTCCTCTCTGCGGGCCTCATGCTCCGCGTCCTTGTCAATGAGGTTGATACGCCGCAGGGTCAGGAAAAACAGAATGCCCGTGATGCCTGCGCCCACGGCGGCCTCGGTGATGGCCAGATCCGGAGATTCCAGCAGCAGCCACACCACGGACATGATGATGGAATAGGCCATGTAGATGATGACAGCACGCATGGGCTTTTTCACCAGAGCGGTGGCCACGGCACAGACCAACAGGCCGATCAGCAGGAGGATGCGGAAGACCGTACTCATTGACCGGCCTCCTGTTCTCCGTCGGGCAGCTCCAGGTGCTGCTCCAGATTCTGGTTCACCCGGTACTCAAACTGGGCCAGCATATGGCCGGACAGGGGAGAGGTGCACCACTGGAGGATCACCACCAGCAGCAGCTTCCACAGCACCGGGCGCAGGCCCACCGCCAGCATCACCGCCAGCACCAGCAGGGAAAGGCCTAGGGTGTCGGCTATGGAGGCGGCATGGAGCCGGTTCAGGGTAAAGTCAAAGCGAAACAGGCCCACCATGGCGGTCAGCAGGGCAAAGCACCCGGCCAGCACGCACAGAGCCGTCAGGCCGAAGCGGATCCATTCACCGGTCATGCGATTCGTCCTCCTCCTTGTCCTGCCGCTTACGCTGGTACAGGTTGATGTAAATGCGGCACAGCAGCATTACCGCGATAAACGACAGCACCACATACACGATGGCCACGTCCGCCAGGTAGTCCTCGCCCAGCAGATAGGCCAGGATGGCGATGATAATGGCCACCAGCGTGCCGGTAAGGTTGATGCCGATGATGCGGTCCGACGTCAGCCGGGCCCGGATGATATAGACCATCACTGCCAGCAGGCCCAGACCCAGAAACACCAGCGCGCCCCAGAACAGATAGTGATAGCACTGTTGGATCAGTTCCATTCCGGGCCCTCCATTTTCCGCAGGAGCCGGGTCAGACTCCAATCCGGGATGTCGGCGGCATGAGCCTTATTCAGGCACAGCACCAGGTAGTCCTCTCCCTCCTGGCGCACCGTCACAGTGCCGGGGGTCAGGGTGATGGAGTTGGACAGCAGCATCCGGGAGACGGGCTTTTCCAGGGGCGCGTGGACCCGGACGATGGCAGGGTGATAGTCCGGCTTCCGGGACCAGATCACCCGCATCACAGCCAGGTTGGCCCGGATGATCTCCCGCACAAGGATCGCACCGTAGACAACATAGCCGCCCAGGCGCTTCAGAAAACGCCGCTCCGCCTGGGGCCGGCAGCCCAGGGCAGCCACGCAGAACGCGTAGACCGCCCCGGTGATGACCACGCCGAACAGGCAGATCTCCAGCGTGACTTTTCCGTTCAGGATCAGCCACAGCAGGAACAAAAAGATACACATGACCATGGGGGGTTCCTCATTCCTCTCTCATGCATACGGCAAAAAGCCGTTAAGTGATTTTTGCGATAAGGGCAAAAATCTTCATACAAAATTTATTGTAGCATGTATACGGAAATGAAGTCAACAAAAAATGGGGATTCCCGCAAAAAATCGGAAGATTCACCGGGAAAAAGCGAAATCAGGCGGCGAATCCGTGAGAATTCGCCGCCTGCACTGTATAAATTTCCGGAATTTTCCTCATATGGAAAGGGCTGCGTATGCCGCCAGGGTGAGGACAATGGTGCGATTATGGGTTTTCCACATGCTGCTCGTCTCCTTTCAGCCGGGTCAGCCACAGCAGGATCTCCTCCAGCACCGAGGCGTTCAGCTCATAGAATATGAATTTTCCCCGGCGGTCATCCTGGATCAGGTCCGCCTCCTTCAGCACCGACAGGTGCCGGGATACGGCGGCGGCGCTGATCGCAAAGTGGTCCGCCAGTTCTCCGGCGCTTTTGCGTCCGTCCCGCAGCAGCTCCAATATGGTCCGCCGGGTGGGGTCCGCCAGCGCCCGCAGCGTATTTTGCAGCGACACAATGAGTTCCTCCGTCATTTAACAATTAACTGAAATGTTAATCATATGATAGCAAATATTTTCCAGTCTGTCAAGTGTTGCAATTGCGACAGACAAGAGCGGGCGTTGGGCGTATACTCATAGGCGTATCATTGGAAATAAGGAGGACTCATTTGATGATTCGCAGGATCATTCACATAGACCAGGACAAGTGCAACGGCTGCGGGGCCTGTGCCAAGGCGTGCCATGAGGGCGCCATCGACATGGTGGACGGCAAGGCCCGGCTCATGCGGGAGCACTACTGTGACGGGCTGGGGGATTGTCTGCCGGCCTGTCCCACCGGGGCCATCACCTTTGAGGAGCGGGAGGCTCCCGCCTATGACGAGGCGGCGGTGAAGGCTGCCCAGGCGGCAAAAAAACAGGCCCACACCGGCTGTCCCGGCACGGCTATCCGCCAGCTGATGCACAAAAAGCCCGCACCGCCGGCACCCGGCGGAGAGACGGAAAGCCAGCTCACCAACTGGCCGGTACAGATCAAGCTGGTTCCCACCCGGGCCCCGTATTTTGACGGGGCGGAGCTGCTGATCGCGGCGGACTGCACGGCGTTTGCCTATGCCGATTTTCATAGCCGGTTTCTGGCCGGGCGGGTATGCCTCATCGGCTGTCCCAAGCTGGACGGAGTGGACTATACCGGAAAGCTGGCGGAGATCCTTCGGGGCAACAGCATTCGCTCCGTAACGGTGCTGCGGATGGAGGTGCCCTGCTGCGGCGGGCTGGAGATGGCTGCCCGCCGGGCCGTGGAGCAGTGCGGTAAGGATATGCCCTGGCAGGTGTGCACCGTCCATATCGACGGCACGGTGACGAAAAACTGACGTAAAAAACGCTGACCGCACGATAGAGCGCGGTCAGCGCTTTTTCAGCTGCGGGCCGTCGGCTCAGAGGCAGGCGGATACAGCACCGACTCCAACGCGATGAGCCCGGTAAAACGCCAGGATGCGGCATCGGATGCCTGCGGCGGGTCCATCTATTTTCTGAACGCCGCCCGGCCCGGAAAAGTGGAAATCCGGTTTACAGGAAAAGCTTCTTATGGTATACTAAAGGGACATTGTGTTTCCTTCCAACGGTTTTACAAGAGGAGCCTTTCATGCTGAAACGAATCAAAGATAGCATTTTGGATATTTTACGGCAGGCCGACTGGCTGCTGCTGTGCCTTTGCTGCGGGGCGGCGCTGTTCGGGCTGGTGATGATCGCCAGCGCCACCAATTTTCTGGGCTCACGGAAGATGGTCATTGTCCAGGCCTGCGCCATTGTGCTGGGGGTGGGGATCTATTTCCTCATGTCCCAGATCGACCTGACGGAGGCATCCAAGCGGTGGAAGTGGCTGCTGGGCTTCGGCATCGTCCTGTTCCTGCTGCTGAAAACACCCTTGGGCATTGAGAATAACGGCAACCGGGCCTGGCTGGGCATCCGGGGCTTCCCGGCCAATATTCAGCCGGCGGAGATCGTGAAGCTGACATTTATCCTGGTGCTCAGCAAGCAGCTGGTGTGGGTGAAGGAGCACTGGGGACTAAGGTCCCTGCGGTCCGTTGCGTTTCTGGGCGGACATCTGCTGCTGATGGTGGGGCTGTATTACGCCATCTCCTCGGATATGGGCAGCGCCCTGGTGTATGCGTTCGTTTTTGCCGCCATGGCCTTTGTGGCCGGGGTGGCGGCCAGGTGGTTTGTCATCGCGCTGCTGGGCGGCGGCGCGGCGTTTTATCTGCTGTGGGAGCTGGATAAAATTCCGGACTATATGAAGGAGCGGTTCATGGTGGTGTTTGACCACAGCCTGGACCCTCTGGGCGCAGGCTGGCAGCAGACCCGGAGCCTTCTGGCGCTGGGCGGCGGCAAGCTGACGGGGCAGGGACTGTTCCACGGCATCCAGACCCAGGGCGAGTATTCCGGCAGTCTGCCCTTCCGGTACACGGACTTCATCTTCTCCGCCATCGGCGAGGAGCTGGGGATGCTGGGGTGTCTGGCGGTGCTGATTCTGCTGACGGCCATCATCGTGCGGTGCCTGATGGTGGCGAAAAACGCCCGAAACACCATAGAGAGCTACGTTTGCGTGGGTGTGGCGGCGGTCCTGATCTTCCAGACCATCAGCAACGTGGGCATGTGTCTGTTTGTGATGCCGGTGGTGGGTCTGACGCTGCCGTTTTTCAGCTATGGCGGCTCGTCCATTGTGACGCTGTTTGCGGCCATGGGGATGGTCAGCAGCGTCCAGAGCCATTCTCTGCCGGATTGGCTGCGGTAAAGGGGGATGCTGCCATGCATGAGTCGGAAGCGCTGCATATCCGCAGGCTGACGGCGGAGGACCTGGAGCCCCTGCACCGGCTGCTGTCGGATCCGGCGGTGATGCGGTATCTGGAGCCGCCCTTCACCCGGGCGCAGACGGAGGCGTTTCTGCAAAAGGCAGGCATGGGCCGTGAGCCGCTGATCCGGGCGGTAGAGGACGGCCGCGGCTTTGCGGGATATGTGATCTATCACCCCTACGACGAGACGTCCATGGAGCTGGGGTGGGTTTTGGCTTCTGACCGGTGGGGCAGGGGGTACGCCCTGGCTCTGACCCGGCAGATGATTTGCCGGGCGCGGGAGAGTGGCCGGGACGCGGTCATAGAATGCCATCCGCAGCAGGCGGCTACCCGGCATATCGCGGAAAAGCTGGGCTTTCGTCCCTGCGGCATGGACGGCGGGTGCTGCGTGTACCGGTTGGCCGGGAAAAACGAATAGATAAGGGCTATCCGACCTTCTGATATGCTCCCTCTGTGAGAGACAGTGAAATAAAACACTGTCAGTCATGGAGGGAGCATTCCTATGCCGCACAGGCAGCCATTAAGCGCACAAGCACGAGCTTTGCCTTGCCGCATAAAAAAAGCGGCCAGCAGCGATTGGCTGCTGGCCGGGAAAACGATCTATTTTTTCACTGTCCTCCTGACGGGGTGCGGTTCAAAGCTGAGTGCCGCCTTTTATGGTGTGATAGGAAATTGCCGCTTATTGATCCTGTGCCCGGCGCTTGTAGGACTCGTATTTGGCCTTGGCGTCCTCCTCCGCCTCGGCAAACAGGACCTTGGCGTTCTCCGGGAAGCTCAGCTCCAGGGAGGAGTAGCGCACCTCGCCCTTCATGAAGTCGTACAGGGCCATGCTGGGCTCCTTGCTGTCCAGGGTGAACTTGTGGGTCTCGGGACTGTAGCGGTACAGGTTCCAGTAGCCGGAGGCCACGGCGTCCTTCATCTCCTGCTGGACGCAGCCCATGCCCTTCTTGATGCCGTGGTTGATGCAGGGTGCGTAGCAGATGACGATGGAGGGTCCCTTGTGGGCCTCGGCCTCCCGGATGGCCTTGATGAGCTGGGCCGGGTCGGCACCCATGGAGCACTGGGCCACATAGACGTTGTCATAGGTCATCATCAGCATGCCCAGGTCCTTCTTCTTGGTCTTTTTGCCGCTGGCCTGGAACTGGGCCACTGCGCCCACAGGCGTGGCCTTGGAGGACTGACCGCCGGTGTTGGAGTACACCTCGGTATCCACCAGCAGGACGTTGACATCCTCGCCCATGGCGAACACATGGTCCAGACCGCCGTAGCCGATGTCATAGGCCCAGCCGTCGCCGCCGTACATCCACATGGTCTTTTTGGACATATCCTTGCGGCGCTTGAGAATCTCATCCACCAGAGCCTGCTCCTGGGCGGAGAAGGTCTCGCTCTCCAGCAGGTGCAGCAGCTCCCGGGTGGCGGGGGTGGAGGCATCCAGATCGTCATAGGTCTCCAGCCATTTGGCAATGGCGGCCTTGACGGCAGCGTTTTTGGTCGTGCTGTCCAGCCGGCGGACATATTCCGTGACGGCATCGCGCAGCTGCTTCACCGCCAGACACATGCCATAGGAGAATTCGGCGTTGTTCTCAAACAGGGAGTTGGACCAGGCGACACCCTTGCCCTCCTTGTTCTTGCAGTACGGCACGCAGGGCATGGCTGCGCCCCAGGCCTGGGTGCAGCCGGTGGCGTTGGCCAGGAACATCTTGTCGCCGAACAGCTGGGTCAGCAGCTTGATATAGGGCGTTTCGCCGCAGCCGGCGCAGGCACCGTTGAATTCCACCAGGGGCTGGCGGAACTGGCTGCCCTTCAGGGTGAATTTGTCGAAGCGGTCGTTCTTCTCGGGGATGGTTTGCAGGTAGCTCCAGTTGGTCTGGTCCAGGGACACCTCGTGGGCCGGGACCATACGCAGGGCCTTGCCGCTCTTGGGGCAGGAGGCCACGCAGCTGCCGCAGCTGGTGCAGTCCAGGGTGGAAACGCCCATGGTGAATTGCAGGCCCGCCAGCTGGGGACCCTTGGCGGCGGTGTGCTCCAGCCCGGCAGGGGCATTCTGGACCTCGTCCTCGTTCAGCAGGTACGGGCGGATCACCGCATGGGGGCACACAAAGGAGCAGCGGTTGCACTGGATACACTCGTCCTTGTCCCACACGGGCAGGTGGGTGGCAATGCCGCGCTTTTCATACTGGGAGGTGCCCAGGGGCATGGTGCCGTCCTCCATGCCCTTGAAGGCGGAAACCGGCAGGTCATCGCCCTTCTGGGCGTTGATGGGCACCAGGATGTTCCGGATGATGTCGGGCACGTCGGTACGGGGCGGCTGGATGGCAGCGCCGGTGAGGTTCTTCCACTCCGGCTTGACGTGTACCTCCACCAGGGCGTTGATGCCGGCGTCCACGGCGGCGATGTTTTTGTCCACCACTTCCTGCCCCTTCTTGGCGTAGGTTTTGGCAATGGCCTTCTTGATGTAGCCGATGGCTTCATCCGCGGGAATCACGCTGGCCAGCTTGAAGAAGCAGGTCTGCATGATCATATTGATGCGGCCGCCCATGCCCGTTTTGCGGGCCACGGCAAAAGCGTCAATCGTGTAGAGCTTGATGTTCTTGTCCAGAATCTGCTGCTGCATGCGGGCGGGCAGCGTGTCCCAGAGCTTGTCCGCCGGGTGCGGGCTGTTCATCAGGAAAGTGGCGCCGTTGGCGGCATTCTTCAGGAAGTCGAACAGATCCAGCAGGGAAGGCTGGTGCAGGGCCAGGAAGTTTGCCTTGGTGATCAGGTATGTGGATTTGATCGGACGGGGACCGAAGCGCAGGTGGGAAATGGTGGAGGAACCCGATTTCTTGGAGTCATACACGAAGTAGCCCTGCACATACAGGTTCGTATGCTGGCCGATGATCTTGATGGCGTCCTCTTTCCCGCGATAGGCTCCGGTCGTTACATTTACCCCTTGAAGCACCTTGTAGTTTTCGAAAAAGTTCCTGATTTCTTTCAGGATAAAATCCGGCAGCTCATCCAAT
>OLVY01001183.1_pt1 | contig 17155 bp, 17 predicted proteins | sample 1674261 | NCBI WGS metagenome assembly OLVY01 (sample SAMEA103958155, study PRJEB25191) | human gut metagenome | biome: human-associated habitat [ENVO:00009003]; feature: intestine environment [ENVO:2100002]; material: feces | place: Germany | collected 2013/2015
ACAAGGATGTGTATCATGTCAAGAATGCAATCAAGTTGGGTCAATATAATGTAGGACGTGAGGGGGATATACTCACCCTTCCGCTTTATATGGGATTTCTTGTTAACGACAAACTTGCTGGCGTCATCATTCCTGATGTTGACGTGAGTTTATTGAATGTATAAATGAACAGTTGTTATTTGCAATGAAAATCCTATAGTTATACAGCGGCTCGGCTTGCATCTTAATTTTGTTGTGCAGTGGTTGTGCAAATCTATGCTAAATTGCCCACCTGCGATTGATTGTCAATCAGTTAGGTAGTATATTCTATTTTCCGATGCAGAACCTGTGGCTGCCTGTATGTTAGTGCATTATCCTTTTCGTGGTACAAATGTGGTACTGGATAGAAATCATTCAATAGGTATAAACCGCTAGAAATCTCCGTTACCGTGAAAGTATTCAAACAGGAATAACGGAAAAGAACTTAATATTGAAACTGTATCTGTTTTCGTTACATAGTCTTCGTATTCGTGCTGGTATATCAGCGATTGGGGAATCTGAGATACATCTGTTGGCATATTGGCGTCATTGTTACAAATCAAGTTCGCTTTTGCTGAATTCATCTTAATTAGCTCAATCCACTTTCTTTTCAAATCGTCATATCGAATTTTATTTATTGGCTCCTTTATCTCACCTTGCCTATTTGCTCGAAACCTTAAGTGTTCTTTATTCTTTGAAAAAGAGTACTTCTTTGACCATGTTTTAAATCCATGGCAATTGTTTAAAGTCACTGTCGCAGACATGAAGGTTGCATCAGGCACACAATCTTCACAATACAATGCTTCAATCATCGGGGTAGTGTTTCATCGAGTGTGTCCGGAGCCGGCCCCTCGGACTCTTTAGATATGCAAATATAATCAGTTTTCTTTTGGTTCGTCATCTTCGGCAACGGCCGAAGCGGAGCGAGCCATTTCAGCGAGCTCGCGCAGCTTCGGATCGTAGCAGCCGGAGGTCGTATATTCCGGCTGCGGTGCCGCCTTCTCTGGCGGGAACAGCGTTTCATCCAGATCAATTCTAGGCACCTGCCGCAGGTACGATTTCTTATCCATGGCCGTCTTTCCCATCAGCAGAAGGACAGATTCTTCGTTAGGCATCGCACCCCGCATCCTGGTGACCCGCCGGAAGTCCTTCTGGAGCCTCTCTATCCAGTTTGTCGTGTAGATCATGGCCTGGATGCGATGGTCATAGTTCAGGTATGTGAGGTACAGCTTGTAGGAGCAGTCGTCACGCCTGCGCTTGATTGCCCTGTAATAACGGCCCCATTTGTCGCAGAATGACTGCCACTCCGTCCAGGCCTTCTCAACGGTGTAGTTCCTGTCACCGGTCCGGAACACCTGCTTGAGATCCTCCGCCACCTCACGCTTGTCCCCGATGCGTACATCGCTGATAATGTTGCGCTTGAGATGCGTCGTGCAGCGCTGCAGTGGCGTTTTGGGGAAGACCTCGGCAATCACGTCCTCCAAGCCTTTCAGACCGTCGGCGCATATCAGCCCAAGCCTCTCGACGCCTCTCTCGTATATGTCATTGAGCATCTCGCCCCAGCCGTGAGCACTCTCCGTGGGCTTGTTGTAGATGCCTATCACCTCCCTCGTCTTGTCCTCCTTCACGGCCAGCAGGACATAGAACGCTTCCGTATCGACGCTGCGCTTGCGGTGAATCTTGATATGCACGCAGTCAATGAACAGGACTGGATAGTATGCTTCCAGACTGCGGTTCAGCCACTCCTGGACATCCTTTCTCAAGTACTCCAGCATCCTTGAGATGCTTGCCTTGCTGTAGTGTTCACCGTATATGTCGTTGAACACATCACCGACCTGTTCCTGAGTCAGGCCCTTGCTGTACAATGTGCCTGCAAGTCTCTCACACTCTTCCTCCTGGCTCCTCAGCACTGCGAGGATGCGTGGGTGAAAATTACCATATCTGTCACGCGGTATCCTGAATGTCAGGGTGCGGCCCTGACCATATGTATGGCCCATCCTGAAGCCGTTTCCCTTGTCGCCCGGCAGGCCGTCTTCGCGCAAATACTCACGCCTCTCGGCTACCATCATACTCTCAATCATTATCTCCATCAGGTCCTGGAGACCATTTTCTCTCTCCGCATGCTTGCATAATACCTCGGAAAGTTGTTCCTTTGTGAAATCCATAAGTCTACGATTCTTTTGTATTTGTTGTTTCTCTTTTACAAATCTAAAGAAATCCGTAGACTTTCTTTTTATCTCAGCTCAGACACACTTTTTGAAACAGTATCCTCAAATTTCGCAAGTAATTTTGGACAAATGATTATATTTGCAGATTCGTGACTAAATTTTGAAAATATGAGAAAAGTTAGATTTATTGCTGTGGTGGCTGTGGCGGCTGCCATTGCGGTTTCCTGCAAGTCGCAGGAGGAAAAAGAAACTGCTTTTAAAGCTGAGGTTAAGGCCATTATTGACGGTTATAATACTGCTGCTGGAGAGATTTATGCGGACTCAACCCTCACGGACGAGCAAAAGAACGAGAAGATTGAGCCGCTTTATGAGGAGACTCACAAGAAGTACGTCGATCTCAACAAGGTGGCTTTCGATAAGAACAAGAGCAACAGGATTGCCGTTATGGCTCTCCAGAACATATTTCCGGAGATCACCAATCAGGAGGTGATTGACTATGCGGCTCAGCTTGCCGACTCCCTTCAGATGAACGAGAACGTTGTGAAGATGGTCGAGGCTGCGCAGAAGGGACTGCTCACCGAAGAGGGCAAGATGTTCACTGACTTCACGATTGAAGATTCTGACGGAAAGACTGTTTCTTTCTCTGATTTTGTGGGTAAAGGACAATATGTTCTTGTAGATTTCTGGGCAAGCTGGTGCGGCCCTTGTAAAATGGAGATTCCTAACATTCGCAAGGCTTACGAGACTTACGGCCCTAAAGGATTGGTGGTTTTGTCTGTAGCAGTTTGGGACAGACCTGAAGACACTAAGGCGGCAGCTGCGGAGCACGGTGTGGTTTGGAATCAAATCATCAATGCGCAACATATCCCGACCGAACTTTACGGAATCAGCGGTATTCCTCAGATTATGCTTTTCGGTCCTGACGGCACCATTCTTAAGAGAGATTTGAGGGGTGAGGGCATTGAAGAGGAGCTTTCAAAATATTTTCAAGAATAATTTCAGAGACCAACGGCTTTATGCCGTGAGGCAGGAGCACTCCGCTCATGAAAAAATCGCGTCGTGTCTCTTGCCTCACGCCTTTATAAAGCCTATCGCAGCCATAACGGTGTTTCTTATGAAGAACTGAGTCAGATTACTGACAACTCATTGATAATGAAGAGGATTTTTGAACACAGAAGTGATTTGGTACGGCCGAAGAAGGCACTGGGCCAGCACTTTCTCACAGACTTGAGCGTCGCGCAGAAGATTGCGGACGCTCTTGTTGTGGATAGCGTAGGCGGGGCAGTTCCTGAGTCGGGCGCGGATCCTGCAGACAGTGCCGCTGCGGCTATGCCGGTGCTGGAAATCGGACCTGGAATGGGGGTGCTGAGCCAGTATCTGCTTGAACGCGAGGATATTGACCTCAGGATGATTGAAATCGACCGGGAAAGCGTGGACTACCTGCTGGTGCACTTCCCGAAAGCCTCCGGAAGGGTCATCGAGGGCGATTTTCTGAAGATGGACCTCAAGTACTTCTTCCCCGGCACATTCGCGGTCATAGGAAACTTCCCCTACAACATCTCCTCACAAATTTTCTTCCGCATCATCGACCATAAGGACAGCATCCCACAGGTGGTTTGTATGATTCAGAAGGAGGTGGCGGAGCGCATAGCCGAGCAACCGGGCAGCAAAACCTACGGCATCCTTTCGGTGCTTCTCCAGGCCTGGTACGACATCGAATATCTTTTCACGGTGGGCGAAGGGGCGTTCAATCCTCCACCGAAAGTCAAATCGGCAGTAATCCGCCTGAGACGTAATTCACGCACAGAACTCGGTTGCGACGAGAAACTCTTCAAGACCATAGTCAAAACCGGTTTCAACCAGCGCCGCAAGACCTTGCGCAACAGTCTCAAACCACTCATAGCCGACAAGGCAGCCCGCGAAGCTTGGACTCCGGAGCAAAGCGCCGAATTCCTCTCCAACCCTGTTTTCGAACTCCGCCCCGAACGCCTCAGCGTTGAGGATTTTATCGCCCTGACGAAGCTGTTCTCATAGCCATCAGGTAATAGATTTTCGGTCATTTTGTGGATTCTCTCAGATTTTCATTATATTTGCAATTGAGAAAATTCCTGTATTATTCTCAACGCTACTGAGAAAAATACATCATTTTCCTCAATACTACTGAGAATATTCAATAAAAATAATCAGATATGTTTGACCGATTATGCCCAATTGACAGTCATCCGGAAGATAGTATTTTCTTGTTCGGCGCACGCCAGACAGGAAAAAGCACATTTCTTCGTAACAAGTTCCCGGGTAGCATATACATTGACCTGTTGAACACGGAGCTCAAGTCCCGTTTCTCACGAAAGCCGTCATTGCTCTATGAAATGCTCTATGACAAGGAAAAAGGAACGCTGATTATTATTGATGAAATCCCGGAAGTTCCCGAACTTCTAAATGAAGTCCATCGGTTGATTTCAGAAAAAGAGCTCGTGTTCATTCTTTGCGGTTCAAGTGCTCGCAAACTAAAACGGAAAGGATATAACACACTTGGAGGTAGAGCCTATCCGGTCCACCTTTTTCCTCTTGTCAGCGCAGAAATCCCCGACTTTGATTTGACAAAAGCTCTGACACACGGAATGCTGCCGGCACACTACCTTGCAAAAAATCCTGAACGGAGACTTTCCGCATATATTGATGTGTATCTGAAGGAAGAGATAAAAGAGGAAGCGCTCGTGCGTAATCTGAGTTCCTTCCAACGATTTCTCGAAGTCGCGGCACTTACAAACGGTGAGATTTTGAATAACAACAACATCGCTCAAGACTGCGGAGTGAGTGCCAACACCGTAGCGAGTTATTTCGAGATTCTTGAAGACACACTCATCGGATTCAAAGTGCCGGCTTACAACAAGGTCATCAAGCGCAGATTAGTACAGGCTCCGAGATTTTATTATTTCGACATAGGAGTTGTCAATCACTTGCTTCACCGCAAAGAATTGACACGCGGTACGACAGATTACGGGCACGCATTTGAACACTTTGTCATTCAAGAACTGCGGGCTTGGTTGTCGTACAAAGACAGCGACGAGCGTCTGTCATATTGGCGTACATACACGGGTATGGAGGTTGACGCTGTTATCGGGGATGCTCGTGTGGCCATAGAAATCAAGTCTGTTGAAGAAGTGTTGCCGCGACATTTAAAAGGACTCAAGGCATTTGCAGAAGAGTACCCGGGATGTCGCTCTATAATAGTAAGCCTCGACCCGATAAACCGTCGCATTGGCAATATAGAGTGCATCTGTTTATTTGATTTCCTGAAGCAGATGTGGACCACAGGACTATAAACAGATGCAACATAATCATTTTATTTGCATCTATTTGGCCATTGACACGAAAGCGTCTCACTCCCGTACTTACTCCATCAAATCATGTTGACGCCAGAGAATATGTCGCAGCAGAAGATCCCGGCACGACAAGTGATGGTGTGGCTAAAAAAGACTACGACTGGGATTTTAGTATAATAACATATATGGTTCATTAAGTTTATGAAGAATCGAGTTTATCGAGTTATCATACAAATGATAACAATCGTGACATGTCTTTTGACTCTACTCTCCTGCGCCAAAGGACCGGGTCCAAATGATATGATAAAACTCTCTCAGGATGAAATCTATTTCCCTGCGGATGGTGGTACAATTGTAATAGAGAGCAACTTTGAAGTATCATTTGAGACGGTTAGGGATATGGATAACAATATCATACAAAAAGATGATATTAAACGAGTGTATGACGAAAATCACCAATGTATAGCAATCGAATGCAGATGGTTGAAGGGAACCGTGACTGAGACAGATGGTTCGAAGTTGATAAAATTCGACGCAGAGAAGAATGACTCTGGGAAATCACGATACCTGAAGGTTCATGTGATAACGCCACTCACCGGAAAGACTATCCGAATCCACCAGGCTGGAGCGGAATAAAAATGAATGGTTGTTAAAGCTCCTTGATGCCGGCATAGAGGCACAAGATGCTGAAATACCTTTCATCGCAACATATTTCAATGAATTATTAATCCCACGAAAGATAATATTTATTAATTTTGTGGGGTTTTTGGTGTTATGAAGCATCGGGGAATGATTGAACTTGATTTGCTTCAGTTTTTTGAGGATTAGTTGAAAATATATAAATCTATAAAATATGTATAGAACAAAGACTTGCGGTGAGCTGAGGCTTGCCGATGCTGGAAAGACGGTGACGTTGGCCGGATGGGTGCAGAAATGCCGTAAGCTCGGGGGGATGACTTTCATCGATCTCCGTGACAGATATGGCATCACACAGCTGGTGGTTGACGCAACCGCCGGAGAGGAACTTACGCAGACCGCCGGCTCGCTCGGACGCGAATATGTGATTCAGGCTACCGGAAAGGTTGTCGAGAGGGCGAGCAAAAACTCTAAGATGCCGACGGGCGACATCGAGATTGAACTCTCTGAAATCAAGGTGCTCAACAAGGCACAGACCCCTCCTTTCACAATTGAGGACGTCAGCGACGGCGGCGAGGAACTTCGCGCGAAATACCGCTATCTCGACCTTCGCCGCAACCCGCTCCGCAAGGCTCTCGAACTCCGCCACAGGATTGCACACGAGGTCCGTAACTATCTGGACGCGCAGAATTTCCTCGAAATCGAGACTCCGTATCTCATAAAATCCACTCCTGAGGGCGCACGCGACTTTGTGGTTCCTTCACGAATGAACCCGGGACAGTTCTACGCGCTACCGCAGTCTCCACAGACCTTCAAGCAGCTTCTGATGGTTGCCGGCTACGACCGCTACTTCCAGATTGTGCGCTGTTTCCGCGACGAGGACCTCAGGGCCGACCGTCAGCCGGAGTTTACGCAGATTGACTGCGAGATGTCGTTTGTGGAACAGGAAGACGTGCTCAACACCTTCGAGGGAATGATGAGGACGCTTTTCAAGAACGTTCTTGACGTGACCATCCCGAATCCGATTCCACGGATGAGCTGGTACGACGCAATGGACAACTATGGCTCCGACAAACCGGACATCCGCTACGACATGAAACTCCACGAAATCACTGACCCCGCGAAGGGACACGACTTCTCTGTGTTCGACAGCGTGGAGTATGTAGGAGCGATTGCGGTGAAGGGATGCGCGGAATACACCCGCAAGCAGCTCGACGAACTCACCGAGTGGGTCAAAAGGCCTCAGGTGGGTGCGAAGGGACTTGTCTACATCAAACTCAACGCCGACGGAACGCTCAAGTCTTCTATCGACAAGTTCTTCACTGCCGATGACTTGAAAGGCATCGCAGAAAGGCTCAAAGCCGAGACCGGAGACCTCATTCTCGTGCTCTGCGGCCCGAAGAGAAAGACACAGACACAGCTCGGAGTACTGCGTATAGAGATGGGCAACAGGCTCGGTCTTCGCGACCCGCACAATTTCGCACCGCTTTGGGTGGTGGATTTCCCGCTCCTCGAATGGGACGACGAGACCAACCGCTTCTACGCGATGCACCATCCGTTCACCGCACCGAAGCCGGAACATCTCGACTGGTTCTACAGCAACAAGAAAGAAGACCTTGAAAAGGTCTGCGCAAACGCATACGACTTTGTCCTCAACGGTACAGAACTCGGTGGCGGTTCAATCCGTATCCACGAGGCTGATGTTCAGGAGAGGATGTTCGAGGTTCTCGGCATAAGCAAAGAGGACGCGGACTACAAGTTCGGCTTCATCATCAACGCCTTCAAGTTCGGAGCACCGCCTCACGGAGGCCTCGCATTCGGTTTCGACCGTGTGTGCGCACTTTTCGGCGGCCAGGAGACAATCCGCGACTACATCGCATTCCCGAAGAACAATCAGGGACGTGATGTGATGATTGATTCGCCGTCATTGATAGATCAGACTCAGCTGGATGAACTACATTTAAAATCCACTTTCAGTGAACAATAACTGCTTGCCAGTGAGGGCGGACGAGGATTTAGTGGAGGCCGGTTGTGACGAGGCGGGAAGAGGACCGCTCGCCGGACCGGTCTTTGCTGCATCTGTGATTCTTCCTCCGGATTTCAGCCATCCTTTGCTCAACGACTCGAAGCAGATGAGCGAGAGGGAGCGAGACGAGCTGCGTCCCCTTATCGAGAAGGAGGCTGTCGCTTGGGCGGTTGAATGTGTCAGTGCTGAGGAGATTGACAGAATCAACATTCTGAATGCGTCGATTGTCGGGATGTGGCGTGCAACGGTCCGGCTGGATCAGCGTCCTGAGTCACTGATTATTGACGGCAACAAGTTCCGTCCTATTGACAGGCTTCCGGAAGCCGTGCTTGAAACCCCATTTGAGGGCGGGACTCTGAAGGAATATGTTCCTTTGTGGAGAGACATGAAATGGCGGACTTTCGTAAAGGGAGACGGACGTTTCGCGTCGATTGCGGCAGCGTCGGTTCTGGCGAAGACATGGAGGGACGAATATATGCGCAGGATTGCGAATGAATATCCACAATATGGGTGGGAACGGAATATGGGTTATCCGACGCACGAGCATATTGAGGCGATACGAAAATATGGATATACGCCATATCATCGCAAGAGTTTTCACGTCAGGGAACTGGAAAACACATTATTTTGACGGAACTGTTACCTCTTGGTTTTGAATAATTAAAAATGGATAATATGAAAAAGTATTTTATTTCGGCCTTTGCGGCGTTGGCTGTTTTGACGGGAAATGTCTTTACGGCTGTGGCGGACGAGGGCATGTGGCTACTGCCGCTGCTCGAAAAGATGAATGCAAAGGACATGAAGAAACACGGCTGCAAATTGTCTCCAAAGCAGATTTATAACGCAGACGGAGTTTCTCTTAAAGACGCAATCGTACAGTTCGGGGGCGGTTGCACCGGAGAAATCATCTCCGATGAAGGACTTCTCATAACGAACCACCACTGCGGATACTCTAACATTCAGGCACTCAGCAGCGTGGAACACAACTACCTTCAGGACGGGTTCTGGGCAATGAACCGCAGCGAGGAGCTTCCATGCGAGGGGCTGACTGTCAAGTTTCTTGAGTCTGTGACAGACGTTACGGACATCATCTCGACGACAGAGGCTCAGGCACGCGAGACTTACAGAGACAGCGCGAACGTTGACGCTCTCGTTGCCAAGGCCGTGGCCGACAAGAAGGAGGAACTGGTGAAATCATCCGACAAGGAACACGCGCACTGCAACTCAACGGTTGTCCCATATTACAACGAAAACCTCTTCTACCTCATCGCTTACAAGGTTTACCGCGACGTCCGTTTTGTAGGAGCTCCGCCTTCCTCAATCGGCAAGTTCGGGGCCGACACTGACAACTGGATGTGGCCGCGTCACACCTGCGACTTTTCGATGTTCCGTGTCTATGCCGGAGCGGACAACGAGCCGGCGGACTATAGTGTCGAGAACGTTCCGCTCAAACCGAAGAACCACCTGAAAATCTCGCTCAAGGGCGTGAAAGAAGGCGACTTCACGATGATTATGGGCTACCCGGGACGCACGAACCGCTTTGCCACCTCAGATGAGTTGAAAGAGATGCTTGCAGAGAACGACATCCGCATCGAGGCAAGAACTCTGCGTCAGGACCTCATGATGGAGGATATGCTCGCGGATCCGAAGGTAAAGATTCAGTATGCGAGCAAGTACAGCAGCTCATCGAACGGCTGGAAGAAATGGAAAGGAATGAAGCTCGCTTTCGACAAACTGAACGTCATTGGAAGGACTATGACAGAAGAAGATGCGTTCCGCGAGTGGGTTGCTGCAGATGGCGGGCGCACGGAAAAATATGGAAAGTCACTTGATGAGATTGCGTCTGCGGTTGGCGCGGCAAGGGATGCGAACCTGCTGTCCACTTGGCTTATGGAGACCGTCTACCGCAGTGAGATCAGCAACATTGCCGCATCGGCTTTCGCCGCATACTTCTCGACAATGAAGGAGACTTCAGACAGCACTCTCGCGCTCGGAGAGTCAATGGACCAGATGGACGAGTTCTACAAGGACTACTCTCTCCCGACAGACAGGAAAATAACCGAGGCCCTTCTGCGTCTCTACCACCAGAGAGTGGACAAGGAAAACTGGATTATCTCCGACTTCAACGAAGAACGTCTCAAGGGATATGTCGATACGCTTTTCACGCAGAGCGCATTCACATCCGAGGAAAAGGCAGTGGAGGCCATCAGGAAGGCCGCAGCATCTGAAAACGGCATCCTTTCCCTTCGCGAGGACCCTGCATTCAAACTCTATCAGGAGTTTGTGCTGAAATATTTCCAAAACAACAACGAACTGAGCAAGTCGCGCGCACAGGTTGCCGAAGGCAAGAAAGCCTACACCGCAGGCCGTCTGGAATGGAAAAAGGGAGAGCCTTCCTACCCTGACGCGAACTTCACGATGAGGCTTACCTACGGCAATGTGATGGGATACTCACCTGCAGATGCCGTTGAGTATAAGTACTATACAACACTCTCGGGAGTGATGGAGAAGGAAGATCCGGACAATTGGGAGTTCGTAGTGCCGGCGGATTTGAAGTATCTCTATTATGCTCAGGACTTCGGACAGTACGCGATGAAGGACGGACGCATGGCCACCTGCTTCTTGAGCAACAACGACATCACTGGAGGAAACTCCGGCTCTCCGATTATGAACGCGAAGGGAGAACTCATAGGACTCGCGTTTGACGGCAACTGGGAGTCCATGAGTTCCGACATTATGTTCGAACCGAATCTCCAGAGGTGCATAAATGTGGACATACGCTATGTGCTGTTCATCGTCGATAAGTTCGGCGGGGCTGGCTATCTCATAGACGAAATGGACATAAGGTAAAATCGCAGTTATATATATGATTAGAGAACAGGAAATACTTGAATATCTGAAGGATGTGCAGCATCCGGCGAAAGGCGACAAGAGCATCATTGAACTGGGGATGGTGGAAAAAGTTGCCGTGGAGCCGCTTGAGGGCGAAGCAGTGCGCGTAACCGTAACGCTCGGCTTCAGCAAACACCGAGACCCGCTCGCCGAATATCTCATCGGCAGCACCAAGGCGGCAGTCATACGCCACTGCCCGGCGGGCTCAGAAGCAGAAGTGATCACTGTCATCAAGGAGAAACCGAAGAAGAAACCGGGACTCGACCTCGGCTTTGAGGAACTCGCGAATGTGAAACACATCATCGGTGTGGCTTCAGGCAAGGGCGGCGTCGGAAAATCCACCGTCGCGGTGAACCTTGCGGTAGCCCTCGCACGTCTCGGCTACAAGGTGGGGTTGGCGGACGCGGATGTCTATGGACCGTCCGTTCCGAAGATGACCGACACCGAGAACGAGGTCCCGGGCTCATTCCAAATTCCGGGAGAAGAGCCTGGCGAGGAGCCGAAGGACGTGATTATGCCGATTGAGAAATACGGCGTGAAATGGATGTCCATCGGCTATTTCGCAAGTCCCGAACAGGCGCTCATCTGGCGAGGCCCGATGGCATGCAACGCGCTCAAGCAGATGATTCTGCAGGTCCGCTGGGGAGAGCTTGACTTTCTTCTCATCGACATGCCCCCGGGAACGGGCGACATCCACATCAGCCTCGTCCACGATATTCCACTGAGCGGAGCAGTAATAGTCAGTACGCCTCAGGCGGTGGCACTCGCCGATGTTGAGAAGGGAGTCAATATGTTCCGCAACGACAGCATAAACAAACCGATTTTCGGTCTTATCGAGAATATGGCATGGTTCACTCCGGCTGAACTCCCGCAGAACAAGTACTACATTTTCGGCAAGGACGGAGGCAAGACAATGGCAGAAAAATACGGCATAGACCTCCTCGGTCAGATTCCGCTCGTCCAGAGCATCCGCGAAGACGGCGACAACGGCACCCCGGCAGCCCTTGGCACCGGCCCGGAATCCGTAGCGTTCCTCAGTCTCGCAGAAAAACTCGCCGCCAAACTCAAGGATGTTATTTCACCGACGAGGCGATGAGTTTTTCAAGGTCGGCACGTCCGATGCGTCCTTCGAGGCAGACGAATACGGATTCGTCCTTTTCGACTGAGGTCATCACGAAACTGGTTACAGTCTGTTCGTCGCCGCTGGTGTAAATCCGGACAAGTTCGCCGTCCTCTCTGGCCTCAAGCAGAAGTTCAAACTTTCCGGACTTGAGGAGTTTGTCAACCTCGGTCTTGAGTGCGGCATTAACCTTTTTGCTCTCGCTGTCAATGATGTACATGCCGCTCAGTTCCTTGACAACCGGTGCGATGTCTATGTCATCTTCCGGCATATCGATTTCAGGAAGCCTATCCATGAGGCGGAACATCGACGGGGAGATATAGACCGCGCTGACCTTCGGCTTGTCCGAAAACTTGTTGTAGATATCCTTGCCGCTCTGGGCGAATGATGCGGCGCACACAAGCATTGCCGCGATTATTGTTGCTATTCTTTTCATGTTTCTCAATTTTTAAAAAAGTTATCGTTATTTATATATTAGTCCACCAAGTTGCCTGGTTATTCTGAGTATAAGTTTCCTTCGGAAGATGATGGTGGTGTTGAAGGTTTATGCCCGATGAGCTTTGACGTCTTCTGCATATGGGGAAGAGCCGCATCGGCGATGCTCTTTCCTTTGCCCACCTTGCTGCCGATCATTGCAAATGTCCTTTCCACCTGGGCGTAGGCCTCTTCCGGAGAGTCGAACGTGTCGACCGGAGTTACGGATGAGCGATGAAGACCGAGACCGATGGCGACGACGGCTATGACCGCTGCGGCAGCAAAGACAGGTACAATCCTTTTCCAAAGCCGCATAGATGGGCGGGGAGAGTCGTGACGTAGAATTTCCGAGGCAAGAATCCGGTTTTCAATACCCTTGCCAAGGCTTTCCGGCACAGCGACGCTCTCGTCGTCAGATAGACGCTCCAAATCCTCCAATGTCAGTTTCTCAATGTCTTCAATCCTTTTCATATTCATCAGCAATTTTCTTCAGTTTTTTCCTTGCCCCGCTGAGCAGAACCCTCAGACTCAGGTAGGGAATGCCTGTCCGTTTTTGTATCTGTTCGTATGACAGGTCGTCAATGATTCTCATTTTCAAGACTGTCCGTTCACGCTCCGGAAGGCTCTCGACTGCCTCAAGCACAGCCTGCATCTTCTGCCGTGCGGCAATCTGTCCGTCCTCCGGTGGCTGCTCTGGCTCCACCCCGTCCATGGAAGATCGCCCACTCATCCGCTTGCTCTTTAGCCTATCCAGACAGCTGTTCCGGAGCAAGGTCAGGCAATATGCCTTTGGATTCCGCACCCCGTCGAGCGAGCCGGAGGTCTGCCAAAGCTTAAGATAGAGGTCCTGCACGGCGTCCTCGGCCTCAGCGGCAGAGCCGAGCAGCCTACAGGCAACCCTGTAAAGCCCGTTCTGCAGTGGGAGCCAATCGTTTATGAAGGTCTCTCGACTCATTCCTTTATCGAATCGGCAAGTCCGGCCAGTGATTCAGTGGATATGCTGCCCCAGAGACATATAAGGTCGCCGTCGGACGGCATATAGATAATCAGGTCTTCGACAGTCTTGCCGTCAGGAGAACTCGTGCCGTAGAAAAGCACATCTTCGCCGTCGTCCTTGACGCTCATCAGAAGCCTTTCCTCGCCCATAAGTGCCGTGAATTTCCGGTGAAATTCGTCTCTGACAGCCCTGCTGCTGTCTTCCATATCGACAAAAGTAAGTCCCTTGAGTTCGTCCATAGCCCTGACTGCCGTCATAGCCTCATCGTCATCCGAGACTTCCGCCTTCGCCGCCTTTCTGATAACCGCCACAGCGAAAGAACCCAAATTGACGGATTCAACGCCTTTTTTCTTATCAAATTCCTTGATAAGTTTCTTGACTTCGGACTTCGGGGCTTCTCCGGCATTCGCACAAGAAGTCGCCGCACCCGTCATAAGCAGCCCAAATCCGATAAATAAGATAGTTACGATTCGTTTCATATTCAAAAATAATAAAAAAATCAGTGTCTTTTTTGACGCACCACATAAAAGACGAGCATATCCCCGATTTGTTAATGAAATTTTTCTGACTTACCGGATTATGATTTTTCTGACTTTTTAGTTACGAAAGTCGACAAAAAGTGACTTACCGCGCGGTTTGTCTTTCATAACACTGCGGAAAGTCTAAAAAATATCGACTTTCCGCAGTGTTTATCTTGCTAAATAGCGCGGAAAGTCGGCATTTTTCATTACATTTGCAGGCGAAGAATACAGACAAACTATTTATAGCCATGAAGATAATCGGACGATACAGCGAGATGGAACAGATTCGGAGACTGTATGAGGCTCATTCCCCCGAGTTTGTTGTCGTATATGGAAGGAGGCGCGTCGGCAAGACATTCCTCATAAACCAATTCTTTAAGGACAATTTTACATTCAAGGTAACAGGATTGGCAAAAAAGGACAAGAATACGCAACTGCGCAACTTCGGCGAGGCGCTCAAGCGACAAGGGTCCCCACTATGTCCGATTCCAAAAAACTGGAATGAGGCTTTCGGCAGCCTAAGGACTCTGATTGAGAACTCCGGCAAAATAGGAAAAAAAGTAGTATTCATTGACGAACTGCCATGGATGTACACGCCTCGAAGCGAACTCGTCACTGCAATAGAGCATTTCTGGAACGATTGGGGCTGTACCCGTGAAGACTTGATGCTTATCGTATGTGGCTCTGCTACATCATGGATAACAAAGAATATCCTAAGAAACAAGGGAGGTCTGCACAATCGCGTGACATCGAAGATATACCTCCGCCAGTTCAATCTCGCCGAATGCCGGGATTATCTTATTGAGGCAGGTTTCCGCTATGAAGAGAAGGACATCGCTGAATGTTATGGGAGGAATCCCATATTACTTGAGCCTTCTTGACAAGGGGCTTAGCCTCGCGCAGAATGTCGATAGGATGTTTTTCCAGAGAAACGGGAAACTTGACGGAGAATTTCAGAATCTCTATGCTTCTCTGTTTGACAACAGCGAGCCGTATCTCAAGGTCATTGAGACTCTGAGCAAACGAAATTATGGTATGACCAGAAACGAGATTATTGAACAGACAGGACTCCCTGATGGAGGTGGGCTGAGCACGATTCTGTCAGATCTTGACAGCTGCGACATCATCCGAAAATATCGTGCGTTCGGCAAAAAGGAAAATGATACGATATATCAACTGACGGATTTCTACACCTTATTTTATTACAAATTCATTAAGAAATACGGAACTTCCGACAAAGACTTCTGGGCATATCAGGCCGCAACTCCGACGCACAGCACCTGGGCAGGAATCGCATTCGAACAGCTGTGCATCCAGCATCATCTTCAAATTGAGAAGAAACTCGGAATATTCGGTATGCTCACAGAAACTTTCTCTTGGCGCTCAAAGGATGCCCAGATTGATATGATCATCAAGCGGGCGGACAAGGTGATAAACATCTGCGAAATAAAGTGGTGGGATAGTCCTTTCACGATTTCGAGAAAATATCGTGAAACGCTGGAAAACAAAATCGAGTCTTTTCGCTCCCAGTTAAAATTGAGGCGCACGCTTCACCTCGTAATGATCACCACCTTCGGTCTCCGTCACAACGAATACAGCAGTATCGTCCAGAACGAAGTCACGATGCACGACCTTTTTGAGAAATAGGCATTTCTTCAGGATGTCAGATATCATTTGAGAAAAGAATCGTTTTTTACAGAAAAGTCGATTCTTTGTCATATATTTGCAATTCATTACATTCACAGAAATCCATAAGGGACAGCGAGTGGATGTTTACATAAAAGAGCGTTTACTTTACGCTTGTCTTTGACCTTCGAAACTTAGCAACTCTCGAAAAATCGTCAAAAGACAAGACAATAGTAGATACCGCGGACGGTATATATAACCTTGGTGTGTTTTCATGCCGGGTTCTTTTTCTCCGAACTGGGGTTCTTTCGGAATGATGAAGAAAATATACTATTAAACATAACAACACAATGAAAAAATCCGTTTTTCTTCTGATTTGCATAATTGCAAGTCTGAATGTCTACGCACAGGACATCATCACCAAAAGTAACGGAGACGAAATTGTCGCCAAGGTTCTTGAAGTTAATCCAGACAATCTGAAATATAAGCTCTGGGACTATATGGATGGCCCGACATATACAATATTGAAGTCTGAAATCCTACTCGTAAAATACGAAAACGGACATAAAGATGTATTCGCTGGTAAAGAATCGGCAGAGACCACGCTCGAAGGACGAAATGAGACGACAGCAGTCGCTGAAAACATTGAGACAGAGAATCAACAAGTTCTGAAACTGAATGCCTCCGCTCCGGTAAGTCCCGGAATGAGATACAAGCAATACAAAAAATTGTATAACCATAGGATGTATATACCGGAACCGGGTGACAGATATTCCGTCGGCTGGGGCGGCTGGGCATCATTCTTCATCCCGGGACTCGGTCAGATGATAAACGGAGAAGGCGGCAGAGGTGCCGGTTACCTAATTGGTTCTATTCTATGCGGAGCGACAACAATTCTGGGAGCTAACCTATGTAATGTCGGAGTCTCGATCGATGACGAAGGGATGATTATAGGAGGCCTCATTGCCACAATATGCGGTTCTGTAGCTTGGCTTTCTGTTGACATCGGAGCAATCGTTGATGGTGTTCGTGTTGCAAGAATAAAGAATATGTATTATCAAGATATTCAGAAGATAAAGAACCACCCAGAAATAAATGTTTCCATGCAGCCATACGTCTCTGCAATAAGCAGTCATATCGGAGCCGGTCTTGACACCCCTGTAGCTGGAGTATCTCTCTGCATAACATTCTAAGGTTGAGAAAGCATGGCCAAAATACTGACAACCAAAGGTATTTCAAGCAGCATCGAGGAACTAATCCGCTCTGCAAGGAAAGAACTGACAATTGTATCTCCATATCTACAGATTTCCGAGGAATTTGAGCAAAGGTTTCAAGACTTGATAAAACGAGG
>OLVY01001184.1_pt1 | contig 17150 bp, 10 predicted proteins | sample 1674261 | NCBI WGS metagenome assembly OLVY01 (sample SAMEA103958155, study PRJEB25191) | human gut metagenome | biome: human-associated habitat [ENVO:00009003]; feature: intestine environment [ENVO:2100002]; material: feces | place: Germany | collected 2013/2015
AAGAACGTCCGCGAGGCCCGCTGGAACGAGATGATCGAGCACTGGCACGAGAAGTACCTCGAGGAGTATCCCGACATGGATCAGTACCTCGACGAGTTCACCTATAAGTTCCAGAAGAAGATCGTCAAGGCGTGGCTGCTCGAGGGTCACCGCGTTGACGGCCGTCAGAAGAACGAGATCCGTCCTCTCGCCGCCGAGGTCGGCGTGCTGCCCCGCGTCCATGGCTCGGGCCTGTTCACCCGCGGCCAGACGCAGGTGCTCTCCGTCTGCACTCTCGATACCCTCAGCGCCAACCAGAAGCTCGACACCATCTGGGAAGAGACCGAGAAGCGCTATATGCACCACTACAACTTCCCCGGCTACTCCGTCGGCGAGGCGAAGCCCGCCCGCAGCCCCGGCCGCCGCGAGATCGGCCACGGCGCTCTCGCCGAGCGCGCGCTGCTGCCCGTCATTCCGCCCGTTGAGGAGTTCCCCTACGCCATCCGCGTGGTGAGCGAGGTCGTCTCCTCCAACGGCTCCACCTCTCAGGGCTCCATCTGCGGCTCCACGCTTGCGCTGATGGACGCAGGCGTGCCCATCAAGGCACCTGTCGCCGGTATCTCCTGCGGTCTCATTCAGGATGGCGACGACTTCACCACCTTCATCGACATTCAGGGCGTTGAGGACTTCCACGGCGAGATGGACTTCAAGGTCGCCGGTACGACCGAGGGCGTTACCGCCATCCAGATGGACCTCAAGAATGACGGCCTGACCATGGAGATCATTGCCGACGCGCTCGAGCGCTGCCGCAAGGCCCGGCTGGAGATTCTGAATGAGATCATGATCCCCTGCATCGCCAAACCGCGCGACCATGTCTCCGAATTCGCACCCAAGATGCTCACTATGAAGATCGACGTGGATAAGATCCGCGAGGTCATTGGCAAGGGCGGCTCCATGATCCAGAAGATCGTCGCTGAATCCGGCGCGCAGGTCGATATTGACGACGACGGCACCATCCATATTGCCTCTCCCGATGCTGCCTCCTGCGACGCGGCAAAGAAGATGATCGACGATATCTGCTTCGTGCCCGAGGTCGGCAAGCTGTACTACGGCAAGGTCGTCCGCATCCTGCCCATCGGTGCGTTTGTTGAACTCGCTCCTGGCAAGGACGGCATGATCCACATCTCCAAGCTGGAGAACCGCCGCGTCGAGAAGGTCGAAGACGTGCTGAACATCGGCGACATGACCTGGGTCAAGGTCACCGAGATCGACGAGAAGGGCCGCGTCAACCTCTCCCGCAAGGACGCGCTCAAGGAACTCGCCGCTGCAGCGGATAAGAAGTAATTCCAAATATAAAACCCGCCTTCCCAACAGGGAAGACGGGTTTTTGCTGCTTACGCAGGGAATTACGGCGCAAGCCACTGGCTGTACAGGCTGCGCATCCAGGCGGCGACGTCCATGCCATAGATCTGGTCAAGGTTTGCAGGCGACAGAACCTCTTTCGCCTGCCCAAGGGCAATTCGACGGCCATGGTCCATCAGGAGGGCGTCCGTGCCGAAAGCCCGGGCGAGCGACAGATCATGCACCACGCTCACAACCGCGCGGCCCGGCGTTTGCAGCCACTTGCCAATCAGGGCGAAGATTTGCTTCTGGTAGATGAGATCGAGATGGTTCGTCGGTTCGTCGAGCAGCAGCAGCTTCGGATCCTGCGCCAGAACCTGTGCGAGAAACGTGCGCTGCAGTTCGCCGCCGGAGAGCGTAAGAACCGACTGCTGGCGTTTGTCCTGCATGCCGGTCAGGGTTAGTGCGTGCTCGACATGCTTCGCGTCTTCGGTCTGGCTGCGGCCGAGCAGGCCGCCGGAATAGGCAAAACGGCCAAGCCGCACGACTTCCTCGACGGTAAAGCCGTAGCCGACGAAGTGGTTCTGCGACAAGACGCCGATGGCCTGTGCGCGGAGTGCGGACTTCATTTTTTTTACATCCTGTCCTTCAAACAGGACGCTGCCGGTATATGGTGCGCCCTGCGTAATGGCGGAGAGCGCAGTGGATTTTCCGGCCCCGTTCGGGCCGACGATCATGAGCCACTGTCCCTCAGAAACGGAGAAGGAGAGCGAATCGACGATCGTTTTGGTTCCATACCGCACGGAAAGGCGGTTGGTCTCCAGCATCGGCATGTCAATGCTCCTTTCTCGACTGATAGAAGATGACAACGAATACAATCGCGCCCACGAAGCTTGTAACGACGCCGATGGGCAGTTCCAGCGGATTCAGCAGGATGCGCGCGATAAGATCGGCCAGCATCAGAAAGACGGCTCCGCCGAACATCGACGCCGGGAGCAGCCGCTTGTGGTTCGGGCCAACCAGCATGCGCACCATGTGCGGCGTGACAAGGCCGACAAAGCCGATCGTTCCCCCGACGGACACGCACACGCCGATGAGGACCGAAACCATGATGAGCAGCATAAGCTTGGCCCGCTTCACATCTACGCCGATCTGCCGGGCGTTGTCCTCGCCGACGGCAAAGGCGTTCAGAATCTGTGCATGCAGCAGGATGACCGTGCCGCAGAACAAAAGCGCAAGCGCCAGAACAGCGGCATTCTGATAGGTGCTGCCGCGCAGGGAGCCCATTGTCCAGAACGTGATGCGCTGCACCTTATCGGCGGCAAACGTGATAATGACGCTCATAATGCTGGAGACGAACATGGAGAAGATCACGCCGATCAGGATGATCGTGTTCGTTGAGAGTGAACGGTCAAGCTTATAGGAAAGGCCGAGAATGACAAGGAGCGAGGCGAATGCAAAGATGATCGCCGTGCCCATTGTCCCTGCAAAGGGCAGACTCGGCAGCGTCACGCCGAAAGCAATGGCGATGACCGCACCGAGCGACGCGCCGGATGAGACACCGAGCGTCGAGCCGTCGGCCAGCGGATTCTTGAGAAGTCCCTGCATCGCCGCACCGGCCAGAGACAAAGCCGTTCCCGTCAGCGCCACGCATAAAACGCGCGGCAGGCGGATGGGAAGGATGGAAGAAACGAGGCCTGCGGGCAACGCATCGCCCGTGAGTTTTGCCGCAAAATAGGAAAGTGTATCCGAGAGGGGAATGCGGACGCTTCCTACACAGACGCAGAGGCACAGCACGGCCAGCGTCACGAGCGTAAAGAGCAGGTATTCCCAGAGTCTGAACGTTTCGTGATACCGGCGCATGCTGTGCCTCCTGTTTGTGAGTCTAACTTATTCGCCGTAGACAAAGTCATACATGGCCTTCGCGCCATCAGCAAGACGCGGGCCCGGACGGGACAGTTCGTTGTTCTGCAGGTTCAGAATCTTGCCGTCTTTGACAGCCGTGACGTTCTCCCAGCCGGTGCGGGAGAGAATTTCCTCTTCCGGCGTCGGGCCTTCGCCATAGTACATGGAAATGGTCACGATATAATCCGGATTGCGCTCAAGCACCTGCTCCTCGGAGATCTCGCCCCAGCCGGTCACGTCGGCAAAGCAGTTGGTCAGGCCCAACATATTGGCGATCTCGTCCATGAACGTGCCGGAGCCTGCCGTCCAGAGACCATACTGCAGCGGGGAAACCTCAAAATAAACGGTCTTCGTGCCGTCTCCGGCATTTGCCTTGATCTCGTCAAAAGTTTTCTGCATGCTCTCGACGATGGAGGCGGCTTCGGCCTGCTTGCCGGTCAGCGTGCCGATCATGTTAATGGCGGTATAGGTGCCCTCGATGTCCTGTGCATCGCTCACGACAACGTGGATGCCGGCAGCCTCCAGCTGCTGCACCTGCTCTTCAGTCTGGGCCATGGTGCTCATGAGAAGCACCTGCGGCTCAAGCGCGATGATCTGCTCAATATTCGTCTCATAGCCGGACTGAACAGACGGAACATCCAGAACCTCCGCCGGATAGTCGCAGTATTCGCCGCGGCCGACCAGCAGATCGCCCGCGCCCAGCGCGTAGAGAATTTCGCAGTCAGCGGCAGTCAGCGCGACGACGCGCTCTGCGGGCGCGTCCAGCGTGATCTTGCGACCGGTCATATCGGTCAGGGTAACAGTGGAGGCGGTGTCCTCTGCTTCCGGTTTCTCGGCGGGAGCCGGTTCTTCCTCTGCAGGGGCGGCCTCTTCCGTTTCCGGGACCGTCTCGGTCTGGGCGGGTTCATCCTGCGCAGGCTCTGCCTTTGCGGCGCAGCCGGTCAGCACGGCCAGCAGCATCACCGCTGCCAGCAGCAGGGCAAGAATCTGATTCTTTTTCATAATAGTATCTCCTTGTTTGTGATAGAACGCTCCCCTGCGGAAGCTGTCCGCATGGAAGGGTCTACATTCTACCTGCAGACGCGGGATTTGTCAAGCTATCCGCGCGCGTCCTGATAGTCAGAAGGGCTTTTGCCGGTGATTTTTTTGAAGGTGCCGGAAAAATATGCAATATCGCGGTAGCCGCAGGCCTCCGCAACCTCGTAGACTTTCAGCTTTCCCTCGCGCAGCAACGCCATAGCCTTCTGGATGCGGCAGCGCGTAAGATACGCGCCGAGCGTCATATCCGTTTCCTTTTTGAACAGGTGGCTCAGATGTCCTTCGCTCAGTCCCAGCTGCGCTGCCGCCTGCCCGACGGACAGATCGCCGCTGCCGCAGTTTTGCTCAAGGTACACCATTGCCTCGCGCACATAGCGGCTCTTGGGGCCGGGCTTCACGCCGGGAAGCGGCTCTGGCTGCGGTGCGGTTTGTGCGGCGATGCGCTTTTGCAGCGCCAGAACGGCGTTTTCCAGATCGCCGTCATGAAAAGGCTTCAGCAGAAAGTCCACCGCGCCCAGACGGATGGCCGTCTGCGCGTAGGCGAACGAATCGTAGGCGGTCAGAATGATGACATACGCGCGGCTGCCTGCTTCGCGCAGCCGCCGCACCATCTCCAGCCCGTCCATCTTCGGCATTTTGAGATCCGTGATGATAAGCGTCGGCTGGCAGTCCTCCGCGACGGCAAGGGCCTGTTCGCCGTTGGCGGCTTCGCCGACCACGATGCAGTCCAGCGCCGCCCAGTCTACTGCCATGACGATACCCTTGCGGATCATTTCCTCATCCTCTACAACCATTACCCGCATCATACGCCGGGCCCTCCCTTCGCGGGCAGGCGCGCAAGAATACAGGCGCCGCCGCCCTCCGGATTTTCAAGACGCAGACCGAACGCGTCGCCGTAATGCTTGCGCAGGATCGTGTCTACATTTAATAGTCCCAGATGTCCCGTCTGCGTTTCCGGCGGTTTGTAAGGCCCCAGAAGGTCCGGCGGGAAGCCGCAGCCGTTGTCCCGGACGCGGATCTCGAGCACGTCCTGCTCCGCAAGCACGGCCGTGACGGAGAGTTCACCGTGTTCTACACCGGAAAGGCCATGCAGAATGGCATTCTCTGCCAGCGGCTGCAGGAGCATTTTCGGAACCATGCACGAAAGAAGCGCCTCCGGCACGGCTTCCGTGTATGAGAAGCTTTCCGACAGGCGGATGCGCTGAATCTCGACGTACCGGCTCAAAATCTCCAACTCCCGCCGCAGGGGGACAAATTCGTCCGGCGTGATGCAGAAGCGAAGGATATCGGCAAGATTCGTTGACATCAGCGCCACCTGCGGCACTTGATTGATTTTGCTGATCCACTTCATGGTGTCGAGCGTGTTGCACAGAAAATGCGGGTTTAGCTGCGCCTGCAGCATGCGGATCTGCGCGCGGTTAAGTGCGCGCTGGTTTTCCAACAGTGCCTGCTGGTTGTGCCGGAGGGCGACGACCATGGTGTTGAACTGCTGTGCCAATTCGCCCAATTCGTCATGCCGACCGGCGGGAACGGGAACCTGCACGTCCAGATTATTTTTCCCGACCTGCCGGATGGCGTGATGCAGTCTGCCGATCGGTTGGAAGACCTGCCGGCTTAGCTGCAGGCTGAGTACGACGCTTAAAATGATGCAGGCCAGCGCGCACAGTACGCTCACCGAGTACAAAAGCCGGAGTGTTCCGGCGCTGAGCGGCTGCGGCTGCTGCAGGACGAGATACAGACCGGTTTCGGTATGCTGCCGCACGGTATAGGAAACGTCGGCAGACAGACCGGTGAGCGCCTTGCCGGACAAAAGCTGCCCGCGCAGCGCGTCGGCGAGGCTCTGGGTCTGTGCCGGCTGCGTACAGTAGACCGGACGCCAGCGCGCGTCGAGCAGAAGAAGTTCGTTCTGCGCACCAGCTGTGCCGCCAAGCAGTGTCCGCAGCTGCGTTTCCAGCATGCCGATGGTGAGATATCCGACCGGCGCGCCGTAGCGGTCGGTCAGGAGCATCGCAGCGTGCAGAAGCGGCTCGTCTGTGTCGGCCGGATCTTCTGCCGCGCTGCACACCAGAATACCGGTTCCGGCGCAGGCCGCCTCGTATAAAAGGCCCCAGTTGGTCGGCAGCGACCGGATTTCGGGCGCTGTCTGTGTCGAATAGCGCCAGCGGCCGCTGATATCGTAAAGGTCAAAGCGTGCAAAGCTGCGCACGGACTCTGTAGCGTCGAACAGCTGGCTGTAGACCGCCGTGTCCTCCGCTTCTGCGTCAAACAGCGCCTGTGCAACGAGTGGATTGTGCTGCAGGGATGCGGCTGTCTGCAAAAAGCCGCTGTGCAGCGTATCAAGCGCCTCGCAGGAGGCGGACAGCTGCTGTTGGGCCGTCTGCTGGGCGTTCGACGTCATGCGCAGGCGGAAAATCTGCAGCAGCAGACCGGAGCACAACAGCATCGGCACCAGAGACACGGCCAGAAACGCCGCGTTCAGCCGCTGACGGAAGGAGGAAAAGTGAAGCCGCTTCATTGTTCCGCCTCCGTCCCGAGATAAAAGGCCCAACTCATCAGAATTGCTTCGCGGTGCTCGCTTGCCCAGCTTACGTCATACGCGACCTGACGAATGGCAGATAGTTCCGGCAGTTTGCTGGCAGGACTCACGTCGCTGCGCACCGGGCGGCGGTAAAAATCAGACTGCAGCAGCTGCTGCACGTCGTAGCTGACGGCAAAATCGAGAAACAGCTTTGCGTTGTCGGGGTGCGGCGCGCCCTTCAGCGCGGCGCAGCCGTCCGGTACGCAGCTTGTGCCGTCTGCGGGGTAGACCATGGCGATCCCGTCCCCAGCAGCAATGCGCTTGCGCGCGGTCTCCTCCAGCGTGATGCCGACGAGCGCTTCGCCGTTTGCAACGGCGGAAATGATCGCACCTGAACCGGACAGGAGCTTTCCGTCCAGGTTTTCCGCAAATGTTTGCAGCACCTCATCCGCGTCGCCGCCCAGCGCGCAGAGCATCGTCACGAGCGCGGTATAGCTCGAGCCGGAGACGGATGGATCGGCAAAGGCGATCTGCCCGCGCAGCGCAGGGTCGAGAAGATCGGCCCAGCAGCTGAGCTGTCCGGAGGACAGCAGCTTCGGATTGTAGACCAGCACGACCGGAAGCGAGGAAAACGGCGTCCAGCTGCTGTCCTGCGCACGGTACTGCGGCAAAATCTGCTCCGCGCCGCGGCAGACGTAGGGCTCAAACAACGCCCGGCAGGCTTCGAGACTCTCGACGCCGCCGCCGAACATCACGTCGGCCCGTGGTGCGTCCTGCTCCTTTTGCAGCTGCTCAAGCAGTTCGTTTGTGCCGCCCTGTACGACCTCGACCCAGATTCCGGTGCGCGATTCAAATTCCTTGACGATCGGCCACCAGACCTCTTTTTTGTGCGAGGTGTACAGAACGAGACGCTCCGATTCATCCGGCGCGTAGGCGGCTGTATCCTGTGCGGCGGGCGCGCAGCCGGTCAGAAGAGCGAATGCTATACATAATATCAGAATGCGTATGTGTTTCATAGTTTCCGTGTCCTGTAGCAGCGAGAACAAAATTCTCTATTATTTTGCCCTGATTATAACACATATCCGGCTCGGTTTTCATTGAATTTTTAAAATTATCGCAGAGAATCACAAATAATCGCAGATTTGTCCACTGTTCTTTTGTGCAGAAACACCGTAAAATGAGAGCATACGATGCAGAACTCCCGTTAGCTGCTGCACGAATTCAAATTTTATCAGGAGGAATATCAGAATGAAGAAGATGCTTGCGCTTCTGCTGGCTGCTGTGATGGTTCTGTCCATGGCTGCCTGCGCCGCCGCTCCGGCGACGACCCCGGCTGACACGACCGCTCCCGCAGAAGACACCCAGACGACCGAACCCGCTGAAACCACCGAGACACCCGAGGCTCCCGCAGAGGAAACGCCCGCTGCAGAGCCCGAAAATCTGACTGCGACCCAGCAGATCATCAAGGAAGCCGAAGGCATGACCCTTGAAGAATTGGCCAAGAAGGCTATCGAGGAGTCCAACGGCAAGATGTTCTACGGCGTCGGCAACTCCAGCCGCGGCAAGAGCGCCCTGCCGCTGTTCATTGAATATCTGCAGTCCATCGACCCCAGCTACAACATGGAGTTCGAGTGGCAGCAGCCCAAGAACAACAAGATCTTCGATCAGCTGACTGCTGACTCCCTGAAGGGTACCGGCACGTTCGCCATGACCCTTATCCAGGACGGCAACCAGATCGAGAGCAAGATGGTCCAGACCGGCATTCTTGACACCTTCATCCCGAAGGATTGGGCGGACGCCAACGGCACCACCGCTGATGCCTACACCGGCTTCCTGCCGCTGCAGACGCTCAACAAGGTCTTTATGTACAACTGCGTGGGCGATAAGACCTATGACAACTGCTGGGACTTCGTTGCCGAGGGCGAGCATGGCCTGTTCATGGACATCGACTCCGAGATCGTCGGCAAGAACTTCCTGTACATGCTGACCCGCGACGACTATGCAGCATGGCTGAAGGAATCTTATGAGGCGCTGTCCGCTGACGAGCAGGCATACTTCCAGCCCACCATCAGCGAGATGGAATCCGAAGCTGCAGATCTCGGCCTCGGCGCTGACGGCGCTTATGCACTGGCGTGGATCAAGCTGTGGGTCGAAAGCTACAATGCCCAGACCGACGACGGCCCCATCTGCAACACCCTTGTCGATGCTTCCGCAAAGGATCAGTTCGGCCTTCTCGTTTACTCCAAGCTGCGCTCCGTCGAGGAGTCCAGTTCCGTCTCCGTCAACAACATCAAGGTCGCCGCGTATGAAGACGGCTATCAGGGTATCGGCGGCTATGGCTACTGCCATTACCTGTTTGTCACCGATAACTCCCCGCTGCCCTGGACGGCCTGTGCCTTTATCGCGTACATGACCTGCACCGCTGACGGTTTCTCCGCTTGGGGCAAGGACATGGGCGGCTACTCCTCCAACCCGACCGTTGCTGAGGAGACCGAGGCTAACTTCCATCACTCCATCGGCGGCATGGCCGAGGACGGTACCACCGTTGAATTCGCAGCCAAGAACGACCGCGGCTACGATTGGTGGACCACCAACGGCAAACTCGTGCTCGAGGATCCGGAATACTGCGCAGACGTTGCTTTCACCGTCGGCAGCTGGATTGAAATGCTGAGCAAATACTCCGCAGGCTAATCTGTAAATCCGCACTTTACCGGCGCCCTTGGATCGCGCATCCAAGGGCGCCTTTGCAAAAACGCTGATTCAAAGGCGCTTTTGTAGGGGCCGATGCCCACATCGGCCCGTTCTGTCCCGCTGCAGGGCTATACGGATGGGCCGGTGTGGGCATCGGCCCCTATAGGAAACGGCGTTTGCAGTACCCCTATCATCCGCCCTTCAAATCTGAGAAAAGAGGAGGAAGCCATGAGCCGACCCACTACCCTCCGCGCAAGCAGATCTACGATTGTGCTCAACAAGGTCAAGACCTTCTTTTCCAAGCCGCACAACGTCATTCTGCTGCTGCTTGGCATTGTTTTGACCTTCACCACGGTCGCGCCGATCGTCGCTATCGTGGAGGATACCTTTAAAATTCACGCCGGCACCATCGATGCCCATCTGACTGGGCAGGCGACCGGCTACACGACCGTCAACTACACAGACCTTTTCACCAGCCGCATGGCCAAGACAAATTTGTGGACACCGCTTCTCAATACGGTGCTTCTCGCTGTCGGCACCTGCGTGGTGTCCATTCTCTACGGCGGGCTGTTCGCGTTTTTGATCACGCGAACCGACCTTGCGTGGAGAAAATATTTGAGTTCCATTTTTATTTTCCCGTACATCATGCCGCAGTGGACGCTGGCCGTCGTGTGGCAGAACCTGTTTAACTCCAACGCCGTCACCGGCACGTCCAACGGTCTGCTTGCCGCCCTGTTCGGCGTCAACATGCCGATATGGTGGTGCAAGGGCCTGTTTCCAAGCTTGATGGTCCTGGGCCTGCACTACGCGCCGTTCGCCTATATCCTGATCGGCGGTATTTTCCGGAACATGGATGCCAATCTTGAAGAGGCCGCAACCATCCTCGACACGCCCAAGTGGAAGACCATGTTCCGCATTACGCTGCCGATGGTAAAGCCTGCGATTTTGTCCACCATCCTGCTGGTTTTCGGCAGCGCGATGGGCTCTTATCCGGTGCCGCATTATCTCGGCCTCAGCACGCTGTCAACCAAGTATGTCTCGATGAACTCCAAGTATACGGGCGAAGCGAGCATTCTTGCCATTATCATGATGGTCTTCGGCGTGGCAATCATGCTGCTGAACCAGCTTTCGCTAAAAAGCCGCAAGAATTACACGACCGTCACCGGCAAGTCCGGCCAGATCTCCAAGATCACGCTCGGCAAAACCGGTCGTGTCGTTATCGCGCTGATCCTTGTGATTCTCACGTTCTTCACAAGCATCTTCCCCATTATCTCCTTTGCGTTTGAGACGTTCCTGCCGAATCCGGGCGATTATTCGTTCTTGTACACAGGCGACGCGTCGAACCTCACGACAAAATGGTGGGTCACGTCGGAAAACGTCACGGAAAACGGTATGTATGGCCAGAAGGGCATCTTGTATAACGAGACGATCTGGCGGGCGTTTAAAGGCACGATCCTTGTTTCCGTGGCCTGCGCGCTGCTGGCCGGCTCCATCGGCACGATGATCGGCTACGCCGTCTCGAAGAACCGCCGCAGCCGCTGGGCAAACTATGTGAACTCCGTTGCGTTCCTGCCGTATCTGATGCCGTCCATCGCTGTGGGCGTCGCATTCTTCATCCTGTTCTCGACGGAAAAGCTGAACCTGTTCAATACCTACACGCTGCTGATCATCGTCGGCACGGTCAAGTATATCCCGTTTGCCAGCCGCAGCAGCCTCAACTCCATGCTCCAGCTGTCGGGCGAGATCGAAGAGGCGGCCATCATTCAGAACATTCCCTGGATCAAGCGCATGACCCGCATCATCATCCCCATCCAGAAATCCTCGATCATTTCCGGCTTCCTGCTGCCGTTCATGACGTGCCTGCGTGAGCTGTCGCTGTTCATGCTGCTGTGCGTGCAGGGCTTCATCCTCTCGACGACGCTGGATTACTTCGACGAGATGGGCCTCTATGCGTTCTCCAGCGGCATCAACCTGATCCTGATCGTGACCATTCTGGTCTGCAACACTCTCGTCAACAAAATCACGGGCGCAAGCCTCGACAAAGGAATCGGAGGATAAATCCATGCCTGAAATCAAACTTGAACATATCACCAAGCGCTGGGGCAAATTCTATGCCGTTGAGGATCTGAACCTTGTGATCGCGGACAATGCGTTTGTGACGCTGCTCGGCCCGTCCGGCTGCGGCAAGACCACGACGCTGCGCATGATCGCAGGTCTGGAAACGCCGACGAGCGGCCGCATTACCATTGGCGACACCGTCGTCTTTGACAGCGACCTCGGCATCAACGTCCCGGCTAACAAGCGCAGGGTCGGCTTCCTGTTCCAGAATTATGCACTCTGGCCCAATATGACCGTCTATGAAAACATCTCCTTCGGCCTGTCCAACGTCAAAGAGCCGATGGCAAAGATCGATTTTGAGGCCAAAAACGCCGCGCGGCTGGCCGAGATTCTGAAAACGTCGGCAGAGGTCGTTTCCGTGCTCGAGGAGTGCCGCGACAAGGACGGAAAGCTGGAAGAAAAGAAGGCCGTGTTAAAGCTGATCGATGCGTTTACAATCTCGCAGTATACGGCAAAGAAGCTGTTTGACTATCATCTGGAAACCAAGCAGGACTGCCATGCCGAGATCGCCGCGCTCGAGGCAAAGGCCGAAGCTGCGCACAAGACCGCGCAGGCCTCCGGCTGCACGCTTGACGCGGAATATCGGTACTGTAGGGACGGTGAGGCCGTCATGCAGACGCGCAAGCTGACGAAAGAAGAGATCGACCTGACTGTCCGCCGTGTCAGCCGCATTGTCAAGATCGGCATGTTCATGGATCGCTACCCGGCGGAACTTTCCGGCGGCCAGCAGCAGCGTGTTGCGATTGCCAGAACGCTTGCGCCGGAACCCACCGTTTTGTTCATGGACGAACCGCTTTCAAACCTCGACGCAAAGCTGCGTCTGGAAATGCGCTATGAACTGCAGCGGCTGCACGTTGAAACAGGTTCCACCTTTGTTTACGTCACGCATGACCAGATGGAGGCCATGACGCTTGCAACTCAGATCTGCCTCATCAACAACGGCGTTCTGCAGCAGTATGAGGCCCCGCTGGATGTATACCATCATCCGGCAAACCTGTTTGTCGCTGATTTTGTCGGCAACCCGTCGATCAACTTTGTCGAGGTCAAGGGCAGACAAGCGGCTGACGGCACGATCTCCATGACCATGCTCGGCGGCGTCCAGGCAACGTTCCGTCCGAAGAAACCGGTCGAACTTGCCGCGTGGTTCGCAGACCGAGACCGGTCGGAGGAGGAAAAGGCCGCCGCGCTCCGGGAAAAGGCGAAGGAAAAGGGGTATGTCGAAAAGGGCAACAAGGACGAGGTATTCCGTTACCACATCGCCAAGGTTGACGAAGAGGACGACTCGCTTCAGGATGCCCCCGAGATCACAAACGAGGATCTTGTGCTCGGCATCCGTCCCGAATTCCTGGACATCGCCGACAGCAGCAATCTGCGCGGCGAAATTTACGGCGCGATGCCCACTGGCATGGAATCGACCATCAAGGTTCGCGTCGGCGGCTTCCTGCTGACGGGCGTGATCTTCGGCAGTTCGCTGTTCACCATCGGCAGCGAGGTTCCGCTGTCTGTCACCGGCGACCAGATCATGCTTTTCGACCGGAAATCCGGCCGCTGCATCACGTCGGGAAGTCTGACGTTCTGAGCGGTAAAAAATATTGAAATGCAAAAGCTGCGGAGAGGTATGTTACCTTTCCGCAGCTTTTTTCTGACGGTTGCGGGGGAGCAGGCAGAAAAAATATCTTTCCGCTTGAGGCTTCCAGAATAGTAAAATCTTATTAAAATAATCCGGATGCTTATCATTTGTTAATTACATGGCGCATGTTTTGTAATAAAATAAAAACAAAAAGAAAATTTAGCAGAAATGGAGAATTCATATGGATGAGGTTTTTCAGTTGCTGGACTATCTTGGAATCCAATCGCAGAGTACGATCCAGACCTATGCACGGCTGGCGCATCGGCGGCATCTAAAAAAGGGTGAGCATCTGTACCACGGAGGAGAGGATTCAACCAACCTGTATTTTCTTATTTCCGGGATTTTGCGGGGCTTTACGGTCAGCGCAGGCGGAAAGGAATATACCGAGTGTATTTTGCACAAATACGGCCATGCGCACATCGGCATGATCGGCATGGGCGTGGAGAAGGAGTTCAAACTCAATAAAAACCTGGAAGCGCTTACAGAGGTGGACGTGATTTATTTTGATGTCCGGCCAATCATGAAGGAACTGCCGAACTCCATTGAGTTTCTGCGGGTTTATGTCAAGAAGCTGGAAGAGTCCTATGCACAGATGTGGGAGGCCCGCGAGATCATGCGTGAGTCCGCACAGGCCCGCTATACCTGGTTCCAGAAGACCTATCCAAATCTCCAGAACGTCATGCAGATGAAGGATGTGGCGACCTTCCTCGGCATTACGCCCGTAACGCTCAGCCGTATTCGGGCCAAGGAAAACAGCAGCGTGAAAAAGGACAGCACAACATGAAGCAGTATATTCTGTATCTGAATCTTCCGGATTCCTACTGTCAGATCTTTCTGCCGACGGAAAACAACCGGAAATATGAACTTGATCTTTCCGCGCAGCTGCCCATTCCGGCCTGCAAGATGGAACTGGAACTGCTCGATGGGCACTGGTGGATGCTCCGGAATGCACAGATCTACTTTTCTGCAGATGGGAAAGGGCCGAATTCCATGCAGCTGTCCGACCAGACGCCGGTCTACGGCCTTCTTGGGGCTGAGAGAGAAAAGTTCTCGGCGTGGATCCGGGAAACCTCGGCCCGTGAATTACAATTTGAAAAATTCAGCATCCATGGGCTGACGCGCGTCGTGGTCGGAAAAGCTGAGCAGGCTGATATCCGGCTCGATAGCCCGTATATCAGCCATATTCATTTTATCCTGACAAAAAACCGCGACGGCTGGGTCATCGAGGATATGAGCCGCAACGGCGTTTATCTCGACAACCAGCGTATTCCGCCGAAAAAAAGCTTGCAGCTGCGTCCGTTCAGCCATATCTATACGGGCGGCTTCCATCTGATTTTTCTGGGAGAACTGCTTGCAATCAACTGCGCCGATCAGATTACCACGGCGCTTCCGCGCTATGCGCCGCCTGCACGGGAGGATAAGCCGCTGCCGCATGCACACGAGGCGTTTTTGCGCAGTCCCCGGTTCTTTGAACCGCTGCCGCAGGATGTGATCGACATTGAAGCGCCGCCGCAGAAGCAGAGCCGGAAAAAACAGCCGATGCTGTTCGTGCTTGGCCCGGCGCTGACGATGCCGCTGCCGATGCTGGCGACGATGGTTCTGCGGATGGGTATCGGAAACGGTATGGGCTCCTATTGGGTCATGGGCGTGTCGGTCGTGATGAGCGCGCTGATCGGCCTCGGCTGGTCGCTGGCGCGGCGGAAATACGACGCGAGGGAAGAGACGGCAGAGGAGGCCGAGCGGCAGAGTGCGTACAGGTCCTATCTGCAGAAGAATGAAGCGCTGCTGCAGCAGCGGCAGGCGATCTGCCGGGAACGGCTGCTGCGCCAGTATCCGTCTACGCCGGAATTGTTTCAAAAGCTGACCGGCGGACAGGCTGCGGAGGTACTCTGGAACCGCAACGCGCGGGCCGAGGATTTTACGACCGTTCGCCTTGGACTTGGCCGAATGGACATCTCCTCCATGATTCGCACGCCCGCAGTCCGGTTCAGCATCCGAAGCGATGAGTTGGAGGAGCAGCCGGCAAAGCTGAAGGCGGACTATCAGACGATCATGCAGATCCCGTCTCTATTGTGTATCGGCCAGCAGAAGCTGACCGGCATTATCGGCGAACAGACGCGTGTGCAGGAGGTCGTCCGCAATATCATCCTGCAGCTGGCCATGCTGCACAGCTATACGGACGTGCGCCTGATCTGCCTGTTCCGGGAGGCGGAGCGGGAGCGGTTCAGCTGGATCCGCTGGCTGCCGCATGTGTTCTCACCGGACAAATCCCACAGGCTGATGGCCTGCTCGGAGACAGAATATCAGGCAGTGCTGTCCTATCTGCTCGATGTGCTGCGCGCAAGAGACTCCCGTGACGCGCTCCAGAGCGACGAGACGCCGCTGCCGGTCTATGTCGTGCTCTGCACAGACCCGAAAATTCTTTACAATCACGCTGTCTACCGCTATCTGACTGACGGCGGCAGCTATAACGTCTTTTTCCTGCTGGCTTACGGGCATATGGAATTCCTACCGAATGAATGTAAATATCTCATCCAGGCAGACGACAGTTTTTCCGGCGCGTTCCGGATGGATCAGAACCGCAGCGAGACGGATCTTGTGTCGTTTGATCCCGCGGCTGCGTCCATGGCCGAGCAGACAGCCCGGCAGATCAGCCGCTACTGGGTCAATGAGATCGCCGACGGCGAAATTCCCAACCAGATCGGTTTTCTGGAAATGTATCATCTGTCCGACATTCGCGGCTGGGATCTGCTCAAGCAGTGGAAAACGCACCGGGCGTATGAAAGCATCCGCGCGCAGATCGGCGTCAGCTACGGTGCGCAGCCGGTGTATCTGGATATCCATGAAAAGCAGCATGGCCCGCACGGCCTCGTCGCCGGTACGACCGGCTCCGGCAAGAGTGAACTGATTCAGACGTTCATTCTCTCCCTGATGCTGAACTATCACCCGGATGAGGTTGCCTTTATCCTGATTGACTACAAGGGCGGCGGCATGGCGAACCTGTTTGGCGGCACGCCGCACGTTGCAGGCGTCATTACGAATATCTCCGAGTCCGGGAGCGGCGAGGAAAAGAGTGCATCTGCCAGCGTCAACCAGACGCAGCGCGCGCTGCTTTCTCTGAAGAGCGAGATCCGGCGGCGGCAGATGCGAGACCAGCATTTCCACTTCGGCCAGGTCATCGGCCAGCGTCCCTTCATCATAGCGCTCAGCCAGCGTCAGTTTGCCCAGCAGCGCGGAAGTCACCGCTTTATCGGTGCTCAAGAGCCAAATCAGACGGGCGCGCTCTTCGTCACGCAAGCGGGCGCTTTTTTTATGCAAAACGGACATCGATCGGGCAATCCTTTTGAGAATGGTGAGCCGGCCTGCGGGCCGGAAGCCTTAAGCATAGCGCGAGGAGGGGGAAATAATAACCGTCAGCGATGTAGACGCTGAAAATTTCAGCGGCGCCCGGGCTTTTCCCCGGGCGCGTGGCGATTGTCAGGCCGTACGGGCCACCGCATCGCGGGAAGCCTGTTCCCGCTCTTCGCCGGTAAGTTCGGCGAGCTGGCCGGCGCGCATCTCCAGCAGACGATCGGCGTGCTGGAAGTAGTGATCGTCATGGCTGATGGCGAACACGGTTTTGCCCATCTGCTGCATCAGCGGCAGCAGGACCTGGTAGAACTCGCGGCGGAAATGCGGATCCTGATCCGCCGCCCATTCATCCAGCAGAATGATGTCCCGGGACTCGGCCAGCGCCAGCAGGAGCGCCACGCGCTTCTTCTGCCCTTTCGACAGCCGCAGGTCGGCGATTTTTCCGTTCTCCAGCTGCAGCTTGTGAGCCATTTGCAGACGCTCCAGCCATGTCGCCACCAGCGCCGGATCGGCCTCCTCGCCCTGCGGCCCGAGCAGGCGGTCAAACAGCCAGACGTCGGTAAACACTGCGGAAAACAG
>OLVY01001195.1_pt1 | contig 17043 bp, 15 predicted proteins | sample 1674261 | NCBI WGS metagenome assembly OLVY01 (sample SAMEA103958155, study PRJEB25191) | human gut metagenome | biome: human-associated habitat [ENVO:00009003]; feature: intestine environment [ENVO:2100002]; material: feces | place: Germany | collected 2013/2015
CAGGATTTTGTAGAGCAATTCCTTTAAAAGTTCGGCATCGGAAACAGAAGTGTTTTCCACTCCCTTCGAACGAGCATCCGTCATACGGATATCGCTGATCAGGTTGAACACTTTCATCGCCGAATAGTTTCGCATCCCTAAAAGATAATCCTTAACCTGGAATGTCCCCCGAAGTCCGAGTGCCGTCATCAAGCCGGCTTCGGAACGATCCTTCGTATAATAACAAATCAGGAGGTTCGAGAAATAGTTAAATAATACAGGAAGGGTCATCTGAATCGGATTGCTTTTCGGGTTCTTCTCGAAGTATTGAGCAATACGGTTCGCCTTCAAGACATCTTTCATGGCAAGTGCCTTTATCAGTTCAAAGTTATTGTACTCTTTACTGATTCCGATATTTTGCTCCACCAGTTCCGGCGTGATGCGTTTTGCGCCTTTTTCAGGCAGGATCAGTGCCAGCTTATCCAATTCCTTACTCAGACGGCTTAAATCGTTTCCAAGGAAGTCAGAAAGCATCTGAGACGCCTTTCCGTCTATTCCTATGGAACGCATCTGCATAAAAGAGGCGATAAATGCCGGCATCTTGTAGTCGGGAATCTTTTTGGACTCGAACAGCACCCCGGTTTTGTCTGTTGCGGAAGCCAGCGCCTTGCGGCGATCTAAGTTTTTATATTTATAATTGATGACCAGAACTGTCGACATTAAAGGGTTCTTAACATAGTTCGACAGAAGCTCGATATCACGAATTAATTGAGCCTCCCGAACAACCACTAACTGATATTTTGACATCATCGGGAAACGGCGGGCTGCGTTAATTATAGATGCTGCATCCGTATCTGCTCCATACATGATAATTTGGTTAAAATCCCGTTCGGATTCTTCCAATACATTTTCGAGTAGCAAGTCTGTTATCTGATCCATAAAAAACGGTTCGTCACCCATCATTATATAGACAGGAGCGAATTTTTTTGCAACGATATTCCGACATATTTCCTCGTATGTATATTCTTTTTTTGCCATATTTGTGTGCGATCTCAATTAAAATTACCAACTGAAACGGATGTGACGGATCGTCTTCTTTCCATCAATAATCTGGCGAAGCGCTTCCACTCCCAACATTACATGCTCTTTCGCAAAATTCCGGGTCACCTCGCGATCGCTGGCTTCCGTTTTCACCCCGGCTTCTTCCATAGGTTTGTCGGAAATCATCAACAAAGCTCCTGTCGGAATCTCGTTTGCAAAGCCTGCCGTAAACAAGGTTGCCGTCTCCATATCGATACCGGTAGCGTGTGTACGGCGAAGGTAGTTTTTGAAATCGCTGTCATATTCCCATACCCGTCGGTTCGTCGTGTAGACAGTCCCGGTCCAGTAATCTTTCCCCCGGTCACGTATGGCGGACGAGATGGCGCGCATCATCGAGAAAGCCGGGAGCGACGGCACTTCTGCCGGCAGATATTCGTTCGAAGTGCCTTCTCCTCGGATAGCCGCAATCGGCATGACATAATCTCCCAGGTTGTTCGCCTTCTTCAATCCTCCGCATTTCCCCAGAAAGAGGACGGCAGTCGGCTTTATCGCCGATAGCAAGTCCATAATTGTCGCCGCATTCGCACTCCCCATCCCGAAGTTGATAATCGTGATGCCATTGGCCGCTGCGTTCGGCATGGAGTTTTTCAGTCCCAGGATCGGCACGTTAAAGTGGTCGGCAAACAGTTCCACATACTTCGTGAAGTTGGTAAGCAGGATATATTTGTCGAAGTCTTCCAGCTTCCGCTCCGTATAGCGCGGCAACCAATTCTCGACAATTTCTTGTTTTGTTTTCATAAATCACTACCTTTGATGGTCTATTTTCACAGAATAAAAGAACAAATATAGTAAATGCTTGCATTAAACTTACCTGGTTTTGCGCCTAAAGTAGCAGAAAAAGATGGAAAACGTATGATCTTCGATCCCGTACGGCAAAAATATGTGGCTCTCACTCCTGAAGAACGGGTACGTCAGCATTTTGTCAATTATCTGATCACTCGGAAAAGCTACCCGAAAGAACTGCTGGCAAACGAAGTGCTGGTCAAGCTGAATGGAACCTCCAAACGTTGCGATACGGTTGCTTACAACCGTTTTCTTGAACCTCTGGTCATCGTCGAGTACAAGGCTCCCCATATAAACATTACCAACACTGTTTTCGACCAGATAGCCCGTTATAACATGGTGCTACGTGTCGAATACCTGATTGTTAGCAATGGCTTAAACCACTATTGCTGCAAAATCGACTATAACAACCGGACATACACTTTTTTGGAAGGAATACCCGCATACAACGAATTATAAACCTCGTTTTTACCGATATTAACATCTGATATACAAACCTTTACATCCAAATGCCAGGACCTTTTTTGTCAAAACAGGGCGGAAAAAATCCTCTGCATCCCCATCTTCACGCCTGTACACCCGGATGTAGGCTCCTTGAACATCCGGGTGTCCGTCCTCGCTACACCCGGATGTTTACGGACAAATGTAGTTAGTTTGCTAAAAATAAGACCGTTAGTTATACAAACGAATCCCTTTATTTCTCTCAAAAAAGAAACGGATGTCTTGTGATAGGGTGTGATAGAAGTGTGATAGAGAAAATAAAATAGTATCACTTGTTATCGCCATTGAAAAACAAAGGCAACGCCCGGCCGGGTGATAGAGTGATACTACAAAAGCAAAACAACACAGGTAAACAACAAAACTCTAACTAAAACTTACAGAACGGATGCGGTCTGATCCCTATATATCATAATGGAATCGGACAGGTTGGTCAGTTGTTTTCTTCTCATCGAAGATTAGTGAATAACCTAAGATTACTGCAAAAAAAGATAATATCAATGCTTTCATATTCTATTACAATTTTAATATCATATATAAGTATGATGTATTCAAAACGCAAAACGCTGCACTATATTACAAAAGAAATGTATTTTCTTTGTAATTCTTTCGTAACAACTCGTCCTTATCCCTTGATCTTTATGGATAACAGGTTAATACACAGAATAGTTCAAAAAAAATCGGGGAAAGAATAAATATCCTTCCCCGATTCTATTATTGTCATGTTTCGAATGATCTGTTACGCGCCGAAATCGTCGAAATGCAACATTTCACGCGGCACGCCCAGATTGTCCAGCATATTTTCCACTGCCTTTGACATCGGGCCCGGACCACACATGTAGTATTCGATATCTTCCGGAGCTTCGTGATCCTTCAGATATGTATCGTAGATTACTTGGTGAACGAAACCGGCCGTGTACTTCACTCCTGCCGCATCGGCTGCCGGATCCGGACGGTCGAGTGCCAGATGGAATGTGAAGTTCGGGAATTCCTTTTCGATTTCCAGGAAATCTTCCAGATAGAACACTTCGTTCAAGGCACGGGCGCCATAGAAGTATGACATCTTGCGATCCGTAGTCTTGAGTGTCTTCGTCATGTGCATGATCTGAGCACGAAGCGGAGCCATACCGGCACCACCACCGACCCACATCATCTCTCTCTTCGAATCGAAGATCGGATGGAAATCGCCATAAGGACCGCTCATCGTCACCTTATCACCCGGTTTCAGGGTAAAGATATAAGAAGAAGCGATACCCGGCATCACATCCTGGAAGCCCACTTCGGGTTTCGGTTTGAACGGCGGAGTGGCTATACGAACCGTCAACATGATGCGGTCGCCTTCTGCAGGATAGTTGGCCATAGAGTAAGCACGGATGGTCGGTGTGTCGTTCTTGCATTTCAACGTGAACAAACCGAACTTTTCCCAAGCCGGCAGATATTCTTCGCCGATCAGCGACTTGTCGATATCCTTGTTGTAATCCATTGCGTATGCCGGAATCTTGATCTGGGCATAAGAACCCGGCAGGAAGTCCATGTGTTCACCCTTAGGCAACGCCACGATAAACTCTTTGATGAAAGTAGCCACGTTCTTGTTGGAAATGACTTCGCATTCCCATTCCTTTACACCGAAAACTTCGTCCGGAACCTGAACGACCATATCTTCCTTCACTTTGCACTGACATGCCAGACGCCAGTGTTCCTTAATCTGTTTACGAGAGAAAAAGCCCTTTTCTGTCGGCAGGATTTCCCCGCCTCCTTCCAATACCTGTGCACGGCACTGGCCACATTTACCACCACCACCACAAGCAGAAGACAAGAAGATACCACCACTCTGCAAACCAGCCAGCAAAGTGCTTCCTATAGGAGTTTCAATATCCTTTTCTCCATTTACCTTCAGGTCTACATTTCCTGACGGTACCAATTTTGCTTTGGCCGCCAACAACGCACCCACCAGGATCAGCGTAATCACCAAGAAGATCACGGCACCTGCTGCGATTGTAAGACTGCCAGTCGTCATTAATAAAGTCATTTCTGTAATAAGTTTAATGCGTTAATATTATATCTTAAGACCTGAGAAGCACATGAATGCCATACCCATCAAACCTGTGATGATAAAGGTGATACCAAGACCTTTCAACGGTTTGGGGATATCCGAGTATGCCAGCTTTTCACGGATGGCAGCCATACCGACGATAGCCAGCATCCAACCGATACCAGAACCTAAGCCATAAACAGTTGCAACACCTACGTTAGGAAATGCCTTTTGTTGCATAAACAGAGAACCACCCAGGATAGCGCAGTTTACAGCGATCAGCGGCAAAAAGATACCCAGAGAAGCGTACAGAGCCGGAGCAAACTTTTCCACTACCATTTCCACCAACTGCGTAAACGAAGCGATGATGGCGATAAAGATAATGAAAGCAAGGAAGCTCAGGTTTACACCAGCGAATTCAGCACCCAGCCATTGCAGAGCACCTTCCTTCAATACATAATTTTCAAGCATATAGTTGATCGGCAACGTACATGTCAGAATGAACGTCACAGCCATACCTAATCCCAAAGCAGTCTTTACGTTCTTGGAAACAGCCAGGAAAGAACACATACCCAGATAGTATGCGAAAATCATGTTGTCTACAAAGATCGAGCGGACAAATGTGCTTAATAATTCTTCCATTCTATTATTTTTTTAATAGTTAGCATTAATTTTCCTGAAGTTCCTTGTTACGAGAACGGTGAACCCAAATAATCACGGCGATCACGATCAATGCCATCGGAGGCAGGATCATCAAACCGTTGTTCACATAACCGAAGTCATAGAATGCCTGCGGAATAACCTGGAATCCCAGCAACGTGCCGGAACCTAACAGCTCGCGGAAGAAACCGACGATCACCAGGATCAATGCATAGCCTAAACCGTTACCGATTCCGTCAAGGAATGATTCCCACGGACCGTTACCCAGTGCAAATGCTTCCAGACGTCCCATCAGGATACAGTTGGTAATGATCAGACCCACAAACACTGAAAGCTGTTTGTTTACGTCATAAGCAAACGCTTTCAGCACTTCACTCACGATAGTCACCAATGCAGCCACCACCACCAGCTGCACAATGATACGGATACGGTTTGGAATCGTATTACGCAGCAGTGAAATGATCACGTTGGCAAAAGCCACAACAGCCGTTACTGAAATACCCATTACAATAGCCGGCTCCAGTTTTGATGTTACAGCCAGCGCAGAGCAGATACCCAACATCTGGACGATGACCGGGTTGTTTACGCTAAGCGGGCCTAACAGAACTTCTTTATTCTTTTCAGATAATAATCCCATTTTCTACTTAATTTTGTGAGGTTAAAAACTTAACATAACCATTCAAACTATTAAATAACATCGCCTGTACTCCCTGGCTTGTAATCGTACCGCCGGAAATACCGTCTACATAATCCTGACCGGCAACGCTCTTGCCAGGCTTAACGACCGCAATAGACTTGAATGTACCGTCCATGAACAGTTTCTTACCCTTGAATTCATTGCTGAATGCAGGTTTTGCTATTTCAGCACCCAATCCCGGAGTTTCACCCTGGTGGCTGAAATCAGCACCATAAACCGTATTCCTATCGCTGTCTACAGAAATATATCCCCACAGCGGTCCCCACAAACCGGCACCATGCAAAGCCATGATGTATTTAGGCTGGCCATCTACATTTGCAACGAAAACCGGATACTGGTGTTCGGCAGCAGCCTTCACCACATCGGCGGCAAAAGCGTCACCTTCTACTTTTTCACCATTTTCATTTACCAGAAATGCTTCTTTGATCAATTCCGAATATTTAGCTTCGGCTTCATTTGCCGGAACCGTCACGTTGATGGAGCGCAGGATCTGCTGTCTCTTGTCGTTTTCCTCGTTTTTCTGCTGGAAAGTTCTAAGCGATTGCGAAGTAAAGGCCAGCACGACTGCGACCAGAACAACCATTACGGAAGCATAAACAACAGTATACACGTTACTGTCTCTGTCCAGTCCCTTTTTCTTGTCAGCAGCAGCCTCGTCTTTCATTTCTTCGAAATCGGAAGCGGGAGCTGCACATACAGGACAAACATCCGGAGCTTTATTTCCTTCGTGGATATATCCACATACTTTACATTTATATTTTGCCATACTCCTTCTTACTTTATTTGATTACACGTTTCAATCTGCGGTTGATGTTAGCTTCCACTACATAATAGTCGATCAGCGGAGCAAATACATTCATCAACAGGATAGCGAGCATCATACCTTCTGGGTAACCCGGATTCAATGCACGGATAATAATAGCCATAGCTCCTACCAGGAATCCGTAGATGTACTTACCTGTTTCCGTACGGGCAGAAGTGACAGGATCGGTAGCCATAAACACGGCACCGAATGCGAAACCACCCAGGAACAAATGATCCAACGGAGATACGCACATGGCCACCGTCGTTCCGATCATATTGAAGATAAGCGACATGACCGCACCACCCACAAATACGGAAACCATTGTTTTCCAACTTGCGATCTTTGTGAAAAGAAGGATAACCGCCCCGATCAGGATCGCCAATACAGATGTTTCACCGATCGAACCCGGAATCAGACCTAAGAACATGTCCCATGTGGAAATCGGATGTCCGAGAACATCGACTGCCTGGAACGAACCGATCAGTTCCTTGCCTGCGATAGCAACCTGTCCCAGCGGAGTCGCGCCAGAGAAGCCGTCTACCACCTGTCCGCCACCGATACCGAACGTATCAGCCGTACGAACAAACACCTGGTCACCGGACATAGCCGCCGGATATGCGAAGAACAAGAATGCACGTGTAACCAACGCTACATTAAATACATTATAACCTGTACCGCCAAATACTTCTTTGGCAAAAACAACTGCAAATGCAGTAGCTACGGCGATCATCCACAACGGAGTGTCAACAGGGACGATCATCGGGATCAAAATACCCGAAACCAGAAAACCTTCCTGGATTTCTTCCTTCTTCACCTGGGCAACAGCAAACTCGATACCCAAACCTACCACATACGAAACAATGATTTTAGGCAATACAGCCAGAAAACCAAAAATAAAAGTCATGAGAAATCCCGGATCAGCTCCTATTGCAAGGTTATGCTGATAACCGACATTGTACATACCAAAAAGCAAAGCGGGCAACAAAGCAATGATGACCACGGTCATCGTACGCTTCGAGTCAATATAGTCATGAATGTGTACGCCTGATTTGGAAGTTGTGCTCGGAACAAACAGGAATGTTTCGAAACCTTCAAAAACAGAACGGAACATCGCCAGCTTTCCGCCTTCCTCAAAGTTAGGCTTAATCTTGTCGAGGTAATTCCTTAACGCTTTCAATGTATTCTAATTTTTAATGTTATTAATTCATTTCCTTGTATAATACATCCAGACCTTGACGAACGATCTTCTGAATTTCGAGTTTGGACGTATCGACGAATTCGCAAAGGGCAAAATCTTCGGGCGCTACTTCATATATACCCAGGTTTTCCATCTTATCGATATCGAATGCGATAATAGCCTTCAACAGGTATTCCGGCATGATATCCATCGGAAACACGCTATCGTATTCGTTGGACATGATCATAGCACGCTTGCCTCCCTTGATACGGGCGTCTATCACATATTCCTTGTTCTTACCCATCAACCAGGCGGGGAATGAATGGCTCACACTGAATTTTCCGAAACCGGGAGTCGCCCAGCCGAAGAAGTCGTGTGTTTCGTCGCCTTCCGGGATAACCGTAATCTGATTGTCATAGGCTCCCAAATAATCGTTTTTTTCTACCTTCGTACCAGTCAACACGTTACCGCTGATAATGCGGATATCTTCGTTACCTCTCATGATCTTTCCGTCAACCAGACTGGCGATCGTACAGCCGGCAATTGCCTTAACGTATCCTCTCTCTGTCGTTTCGGAACCGGTTATCACAACCAGGCGGCTGAAATCGGCGATGCCCTTATTGAACAAACGGCCGATAACGATCACGTCGGCAGGATTTACCGTCCAGACCACTTCACCCTTATTGATAGGTTTAATGTGATTAATCTGTACTCCCACATTGGCCGCAGGATGCGGACCTTCCACTTCTACAGTTTCAACACCTTTCACACTAACGGAAGAACCTTTACGGATGCCGACATACACCTTGCCGTCGGTAAGTTTTGCAAGCGCATCCAATCCCGTCTGAAAATCAACTTCCTGTCCTTTCACGACGAAATCGAAGTTCGGAGCTAACGGTGCGGAATAGAATGCAGAAACAAAGATGTCACGTGGTTCGTCAGCCGGCGAGGCGACGATGTCGTACGGACGTTGTTTGATAAACGGCCACATACCAGCGTGCAAGATTGCCTCCTTCACCTCTTCTCTCTTGAGGGAAGCTACATTTTTCTTACCGAAATCTTCATACTCGATCTGCGCTTCCGGCTTGACAACCACGCTAAGCACTTTGCGCTTCTCTCCTCGATTTACGGCAGTTACTTCGCCACTGACAGGCGAAACAAACTTGATCTCCGGGCGGTTCTTATCGATCATCAATACAGAACCGGCTTTGACTTTTTCTCCTACTTTGGCAACAACTTTGGGTACAATACCGTTATAATAATCGGGAACGATAGCGTAACTATCGCTTTTCCCTCCGTTTAACAGTACGTCCGAAGCTTTGCCCTTCAGATTAATGTCTAAACCCTTTTTAATCTTAATCACATTTGCCATGATACAACTAAAATTGTTTATATGTAATTTTCCTGCAAAAGTAAACATTTTTTCATGCTTTAGAGCAGGGAAAGGCAAATAAATAGAGAAATAATTCCATAATTTTGCACCGACAAAGAAAGAAATATGAAAATGAGAGTGTACAGTTTACTATTTATGATGCTTTTTGCCCTTTCCATCGGGGTAAACGCACAGGCAAAGTTCTTCACCGATGTCAATAGCAAGCAGATAAAAACGCTTCAGGTGAAAGTTGCCGGAGAGTTGATATCCGAACCTTACATAGCATTGGGAGGAGAAGAGCAAATCGAAATCAATTTCGACGGTTTGGGGAGTGGATACACACGATATGCCTATAACGTGGTGCATTGCAACGCCGACTGGACACAATCGCAGTTGAGTCCGATCGAATATATGAATGGTTTCCAAGGAACAACAATCGACGATTTTGCCAATTCCATCGGGACTACGACTCAATATTCGAACTACCGGTTATTGCTTCCGAACGACGATGTCCAGTTTAAAGTTTCCGGTAATTATGCCATCCAGGTCTATAACGAGGATACGCCGGACCAGATCATTTTTACAGCCTGTTTCTCTGTGGTAGAACCGGTTGTCAATATCTCGGCTTCGGTGAGCGGGAACACGGACATCGACACCAACCAGAGCCATCAGCAGGTAAGTTTCAACATCAACAACAAAAATTTTCCGATCACTTATCCGCAAACGGACCTGAAGATATTCGTTTACCAGGACAACCGACACGATAATGCCGTAACGGACTTGCAACCTATGAGCATTCTGGAAAACCAAATATCTTATACGTATAACCGCAACCTTATTTTCCCTGCCGGGAATGAGTATCGTCGCATGGAGTTCCTAAGCAACAAATATAATGGAATGCACGTCGAAAATATCTCCTTCCACAATCCTTATTATAATGTGGAGCTTATGACCGATTACAGGCGGGATAAAGGCACTTACCAATATGACCAGGATCAGGACGGCCGTTTCTTCATTCGTTGCAGCGACTGTAACGATCCGGATACGGAAGCGGATTATTATATCGTGCATTTTACGCTTGCATGCGATCCGCTGCCCGATGGGAGTGTATATCTGAACGGTGAGCTATTTAATAATGTATTGGATGAAAAGAGCAAAATGGGCTATAACTTCGAGACGAAGCAATACGAAAAAGCCGTACTTCTCAAACAGGGAAGTTACAATTACCAGTATTTGTTTGTCCCGACCGGTTCCTCTGTCGGTCAGACAGGTCCGATAGAAGGTAATTACTACCAGACACAAAATGAATATAGCATCTATGTTTATTATCGTCCGATGGGTGCTCGCTATGATCGGCTAATTGGTGTCACGACTGTCAGGAACGAGATGCAGGTATTCTAAGCAAGGGTGAATACTCTTTTCCCCATCACATAGGTGGCTTGAATATTCCTTTCATCTCCAGATGTTTGCAGCCCGAACAGTTTATTTTCCAACGTCCACTTCCCGTGGCGTTTCAGATAGTCCATGCGTACCTGCTGGGAAGGTGTGGCGGCATAATCCATAACAATGAAGTCCGCTTTCCGGCCTTTCCCGAAACAGCCGATTTCATCATCCAAATGAAGTGCTTTAGCTGCTCCCAACGTACATTTATATAATGATTCGAATACAGACATCGGATATCCGCCAAGTTGCTGCACTTTATACGCCTCTCCCATCGTGCGCAGCATAGAAAAAGAGGTTCCGGCTCCGATGTCCGTCGCCAATACGGTTTGCATACCGACACGATTGGCTTGTTGCATATCAAACAGGCCACTTCCCAAAAAGAGGTTGGATGTAGGACAATGGGCTACGACAGAACCAGCTTCGACCAATCGACGGCATTCCGAATCAGACAGATGAATACAATGTCCGAAGATGGAACGGTCTGTAACCAATCTTGCCCGCTCGTATACTTCCAAGTAATCTTGGCAGTCGGGACACAAGGAAAGCGTGCTGTCGATCTCGTCTTTATTCTCGGAAAGATGCGTCTGTATATAAGTGCCAGGATATTGTTCGTGCAAACGTCCAGCCGCAATCAGTTGTTCCGTCGAACAGGAGATGGCAAAACGGGGCGTGATGACATAGCGGTTCCGCCCTTTTCCATGCCAAGATTCGATCAAAGAACGACTTTCGGATTTCCCCTGTTCCGCCGTATCGGTCAATCCTGCCGGAGCATTCCGGTCCATCAGCACTTTTCCGGTCAGCATACACATATTATATTCCGACGCAACGGAGAAGAGAGCGGTGACGGATGTTGGATGTACCGTTGCATAAGCCATGCAAGCTGTCGTTCCGTTCCGGAATAGTTCCTCTACAAAGAAGTGGGCCATCCTATCCGCATGTTCCGAAGAAACAAACGCCTGTTCTGCTGGAAAGGTATAGTCCTCCAGCCAATCCAGCAACTGCCTTCCGTACATCCCGATTATTTCAGCTTGCGGATAATGGATATGGGAATCTATAAATCCAGGCATCAGGAGTTTACCGGAATAATCAACCAGTTCATAATCGGTATAACGGCCTTTAATATCCTCAAAAGGCCCACAATCGACTATCTCTCCTTCCCGTACGACCAATGCTCCATCGGGAAAATATCGGTAAGCATCTTTTCTATTTAACGGAGAATCGATAAAATCAAAAACTTCTCCCCGGTATAATGTCAGTTCACTCATCTTTTTTCTCTTTTATCGGTTCGACATGCAAGACGATATGGGTTGCAGGCCCAAATTTCAAACGTAACTTACTTTCTATCTCCTTCGTCAGCTCATGCGCACGGCTTACAGTTATTTGTCCATCGACCCGGATATGCACTTCTATTGCAAAATCATTACCGATTCTGCGGGTACATAGATTATGCGGGTTCCTGACCTCCGGTGTTTCATTTATTATAGAGAGAATCTTATCTTCGACCTCAGTCGGTAAAGATTTCTCCAGCAAATCATTAATTGCAGGTATGACCAACTGAAAGGCTACCTTTACAATCAATATGCTGACAATCACGGCTGCTATCGGATCCAGCACACGCCAGTTATCACCTAAGAGGATGGCTCCTCCAATACCCAACGTCGTCCCGATAGAAGAAAAAGCATCCGAACGATGATGCCAGGCATTCGCGATAACAGCCTGGCTATTTTCTTTTTTTCCGACATATAGCGTCAGACGATACAGGGTTTCCTTTATCAAAATAGAGATAATGGCGGCAATAAGTGCGATCTTGCCGGGACTTTCCAACTGTTCGCCTCCAAAATAAAATCCAAATACCTTGTTCGCACCATCCCAGAAAAGGCCGGCTCCTACACACATCAGAACAATCCCGATGATCGTAGTAGCCAAAGTTTCATACTTTCCGTGCCCATAGTCATGGCCTTCGTCTTTCGGTTTGGACGATATATTAATGAAGAGCAAAACAATTACATCCGTCACAAAATCGGATAACGAATGGACGGCGTCCGCGATCATGGCGCTACTGTGCCCTAACACACCTGCTACAAATTTGAAAACCAATAGCAGAAAGTTGGCAAGAGATCCGGTCAAGGTCACAGCCATGATTTTTCTTTTTCTAATATGTTCTTTCATTTCTTTAGGACCTGTTTTTTACGTTTTCAAGCAGAACAAATATAAGGATAAAAACCGTTAGCGGAATTAAAAGCAAATAAAAAGAAATATGTTTCGGATTTTGTACGTATAATTGATATTTAGCCCCCCCCATTTAATCAGCAGACTATCTTTCGATTAAAGATTATTAATATCGCCAGTAAAACTGTAACCAAAAAAACCTTATCTTTGTTGTCCATATCCGAGAAGGAACAACGTTAAATACATGGTAAGATTTATCCGTTATATCATATTAATAGCTCTGTTACAAGCTGTAGCAGGAATTTTTCTATCACACGCTCAGAGTTTTACCTCGGCATCCGGTATTGTCAAAGATTCTATTACCGGTGAACCGCTCCCATTCGTATCCGTCTATTTTGACGGGTCGACTATCGGAGCTATGACAGACGACAATGGAACATTCACCCTTCAAAACAATCAGGGCTATACCAAACTGGCCGCCGCCTCATTGGGATACGATACTAAATTCATCGATCTCAAGCCCGGTAAAAAGAATGACAATTTGGAAGTATTGTTGAAGCCGACTGCTTTCGAGATTTCGGAAGTCGTGGTCAAACCCAAAAGAGAAAAATATACCCGCAAGGATAATCCGGCTGTAGAGCTTATCAAAAAAGTAATTGCACATAAGAACGACAACCGGATCGAGGCAAAGCCGGAATATCAAACGGAAGTATACGAAAAACTAAGTCTGTCGCTGGATAATTTCAATCCGAATCTCGACAAGAACAAATTTCTGAAAAAGTTCAAATTTATCAAAAACTATCTGGACACGTCCGAGTTTAACGGCAAACCGATCCTGACCGTCTCCGTGCGTGAAAACCTATCGGACTTCTACTACCGGAAAAGTCCCAAAGCGGAAAAGACAATTGTCAGAGCCAAGCGCATGCAGGGGATCGATAAAACATTAGATGACGGTGGCGGCATAACCTCCAACCTGGAAGAGATTTTTAAGAGTATCAATATTTTCGATAACAATATTCCTATTCTATTGAATCGGTTCGTCAGCCCATTATCATCGACATTGGCGACCACATATTACCATTACTACATCATGGATACGCTCGATGTGGGAGGAGATAAATGTGTGGATCTGGCTTTCGTTCCGGCAAACAGCGAAAGCTACGGTTTTACGGGACGGCTTTATATCACGCTTGACGGTAATTATGCGGTCAAGAAAGTATTGCTGAACACCCCCGCAAACATCAACCTAAATTGGGTGGATAAACTCCGTATTGAGCAGGAATTCAAGCAGATGCCAGATAGTACCTGGGTACTCGACCAAGAGAATACTTTCGTCAATTTCTATGTGGTAAAGGGGACGCAACAGCTCTATGCGCACCAGCTAAGGAATTATGACAATTATAATTTCAACGTGCAAAATGCAGATTCCGTTTTCGGGCTCTTAGGGGCATTGCATGTCTTGCCGGAGGCGACGGCACAGTCGGATACGTTCTGGACGCACAACCGCCCTATTCCATTGAAAGAGAAGGAAGATGCGCTAAAAGATTTATTGGGACAACTGCGGAAAGTTCCGGCTTTCAATGCCATTATCAAAACCGCAGAGATCCTGATAACGGGCTATATCCCGACAGCAAATGACAAGAAGGTGACCAAATTTGACTTCGGTCCGATGAATACAACCTTCAGTGCAAACCATCTGGAAGGTTTTCGTATGCGTGTGGGAGGAATGACGACTGCCAACCTCAATCCGTATTGGTTTGCAAGCGGTTATCTGGCTTACGGTACAAATGACCGCAAGATCAAATACAATTTGAAGTTAACACACAGTTTCACTAAAAAAGAATATCACGAAGGTGAAAATCCGGTTAATAATCTGTCGTTCATCCAAGAATATGACGTGTATACCCCAGGCCAAGATTTCCTTTTCACAAGCAAAGATAACATATTCGTTGCCTGGAAAGTAGGTGAACCTGTGACCAAGATGCAATATATCCGCAAAAGCGTATTGCAATACGAAAAAGAATGGCTGAACGGCCTGACATGGAAGTCCTGGATAATGAATCAGAACAACGAGGCGGCAGGAACGCTTCAATATATTAAACGGGACGAATCCGGGAATTTATACCATATAAAAGATTTTACGACATCCGAAATCGGGACACAGTTGCGTTTCGCTCCGGGTGAACGCGCTTATAACGGGCGTTCGGGGAAAGAATCCGTATTCAACCTGTCTAAAGATGCCCCTGTATTCAAGCTCTCCCATCAATTAGGTATTAAAGGCGTGTTAGGCGGCGATTACAATTACAACCATACGGAGATCAGTGCCGAGAAACGTATCTGGCTTTCTTCGTTTGGGCATATCGATGCACAGATTAAAGCGGGCAAGGTCTGGGACAAGGTACCTTTCCCCCTGTTGATTTTGCCGAATACGAACCAATCTATCACAATTCAGCCGGAAGCATTCCACATGATGAACGCGTTGGAGTTTGTGACCGACCAATATGTATCGTTCAATGCTACTTATTATCTGAAGGGCTGGATCCTGAACCGTATTCCGGGCATCAAGTGGTTGCGTCTGCGTGAAGTCCTATCCTTTAATATGATCTATGGTGGACTGACGGACAAAAATAATCCGACCTTGACGCCGGGACTTTTCCTATTACCAGATGGGACGCAGCCATTAGGTAGCACTCCATATATGGAATGCAGCGTCGGTTTGGAAAATATATTCAAGATCCTGCGCATTGATTATTACAGACGCTTAACTTATTTGGATCATCCTGATATTAAGAAGGGAGGTATCCGTATTGCATTAAGATTCACTTTCTAACATGCGGTTTAATTAAGAATGACAGATCTGAACAGTTCACGTTTACACCATGCCCCTAATCCTTGGGCACTGACACCTTTGGTTGTTTTTTTATTGTCTTACCTTGTAGTGTCCATCATCGCAGGCGATTTCTATAAGATGCCTATTACCGTAGCCTTTGTTATCGCCTCAGTTGTTGCCATCGCCATGTCCAAAGGGGGTAAGATCAGCAATCGGATCGAGCAATTCTGCCGGGGGGCAGCCAACAGCAATATCATGCTGATGGTATTGATCTTCATTCTTGCCGGTGCTTTCGCCCAAACAGCCAAAGCGATGGGAGCAGTCGATGCTACCGTGAATCTGGCCATGTCCATCCTACCTGGCAATTTGTTGGCAGCCGGAATATTCCTTGCTGCCTGTTTCATTTCCATTTCTGTCGGGACATCTGTCGGAACAATCGTTGCCTTGGCTCCTGTTGCCGTAGGGATCGCCGACAAAACCGGAATGCCAGATGCCCTGATGCTGGGTGTCGTAGTAAGTGGAGCCATGTTTGGAGACAACCTGTCTTTCATATCGGATACCACAATCGTCGCCACCCGCACACAAGGTTGTAATATGAACGACAAGTTCAAAGTGAATATTCGAATTGCTCTGCCGATCGCCATCCTGACCGGTCTTCTCTATGTGCTGATCGGGAATGGGGTCGGGAGCGGATATGAAACAGGGCCGATCGAATGGATCAAGGTCCTGCCCTACCTAGTTGTCCTGGTAACAGCTATCTGCGGTGTGAATGTCATGATGGTTCTAATAGCCGGGATCATTCTTTCCGGTATCGTCGGATTGCTTACAGGCGGATTCGATATCTGGGGATGGAATGCATCAATGGGGTTAGGCATCACAAATATGGGTGAACTTATCATCGTGACTTTATTGGCCGGTGGAATGCTGGAAATGATACGATATAACGGAGGTATCGATTGGATCATCTTGAAACTCACTTCCCGCATTCGTTCCACCAAAGGAGCCGAAGGGAGTATTGCCGCACTAATCAGCTTCGCAAATCTTTGCACCGCAAACAATACCATCGCTTTGATCATGGCAGGCCCAATAGCCAAAGATATTGCCGATCGTTTTAAAATCGATCCGAGACGCAGTGCCAGTCTGCTGGACATTTTTTCCTGCTTCGTACAGGGTATCATCCCTTACGGCGCGCAATTATTGATGGCGGCAGGTTTAGGGCATGTCTCTCCCATCGAGATCATGCAGTATTTATATTATCCTTATTTGTTGGGTGTCGGAGCTTTGCTGGCTATCACATTCAATTATCCCCGTAAATATGCGGGAGACTGTTAAGACAGGAGAAATGGGCGAATGAAGGTTATTTTAATCAGAAACAGTGCATAAAATCTCCTCAAACAAGGCAGATAAACAGCTCCACATCCCCGTTCCGGTTTCACGAAGATCCGGGTCTCCACCTCCTCCACACCCGGATCTCCCATGCCCTTCCACCCGGGTCTG
>OLVY01001213.1_pt1 | contig 16898 bp, 18 predicted proteins | sample 1674261 | NCBI WGS metagenome assembly OLVY01 (sample SAMEA103958155, study PRJEB25191) | human gut metagenome | biome: human-associated habitat [ENVO:00009003]; feature: intestine environment [ENVO:2100002]; material: feces | place: Germany | collected 2013/2015
CGGTTATAAAGGTGGAAATAGTCAATCTTATCAAGGTGGTACAGGATATAAATATAACAATGTACTTATTCCCATTGGCCTATTTGGAGGAGGTGGAACTTCGGGGAAAGGCTCGAACGGATCTGGTTCGGATGGATCTGGAGCAGGTGGTGGGGCGGCAGGTCTTGAATCAGGTGGAAATGGTGGAAATTCAGGGTCAAGCAATCCTACGAATGGTGGCATTGGAGCTGGTGGCGGAGGAGGTGGTGGTCTGTCACGTAAAGGAGGAAAAGGAGGACAGGGTATAATTTGTTTATATTATCACAATTAAGAATAGCAATATGATATACATTCATAAAGACATTAATTTTTGGAAAACGAAAGTAAAACTTCCTGATTCCTATCTCATAAGTACAGATATAGACGATTATGAGGTTGGGGCTTATCTTCCGCTCTCAGAAGAACAGGAACAGTACCACAACGAACATCCGGATGCAACCCCGTTGGAGTGTTGGCACATGCAGCCCGCTCCGGAACCTGAACCTACTCCGGAAGAACTACTCTGGCGTGCCCGTGATGCCAAACGGCAGGAAATCTACGACAAAGACATCCATCATTATTATATTGATGAACAGGACGCATATGTCTCGAACACCCTGCAAGTGAAGGATAAGTGTGGCCGGCAGGAAGAAGTCGAAGTAGGCGGTCATCTGTACGCCTCGAATATCTTAACGGTTGCTCTTGACGAAATAGCGGACTATTCGGAGCAATGCGGCAAGGTGACAGACGGCTTGCTATCCCGTATCGATGCCGCCCAAACAGCCGAGGAGGTCGAAGCTATCGTGGTGGAAGGCTATCCTGAAATGATCCATACAACAACGGCAGCCTTGCAAACTAAAGCAGATAAGGCAATCGCTAAATCCCCGGAAGCGCAGGCAGTGACCTTTGCCCGTGCGATGATGAACAGCGTGTCTCTCACAGCCAGCCAAGCGTTGGAGATGCAGGTCTTATTCCCCATTTGGGGTGAGAAAGATGCAGAGTTTGGCAAGGAAGTTGAAATAGGCTTCCGGCTTCGAGTAGTGGAAGGAGAAAGCGACACTTTGTTTGAAGTGATACAAAAGCACAAGCTGCAAGCCGACTGGAAACCGGGCATAGAAACTGCTTCACTGTATAAGATCGTTGAAGCTGAGCACGCAGGCACGCTTGATGATCCTATTCCATACGTGCAGGGTATGGCATTCGAGAAAGACAAATATTATAAACAATACGGTGTGATCTATCTCTGCATTCTGACAACCGTTACAGGTTATCCGAACGACTTGAAAGACTTGCCCACAATTGTACAGGAGGTAAAGCAATGAAACAGATTATGTTATTAAAAGTTAAACGGGGGGGGGTAAAATGCTCTCTAAATAAAGAAGTTACGACCTCTTATCGTAAGAAAGGAGGGCGTAGATGAGACGGTCGATGATGGGACGGAAGAAGTTGCAGTTGTTCACCAAGAGGTTCTATCCTGCCGGGAATTATACCTGGATCGTACCTAAAGGATGTAGGGAGGTTGATGTGTTTCTTGTCGGAGGAGGGGGTGCAGGACATAATGGAAGCGGTGGAGGTGGCGGCTATACTAAAACCTTCAAAAAAGATACATCCGGATGGAGAGACGGTGATGCTATCTCTGTTGCACTGGGTCAGTCAATTCCGATAACAGTTGGGAAAGGAGGAATTGGAGGGTATTCTGAAGTTGCCCCCAACGGTGGATACTCTCAATTCTTAAATTCAAGTTATAGAGCTAATGGCGGAAATGGTGCGGGTAATGGTTATCCAGGCGGAAGTAATGCCGGAGCATATACTGGTGGCAACGGCGGAAGTGGCGGAGCAGGAGATGATTCAGATACGGCTAAAGCGGGTTCTGATGGATCTAACGGAATCGGCAGCCGCAATGAAAATGGCTCTCTCTATCCATCTGGTTCCCTATATGGCGGAGGAAAGGGTCAAAGGCATACAACCCGCGATTTTGGCGAACCTACTGGGAAACGAAATGCCGGAGGTGGTGGTTCAGACAGAAATATAAATGGGGGCATGGGTGGAGAATCCGATTACGACAAAGGATGCGGAACTGGAAATGGCAATAGAAAAAGTGGCGGTTACGGTGGTGGCGGTTGTGGTACTTACGGTAACGGCGGTGATGGCACTGTCCTGATCCGCTATTGGGCTTACGAAGAATGATCTGCCGTTGAAAAAGATGAAACAGGATATTAACGACTAAAAAATAGGAGATAAAGTCATGAGAAATAATTGTTTACAAATGTTAATGGGGGGGGGGTAAACACCTCTTAACTAAAGTATCTGACCGACTTTCGGCGGAAAGGAGGTTGGTATGATAAGATCGATGATGGGACGAAAGAAAGTAGACAGGAATACTTTGCTGTTGCTACATTTTGATGGATCATTGAAAGATGAAGCCTCAGGCAAGCCTTATGTTGGTAGTAATATGTCCTATGTAGTGGGAAAATTCAAGAATTGCGTTTCGTTTTCAGGAAACGGGTATGTAAAGATAAGTGGAACGAATGCCATAAACGAGTCCCTATATCCAAACTATACCGTCGATTTTTGGATTAAACTGAAAAGTGGTGTGAAAAACGGTATAATGTCAAAAGGCGTTGCTTATGGAAGTTACAGCTTTGATATAATGGAGGAATCGGACGGACGCATTTTCTTTGGATTGCAGTATGGTGGAACCCGAGGGGATGCAATATGCTATTTTACGATGCCACGGGATCAGTGGGTTCATCTTGCGATCGTCAGGTCACAATCTCGATATTGGAAAGTGTATGTAAATGGAGTGTATGCGTCTGGTTTCACATCAACGATGGTTTCAGGGTACTATAGTTCTTTAATGATCGGAAAATATCGGGATTATGGATTGTATCTGAACGGTATGATTGACGAGTTTCGCATCAGTAATATTGCCCGTTGGACATCAAACTTCACTCCGCCTGCAAGGCCGTATTAATAAATTAGTGACACTGTCTTTGGGCTGTCACAGCAGAAAGACAGCAAATGTATATTCAGAAAAAATTATTGATAATCGCCAACCCCAGGTTGGGTATTTTCTTTTAAAACAAATGGAGATATAAAATGTTCGGTGGCGAAAGAATAATAAAACAGCCTCCAGGCTATCACAGATTGGAGGCTGTAAAAAAAAGAAAATTAGGGGACCGACGGTCTCCGGAAACAAAGTTAAGCAATTAATTAAATGAGCTATGATCATTTTTGAAAAGACAGGGAAAATACTTCTCGATATACCAGTCGATGATGCCAGTTATCGCTATCGGGCCATCCGGCAGGGCGACAAGGTCAATCTTGTGTTCTCGTTGACAGAACATGTAGAAATACCTGTCTACAGCTATGTTGACTATCAAGGTCAGCGATATACGCTCTGGAGACCGGAGGATCTGACAAAGCATGGCACTCGCAATCTCGATTACAGTGCCACCTTTGGCGGCTATTGGGAACTGTTGGGTACCATCAAATACAAGCACCTGTCAGCCATCCCCCGAAAGCTGAAATTCCAACTTACCGGAAAACCCCGCTTCTTTCTGGAGCTTTTGATTGATAATATGAACCAATCGGGAGTTGGAGGATGGTCTATTGGGACCTGTATCGATGCACCGGAAAAGACCTTGGCCTTTAGCCATGAGTTTTGTTTGGATGCGCTTAACCGCTTTGCGGATGAGTGGAGAACAGAATTCGAAATCGTCAGCAAGACTATCAATTTCGGCAAGGTAGAGAAGTTCAAGGACGATCCTCTGCCTCTTTCCTACGGCCGTGGGAATGGCTTCAAAACCGGTGTCGGCCGTAAGCTGCAGGGCGAAAAACCACCCACCTCCATCCTCTATGTGCAGGGTGGCGAGCGCAACATCGACCGCACCGCCTATGGAGCTTCCTGTCTGCTGCTGCCAAAATCCCAGGAATTGGAATACGAAGGCAGACGCTATAAAACCGACAAGGATGGCATGTTCATTACACGAGCCGACCGGGCTTTGGCCAATAACAATGAGGACAGCTTGGACTGTTCGCACATCTACCCCTCACGGGTGGGCACGGTGTCCGAGGTGGTTGTGGTGGATGCCGAAAAGCATCTCTATGATATCATCGATAACACGATTCCGGAAGATTTAGACTATTCCAAATGCCGAATACCGGGCGAAACTGCAACGATTATCTTCCAGTCGGGTGTGATGACTGGAGAAGAATTTGACCTCGAGCAGACATCTGACGCTTTGACCGGTTACGACCATGCAGCCCGACGGTTTAAGTTGGTGCCTGTCGAGAAAGAAGGGGGCACGATACCGAACCCGAACCGCTGTCCGGCTGTAGGTGATACATACGCGGTCTTCAACATTTCGCTGCCGCAGGCATACGTCTGCAACGATACCACACAGACGGGTGCGTCATGGGATATGTTTCGTGATGCAGCCCGAAGCCTGTACAACAAGGAAGAGGAATCTTTTGCCTTTACCGGTGAGCTGGACGGCATTTGGGCGAAATCGCAGTGGCTGGAGGTGGGTGGACGGTTGGTGCCAGGTGGTTACATCCTGTTTGACGACCCGCAGTTTCAGCCCGAGGGAGTGCGTATCCGCATCACGGCTGTAAAGGACTATATAAATAGGCCCTACAGCCCCGGACTGGAACTAAGCAATGTGCCGGTCGGTGGCTTTGTCTCCTCGGATCTGTCGAAGATCGAAAGCAACGAGGTGATCAATAACGACCGCCACAGCGATGCGATGCACTACACCAAGCGTCGTTTACGTGATGCGATTGAAGCACAGGAGATGTTGGAAAAGGCGTTTAAAGATTACACCAAGGGGATCGATCCTGTCTGGGTGCGCACCATGTCCCTTTTGGTCGGACATGAAAACCTGCAATTCCGCTTCGTGGACAGCAAGACCAATCCCCGGAAAGTCGATCCGGACTTTGTCTATGACGATGCGACCGAACTGTTCACCGCCCCGAAAGCGATCCTTCAGCACATGACGATCGGCATCTCGGAAATAAAAGGCAGCCATGCCGCTTCTGAATATAAGTTCTGGGATCTACCTGCCTACACCAGTCCGCCGCTGGGCGACTTCGGGAAGCTCTACTTGTACGCCAAATGTGGCAAGTCTTCTGAGGCCGGCGAGTTTATCTTGTCCGAAGAACCGCACGACATGGACGAAGGCAGCGATTATTACTTTCTGGTCGGTTTATTAGGTAGTCAAGCCGACGGTGTACGGTCGTTTGTGACCTGCTACGGCTTCACGGAGATATTGCCCGGCCGAATCACGGTGGATCGCATAGTATCGACAGATGGAAAGTGCTATTTCAACCTGGGGATCGGAGAGTTTGGCGGGAAGATGGTATTCAAATCCGGAACATCCGGTTATAATAACATTTCCGACCGTCCTAACCTTCAACCGTTGTATGATGGGATAAATGATGCCCTGACGGATGCAGAGAATGCGTCAAATGCAGCTAACAACGCCCAATTGACTGCAAATAACAAGGCAAGGGTATTTTATCAAACGACGGCTCCAACATCGGGTATGCGGACAAATGACTTATGGGTGGATGGGGAGAATATCTATAGATATAGCGGTTCTAAATGGGTGCTTGCCTCAAAGTATGACAATACGATAACGGAGATCAACGGCGGACTCATAACTACCGGTGCGATCGCTTTCGGAAGCACAGGTGGAATGGCTGCTTCCGGTTCCATCCGTATTTGGTCGGGAGGAACAGCCGGGGCGAAAGGACAACCACCCACTGATCCGACATTCCGGGTAGAAAGCAACGGAAATGTGGAAAGTAGAGGAAGTATCTATATTGCAAATTCAAATGGAGAAAAACTTGCCGGACTCTCCGGAGGTGGAACAGCCGGAAACTCTGTTCGAATCTGGGCTGGAAATGCAACACCTGCAAATGCCCCGTTTAAAGTTTATCAAAATGGGGATGCCTACATCGGAGGACTCAGGATGGAGTCTGGAGGACTATTCTCGGATAACCGCTATTCCGGTGAATCGTCTTCTAAATTTTTCCTTTATTCATCAGGAAGTAATGCGTTTTTGGGATTTTCATCTTCCGGTAAATGGGCCGGCCTTGGTCTAAATACCTTGCCGTCTACGCTTGGGGGAACAAGTGCTTTGATGCGCCTTGAGTATACAACTAATCACAACGATATAAATTATGGGGCTGTGATAGATGTTCATGGTGGACGGCGCAACTATGCGTTATACTGCATTGGAGGTTTAAAGGTCAACGGATCGATCTCGACTGCCCGTTATGCACCCTCGTCGGACAAGAGTGATACAATCGTCCTGAACATCGGTTATCGGGACACGTTCGTCTTCAGTACCAGTACGTATCTTAGCGTCTATCTCCCTTCCCGGTCGACGATCACAAAGAAAATGGGAGAAGTCCACCCGGAATACGGAGATTCGTGGAGCGAAGTCGGTTTCAATTCCGTGATTTTTGTGCATGTGATCGTGGCGAAGTTCTCTTCCGAAGGTATCAGAATAGAACCAGAAAACTCTGATACACCATTGTTGGACAATAACGGCAACAGCATGACACTTGACATGAATAAGGGTGACTGTGCAACGTTCGCTTATTTTAACCAGGGATGGTATCTATTCAATAGACATTATTAATTACAATGCAAACAATCATAAAAACATACAATATGGAACTAACATTAAAAGATCGAGTATTAATACTCAACACCGTGTTACCACAGTTTGACACGAGAAAAAACATGGAACTGAAAGTATCGATAGACAGTAAGATAGCGATCTCGGAGGTTGATCAGAAGCGTATCGTTATCAAGGATATGGGGAGTGGTCAAATCAACATCGGATTTACCGATGCGGCTTCTATCACCGATACGGTTGAAATCTCATTGACGGATGAAGAATTAGCCTATCTCAAAAGCCGTGTTGAATTTATTGATCGAAACGGTATGTTTTCAGAGTTCACTATGCCCACATACGTGAAGATACTGGACACGCCATATATCAGTTCGGATTTTGAGAACATGAACAGCCTGTAAAACAGAATATGTAGGGGGAAAAGAAAAAGCCCCCGGCTCGTTAGTAAAGACGCCAATCACATACTAACAAACAAAGCGACGCACCGCGCGACCGGGGGCTATGTACCTTCTGACCGCGATGCGTCGCTTTCGTTTTTATGTGATTGGCAATACAAATATATCGAAAAAGTTTAAGATGATAGCAAATTGGGATGGAATGTATATACCTTATACGAATAATTTGAAAAAGACTGAACTACTTCTTTCAGTTAAAGAAAATGTAAAATTTGACTTGAATGTATAACGATAAGTATTTAAAGAAATGAAGACACCGATAACTTACTACGGAGGTAAACAAACAATGTTGAAACATATTTTACCACTGATCCCGGAGCATTCCGTCTATACGGAAGCCTTTTGCGGTGGTGCGGCCGTCCTGTTTGCAAAAGAGCCGGCTCCATGTGAAGTAATAAACGATATCAATGCGGAGATCATCAACTTTTATTGGATGGCAAAATGTTATTATCCTGAGCTGAAAACGGAAATAGACCAAATGCTACATAGCCGATACCAACATGACCATGCGACATACATATATAATAATCCAGCTTTGTTCAAACCAGCAGAACGTGCCTGTGCTTTTTGGTTTCTAACAAAAACATCGTTTGCCAGCAAACTCAATGGAACATTCGGTTTTGATCTGAAAGGAGGAATGCCTAAACGGTTGAGAAATGCCAAGGACGCATTCACAGAAGAGCTTTGTAACCGTCTGGAACATGTTACAATCGAATGCCAGGATGCAATATCCGTCATTAAACGATATGACCGTCCTGAAACATTCCATTTTATCGATCCGCCTTATATTGACACTAATTGTGCCCATTATAATGGGCTATTCAATGAACAGAAAGTTCATGTTGACCATGTTTCCTAATGATCATTTACAAGATTACACAACCCGATACAACTGGACCACCCATCGTATTGAACGAACTATTTCAGCCAGTCGAACCTCCAGAAGAAAACAAGAAGAATGGATCGTTTGTAATTACTAAAAAAATATCGTTTAAGTATCATGTAAACGATACTTAAACGATATCCTTATTGCTTACAGTAATAGTAACATCCACCTCTTTTTTTGATTTTTCGTTTTTAAAACTTGAATTTTTGGTTTTGCGGATTATAACTTTGGTTATGGAACCGATAATGCTCTTTTCCTTTATGTTCGGATTTCCTTTGTATCGGATAGTCCCGCTCCCGGCTATTTTGGTGGATATTGCCTTGTTTGCGGTGATTTCGATATGGGTGCTTCCGGCCGCTTTGCAAGTAAGTTCTTCTGTCTCTAGACCAAACGCTTTGATCTTGCTGCTACCGGCGCTTTTAATATTCATCTTTTCTGTTTTACCGCTTAGAGAGACAGTGCCGCTACCCGCGATTTCGCAATCTAAACGGGTGATGGCAATGGAATCGGCTTTTATAGTTCCTCCTCCTGCAAATCTAATTTCCAGTTTTTTGCCGTTGAGACCTTTGCCTAAATCACAATTGCCTCCGCCTGCCATTTTGAACTCTTTCAGTGCAGTCGAGTTGGTTATCACGATAAAGCGGGTGGGGTTGATTCCGGTATGCCTATTTTTGGGGCGGACAACCAACACTTTGCTATCGGTATTGATATCCAGAAGATCCATGATATTTTGGTCTGTCTCGACTTTCAGATAGGGAACGTCATCCGATTGCATATATTTGAAGTCGACGTTTTCTCCCTCGATTTGTATCTCGTCGTAATCCTTTATCGGGATTTCCTTGCTTACGACATTGCCGTCACCGGAAACCTTGTTTATATGGCAGGAGCATAAAAGCCCTGCCATGAGTATGAGTACCAGTATGAATGAATATGATTTTTTCATGATTCTGTTGTTTTTATAGATTATATATTGAAGAAATTGTACCAGGGTAATGTGCTCCATCCGTTTATTCCGGTCTGGTAGAAGTAGATGACGCACAGCACTACGGATACTAACCATAAGATCAGCAACGTCCATTTAGCCGTATTGGGCAATGGCTTGGCTTTGAATAGTTGCATGCAGATTGCATATACCAGGGCAAAAATAGGAATGCCAATCAGTAGAATGAATCCGATGCATCCCATGATGGCCAATGAAATAGGTGCTCCCGCTATCAGATTGGCCCCGAACGGCGACAATTGATATAGGAAGCCTGTGCCTCCGGCAATAAGGGCAAAGGTGACGACGACCAATATAAAGGCAACGAGCAATAATGGCGGTAGCAGGATGATTCCGATCAGTATGGCCAGGAATTTGAGGATGAAACCTACCACACCGACAAACAAGTCCGCTAGTTTTTGCAGAAAGCTTCTCGGTTTGTCGGAACTCATATAATCATTTACATTATTGCTGACCTTCTCGAAGCCATCCGTAACTGTTTTGCCTATGTTTTCGAGGGTGACGCTTTGTCCGCGCATCATCAGCTTGTCGGCTGCGGTCCGGGCCAACGGCATTACCAGCCATAGTATAAGGTATAAGATGATGATCGGTGCATAAGGAATAAAAAGCAGGATGATCATAGCAAGGCGTACAGCCGTCACGTCCCATCCCATATAAGCGGCGATACCACCGGCTACACCTCCCAATACCCGGTTGTCCGGATCGCGCATCAGCTTTTTCGGGCCTCTGGGAATCTCTTCTTCCTGAAAAGCTTGTGTCCTGGCTTCTTCCTTATATTCTTTTTCTTCTTCACCTTCAAACAATTCTTCCGGCTTGCCCATACGCTTGATTACTTCTTCGACATGTTCGATTGTGATCACTTCGTAGCCCAGTCGAACCCGCTCATTGAATAGTTCGGAGATACGCATTTCAAAATCGTTCATAATCTCTTCCGAACCTTCTTCCTTGCGGAAGTGGATGCGGAGGTTTGCTAGATATTTATCGAGTAGTTGATATGCATCTTCGTCAATGTGGAAAACCGTTCCTCCCAAATTAACTGTCAGTGTCTTCTTCATTGTTTTCTGATTTTAATTGTTTCTGATGTGGTTTATTGTATCATTCAGTTCCTGCCAGGATGTTTCCAGCTCTCCAAGAAATTCTTCTCCCTTCGGGGTGAGCTGGTAATACTTGCGAGGCGGTCCTTGAGTAGATTCTATCCACTGGTAGCTTAACAATTCGCTGTTCTTTAGTCTTGTTAACAGAGGATATAGGGTACCTTCCACTACAATCAATTTAGCTTCCTGTAACTTCTGGATAATGTCAGAGGTGTACGCCGGCTCTTTTTTGAGAAGCAATAGAATACAATATTCCAATGTTCCCTTTCTCATTTGTGATTTTACGTTCTCTGCATTCATTTTTATTTTGTTTTACGCTACAAATATATGCATTGCCTGTGTACTATGCAATACATACTACTATGTTTATCCTAATTTAACATTAATATTGCACAAATCCGGCACTTTTGTGTAAAAAAGGGGCTAATCTCGTGACAAATAGAATAGAAAACCGTACTTTTGCAACATCAATTCAAAACAAAGAATTATGATTTACTACCATTATGCCGAGTTGGTTCATCGACAGGCAGAAAAATATGGCTCCCGTACCGCATTGAAATATCGTGATAATGCAACCGGGAAATGGTTAAAAATATCTTGGAAGGAATTTTCTGAAAAAGTTATGCTTACGGCCAAGGCAATGGCCGAATTCGGGATAGAAGTACAGGATAATATCGGGGTTTATTCACAGAATATGCCGCAATGCTTTTATACGGATTTTGGGGCATATGCGAACCGTGTGGTTTCTATTCCGATGTATGCAACGAATTCTCCGGGGCAGATCGAGTATATAATCAATGATGCTCATATACATACTTTGTTTGTCGGCGAGCAGTTGCAGTACAATAATGCATTCAAGGTGCAGAAAGAATCTCAATACCTGAAGCGCCTGGTGGTGTTTGATCCGGCTGTCAAGTTGAACCCGGAAGACAAGACTTCGATTTATTTTGACGATTTTTTGCGGCTGGGCGATAATGCGCATGCCGAGACAACGGTAAAGATCCGTACGAACGAAGCGGTGCCGGAAGACTTGGCTACCATAATATATACTTCCGGGACGACAGGAGAATCCAAAGGTGTCATGCTCCATCATTCCAATTATTTGGAAGCCATGCGTATCCATGACATCCGCCTCCCGATGGTGACGGATAAAGACCTTTCTATGTGTTTCTTGCCACTGACTCATATTTTTGAAAAAGCGTGGTCTTACTATTGCCTGCATAAGGGAGTGACGATTGCGATCAACCAGGATCCTAAAATGATTCAGAAGACATTACCGGAGGTACACCCTACATTGATGTGCAACGTCCCTCGGTTCTGGGAGAAGGTATATGCCGGCGTGCATGAAAAGATCAACTCGTCATCTTCCACCATGAAGAAAATCTTTTTGGATGCTATCGAGACCGGGCGCAAGTATAACCTGGAATATAAAAATAAGAGCATTCCGGCTCCTTTCGGGTTGAAATTGAAGTTCGAAATGTATAATAAGACTGTTTTCAATTTGCTGAAACGGGTGTTGGGGATCGAACGTGGTCGTTTTTTCCCGGTGGCCGGTGCGCCGCTCTCGGATACGGTCAATGAATTTTTGCAGTCTGTCAATATCCCTATTGTGTATGGTTACGGTTTGAGCGAGACGACAGCGACCGTCTGCTTCTATCCTGAAATCGGATTTCAGTTCGGTTCGATCGGAGAAGTCATGCCAGATGTACAGGTACGGATTGATCCGGAGAATAGCGAAATTCTGGTAAAAGGCAAGACTGTGATGTCCGGTTATTATAATAAGCCAGCCGAAAATGAAAAGGCGTTTACAGAAGATGGTTATTTTCGTACAGGAGATGCCGGAAGGATGGAAGGGAACACGTTGTTCTTTACTGAACGTATCAAGGACTTATATAAGACATCGAACGGCAAATACATCGCTCCGCAAGCGATTGAAATGGTTATGAGCGGCGATCAGTATATCGAACAGATTGCTGTTATCGGTGACCAGCGTAAGTTTGTCAGCGCGTTGATTGTTCCCGCTTATCCATTATTGGAAAAGTATGCCGAAGAAAAGGGGCTGGCTGTCGGTAGCCGGAAAGAACTTGTCCGAAATAAGGAAATCCTTCGCCTGATCGAGACACATATTGAGGAAAACCAGAAGAACTTGGCTTCTTATGAGAAGATCAAGCGCTTCACCTTGCTGTCCGAACCTTTTACGATGGGGGCTGAACTGACGGATACACTTAAGCTCCGTCGTTCCGTCATTCTGAAGAAATACGCAGATCCGATCGAAAAGATGTACGAAGAAGCTTCGAATATGTGGGGTAGTAATCCGGTTTAGATGGGGTAGCTGTGACATTTTGATAGTCAGGAAAATTGAGTATCTTTGCGGGACAAATTTAAAAACAAGAATTTTTATGATCACATCAGACCAACTACACAATGTGTTGGAGCGCGAGCAAGCGCTGAGGGGGTATCTTTGACATAGATGGTAAGACCATCCAGTTAGAAGAAGAAGAGTTACGCACTCATGATCCTGGTTTCTGGGAAGATGCCAAACGGGCGGAAGTCCAGATGAAGAAAGTAAAAGAACTGAAAAAGTGGATCGAACTTTATAACGAGGTTCATGCTGCAGCAGAAGAATTGCAGTTGGCTTATGATTATGTAAAAGAAGGAATCGTCAGCGAAGAAGAAGTTGACGAGGCTTATGGCAATGCCATCCAGTTGGTGGAAAGCCTGGAGTTCCGCAATATGTTGCGTCAGGAAGCCGACCAGATGAGTTGTGTGCTGAAGATCAACTCCGGTGCCGGCGGTACGGAAAGCCAGGACTGGGCTTCCATGTTGCTCCGTATGTATACGCGTTGGGCGGAGGCGAATGGATATAAGATTTCCGTAGCCAACTATCAGGAAGGGGATGAGGCCGGTATTAAAACGGCGACTCTCAACATCGAAGGCGACTATGCTTACGGATATTTGAAGGGTGAAAACGGTGTGCATCGTCTGGTACGTGTGTCTCCTTATAATGCGCAAGGCAAGCGAATGACTTCATTTGCTTCTGTTTTTGTCACCCCGCTGGTCGACGACACGATCGAGGTGAAAATCGATCAGGCTGCCATCTCTTGGGACACGTTCCGTTCGGGAGGTGCCGGTGGGCAGAACGTGAACAAGGTGGAATCCGGAGTGCGTCTGCGTTATCAATTTAAAGATCCTTACACGGGCGAAGAAGAAGAGATCCTGATCGAGAATACGGAAACCCGCGACCAGCCTAAGAATCGGGAGAATGCGATGCGTCAGTTGCGTTCAATCTTGTACGATAAGGAATTGCAACATCGTATGGAAGAGCAGGCAAAGGTGGAAGCCGGAAAGAAAAAGATCGAATGGGGTTCCCAGATCCGTAGCTATGTGTTTGATGATCGTCGTGTAAAAGACCATCGTACCAATTTCCAGACATCCGATGTCAACGGTGTGATGGATGGTAAAATTGATGATTTCATCAAGGCTTACCTGATGGAGTTCGGTGCTGAGGAATCTGCAGAAAAGTAAGATTTCTACTTTAACATTTGCATATCTCGATTATAAATCGTAATATTGCACCCGATTTCAGAGCTACGCTTTGAACAGGTCCTATAGCTCAGTTGGTTAGAGCACCTGACTCATAATCAGGGAGTCCTTGGTTCAAGCCCAAGTGGGACCACACAAAAGGTTTACACATTGAGTGTAAACCTTTTGTGTTTTTAAGTACTTGCCGATTTCCATCTTATGCCGGTGCGAATGTTGCCCTTTTCCGCATGATGGGAGATACTTCCCGGAACGCGTTGATCTTCCTTGCCCAAAGTATGCAACCCAAAGAGCAAGTTGCGCATGCCATGAAGACAATACCCGTCGTGACCATCGTATCGTCCAATCCGACTAAAGGAGATACCAGTCCTCCGAACCCAAAGCCGACTGCACCCGATAAAGCCGAAGCTGTGCCGGCATGTTCACGTTCACATTCCATAGCCAAGGCGGTAGTCGAGGTGAAAGAGAAGCCCATCATGAATAGTAAGGTGATTAGCAATCCCTCGTAAATCCAGAAATTGCAATTTAGGTTCATGGCTATACATACGATAATGGAAAGGACAAGCATGCCTATGCTACTGGCGAGCGTGTTGTTTTCCGGTCGGCGGAATCTGACGGATAAGCCGGCATCCCAATAGCAGGATAATTCCTAATGCCAGTAATACCCAGAAGATCCCTTTCCAGTCAATCCCTTCTGTTAAGCCTCCTCCGATGATCGGAGCGGCTACAGGAGCGACTCCGTTGATTGCTCCGATTATCGCAAGTGTCTTTGCCAACTCTTTACCGGTGAACATATCTGTCGCGACGGAACGGGAGATTACGATACCGCCGGCACCTACAATCCCTTGTAGCAAGCGCAGTATTGCAAATATCTCGATAGTGGGAGCAAAGATGCAACCTATCGTGGAAATGATAAAAAGATACATGGCTGCTAACAATGGAGAGCGACGCCCATACTTATCACTTAGCGGGCCGAAAAAGATTTGTCCTGCCGTCAGTCCGATCATACTGGCTGTCAAACCTAATTGTACCAATGAAGGTGTTGTCTTGAAATATTCTCCCATCGAAGGCAGGCTGGGGAGATACATGTCTGTGACAAAAGGCCCGAATGCCGTCAACATCCCTAACAGGGTAAGGAGAAAAAACTTGGAGTTTCCATTCTTACTTTGTATGTTAATCATCTTTTTTCTTTTTTATCTGATAAAACATGCAAAAGTACATTCAAACGGGCAAGTACGATTGTTTAAAATATCCGTTTCTTTGGTTATTATCGGTAGCTTTTCAATATCGGATTTCCGGTCGCCCTCCTCGATCTGTTTTTCTTGGTTCGTCCCTTGTTGGAAAATTCCGGTGAAGGTTACTCTGACGGGCAAGCCGTTTGTATCGAGTGTCACCTCTTCTCGGTAATCTATGTCCATTGACGGTTCACCTCCACGGCTGACTTCGTAGGTTTTGTCCCCGATTTTGTTAAAATGTACCCAGGCATGTCCGTCAGCCATATCTTTGGGAGGCGTGTAGAATATGCCGGATAATTCCCCTTCCTCATAACTGAAATGAGTCGCTTGCCCATCCGGATATTGGATCCCGGCAAACTGGTTGCCAGAGTAAATGAATGAAGCGGTAACTAGCCCGTTTGAAAGAAGGACACTGGGCCGCCCGTCTATGCCTGTCAGCTTGATGTCGTCATTATCGCTGCAGGAAGATTGGCACAATCCGTCCATCAATAAGACGGCGGATAGAATAGTCGAAAGTAACTTGTTCATAATAATATCTGGTGTTTGTTTCTAATATGATGAAAAGATGGAGAGGAAAAAGGGTTGCAGTATTTTCTTTGCGGATGTTTATAATTTGCTATTTTTGTAAAATGCTATAACCATCCGGTGGCTCGGATATAAAAAAGTAAAAAATGGAAAAAGCGAATGTTACTTTGTACACGGTCATCGGAGATTCTAACCGTATCGTGGAAGCAATCCGGGAACGTTTTAAAGAGATGACCAAAGAATTTGTTTGTGAAGACGAAACGATCGACTTGACTTTGCCGGATGGAACACATGTCATCTTCTCGATCAAGCACCGGATGAGCAAGCCGGACTTTATTGCTTCCCATATATCTGGTATGGCCAATTATTTCTCGCAGGTGAAGACGCCATTGGTTGGACTAAAAGAAAATGTCTTGCTCCAGATACGTGTGTTCAACTGTGTGACTGGGATCACTTTCGATCTGAACGACAATGAAGACCGGACGAACTATATCCTGAACCGTTTATTCGAGATTGCCGGAGACGTGAACGGTTTTCTGCTCTATCCGAGCATGCAGATCTTTACCGGTGAAGGGAAGCTCCTCTTCTCTGCCAAAGGCGAAAGTCAGTTGACCGAATTTATCCCGGTCGGGAATGCCGATTTATTGGACGGGAACTACCAGGAAGAAGCTCAGGCTGATGTGGAAAGACGTTTGCGTTCGATTGCGTTGCTCGAAGAGAAACATGTCCCTTATATGGAATATTTGCGTAGTGAAGCATTGGAAAGTGAAGCCCGTTTGAGAAGCCGGAAGGAGATGGTGCAACGTGCCGCCGCGTTGTTTGCTGTTGCTGTCTATTCGGAAGTCATGCTTTCGGGAGGTTCGGGACGGGAAGAAGCCTTGTTCTATTTTAATAAGATGGAACAGTTGTACGAGGTGGAATCTTACCTGTCACCGGCCGAAGCTGCTTATATCGATAATCCTGATCCGGAAGAACAGGAATGTATTCTGTTCGGATGGCGCTATGAATGTGCCGGTGTTTTGCTTTGGGCGGCAGGTGTTGTGGATGATTTGCCTTATCCGTCTGAGATTATTGATGTCCCTGTTTTGGCTGCTATTTTCTGGCAACATAAAGGTATCGGTGGATTGCTTTCGAAAGGTTTCTCTCGTTCGCAGTCCGAAATATTGGATGCTGCCGATATTACACTTCGGTATGATTGGGCTTGTGTGGAAGCACGAGTTCATGGAAAAGAAGCTCCTGCTTCGCTGAATGGGGACGTTGTCATGGAACGGCATTATGCTTTTAATTGGATTATCGGAGCGAATGGCGGTGCAGACTGGGATGATATCCAACCGAATACATGATGCTAGATCTATCACGATTTTGAAAATGTCTTGGATGAAGATATCAGTCTTTGCTCTTGATGGCAAATATCCCTTTGTCTCTATGCAGATTTCTTTTGTGAAAACTACCTTTATACTATCATGATTTGTTGTCAATTCATTAAAAATCAATGAGC
>OLVY01001233.1_pt1 | contig 16691 bp, 10 predicted proteins | sample 1674261 | NCBI WGS metagenome assembly OLVY01 (sample SAMEA103958155, study PRJEB25191) | human gut metagenome | biome: human-associated habitat [ENVO:00009003]; feature: intestine environment [ENVO:2100002]; material: feces | place: Germany | collected 2013/2015
CCAGTACACTCCTTCTTCCAAAAGAAATCTATCCTCATAAATCTGATACAAATTTTGTCCAACTTATTTTTTAACGCTTACTATAAGCATGTAAAAATAGGTAAAATTTCCGGTATTTTATCAAATACCGATGGTTTTTCGTTAAAAATAGTTCGAGTTTACCTCCAAAACTCTACTTTCGCATCCGAAAACTGATTCTGACCAATTATTATAAATAACGAACGGAGCGCGCATCGCTATTGATGCAGTTCCGTTCTAAGTTGAGGTTACAGAATAGAAAACTGTTTAAAATTTAGTTCAATTGTGTGGTAAGTTTAAACGGATTTTAAAACAGACAAGCCTTTGTCTGATACGATTCTGACCAAAATGTTAGACACTTAACCTTAAAAACACGCGTTTTGTATGTTTACAGGCAGCGGCCTCCAGTGATGGACGTCGCTGCCGTAATTTTGTAGACCATCTATTTCATTTCCCTGACGGTGTAGTCGAGGGACTGAAGAAGTGGAATCTGATGGAACTTGAGGTCGCGCGCAAATCGTGACCAGCACTTGTTTTCCGGGCTGCTCCATTGGACCTCGGCAAGTGCGAGCATGCGGGGGAGGAGCATGTATTCAAGATGCTCGTTGCGGGCGATGAACTCCGTCCAAAGATTGCCCTGCACTCCGAGAATGTGGTGGCGGCACTCGGCAGGGATGCCTTCAAGGGGTTCGTAGGAATAGCATTTCTCAATCGGAAGATAATGCCCGATTCCGGTCGGCTCGCGCATGGGGTCGGGACCCTGGCAGTAGTCAAGGTAGCAGTGTGTCAGGGGAGTCATGATTGCATCGAATCCGCTGCAGGCAGCCTTGAGCCCTCCTTCAGTTCCTCGCCATGACATGACTGTGGCACCCGGTTCGAGCGAGCCTTCGAGAATCTCGTCCCATCCTATGACCTTCTTTCCCTTATCCGCGAGCATCTTTTGAACCCTTGCGGTTACATAGTTCTGAAGATAGTGTTCCGCGGTCCATTCCTCGGTGTCCTTGAGTCCGAGCTCGGCGATACGTCTCTGACAGTCCGGGCATTCCTTCCATCGTGCCTTCGGACATTCATCGCCTCCGATGTGGATGTACTCACCTGGGAATATGTCGCAGAGTTCGCTGAAAACGCCGTTGAGAAAATCGAAGGACGACTCCTTTCCAGCGCAGAGTATGTCCGGAGCTATGTCCCAGAGCGTGAACACCTTGTACGGACCTCCAGTACAGCCAAGCTCCGGATAGGCTGCAAGAGCCGACACGAGGTGCGCCGGAAGGTCAATCTCCGGAACAATCTCTATCCCGCGCTTCGCTGCATAGGCGACAACCTCGCGCAGTTGCTCCTGTGTGTAGAACCCTCCATAGCGGATTCCGTCGTTGTGATTCACCTCCCAATCGACCTGACTTCCATCGCGCCATGCTCCGACACCCGTAAGGAGGGGGTATTTCCTTATCTCGACTCTCCATCCGTGGTCGTCCGTCAAGTGCCAGTGGAAGCGGTTGAGCTTGTACATGGCCATCACATCGAGAATCTTCTTGACTTCGTCAATCCTGAAGAAATGCCTTGAGCAGTCGAGTTCAAGTCCGCGATAGGCAAAGCGCGGGAAGTCCCTTATCGACACGCAGGGAACACTTGCACCGTTTCCGCACGAAAACATCTGTTTTAAAGTCGCTATGGCATAGAGCGTTCCGGAATATGAACCCGAACGTACCGAGATTCCGTCGCGGCGAATGTCGATTTCATATCCCTCGCCTTCAACGGAACTATCATGGGTGAAAACAATCTTTGCCGATGACCTTTTTTTGCCGAAGGCTTCGGAAACATAGTTCCCGAAGCCTTCAACCATTTTTCTTTCTGCTTTTGACAGTCCAGACGAACTGACCTTCGCACCCCCGGCCTTGAAGCTGCCTTCGTGAGAAGTCACTTCGGCGGGGTAGGGGACTACAGAGAGTGTCTTGCCGTTCATGGCCTTGATGCATTCGACCTCATCTTCACTATACGGGGTCCCATCCCGGCGCAGGATGTCGTGGAACCAGACCTCCGGTTCGTCGGTCGGACATGGCTCGTGCATGGTCTCCCAGCCGAAGATTGTGTTGGACTTGCCTGCTACGAAGCCCCAATTGATCGCGCCTACGTTCTCCCGTCTGAGCATCGGGAGTATGTCCTGGAAAGTGCTGTTCTGAGTGCGTGCCATGTACTCCGTGCAGACCATTGGTTTACCATAGGCCTTAAGCGTGTCTATCATCGCCTGATGGCTCTCCGGAGACTCGTAGGTGTGATAGGTGACGATGTCCGAGTTTTCAATCTGCCAGACGTTCATCTCTCCGAGCAGCGGACTCCAGACTCCAGCAGTCAATGGCTGTGACGGGTTCACCCTGCGGGCCCAGCGGAAGATGTCCTTCAGGAGCGGGAACGACCTTTCGTAGTAGCGGTGTGGGTCCTGACCGCCGCCCGGCTCGTTGTAGAGGTCCCAGGCGTAGATGCGGGTGTCGTCCTTAAAATGTGTCAACACATCGGTCACATAGGCCTCAAGCCGTGAGGCAACCGCAGCCGTGTCGGCCGCATAGTCAAGCCCGCTGCCGGCCTCCCCGTAGAATAGCGCTCCAGGGTCTTTCGCCCATCCGGAGTTGTGCACTCCCTTTTTCGGCTCGGGCTGTTTTCCGAGCGCGTAGTTTTCGTACCAACAGTCGTCGAGGAAGACGAACATCGTAGAGATGCCGTGCGACGACGAGATTTCGAGATACTTTTCTATCCTGCCCTTGAATCCGTCGCTGTCGGCTTCCCACAAGGTGTGGTGGAGGAACACTCTCATGCAGTTGAATCCCAAATCTTCGGCCCAACTGAGCTCGCGGTCAATGGCTTCGGGATTGAAAGTCTCCTCCTGCCACATCTCAAGCTGGTTTATGGCGTAGGCTGGAATGTAGTCACATCCGGATACCCACCCCTTTTCCTCAAACCATGCGTTTGCCTTCTCCTTCGTCCAGACTGTTCCTGTCTTGGACGCGCAACCGCAGAGGAGAAGCGCTGTGATAATAACAATGCCTTTTGTAGCTTTCATTACGTGTCTTATTACTGAATCTGAAACATGATAATGTCGCCCGGAGCTACACTGAAGCATCCTGACTTCGCTGCAGTCTTGTAGCCTTCCTTATCAATTCGCCAGGCCTCTCCTGTGAATGCGATGTCGAGTGTCATGTCTGCCTTGTAGTCCTTGTTCACCACGGCGATATATGTCTTTCCGTCCTTGACCACCTTCGAAACCACGGCACCATTGTCGCTCGTGGAGAGCGCGGAGATGCCTTCAGGAAGGGTTGTGAGACCCTTTGTTCCGTATGGCAGGTTCGCACCGGTGTGCCACACGCCGGTGACGTCAGCCCCGAGGAAAATCTTTGACAGCGACTGGATCTCCTTATTGAGGGTCTTCACGCGGTCATACACCTGCGTCGGACCATTTTGGTATATTCCCCAGTAGGTGAAGTATTGGAATCCCTGTGCCCCATAGGCGAGGTTGCTGAACATTTGTACGCGGAGCTCAGCAAGCGTCGGTATAGGGTAGAGCACCCCTTCGAGCTTGTGGGAGAGCGAGAGGGCGAATGCCCAGAACGGGATGCTGCGGGCCCGCGAGACACGCCTTATGTCTTCGAGGTTCTTGTACCATTCCCGGCGGAGTGAACTGACGCCGTCGACCTCCATGACCGGGTAGTGGTCAAATGAGAGGAAGCGAACCGGCACCTGCGAGAGGTAGGACGTGAGCTTTGACATATAGCCGTCGATGTTTCCCCACGCCCAGTTCGGGTAGAGGTTGATGTAGCAGAAGTGCTTGTCATCGACCGCATTGATTGCCTTCACCTGAGACGCGAGTGTCGGAATGTCGCTGACCTCGGGCTCATCCTTGATGTGGTAGCCGAAGAGTGCCGGGTGCGACATCATCGTGCGCACGCTGTTCTCTGTGTCTGAGAAAAGTTCATCGCTCTTCGTTATAAGCTTGATTCCTGCCTGCTGCGCACCATCGAGCGCGAGCATCACCTCGTCGAGACTCTTGTACCATCCGAGATAGACATTGATTCCGCATTCTTTCATAGAGGTGAACCTTGCCACGAACTGCTCAGGAGTCTGGTTGTCGGTCCACGCGATGATAGGAAATTGCCCGTCAACGGTAAGCCCAGTAAGGTCCATGACCGTGGTTGCGTTGCCGCCATTACCCGAGTTTCCGGGCTTCGGGAATTTTTCGCAGGCCGTCACCAAAGCGATGACGGCCGCGAAAGAAAATATCAGTTTGCTAACTTTCATTGACTGCTGTTGATTGTTCATAGATAAAAACTGCGCAGGAACTGCTTGAGAATCACTTGCTGAGTGTCACCGTATTTGTCGTCTTGTTGTACTCAACGAGATAGACTCCTGGGGTGAACGGCTTTTCCGTGTTCTGTTTCCCGTAGTATCCCCAGTCGCTCATAGGCACGAGGAGGTCAGGCGAGCCGGACTTCCAGTCCTTCACGAGCGCTCCCCAGACATAGTTCGTATAGACCTGGAAAGTGAATCCCTCGGCGAGATAGATGTAGGAACGGAAGATTCCGTCGGCCGTCTTGTTGAGGTGCAGGGTCTGCCCCGGCGTTCTCGGAATGTCAGTCTCAATTATCGGGTACTCGATGTATGGCTTCTGCGGGAAGCTTGCGTTCTTTCCTATGAGAAGGACATTTTCAGCTGCAATGTTGTTTGTGAATATGAGCCATTTTTGCTCCGTCCTATACCAAACCTCATATTTCTCGCTCACTCCAATGTATCTTGCGGTCTTTGCCGTCTCATCGATGTTGTCGAAAATCGCGAGGTTCACCATCTCCGCAATCGGGGCGTCGAAGTTCTCGAACTTCACTGTGCAGTTCTGCTCAAGTTCAAGCACCCATCGCACGAGGGTTCCGTCCTTTTGGTCAGCCATCCCGCTCTTGTCGAGAACGATGGCCTCGCCTGGCTGCGGTTCAGGGTCCGGGGTCGGATCTATCGGCTTCGGATCAGGGTCTGCTACGCCGGTCTCAAGGCCGCCGAGGACAGTTCCGGTGTACCTCACGAGAGAAGCCTTTCGGGAGGCCTTGTTGTAGTTGAGCATATAGAGACCTTCGCTGAATGATGCGCCGGCGTTGCCGTAGTTGCCGTCAAGTTTCCCATCCTCGGTCTCGGCCATTTCTGAGATGACCAGGGTCTCCGGAGTAGTTGATTCCCACTGAAGTTCGTTGCCCCAGCTCCAACCGTCATAAATCTTTATGGCGAAGTTCTCCTTGAGATAGAGCAGCGTGCTGAACTTCCCTTCGCCCGTGCGGATGCAGGAGGCCGTCGCATAGCTGACATCAACTCCGCTTGCGAACCAGTTGAGAGGGTGTTTTTCGCAGTACGGAGACATCGGGAGCGACGCATTCATTCCGGTTACCCAGAGGACGTCCGTAGCGATATATTGTTCCTTTATGATAAACCATTTAGTATCAGGAATATAGTAAATCTCAAACTGATTTCCAGTGTGTCCGGTGTAGCGTGCCGTATTCTTCTCCACATCGGCGAAGCGGTCGGACTGCGGTAGCGTGCCGTCAGGGAAGTTGAGGAAGACGACGCGACAGTCCTGCACGAGCTGGAAGCTCCAGAACACGCTGTTCCCCTGGTCATTCGCCATCTTTGAAAAATCTATAGGGATTGTAAGGTCCAACATCTTGCTCATCTGTTCCGTGAACTGGTCGAACGCGATCCACTTGATGCCGTATTCACCGGTGTCCGGCGTGTCGAACGTCCAGACTTTCCCCGAATTGTCTATGGTATTGTCCTCGTTCAGTTTGGAGACTATGCTGAAACTGCTCCCCAGTCCGGTGAGCTCGCCTTCCGTGCGGTAGCTGCCCTTTGTCGCAGTCGGCGACATCTGCCAGACTTTCCCGTTGCTGTCGACGAGGTAGAGCGCGTCAAAGAGTTCCGGAGTCGTAATCTGCACGTTGTTTTCCTGTGCGAGTTTCTCTTCCGTGAACATCTCGTCGGTGTTCGTGACTTTCATTGTCACGTCAGGCCAGAATGGGGCGTCAAGAGTTGCCGGTGAGAGCGGAAGGTCGAATTCCTTTTCAACCAGGGCCTCGGTTCCTTCAAGTTCAAACTCGGCGGAGGCCAGAACTTCGGCTTCTTTCCTGATTTCGAGACTGAACTTTCCGAGTTTGCTTCCCTTGACTTTGAGTGTCGCGGAGAACTTTACATTGTTGCCAGCGATGACAACGGATTCTCCATTCAGTCCTTTCAGTGAGGCATTTTCTATGACCGGAGCCTCCGGCTTGGTCACAACGGTCGGCTCATCTTTCTTGCATGAAAATGCGAGAACAGAGGCTGCGGCCAGAATTAAGAATGATTTTAAGTAACGCATAATTTAGTGATTATATGGTTTGTAAATCTATGTTTTCAGTTTATACGGAATATGACGACGTCGTCCTCTTCCATTTTCATCGGCTTTCCTTCATAGGCGCGGCATCCCTCCGGTGTCATGATTTTCACTTTTTTCCGAAACCGGATGTCGAGAACGGCCGGGTTCACGCAGTCCCTGTTCTGCACGGCAATGTAGTCATGCTTCCCGTTTCGCAGAAACGATACGACCGCACCATTTCCCGAGACGTCGAGACTCTCGATGACTTTGCCCGTCGTTGTGTCAAATCTTTTTGTGCCTTCGGGAATATTGTCTCCAGTGTGCCGGACATCGAGGACTTCGCATCCGAGAAATATTGGAGAATATGCCCGAATCTCCGAATTTACCTGACTGACAACGTCATACACTGAAGTGCGGCAATGACTTGCCTGGTCATACAACCCACCTGCGGTGAAGTATTGGATGGCCTGCGCACCATAGAGAAGGTCGCTGAAGACCTGAAGCCGGAGATGTCCGATTGTCGGCACAGGATAGACGGCTTCGGGAGACGGCGGACCGAGACGGTGCGATTTGGTCAGGGCAAATGCCCAGAATGGTTTTCCGTGGCGTCGCGACATTTCGGAGAATTCCTCAAGGTTACGATACCATCCGGGGCGTACCGAGACGCTGCCGTCCTCGTTCTCCGTAATTGGGTACTGGTCAAAAGAGCAGAATGGTACGTCCACCTCCGATGCGAAATATTCGATTCTTTCAGCATAAAGGCTGTCACACCATGCCCAGTTCGGATAAAGGTTCACGTAGGACGGATGTCCGGGATCGAGCGCAGCAATCTCCCTGACGAGTCCGGCAATCCATGGAATGTCCCATATTTCCGGCTCGTCCTTGATGTGCCATGCGTATAGGGCCGGATGGCTCTTGAAACGGGCGATGGATTGAGCGGTGGAATCCTTGATCTGCGGGAATCCCGGAATAAGCTTCAAGCCGGCCTCCTGTGCTGCGTCAAGGGCAGCAGCAGCTTCGTCTTCCGTTCTATACAAGCCGAGATGGATGTCAATCCCGCATTCCTTCAAAATGGGGAAGACCTCGGCGCTGCACTGTGGCGGCACTCCTGCCCATGTGATGATGGGAATGGTCCCAGCCTCTCTTGTGCAGGATAGGCAGAGTAGAAGTGACGCCGCTGCAATAGTCATGTTCTTGAGAATCATATTCATACTTTTTAGCTTGAAATGTGGTGGCTATATTGCAGTGACATATACATCTGCCCTGCTTCCGTCTCCGTTCTTGTCAGGTTCACGGGTGAAATGAAGACGGATCCTGTAGACTCCTGGCTTGAAATCGCTTCCGGGGCGGATGAATATTCCATCGGTTATAGACGCTGTTTCCGGGGTCATTGACGTCATCTCTACGGTTGTGCTCCACTTGACCCAACGGAATGGCTGGATGGTGTAGTCGTCTTTGAGATAGACAAGTAGGCTGAAGTCACCGGAAACATCCTTCACCGCAGCAAGTGTCGCGTAGCGCACCTTTCCGTCCCCATCGAGGTACTTGAGGTCGTGCGTGCTGTCATCGTTGCCGAGCGGGAAGCAGGCCTTGAGGCCGGTGATCCAGACCTGATCAGAGGTGTTGAATACAGCGTAGTTCAGAATCATCCATCCCGTGTCGGTGTCGAACCAGAAGCTCCATTCAGCACTATGTCCGGTGAATTTTGCCGAATTTTCGGAAAGAATCTCGAACCTGTCGCTCTGAAGCATTGACTTGAGTTCCCCGAAGCCCTCGAAAGTGACCTCGCAGTCCTTGACGAGCCGGACCTTCTCCTTCGCGAAGTAGTTCACACCGCTCTGACTGACCGATTCCATTGCGGCCTTATCAACGACGACGGTAAGGTTTACGAGTTTGTTGAGGCTGAAACTGTAGGTGTCAAAACCGAACTTCTTGAATCCGAAACCTTCTGTGTCCGGAACGTCAATTCCGCTTCCTCCGTCTCCTACAACAGCAATCTTTCCGTTTTCCATTCCCCAAACAACTCCGCTGAAGTCTGGCCTTCCTCCGCTGACTTTCTCGACGATGAAGATTTTCTTTCCGAGCGAAGTGAGGTCAGTGCCTTCTGTGGTGTTGTAGACAAGGCTTCCTTCCGCTTTCTCCAGAGGGAACATGGCTCCGTTCTCGTCGACAACGAAGAGTTTGGACGGCGATGCCGGGCGATTCACGGAGATGTTCCGATCCCTCGGTATTCTCGTAGAATATTCGCCGCCTGCGACGTTTTTCGATGACACCGTGACTTCCGGATAGAAACCGCCATTGTCGAGGTTTGCGGCAAATGGCATGATGAAGTCAAATTCCACCGCTGCCTTGTTGCCGGAAATCTCTCCAGTGCGGCTGAACACGACATTATCCCCATATTTGACAACGACTCCATAGCTTCTCAACTCGTTGTAGTCATCGTGTATGGCGGCCTTGAAGTTCACGATCTCTCCGGCAGTGATTTCCGTCTTTCCGTCGGAAGTGGATATTGTAGGATTCTCAATGATTGGACGGGAGGCCCATTCCGGCCAAGTCACGTTCTTGTCTACTTTTTCGGCGCAGCCACACAGCACCATAGCCGCAGCTGCGAGTAGTATACCTCTATATTGTAATTTTTGCATCATGTTTTTATTTAGGCAATTATCTGAAATAAACCGTTGAGGATTTGAGGAAGATTTTTGAGGAAACTAATATAGACCCCAAAGATTCTCAAATCGCCTCAGCCTTGGCCTTGTCCTCGTCCCAGCCATCCCTTGAAAACTCCTGCACAAGCGTTTTTCCTATTTCAGAGGCCTCATTGACGGCATAGTCCGGAATCGGCATATACTGATGGGTCGGCACCGTACCCTTTGTGGCGCGTACCTGACGGGCATATCTGTTGAACCGGATCAGGTCCACCTTGCGCATACCCTCGAACCAGAACTCATGTCCGCGCTCTTCCAAAAGGGCATCAAGGAAATGCTCAGCCGAGTCTGTCTTTGATGGAGACAGATTGCCAAGTCCCGCACGTGAGCGAACCTCGTTCACCGCAGCCACGGCCTCAGATGAAGGGGCGGCTCCGCTCTGACGAACCTCGGCTTCTGCGAACATCAGCAGCACGTCAGCCCATCTCGCGAGCGGGAAGTCGTTGCCGAAACATGGCGCCGTGGCTGTTTCTGCAGGGTATTTGTAAGGGATGTAGCCGTCCCATTCGGACTTCTTGCCGATTTCAGCTGGTCCCCACCACTCTCCTGTGGTCGTGTAGTACTGTGTGAGTATGCTTTCCTTGCGGAGATCCGCGCTCTCGAAACTGTCGTAGAACTTAGGTGACACATTGAAAGTAAGTCCCCATCCCGGGCCGCAGACGGAGAACGGGGTGTCGTTGCCGAGGTCGTCCTTCTTTGCTGCGTTGTTAGGGATTGCAAGCATCGCGAAAGGATTCATACTTCCTTCCTTGAGGTTGCCTGTCGATGACGGGTCACAGCTGATTGCAGCGATGATTTCGCAGTTGAAGTCATTCTTCTCGCGGAACATTTCCCTGTAGGGGTTGATTCCGGAGGTGAACAGACGGTACTTTCCGGTGTTGAGTTCACGGTACATCTCAAGCGCCTTTCCGTACCATCCGTCCATGTGTCCGCCCTCATTGAGGCAGTGCTTCATCAGCATGAACTTCGCATAGTCACGTGAGAACCGTCCCTTTTCGCTCTGATTTTCGGGAGCATACTGCGCGGCGAACTCGAAGTCGTCATATATCCACTGTGAAATCTCGTCCAGTGATGGCCTGACGGCGTTGTTCAGAGCCTCGGAGTTTTCGACCTTCTCCGGGTCTACGATGAGAGGAACCGGACCGTAGACGTGAAGCAGATTGTACATTTGGAGACCCCGGCATATCCTTGCCTCTGCGAGAATTTCTCTCTTCCTTTCTTCGGAAATCTTGGTCGCAGGGGCATTCTGAATAGTTCCTATGACGCTCGTAAACCGCGTAACTTCGCGTGTCTTCGGATAGTTGTTCGGCCTGGCATCCTCAAGAACGCTGCGGGAATAATAGCGGCACATAGAGAAGTTGGCCTCGGATAGTTGCCTATAATTGATGTTCCACACTCCGCTCACCCATGGGGCCTCCACGTCTGATGTTGTGTCGAACTGCTTTAGCACGCCGCCGGCAGGGATGTACCACGGATGCTGGTTGCCGTTTGAGGCATAGAGCGAGTAGGTCCATGTGTTCGTGAAAGGGATGTAGCAGGACATCATCAGCGACACGAAGTCATTTTCGGAGACAGGAAAGTTCTGCTCTGTCAGAACTCCGTAGATCTTCGGGTCAAAGTCCTTGTTGCAGCCTGTGCCCATGAGAAGGGCCGTTGCGGTGATTGCGATGTATATTGTCTTTTTCATCTGTTTCCTGTATGATAAAACCTACCTGAAATTGATTTTTGCACCGAGAGAGTAGCTGCGTATCATCGGATAGCCTGCCGGTGAGGAGCTGTTTCCCGTGTATATTTCCGGATCCACTCCGGAGAATGTCGTGAATGTCAGAGGGTTCTGCGCATCGAAATATACCCTTATGGAGCTAATTCTTTTTGCGAGTACCTTTCCAAGAATGTTTCCGTCAATGTTGTAGCCCAGAGTTATGTTCCTCACTCGGACAAAAGAGGCATTCTGTCTGCCAAGGTCCCAACCGGCGTTGCCCGGAAGGGCGTCGCTTCTGGTTGTCGCTATGCCGGGAAGCGTGCCGCTTGTGTTCGTCTGCGAGTTCCAGATTTTGTAGGCGAACTGGTTGGAGTTCTGCGGCGGGCCGTATGAGAGCGCTCCGGCGTTTGCCCATGCGTAGGCGTAGTTATACTTTGTCGCTCCGAACTGTCCGTACATGAATATGTCGAGGTCGAAGTTCCGCCACGTGAATGTGTTGCCGAATCCTATGCTTATTTTCGGGAGAACGTCGTCCATGTAGATGTCATCTGTGGTGATGATACCGTCTCCGTTGCGGTCCTCGATTATCGGGTAGCCCGGTCTCTGCGAGTTTTCGCCGAGGCTCAGCTGCGAATCCGGCATATTGGAACGATCCTCGTTGATGATGCCTGTCACGTGATAGAAATACTGCGCGTTCATCGGCTCCTTTTCGCGGAGCTGATAGACTTGATAGTCATAGTTTTCTGTCCTCTTGACCCAGTACATATTATACTTCGTAAGGGTGAGCGTTGATGTCCAGCTGAATCCTCCGAGGTTCTTGATGTTCACCGAGTTGAGCGTGGCGTCCCATCCCGCGCGGAAGTAGTGTCCGTAGTTGACCGGACGCATTCCGACCATGCTCAGGGGCTCTCCGGGAGCTGTTCCGAGAAGATCCGTGACGTCATTGCGGAAAAGGTCGAAACTTCCATAGAGCCTGTTGCCAAGGAAGTAGAAGTCGATTCCGACGTTCTTCATTATGGTCTTTTCCCAAGTGACGTCGGGGTAGTCGGCACCCGACTTTATGTACGGGATGTAGTTGATGCCGTTGTTTCCGAACTTCACATAGCTCGGAGCCATGGTGTATAGACCGTAGAGCGACGTTCCGAGGTTGTCGCGGCCGGTGACTCCGTAGCTTGCCCTGACTTTGAGCAGATCAATCCACTTCACTTTCTGCATCCATGGTTCAGAAGTTATTTTCCATGCCGCAGAAACAGACGGAAACCAGGCGTATTTCTTTGACGGGAAGAACTTGTCCGTGCCGTCGCGTCTCAGTGTGGCGGATACGACGTACCTGTCAAGCACATCCACGGCGAGCCTTCCGAACTGCGACCTTTTCTCATTCTCCCACTTGGATGACGTCGGTGTGAAAGGTCCTTCTGCAGCAGCGATGTTGTCTGGTCCTATGTTGTCGTTGGCGTTCTTGAAGTCTACCTCCAACCCAGTTCCCGACTGGTTGTACACTCCCATTCCGAGCACGGCGTCGATGCTGACAATGTCGCGGATGTTCTGGCTGTACATAAGCATACCCTCGATGGTCCTGTCGTCGCGGTTCGCATCTCCGATGTGTCCGCGAGAAACACCTGCCCCTCGTACCAAAGCATGGTTGTCGGGATGTAGAGCGAACGCTTCGCCTGTTCGCGGTTCAGTCCGTAGACACCGCGAACCTTCAACAGATCCTTGTAGAGGTTTATGTCGGCCGACACGTTCACATACCATCCGGAAGACTTTGTGTTATCGTTGTACATCGCCATTTCAGCGGGGTTAGCCGTTGAACGGTATCTCATGTAGTTGCCTTCGGAGTCATAGACGGAGTAGTTTGGCGGGAACATAAGAGCGGACTGCAGGGCGTCCTTACCGACACCGCCTGCACCGCCTCCGTCAGCGTTGGAGTTCGTGAAGTCGTTCGAGAATATGTTGAGTATTGTCGACACTTTCATAAAAGGGAAAATCTGTGCCGTGAGATTACTGCGGAGCGTGTATCTTCTCATTCCGGAGTTTATCACAGTGCCCACTTGATCGTAGTAGTTGCCTCCGACATAGTACTTTATGTACTTGTTTCCGCCATTGAGCGAGAGCGAATGGTTGTTGATGCTTCCTGGCTTCATTATATAGTCGAGCCAGTTCGTGTTCGTAGCGGATGCGATCTGGTCCGGATAGAACACAGGTGACCAGCCTCCATCGTAGTCGTTGATGCCATAAGGCTTCATGTCGTGATTCAGAAGGTAGCTTTCCTTGCTGAAGACGTTGGCGAAGTTCATGTACTCGGTGGAACTGAGCGGTTCGAGATACTTGTAGTTGCGCACGAATGAATAGCTGGATTCGAGTGTCACTCTCGGCGCCCCCTCAGCTCCCTTTTTGGTGGTTATGAGTATGACTCCATTTGCCGCGTTTATTCCATAAATCGCAGCGGAAGCATCCTTCAGGACTTCGATGGACTCAATGTCGCCAGGATTCAGGCCTGCAAGTCCCGCCCTGTTTATGGAATTGGGCGTTTCAATGGTCCCGTTCCCCACTTCGAGCGAACCGCTCGGCATCATGATGCCGTCCACGATGTAGATCGGAGTTCCACCGCCTCTGATGGACACGTCAACATTTCCTCCGGGCTGTGGGCTGCTGATGTTGGCTCGAAGTCCTGCCGCCTGGCCCATGAGCATCTGGGACATATTGCTTGTGGCACTTTTTGCAATCTTTTCTGTCTTGATGGTGGCTACAGATGTGGTGAGGTTCTTTCTCGACGTCGTTCCGTAGCCGACTGCAACGGCTTCCTCGAGCAGCACGGAGTCGTCTTCGAGTCGGATCTCGACTATGGCATTGCGCTGAACCTTGTATTCGGCGTTAGTGTAGCCCAGTGACGAGAATTCCAGAACGTCTCCCTTGTGAGCATCGATCGAGAACTGTCCATCAATGTCGGTCACAACGCCTGTCTTTGTCCCCTTGATGATTGCGGAGGCGCTAATGACGGGCTGTCCGTCATGGTCGATGACGCGCCCCTTCACTGTGACGGCATCGGATGCCGCTGGCTTTGGCGTGACGACAATCTTGTCACCCACAGTCGTGTACTGGAGACCGGCCTTGCTGAGTTCCATGTTCAGTACCTCAGCGAGCGTGGCGCTGTCCACGTGTATGGTGACTTTGGTCCTATTCTCGATTTCCGAGTCGCGGTAGGAAAATTTCCAGTCGGTCTGCCTTTCAATTTCCGTGAAAAGCTGTTTCAGTGGAGCATCATTGAGGTTCAGGCTGATTCTGTCCTGCTGCGCGTGGGCCGACACGGAAAGCAACAGACTGAAAATGACAGCAAGAACGGCATGACGCCATGATGATGGTTTCATAAGCGGAATGTCAATTGTTTTGTGTGTTTGTGATTACTATGTGATTGCCACTGCTTCTGTAACTGAAGCCGTAGTGCATTTTCAGAATGTCGAGTATGTCCTCTACGCGGTGTTCGCTGAATGAACCGGTGTAGCGGTCCGCAAGGTTGATTTCCGGAGAACACTCGATGGTGACCCCGAAATGCCTCTGCAGCATGTCAACGACTTGGTAGAGTGGCTTGTTTATAAAAGTTATACGGTCCTCGAGCCAGCTTGTCTCGATTGCATTGTCTGTCCGTAACATATTGAGTCTTCCGCTCTCGGTCCTGATGCAGGCTTTTTCGTTTGGTGAGAGTTTGATTTCGGCGTCTCCGTATCTCAGGCTTATGCTGCCTTCGACAAGCGACACCTCCTTGAGGTCGTTGTCCGGATAGGCATAGACATTGAATTTGGTGCCGTGGACAATTATGTCCATCCCTTCAGCCGAGACGATGAACTCGTGCCCGGAGTCCTTTGTTACATCGAAATATCCTTGCCCTGAGAGCCTTACTCGGCGGTTTTTCACCCCGAAGTCGGCCGGATACTCGATGGTTGACCTTGTGTTGAGCGTTACTTTTGTCCCGTCAGGCAGGACTATCCTGGATTTTCCGTTTTCTCCGGCATCGATTCGCATCTCCCTGTTTGCCAGTAGATTCTGCTCGTGGCTTAGGTCTGCCAGACGCAATGAAAGCACGCCTGCCACGAGCAGCAGAACCCCGGCGGCCACAGATGTCCAAAGCCGTATCTTCCTAATCTTATGATCGGGCATCCTCCTGCGGACTCCGTCATGCACGTCACTCTCGTGCATCCAAGCCTCTTCGAGAATGTTCCCGATTTCATAGTCTGATGCCGTATCGACTTCCTTCCCGAGCGTTTCGAGTTCCTCCGGAGATATGTCTCCGCGTCTGTATTTTTCAAGCAGATTTTTCATGCGCCTCTGTTTTCTGAATGTGAGTACGCATTATATATCCGTTTGTTCCGGGTTTATAACATAGAAAATCCGACTTTTTGTATGCCTGCCTTCATTCTCTACATTGGCATGCACTCGCTCAGGACTTTGTATATAATGACAATCAGGGGCATATAGCGCAGAAGGTATTCCCTGATTTTCTTCATCGCGGTGGACAGTTGGTTGCGGACGACCTGCTCTCCGATGCCGAGTCCTGCGGCAATTTCCCTAACGCTGAGCCCATCCTCGCGGCTCATTGTGAAAATCTGCCTCTGACGTGGTGTGAGAGTCTCTTTTGCCGCTCCGATGCCTTGAAGATAGGCATCATAGTCATAAGAAATTCTGGACTCGACGCTCACTGCCCCGGAAAGTTCCACCCAGTCATGAATGTTCGGGTTTCGTAGTTGGCGGCGCAGTTCCTTTATCAGGGAGTTTCTGCACGATGTGAAGAGATAGCCTCGGACGGAACGTCTCTCGTCGAGGTTACCGCGATGCAACCAGAGCCCTACGAGTGCTTCGTGGGTTATTTCACGTGCCGTGTCGGCTGACTTGACGTATGAATAGACGAAGCGGTATAGGGCGGGGGAATAGAGTTCATAAAGTTCCCTGAAGCCGGCCTCGCTGCCGTCCTCTCCATCTTTCAGTCTCCGTATGAGTTCCTTTTCATCCATGATTCCGGCCTCAAAGGTAATGAATTTTTCGAACAGCGCGGTCATTTCCCGGACGGTGTAGTCGAGGGACTGAGCAAATCGCGTTTTGTATTCCGCATATTTCGTATATATGCATAAAACCTTTGGCAGCGGTTTGGGGTAGGTATTTGTTTACCGCCGCAACAGTTCGCCTATTGCAAGATGGCACTATGCGAAAGTGAATCAGCTCAATGTAAAAATGTCCCATCGGAAATACATCTGATAACTGTCAAGTCCATAAAATTCACTACCTTTGTAATATTACAACATACGAAAAGTATGGGATGTTAAAATGCAATGGAACAGATATGGACAAGTCAATAAGCATATTAGACAAAGACTATTTGCAGTGGGTGCAGGAACTCTGCAAGCGTTATCAACGCTGCCAATAAAAGCCGCAGTAAAGGTCAATCAAGAAATGCTTCGCTTCTATTGGGAACTGGGACGAGACATCATAGAGATGGATATTGAGAAAAAATGGGGCGAAAAAGTGATTAGAACATTATCCGCAGATTTAAAACGAGAGATTCCGAAAGCTACCGGCTTCTCTCGCACTAATTTATACTATATCAGGAGTTTCTACTGTTTATATTCAGAACTTAATGCAATTGTCCCCCAGATTGAGGGACAATTATCGTCCCACTCCAAGAAATCAATTGTCCCCCAACTTGGGGGACAATCTCACTCATCAGTAGTCAGTCTGATGGAAGAAGATATATTCGCGTTACCATGGGGGCATCATAAATTGCTGATAGACAAATGTTCCAACAATAGAGACAAAGCATTGTTTTATGTAAACCTATCATAATATTCGTCTTAGTTGCTATGTAGTTATAGAAGTTAAGACTGTTGCTTTTCAAGCTTCTCAT
>OLVY01001235.1_pt1 | contig 16684 bp, 14 predicted proteins | sample 1674261 | NCBI WGS metagenome assembly OLVY01 (sample SAMEA103958155, study PRJEB25191) | human gut metagenome | biome: human-associated habitat [ENVO:00009003]; feature: intestine environment [ENVO:2100002]; material: feces | place: Germany | collected 2013/2015
CCGGCCCAGCAGCGCCCCTAAAAGATAGTATGAGGCGCGCATGGAGCTGACCATTTCCCCCGTTACGCTGAAGGTGCTTATGCCGGAGGGGTCTATGCGCATACTGCCGTCCGGCGTGCGGGAAATATCCGCGCCCATGCTGGTGAGTATCTCCTCCACTATGCGCACATCCTCTATCTCGGGGAGGTTTTCCAAGAGGCAGCTTTCGCCTGAGAGTATGACGGCGGGTATTATGGCAAGGGCGGCGTTTTTCGCCCCGCTTATAGTTACCGCGCCCTCAAGGCGTTTTCCGCCGTTTATTCTGTAATACGCCATTTATGCTCCCGAAAAAAATAATTCTTTATCCAACGAGGGGATAATCCCTCTCTAACCTGATAATTATACTATGCCTGCGGTGTTTTTGGCAAGACAAACAGGACGGCAAAAAGGAGCGGCGCAGCCGCTCCCGCCGGGAGTTACTTTTCTAAGTAATATCTTGGATTGTAGGCTATGCCGTCAATCCTGAGCTCAAAGTGCAGATGTGCTTCGGTACAGCTGCCTGAGTCGCCGGCCTTGCCTATGATCTGGCCCTTGGCTACCTTATCGCCGGGAGCCACGGAGAACTGGCTCAGGTGGGCGTAGCGGGTGACGAACCCTTCGCCGTGGTCTATCTCTATGATGTTGCCGTAGCCGCCCCGATTTATGGCGCAGACCACGGTGCCTCCCTCGCTGGACAGCACCGGGTCGCCGGTCTTTGCGGCGGCGGCTACGCTGGGGCCGCCGGGGTAGGGCAGACCCAGTGTGCGGGCCACCTTGTCAAAGGCTTCGCCCGCAGCATCGTCTACGGTATGACCCAGAATGTGGTAGTGGGTGTAGTCCTGCACCTCCACGATGTGGCTGTGCCCGCCGGACGCCACCAGACACAAAAAAGGCGGCTTGAGTTCCGGGTGGGTCAGGTAGAGCGCGGCGATGTGTCCTCGCAGATGGTGCACCGGCACCAGCGGCTTGCCTGCCGAGTAGGCCAGACCCTTGGCAAAGTTTACGCCCACCAGCACCGCACCGATGAGCCCCGGCGCAAAGGTGACAGCTACGGCGTCCACATCGTCTATGGTCTTGCCGGCGTCCAGCAGGGCTTTTTTGACCGTAGCACTGATAAATTCGCAGTGGCGGCGGCTGGCGATCTCCGGCACAACGCCGCCGTACAACGCCTGCTCCTTGACGCTGGTAGAGATGACGTTGCTCAGCAGCTTCCGTCCGTCCTCCACCAGTGCAGCGGCGGTCTCATCACAGGTAGACTCAATTCCGAGAATGATCATTTTAGTGTGCCTCCAGCCAGTTTTTGCCTGCGTGCACATCGGTGCTCAGGGGCACCGCGTACTGCACGCAGCCTTCCATTTCCTCCCGCAGGATGCGGGAGGCCTGCTCGGCTTCCGCCTCCGGGGCCTCTACGATCAGTTCATCGTGGACGGTCAGAATCAGGCGGCTGGCCATTTTTTCGTCCCGCAGGCGCTTCCACACCCGCACCATGGCCAGCTTGATCACGTCCGCAGCGGTGCCCTGAATGGGGGTGTTGCGGGCCATGCGCTCGCCGCTGGCGCGCACGTTGAAGTTTGTGCTGGCCAGCTCCGGCAGGGTGCGGCGGCGGCCGAACAGGGTGGACACATAGCCGTTTGCCTTGGCATCCGCGATGGTCTTGTCCATATAGCCGCTCACGCTGGGGAAGGCAGCCAGATAGTTCTTGAGGAAGGCGTCTGCCTCTTTCACGGTCACGCCGATATCCTTGGAAAGGCTGTATGCGCCCTTGCCGTACATGATGCCAAAGTTGATGGCCTTGGCAGAGGAGCGCAACCGTGGCGTCACCTCGCTCTGCGGGATGCCGTAGATCTTGGCGGCGGTGCTGCGGTGGATATCCTCGCCGTTCAAAAAGGCCTGCTGCATGTGCTCGTCCCCGGTGATGTGCGCCAAGATGCGCAGTTCGATCTGGCTGTAATCCGCATCCACCAGCACACAGCCCGGCTTTGCAACAAAGTAGGCGCGCAGCTGACTGCCCAGCTCGGTGCGGATGGGGATATTCTGCAGGTTGGGATTATCGGAGGAGAGCCGCCCGGTGCGGGCTTCGGTCTGGTTGAAGGTGGAGTGGATGCGCCCGTCCTCGCCGATGACCTTGAGCAGACCCTCCACATAGGTGGAGTTCAGCTTCTGGTAGGCGCGGTACTGCAAAACGTCCTCCACCAGCGGGTACTCGCGCAGGCTTTCCAGCGTTTCGGCATCGGTAGACCAGCCGCGCTGGGTCTTTTTGCCGTGGGGCAGACCCATGGTGTCGAACAGCATCTCACCCAGCTGCTTGGGGCTGTTGGGGTTGAAGGTGGCGCTGCCGGTCTCCATGTGGATGCGGGTCAGCACCTGTTCCAGTTCCTCCCGCAGTTTTACGCCGAACTGCTCGATGCCGTCTTTGTCCACCAGCACGCCGGTGCGGGTCATGTCGGCCAGCACCTGTGCCAGCGGGAACTCGATCTCATTATACAACGCATCCTCGCCGCAGGCGGTGATCTCGGCCTTCATCCGGGCAAACAGGTCGGCCAGCCGCCCAGCGTCCGGGTAATCGGTGCAGGTAAAGGCGGCAGCGGCCTTGTAGGCGGGGATCAGCTCGCTGATCTGGTACTTGGAGGCGGAGGCGTCCAGCAGATAGGCGGCCAGCTTGCCGTCCCAGACGATGCTGCTGCCCCAGCCGCCGGTAGCCATGGCCTTGGCGTACAGGGGCGCGGAGTTGAACACATCCAGCGTTACATCGGCGTTGTCCAGCAGCCGCACTAGGTCGGTATCCTCCAGCGGGTAGACGGTGGTGTCCTGTACGGCGTACCAGCTTTCCGGCTGCAATACCACATTGCGGGAACCCTGCTTGCCGGTAACGGCGGGGCGGGCGGCCACCAGATAATGCCCGGCGGGGGTCAGGGGCAGGGGAGCGAGGTCGGCTTTCGGCAGCTCTACGGCCTGCTCTTCGGCGGCGGCTTCCGGTACTACGCCGTCCAGCCCGAACCGCGGGATCAGGGAGTGGATCTCCAATTCCTGCAAAAGCCGCACGGCGGCAGGCTTGTTGCCCTCGCCCACGGTGTAGGACCCCTCGGCGGTGTCGATGGGGGCGTCGGTGCGGATGGTGCCCAGCGTGTGGCTCAGCTCAGCCATGGGCTTATCCTCGAGCAAGTGCTCCCGCTGCTTGGGCTTGATGCGCTTGTCGTCAATGTTCTGGTACACGCCCTCCAGCGAGCCGAAAGTCTGCACCAGCGAGAGGGCGGTCTTTTCGCCGATACCCTTCACGCCGGGGATGTTATCCGAGGTATCGCCCATCAGGCTCTTCACCTCGATAAGCTGCTTAGGCGCAAGGCCGTATTTTTCCTGAATGGCGTCCTCGTCCATCACCACGGTTTTGCTGCGCCCCATCACGGTAGCAGCCAGCAGCACGGTAGTGCTCTCGCTCACCAGCTGCAGGCTGTCCCGGTCTCCGGTGGCAAGGAAGCAGTCGTCCTTGCGGGCGGCGCAGGCAGCAGCCAGTGTACCCAGAATATCGTCCGCTTCCCAGCCTTCGGCGGTAACGGTGCGGTAGCCAAGGTCTGCCAGCAGCTGCTTGAGCACCGGCATCTGCTGCGCCAGTTCCTCGGGCATGGCGTGGCGGGTGGCCTTGTAGCCATCGTACATTTTATGCCGGAAGGTGGGGGCTTTCAGGTCAAAAGCCACGGCCACCTCGTCCGGCTGGCACTCCTTGAGCAGGGAGAGCAGAATGTTTAAAAAACCATAGATGGCGTTGGTATAACGTCCGTCCTTGGTGGTCAACAGCTTGATGCCATAAAAAGCGCGGTTGGCAATGCTGTTGCCGTCAATGACCAGTAAACGCATAATGCAGTTCCTCCGTTGCGTAATCTCACATCTTATAGTATAGCACAAAACCGTACCGCGCGGGAACTTTTTGCGTAAAAAAGGGAATGCTCCGTATTTTATTGTGCATTCACGCGTGAAAATGGTCTGGTGGAACGCCGACAGGCGTTCCACCAGACCGAAATCATAAATTCCGCTGTTTGTGCCCGGAGCAGCGCGGAGGGCATTTCAAATCGTTCCATCGAAAAAAGGCTGCCGCACAAGCTGTGCAGCAGCCTTAGCGGTGCCGGGGTTACTCCTCGATGCGGATGGCGCTTACCGGGCAGCTCTGGGCTGCGGTGACGGCCTGCGGCACCTCCTCTGGCGGGATGGGGCCGGGCTCTGCCACAGCCAGAACTCCCTCCATGCGGAACACGGCGGGGCACAGCCCGGCACACTGGGTACAGCCGATGCACAGTTCAGGGTCTACGAATGCGTTCATGCAAACACCTCCTTTGCGGAAAGCATTGCCCGTTTTGCCGCAAATTATGCCTATGCAAGCGGTTTACGGTGTGGTACAATAAGACCGCCGGGAACCGGCAGGAGGAGATAAGATGAATATCCAGATCTTTGGCACGAGCAAGTGCTTTGATACCAAAAAGGCGCAGCGCTATTTCAAGGAGCGCGGCATTAAGTTCCATATGATCGACCTGAAGGAAAAGGGTATGAGCCGGGGCGAGTTTGATAACGTGGTGCGCGCCTTGGGCGGCTGGGAAGCGCTGGTAAATCCGGCAGCAAAGGACAAGCAGACCCTTGCGTTGCTGGATGCACTGGTGGACTGGCAGAAAGAGGATAAGCTGTTTGAAAATCAGCAGCTGTTCAAGACCCCCATCGTGCGCAACGGACGCAAGGCCACTGTGGGCTACCAGCCCGAAATATGGAAGGACTGGGAATAAAAAACCTGCTTTCACAAAAAAACCACCGGTACAGGTTTTGCACTCTGCGGCCGGATGTGGTATACTGTTGGGTAGACTAAAAACTTTGGGAGACTCAGACCAATGAAAAATACGATCACCCCGGAAGAACACGCCCGGATCAAGCGTCGCCGCTGGCGGCAGACCTTGGGTCTGCTGATCACGGTGCTGGTGCTCATCGGGTTTATTACGGTGCTGCGGGCCGGTGTGGGCCTTGTGGCAAACCTGTTTGATGATACCGCACAAAAGCAGGAATACGAGGACAAGCTGGAAGGCCTGGTATTGTTTGACCCCATGCCCTTTGACGGCATTGAGAACATCGATGACTTGACCCTGCGGGAGGCAGCTGTGTGGGGCTGTGTGTACAGCATTCAGGAGACGCAGGGCGGCTTTGACAACTACAATACCGACCCCGAGACCGAGCAGCTGCTGCTGCCCTCGGTGGAAGTGGATGCCTATCTGGCAAAGCTGCTGGGCCCCGGCTTCAAGCTGACCCATCGCAGCTTTGACATGGAGGATATGACCGTCGAGTTTGACGAGACCACCCAGTGCTACAAGATCCCCATTACCGGTACGGTGGGCTACTACCGCGCTACCGTGGTCAAGCTGTTCAAGCGCAGCGGAAAACTGCACGTTACCGTGGGTTATATCCCCACCGCCAGCGCAGATGACAGCATCATCAATCCATCCTCGGACACCCCCACCAAGTATATGGATTACCTGTTCGAGCGCCAGAGCGGCAGCTGGTATCTGACCGGCCTGACCGAGAGTGAGACCAAGCCCGAAAGCGCCGCAAGTTCCGCTGCCGCGCAGCCGGAGCCTATGGCAGAAAGCGATGTGCAGGACGCCATTCTGGCCACTGCCGGAGATTCCGCTGCGGCAGATTCGGCTGCTGCCTCGGCTGTCCAGCCGGAAGCGCAGGCAGAAGCGGGTGCAGACAGCGCCGTGGCAGAAGCCCCCGCCGCTGAGGATGCCGCCAGCACCGCAGCGTAAAATGTAAATGCAAAAGGGACCGTTGCACAGCTTTTGTGCAGCGGTCCCTTTTATTGTGGGACGATTTTGAATGGCCGACGCGTGCGCTTTGGCCATATTCAGCGGAAAGACTATTTATAATTTGCACCCCGGGAAAATCTGCGGATTTTCCCGGGGTGCTTCTTCACGGCAGGGGCGCAGCGGAAAACGGCTTCCTGCCTGTGTGTTACTTCAAATCAAACCGTACCACCACCAGCCGATACCACAGGTAGGGCACCATGTTCCAGATCATCCACAGTTCCATCAGGATGTAGTTGGGCAGGTCTTTCAGGCGGAAGGGACGCTTGCCCAACTTGCCCGCTTTGAGCAGGGCAAAGGCTTCGTGCATGCCTTTGTCCCAAGCCTCGCCAAAGCCCTGCTTGTGGAACTTGTAGCACTTGAGCAGATAGCCCAGCGCCAGCGGGATAAAGTTGAGCACCAGCATCAATAGCGGCTCGTTTTTGAGCGGCAGCAAAATGCTGTTGCGACCGCTCTGCTGGCTTTTAAAGGCGTTGTAGCGCACTGCGCCGGTGCTGGCACCGCAGATGTGGTAGCACTTGGCAGCGGGGCAGAGTACGTTTTTGTAGCCGGCATTGTTGGCGCGCCAGCTCAGGTCTACGTCCTCAAAGTAGGCAAAAAAGTGCTCGTCAAAGCCGCCGATCTCGTCCAGAATGCTTTTGCGGTACAGCGCTGCGCCGCCGCAGGCCGAGAAGATGCGCTTTTGCTTTGTGTAGCGGCTGGCGCGGCGGCCATCACCGGTCTTGCAGGCAAAGCCCATCCATGTTACATAGTCCCCGGCATCATCGGCCAGTTCCCGCTCAAAGTGCCGGATCATCAGGCTTTGCACCGCAAAAATTTTGGGGTCGGCATCGGCGGTGCGCAAAAGTTCTGCCAGCCATTGCGGCTCGGCAAAGGCGTCGTTGTTGAACAACACCACATACTTGCTCTGCGCCCGGGCAATGCCCTGATTCACCGCGTAGGAAAAGCCGGTGTTGCGTCCGTTTTCGATTAGGGTAAAGTTGGGGCGGGTGCAGTAGCTGCGGGCTTGTTCCAGACTTTCATCGGTGGAACCGTTGTCCACCACGATCAGGTCAAAATCCTGCTCAGTCTGGGCGTAGATGGACTCGATGGAGTCCTTCAGCCAGCCCTTGCCGTTGATATTGGGGATGACGATGGTTGCTTTGCTCATAATTTTTCTCCTGCGGATGTACAGATCCAAGGGGTATTATAGCATAACCCGCCGCAAAAAGAAACCGCACCCTGTACAGAGTGCGGTTTCAAAAAGCTTTTTACGCGGCCAGAGCCTTTTCAATGTTCGTCAGAATGGTGTCGTGATCCTCGGCGCAAACCAGAACCACCTCGCCGGTGGGGGCTACGGTGACGGTGGCAGCCTTGGCCACGAGGTACTGATCCTCCAGATAATGCTCCATGGACTGCTGCTCGCTGGCAACATAGGCTTCCAGTGCGGCCTTTACCTCATCGGTCTTGCCCTCGGCAGGCTTCACGATGGCAACGGCGTAACTGCGCACCATCATGCTGGAAATGCTGGCGGCAAAGGCGGTGTACTGGCCGTCCTCCAAATTCAGCGGCGGCATCAGGATGTCCCGGATCTCCTCGTTCAGCTGGTCGGCCTTGTACTCGGCGCTGTAACCGTCAATGGCGGTAAACTTGCCGTCCTCACCCTTGGTAAAGATCATATCGTACTCGTTGTCCTCATCGCTGCGGGCGTCGTGGATGATCTGGGAGTAGTCCTTGGGGGTGGAGCTGTCGGCCTTGCTGCCGCCGGAGCAGCCAACCAGAGTAAACAGGGTCAGCCCTGCCAGCAGGGCGGCGATGAATTTTTTCATAGTATTGCATTTCCTTTCATAGTGCTGTGTGTGGAAGGCGCAGCCGGGCGCGCACGTTACAGGTAGTGTGTGCCGGTTTTGGGCTGCTATTCTGGATACGAACCACCGCACCGCAAAATTGCAGGGAAAAAGTAACAGTTTTATGAACAGCAACCGCTTACAGCATCAAAGCGTCCAGATCGCCATGGTTCACCGGGGTGGACAGGATGATCTGGGTGCTGGTGGTGCCCAGCTTCTGGAACTGCAGAATCAGGTGTTCCAGCTGTGCCATGCTGCCGCAGCTGACCTTGACCAGAAAAGTATACGCACCGGTAACGTGGTAGCACTGCAGCACCTCGCGGCTGTTTTGCAGCAACTCCAGAAAGGCATCCTGTTTGGAGGGGGCCACCGAAAGGCTGATGAGCGCATCCACATACATTCGGTCTGCCGGACGGTTCAGCGTGACGGTGTAGCCGCTGATGATGCCGTCCGTTTCCAGCTTATGGATACGGCTGGAGACTGCCGGGCTGGTAAGGGACACCTGCTCCGCAATTTCTTTGACGGGCATCCGTGCGTTTTTGGCCAGAAGGGTAAGAATTTTGCGGTCAAGATCGTCCATAAGAGGAGCCTCCTTCAAAAATATGTTGGATTGTATAAAATTTTCTGAAAGTAAAGTTTTTATGTTGTGCAAACCCACGGAAATGGAATAAAATTTCGTTTCTGAAATTCTATGTTAATTATATAAAGTTTTTGCGAAAAAGTAAAGTATTATTTTAAAGTAAAATCCGAAAATCCTGTTTGACAAGAAAAGAAAAACGGGTATAATACATCATGCAAGGCAGCGCAATGCACAAAAGTCTGCCAATGATATTGAGATTCACCACTTTATATACTTTCCCACCCCTCTATACACAAAAGCCCGCTGCCAGGCGGGTTTTTGTGTTTGTTGGGGCTTTTTTCTTTTTCACAAAAGGGAGTGGCGGTAAACCACGGACTTGAACCGTGGAGCAGCTGTTTCCGGTCACGACCCCATCCGTGAAAATGCAAACCCGGAAAGTCTGCAGACTTTCCGGGTTTGCTCTATATCAAAATATTATTCCGCTGATGATAGCCAGAGCGCAGCGGAGGCTATTTAAATCGTATGCGCCTATCAGACCAGATAGCCCTCAAAGCAGTGCAGATCCTCGGTCTTGACGACGCCCTCCAGATACAGCCCGTCCTCCCGGTATTCCTCCACCTGTACGCTGCCGCGCTCCCGCATGGGGGCGGCAAGCCCCAGCTTGTCGTAGGGCAGCAGCACCCGGATGGTGTGCACCCGGTCGCTGAGCACCTCGTCCAGCTTTTGCAGCAGCTTGTCCAGCCCGTAGCCGGTTTTGGCGCTGGTCAGCAGAATGTCGGGGTCAAAGCTCAGGGTGTTGGGCTTATCGCACTTGTTGTACACGGTCAGACGCGGGATGTCGGTACAGTCCAGCCCGTCCAGCACCTCGTCGGTGACGGAAAGCTGCTCCTCGCGCTGTTCATCCCCGGCATCTGCCACCCGGATGATCACATCCGACCATGCGGCTTCCTCCAAGGTGGACTTGAACGCCTCCACCAGATTGTGGGGCAGGCGGGACACAAAACCTACCGTGTCCACCAGCAGCACCGCCATGCCGCTGGGCAGCACCAGCTTGCGGCTAGTGGGGTCCAGTGTGGCAAACAGCATATCGGCTTCGGCTACGCTGGGACCGCACAGGGCGTTCATCAGGCTGGATTTGCCCACGTTGGTGTAGCCAACAAGACTTACCACAGGCATCCCGGTCTTAGCGCGGGCCTTGCGGCTCTCGCCCCGGCGCTTTTCCATCTCGGCCAGCTTTTCGGCCAGTGCATCAATGCGGGCGTGCACATGACGGCGGTCCAACTCCAGCTTGGTCTCACCGGCACCGCGGCGGGCACCGCCGCCACCGCCACCGCCGCCGCCCTGACGGCTTAATGCCTCGCCCATGCCCTGCAGGCGGGGCAGACGGTAGCGCAGCAGCGCCAGTTCGGTCTGCAATTTGCCCTCGTTGGTCACGGCGCGGCTGCGGAAGATCTCCAAGATCAGCATGGTGCGGTCGATGACTTCCAGCCCGCCCAGCGCGTTGGAGATGTTGCGGATCTGGCTACCGGTCAACTCGCCGTCAAACACAGCGCATTCCGCTCCCAGCGTCTGGGCGGCAAGAGATGCTTCTTCCAGCTTGCCGCTGCCCAGCACGATGCCGGTCTCCGGGGTCTGGCGCTTCTGGGTGATCTGCGCCACGGCTTCCATGTGGTTGGCCTCGCACAGGGCAGAAAGCTCTGCCAGACTGCGCTCGCAGTCCCAAAGTCCCTGATCCAGTGCCAGCAGCACCACCTTTGTGGGAGGGGTCTCGGTCAAAATATCATAAAGTTCGCTCAAAGTAAGTCCTTTCTGTTATCGTAGCGTTCTTTTGTCAGCAGATAGCACCGGCATTCCACCGGTGTGCCGTCGAATTTGTGGTAAACATCGTCGTGGTGGTACACAAAGCCGGCCTTTTCCATCACCCGGCCGCTGGCGGGGTTGTGCACCGCATGGCAGCAGGTGAGAAAGGTGCCGCCCACCTGATGGAACCAGAAATCCACCACAGCTTGCAGCGCTTCGGTGGTAAAGCCCTTGCCCCACCACTTCTGCCCGATGCAGTAGCCCGGCTCCCAGATGCCGCCGGAGAGGTCTAACCCCGGCCACCTGGTCTTTTGCTGCGGCTCACCCAGCAGGGCGTTGCACAGGCTGATAGAGCCAAACACCTGTCCGGTGGCCTTTTCTACCATGGCCCACTGGTAATAATCCGGGTTCGGATACAGCTCTGCCCACGCCGAAAGCAACTCCCGGGTCTCGGCGGGGCTTTTGTGCGGCTCCCAGCGCAAAAACCGGGTCACAGCCGGGTCATTTGCCCAGTTTTCGTACATCTGCGGGGCGTCCTGCGGCAGCAGACGGCGCAGCAGCAGCCGGTCGGTCTCCAGTTCTAGTGTGCCGGTATGGCGCATGATCCATCCTCTCCCTTTTCTCAAAAGTTATTCCTAAAATAGCACAAAAACAGCCGCGCCGCAAGCGAAATCAAGAAAACCGCTTGACCGGATGGGTGAACTACGATAAACTGAAGGATGAAATCTTTTTATAGGGAAGGGAAAGTATCGATGTTGGATGTGCGCAAACTGTTGACCCGGCGTCCGCTGCTGTTCGATGGCGGCATGGGTACCTATTATAAAACAAAACCGGGGCAGGAGTGCGAACAGGCAAACCTGACCGACCCCGAGGGCATTCTGGCGGTGCACCGGGCGTATCTTGCTGCCGGAGCGGACGCCATCAAGACCAACACCTTCAGCCTGCCGCGTCTGGCGGCGGCGCAGCAGCCAGGCTGGGAGCAGCTGGCAGATGCTGGCTGGCAGCTGGCAGCAAAGGCCGCAGGGGAGACCGGCGCGGCAGTGTTTGCCGACCTTGGCCCCGCACCGGATACCGAGAACAACCCGGCAGAGCAGGTGTATCTTGCCGTGGCAAAGCGCTTTGCACTGCTGGGTGCACGGAATTTTCTATTCGAGACCCTGAGCACCGAGGACGGCGTGCTGGAAGCGATTCGTGCGCTGAAGCGGACCGTGCCGGAGGCCTTTGTGCTGGTGTCCTTTGCGGTGCTGCCGGACGGCTACACCCGCGAGGGTCGTTACTGCGCAGAACTTGTGCGCCGCATGGCGCAGAGCGGCGTAGTGGATGCCGTAGGTTTGAACTGCGTGTCTGCCCCGGGCGCGATGCGCGCGCTGGTGCAGCAGCTGGGGGATGCGGGGCTGCCGCTTTCGGTCATGCCCAATGCAGGCTATCCGGTGGTGGCACGGGCGCAGGTGCGCTATCAGGGCAAGCCGGAATATTTTGCCCGGGAACTGAGCCGCCTTGCCGCCGAGGGCGTGCGCATTCTGGGCGGTTGCTGCGGCACGACACCGCAGCATATTGCTGCCCTGCGCACCGCACTGGATGCTCTGCCGGAAACGCTGCCCGCTGCCCCGGCGGCAAAACTTGCCGAAGCGGCAAAGCCTGTGGTGGAAATGGACGACGCCTTTCTGCGCAAGCTGCGCGCCGGGCAGCGGGTCATCGCGGTGGAGCTGGATTCCCCCAAGGACGCTGACCTGACCGCCTATCTCGAGGGTGCCCGCCGGTTGCAGACCGCCGGTGCCGACCTGCTGACCATTGCAGACTGCCCCATTGCCCGGGCGCGGATGGATTCCTCGCTGGTAGCGTGCCGGGTGCACCGGGAGCTGGGCATGAACGTGCTGCCCCACATGACCTGCCGGGACCGCAACCTGAACGCCACCAAGGCACTGCTGCTGGGATTGTACGCCGAGGGTGTGCGGGAGGTGCTGGCCATTACCGGCGACCCCATCCCCACCGCAGAGCGGGACGAGGTGAAAAACGTGTACCAGTTCAACTCCCGCAAGCTGGCGCAGTATATCGTATCGCTGGCCGGGGAGGGGCGGGAGATGCCCAGCCCCATCACGGTGTTCGGTGCGCTGAACCTGAACGCCCGCAACTTTGAGGTGGAGCTGCGCCGCGCCGCAGAAAAGCTGGAAAACGGCATGAGCGGTTTCCTCACCCAGCCGGTGCTGTCGGCACAGGCGGTGGAAAACCTGAAAAAAGCCCGGGAGACGCTGGGTGAGCAGGCGAAAATTCTGGCGGGCATCCTGCCGGTGGTCAGCCAGCGCAATGCCATCTTTATGGAAAACGAGGTCAACGGCATCCATGTGGACGAGGCCATCATCCAGAAGTTTGAGGGGCTGGACCGCGCCGCAGGTGAGGAGCTTGGACTGGAAGTCTCGGTGCAGGCAGCTAAGGCGGCTGCGCCCTATGCGGACGGCTTTTACCTGATGACCCCCTTCAACCGGGTGGCGCTGATGGAGCGGCTCATTGCCCGCCTGCGCACGGAGGTGACGGATTGAACAACGTAAAACGGGCGCCGGAAGGGGAAAAAGCACCGCTGCTCAGCATCATTGTGCCAGTGTATAAGGTGGAAAACTATCTGCCCAAATGTATTGATTCCATTCTGGCGCAGACCTTTACGGACTTTGAGCTGATCCTTGTGGAGGATGGCTCGCCGGACAATTGCCCTGCGCTGTGCGATGCCGCCGCCGAAAAAGATGCCCGCGTCCGGGTGATCCACCAGAAAAACGGAGGATTATCTGCCGCCCGCAACGCCGGGCTGGACGCAGCAAAGGGCGCATGGATCGGCTTTGTGGATTCAGACGACTACATTGAACCGGAAATGTATGAAGTGCTGTACCAAGCCGTGCAAAGCACCGGGGCAGACCTTGCCCTGTGTGATTACGCCGAGGTGGACGAGACGGGAGCGCCATGTCAGTCGATGCACGTCCGTCTTGAAAAAAAGGTCTTTGCCGGGCAGGATTTACTGAAAAATGCTACAGATTCGATGATCCAGCCTGCGTGGAACAAGCTGTACCGCCGCGCCGTCTTTGCGCAGCTGCGCTACCCGGAGGGAAAGCTGAACGAGGATCTGTTCCTGATCCCGGAGGTCTGTTTGCAGATCCAAAAGGCCGTGGTGGTGCCAAAGGCGTTGTATTATTATGTACAGCGCGGCGGCAGCATTATGAGCGGCAATAAAACGCTGCGCCATTTCGACGCTGCCGAGGCGGCACAACGGTATTGGGACTGTCTTGTGGAAAACGCTGCATACGATGCACTGGCAAATGCGGCAAAATTTACGATGGGCAGCGTGAGCCGGGTGTACCGGCAGCTGCCCCCGGCGCTGCGCAAAGCACCCCGCAGCCGGGAAATGCTGCGGATGCAGTTTAAGGTGGTCAGCCGCACCCGGAGGTACTGCGCCGTCCCGGGCGGGCTTTGGCTGCAAAGCTGGCTGCTGTGGCACTTTCCACAGACATACAGTCGTCTGCGGGAGCTCAAGGGCTGAGGAAAAAGAGAAAAACGCATGAGAACACGCTATTCTATCATTAACATGATGGTCAACATCGGCGGGCAGTTTCTGACGATGATGCTCTCCTTTATCAACCGGATGGTGTTCATCCACTGCCTTTCGGCTGCCTATCTGGGCGTCAACGGCCTGTTTACCGATGTGCTCAGTATCCTTAATTTTGCGGAGCTGGGCATTGGTACGGCTATGGTGTTCAGTATGTACGAGCCGGCCGCTCGGGATGACGAGCGGAAGCTGGCGCAGCTGATGAACCTGTACAAGTGGATGTACCGGGCGGTGGCGGCCACGGTGCTGCTGTTCGGGCTGGTGTTGCTGCCGTTTCTGCCACACCTCATCAAGGGCGGCGAGGGCATTGAGCATATCACACTGATCTACATGATGTATGTGGCAGCCTCGGCCAGCTCCTATCTGCTGAACTACAAAAGCTCTATCTATCAGGCCTATCAGAAGAGCTATCTCTGTACCGGATGGACTCTGGTGTGCGAGTGCATCCGCACCGTCGTGCAGATCGTGGCGTTGCTGCTGACGGGAAACTTTATCCTGTACCTTGCCATCCAGCTGGTGATACAGTTTATACCCAACATCATGATCTCCCGCATGGTAGATAAGGAATTTCCCTACTTAAAGAAATACCGCGAACTGCCGGACAGGGAGGAGCGGAACGGCATCCTGAAAAACATCGGCGCCATGAGTATGCACAAGCTGGCAATCGTCATTGTGCGCAACACGGACAGCCTGCTGATGTCCTCCTTCATCGGGCTGGCAACGGTAGGAATTTACTCCAATTACCGGCTGGTGCTCAACGCGCTGAACAACCTGATGACCAAGGTCGTCACAGCCTTTTCCGGCAGCGTGGGCAACTTTGCGGCACTGGAAAACTCTGACCGGCTGTATCAGGTGTATAAAGAAATGGATTTTCTCTTTTTTGTGCTGTCCGGCTACCTAACCGGCGGGCTGATGATGCTGCTCAACCCCTTGATTGCCCTGCTGTTTGGCAGGGAATACTGTTTCCCGATGACGACCGTGACGATCATCGTGGCGGAATTTTACATCACGCGGATGCGGCAGACGAACCTGTTGTTCCGGGAGGTCATGGGGCTGTTCTGGAACGACCGCTATAAGGCTGTGGCAGAGTCTGTCATCAATCTGGTAGTCTCCCTTGTGCTGGTGCAGCGTTACGGCGTGACCGGTATTATCGGGGGCACTATCATCAGCACGCTGTGCACCTGTACTTGGATAGAGCCTTATATCTTTTTGAAATACGGCGTTCAGGACGCATGGCAAAAAAAGCTGCGGGCTTATTTTGCGCAGTATCTAAAGCGGCTGCTGCTCACGGCAGCGGTCTCAGCGGCAGCGGTGCTCTGGGCGCGGCGCTTCCCGGTAGACAACTTCGGCGTTTTTATTCTGGACGGTGTGCTTTATACAGCCGTATTCGCAGGAGTGATCGTATTGCTCTACCGGCGCAGCGCGGAGTACGCGGAGCTGAAGCGGCGTGTACAGGAGATCTTGAAAAGGAGAGCCGGATGAATACAGAAAAAAGCCCCCTGATCTCGGTGATCGTACCGGTCTATAAGGTGGAAAAGTATCTGCCCGCGTGTCTGGACAGCCTGCTGGCGCAGACCTACCGGAATTTTGAGCTGATCGTTGTGAACGATGGTTCGCCGGACGACTGCTGGCAGATCATGCAGCGCTATGCGGCGCAGGATGCCCGGGTGCGCATTTTCAACAAAGAAAACGGTGGAGTGTCCTCGGCGCGCAATTTTGGGCTGGATGTGGCAAGGGGCGAATATATCGGCTTTGTGGATTCCGATGACTTTGTGCTGCCGCAGTATCTGGAATGGCTGTACGATGCCTTGTGCAGTTGCGGCACTCGCATGGCTATGTGCCGCTACCGCAGCATACGGGAAAACGAGCCCCTGTGGACAGTGACGGAATGCCCGGCACCGCAGAGGATCACGGCGGAAAACTACTCGTGGATGCGGGAATGGAGCGGCGGGCACTGCTGGCGGATGCTGACCCACCGGGAGCTGCTGCGGGATATCCGTTTTGATCCGGCATTGCTTTATGGGGAGGATACCCTGTTTTTTGTGACTGAATTTCTCGAGGCTGGCAGTCTGGCGTTTTTGAACTGCCCGCTGTATGCCTATCTTGAACGACCAGATTCTGCCGTGCGGCAGAAGCCGAGCCTGCGCTTTTATACGGCGGCGCTGGCATGGGAACGGGTCTGGCAGCTGGCAAAGGAGCAGCCGGACCCCTTCCGCAGTACTACGGATCAGCGCTGCATCATGTCCTGCGCCGAGGTATATTTCCGGCTGGTCAACCAGCCGGAGCGGGACCCGGAAAAGGAAAAAACACTGCTGGAACTGGCAAAGACGCACCGCCGCGCTGCGTGGAAGATCCCGTTAGAGCACAAAAGCCAGAAGCTGCAGGCGCTGATGGTGAGCTACTGCCCGCATCTGGGCGCAAAGGTGTGGAAGCTGGTGCGTTGGGTGAAAGGTTTGAAAAACTGATTGACAAATCCCACAAAAAACGCTATATTCTTTTTATAAATGCGTTGAAAAAGAGTGTGCATCGTCTGGGACCGCACAGAGAGCCGGGGGCAGCTGAAAACCCGGCGGGATACCGGCGGGGCACTGTCACTTTGGAGCAGAAGCGGTGAGCTTTGCCGGTAAGCCGCTTTCGGGTCTGCCCTACGTTACAGGGGCATCAAGGGGCGCGGAGCTTTCCGCGCAATTTGGGTGGTACCGCGGTCATGTATTTACAGCCGTCCCATGGAACGCTCCGTGGGGCGGCTTTTTGCGTCCCACTTCATCAAATTTTTGGGAGGACACTATGAAAGAGCTTGCAAAGCAGTACGATCCCAGTCAGGTGGAAGATCGTATCTACCAGTTCTGGCTGGACGGCGGCTACTTCCACACGAAGGCCGATCCGGACAAGAAACCCTACACCATCGTGATGCCGCCGCCGAACGTTACCGGTCAGCTGCACATGGGCCATGCGGTGGATAACACCATGCAGGATATCCTCATCCGCACCAAGCGGATGCAGGGCTATGCCGCCCTGTGGGTGCCCGGCACCGACC
>OLVY01001267.1_pt1 | contig 16309 bp, 10 predicted proteins | sample 1674261 | NCBI WGS metagenome assembly OLVY01 (sample SAMEA103958155, study PRJEB25191) | human gut metagenome | biome: human-associated habitat [ENVO:00009003]; feature: intestine environment [ENVO:2100002]; material: feces | place: Germany | collected 2013/2015
TCGAAAAGATGCGCGTAAGCCAGGGCGGAGTCACGGCCCTGGTAGTGGATTACAAACTCATCGTGAAACGCGCGGTGGAGGTACTCGCCTCCTCCCTCATCATCGTCCACAACCACCCTTCGGGCGTGGCCGCACCGAGTCCCGAAGACATATCCATCACCAAACGCATCGGCGACGCGGCAGCACTCTTCGATATCGGCCTCGTTGACCATATCATCATCGCCGACGGTTCTTCATACAGCTTCCGGCAATACGGACTGATAAAATGAACCGAGAGCGACCGCACACACCGCCCGCCCGCAGGAGATGCCCCCGAATGCAGCCGAAAACCACAACGGCCGACACGGGGCATACCTTATTAATAATAATTACAGCATCCCGAAATGACGGAGGGCTTTGGCAATGCCCGAAGCATCCGTACCGGTAGTCACATAATCCGCCGCGGCCTTTACCGCCGCATCGGCATTTCCCATGGCGACACCGATTCCGGCATAGCGGAGCATGGTAATGTCGTTGTCGCCGTCGCCGAACGCCATACACTCCTCCCTGGCAAACCCGTAATGGTCGAGAACCTTTTGGATACCGATATGTTTGCCGCCTCCGCGGGGAATAATGTCGCAGAGCAGATGCGTCCAGCGCGTAGCCTCGCACGCGGGCATACCGCGCAGCACGGCCTCTTCCTGCTCGATATTCCCGAAAAAGATGAGCTGCAGGATGGGATGGTTCGGAATGTCGGAAATATCGGTCGGTTCGGGCAGGTCCAGGTTGATGAGGGCCGCCCCTTCGCGAGCCATATCCGTCACCGCATTCATCCGTATGAAATCCACCCCCTCGAATATGGTAGCCACCCCGTGCTTCCGGACGAAGGCTACCGCGGCACGGACATCTTCGACAGGCATGGCATTGGTATGTATGACCTCATCTCCTATCCGCACGCACTGTCCGTTGAGCGACACGATGCCGTCGAACAGGGATTTGTCCACGTTGTCGATGAGCAGTTCGTGCCGACCCGTGGAGATGAATAGCTTCATCCCCTGCCCGCGGAGCGCCTCCAGCGCCTTTCGGGTGCTCTCGGGCATCCTGTGCGTCTTGAAACTCACCAACGTACCGTCTATATCGAAAAATACCGCCCTTACCATGATTTTCCCGTGTAAAGTGACCTTCAGTAACCGGGGCAAAAATAGGAATATTCGTCGAAGTATCACAGCGGATACCCGATGTTTCCGGCCCGCTGCGAGGAGACCGGCCGCACGGACCGAAAGCGGACAACCACACGGAGGACATCCTCCGCAGCCAGAGCACATGACAATTATTGATGATTTAGGCAACCGTCGCTTTGTTTTCTTCCGGCGTTTTCCTATATTTAGGGTCGATATATCTCCGCCGCCGGAACGAAGGCCGTTACGGGCCGCCGGGCGGCGCACGCGGAAACGGCAGGCCAGCCTGCCGGAGGAAGGGATATGTCCATTGCGAATCATTAACCTAATAATAAACGGCGCATGAAAAACTATCAAACTTCAGAGATTAAAAACGTGGTCCTGCTCGGCGCCCCTGGCTCGGGGAAGACTACCTTTGCTGAGGCGATGGCTTTCGAAGGAAAAGTCATCGACCGCAGGGGCAGCATAGAGAACGAAAACACCCTCTCCGACAACACGGACCTCGAACACTCCAACCGGCGAAGCATCTACTCCACGATACTCTACACGGAGTTCATGAACCACAAGCTGAACATCATAGACGCTCCCGGTTCCGACGACTTCAGCGGCGGCCTTTTCGCGGCGTTCAAGGTGGCCGATGTCGGACTGATGCTGTTCAATGCGCAGAACGGTTTCGAAGTGGGGAGCGAGATACAGTCGCGTTATGCGAAGACATACAACGTCCCGCTGGTCGGCGTGATAAACCAGCTCGACAGCGAGAAGGCCAACTGGGAGGGAACCCTGGAGAGCATCGCCTCTTTCTCGAAAGTGAAACCGATTGTCGTACAGTATCCGGTCAACCCGGGCCCCGGCTTCGATGCCTTCATCGACGTACTGCTCATGAAGATGTTCCGCTTCAAGGACGACAACGGCACGCGCGAAGAGCTGCCCATACCGGCCGAACATGCCGAAAGGGCCGCAGAACTGCATCAGGCACTGCTGGAAGCTGCAGCGGAAAACGACGAAACTCTGATGGACACCTATTTCGAAAAGGGCGACCTTGAACCCGACGAAATCCGCAAGGGACTCGGCATGGGTATCGCCAACCGCGACTGGATGCCCATCTTCTGCGCCTCGGCGAAAAAGGACATCGGCACGAAGCGCATCATGGAGTTCATCATCAAGGTCGCACCGAACCCCGACCAGCGTCCTCCCATGACGGATACCGAGGGGAACGACATACCGGCAGACCCGGCAGGTCCGACGATACTCTTCGTCTTCAAGAGCTCGATAGAACAGCATGTAGGTGAAATCAGCTATTTCCGCGTAGTCAGCGGCAAGGTCACCGAGGGTATGGAGCTGCTGAACATGCGCACGGAGAATAAGGAGAAACTGTCCCAGCTCTTCGCCGTTGCCGGAAAGAACCGCGTGAAGGTCAGCGAAATGAGTGCCGGCGACATCGGATGTACGGTGAAACTGAAATCCACCCGCACGGGCGACACCCTCGCCCCCGCAGGTTCGCATACGGTCATCTCCCCGATGGTCTTCCCCGAACCGCGTTACCGCGCCGCAGTCCGGGCCGTGAACCAGGCCGACGAAGAGAAGCTCGGCGAACTGCTCAACAAGGCCCGGTACGAAGACCCCACCCTGCTGGTCGAGTACTCCAAGGAGCTCAAACAGACCATCGTACAGGGACAGGGCGAGCTGCATCTCAAGATACTGCGCGACCAGATAATGGGTGGCAGCAAGATAGACATCGAATATTTCGCACCCAGAATACCCTACCGCGAGACCATCACCAAGACCGCGGCAGCCGATTACCGCCACAAGAAACAGTCCGGCGGTGCAGGACAGTTCGGGGAGGTGCACCTGGTCATCGAACCCTATTACGAAGGCATGCCCGAACCCTCGAAGTACAAGGTGGACGGGAAGGAGCTCACGCTCAACGTGAAGAACAAGGAAGAGTACGACCTCGACTGGGGCGGCAAACTGCAGTTCTACAGTGCCGTCGTGGGCGGTGCGATAGACGCCCGTTTCATGCCGGCCATCCTCAAGGGTATCATGGAGAAGATGGAAGAGGGACCGCTGACGGGTTCCTATGCCCGCGACATACGCGTCATCGTGTACGACGGCAAGATGCATCCGGTCGACTCGAATGAAATCTCCTTCAAGCTCGCCGGCCGCAACGCATTCAAGGAGGCGTTCCGCAATGCCGGTCCGAAAATTATGGAGCCTATCTACAATGTGGAGGTGCTCGTGCCTTCGGACAAGATGGGGGATGTCATGAGCGACATGCAGAACCGCCGCGCCATTATCGAAGGCATGTCGTCCGAAGGAGGTCTCGACCGCCTCTCGGCACGGGTACCGCTCTCGGAACTCTACCGCTACTCGACTACGCTCAGTTCGCTCACCAATGGCCGTGCGACCTATACCATGAAGTTCGCTTCGTACGAACAGGTTCCCTCCGATATTCAGGAGAAACTGCTCAAGGCGTATGCGGATACCGACAAGGACGAATAACGGAAACGAAGATACGCAAAGCAGGGCGGTGGAACCACCGCCCTGCTATTTTAAAGGCTGCCGACCATAATGGCAGAATAATTGTTATCACAAAAACGCCCTCCGGTCATGGGGTGCTCACCAGAGCGGGCATTGTAGAAAAGGCGACTTCTCAAGCCCCCGTAACCCCCAACCGAAGGGCTTTATATTGTCCTTCTTAAAAACTGTACGGGGGGTAATATGAGAAGTCGCGTAACAAATATACGCTATTTTTCGATAACAACAAATATTACGGCGGATAAACGCCTCTCCGAATCCTCCGCAGGACAGAATCGTTGCCTCCCGAACCTCCTTCATGCCCCTTTGCAGCCCTGTACGGACGGCCGAAAGGGGGAATCCGCCCGCCTTCCGTGACGGCAAAATGCCGCATACCGGCAGGCGTCCGCTGCGGCACTTTCCGCCGCACGGCGAACCGAACCGATTGTCCGGCCTCAACATAAGCGCAGCAATGCAGCCGGTCATCGGAAAAAAATATTACTTTTGTTCCGTTGCTATCCAAAACCCAAAACAGTTATCAAATGGCTATATTGAGAGTTGAAAACGTTACAAAACGTTTTGCCAACCATACGGCCCTCGACGACGTATCGCTTGAGATACCGCGCGGCTCGGTCTATGGCCTGCTCGGCCCGAACGGAGCGGGAAAGACCACGCTTATCAGGATAATCAACCGCATCACCGCCCCCGACAGCGGCAAGGTGTACCTCGACGGCCGCGAACTCGCTCCGGAGGACGTCTACAAGATAGGCTATCTGCCGGAGGAACGCGGACTCTACAAACAGATGAAGGTGGGCGAACAGGCCGTCTATTTCGCACAGCTCAAAGGTCTCTCCCGCAGAGAAGCGACCGCCCGGCTGAAGGTGTGGTTCAAGAAATTCGGCATAGAATACTGGTGGGACAAGAAAGTGAGCGAACTGAGCAAGGGCATGGCGCAGAAGCTCCAGTTCATCGTCACCGTCCTGCACGAACCCCAGCTGCTCATCTTCGACGAACCGTTCAGCGGATTCGACCCCATCAACGCCAACATGCTGAAAGAGGAGATACTCGCCCTGCGCGACAAAGGGGCGACGGTCATCTTCTCCACCCACAACATGTCGTCGGTGGAGGAGATATGCGACCACATCACGCTCATCAACAAATCGCACAACATCCTTACCGGAAAACTCGACGATATCCGCCACGAACACGGAACCAACATTTTCGAAGTGGAGTTCCGGGGCGACCGGGAACGGTTGAAGGCGCAGCTTTCCAACCGCTACACGATATTGGAGACGGAAGGGGAAGATGCGCTGCGGAATGCGCTCAAAATACATCTGACCGAACACGAACAGATACGCGAGCTGGTTTCCGCAATCAACTCCGCCGTCGAGATACGTTCCTTCAGGGAGATTATCCCCAGCATGAACGACATATTCATCAAGGCCGTCGCAGGCCAGCTTTAAACCGGAAGGAGGAAGGACAATGGGAAAAATCGGATTGATAGCACGCAGGGAGTTCAACGAACGCGTACGCAAGAAAAGCTTCATCATCACCACCATACTGATGCCTCTGTGCATGGTCGGCATCATCGTACTCATGGCCTGGCTGATGACGCGCGAAAGCGACAAGGAGCGGGAGATAATCGTGATAGACGACAGCGGCATGGTGGCGCCGCATCTCGTGAACGAAGGTTCCATCCGCTACCGGATGGCGGACCGCACCCTCGAACAGATGCAGGAACAGGCACCGGAAGGGGCCTTCGGCATTCTGGTCATAGGACATGACATCATGAGCAACCCAAAAGCCGCCCAGCTCTTCACGTACGAATCCTCCACACTGATGATTGAGGAGTCCATATCGGGACAGATACGCAAGATAGTGGAAGACGCGAAGCTGAAAACATACGATATAGACAATCTGGACGAGATACTCGCGGAGGTACAGACTCCCATCAAGCTCCAGACCAAGGAGATTACCGACTCCGGAGAGACGCGGGACTCCTCCAGCGCACTGAACATGGCAGCCGCCTACATCTTCGGCCTGCTCATATACATGTTCGTATTCATGTACGGCACCATGGTCATGCAGGGAGTCATCGAGGAGAAGAGCAACAAGGTGCTCGAGCTGATGGTATCGTCCGTCAAACCTTTCCAGCTCATGATGGGCAAAATACTCGGCATCGCCTCCGTAGCCCTCACGCAACTGTTGATTTGGGTGGTATTCATCGCAGTCGCGGGAGGCGCGGCAATAAACTATTTCGCGGGGGATGCGATGGCCGCCGCGGCCGCCATGAATGCGGGAACCGCAGGGATGCCGGCCGCCATGGGCGACATCGGCGCCGACGAGATGGCGATACTCAGCCGCCTGACGGACATGCGCTACATCCTCACGACCGTCATAGGCTTCATCGTTTATTTCATCGGCGGATACCTCCTTTACGCAGCCATGTTCGCCGCGGTAGGCAGCGCCGTGGACAACGAGAAGGATACCCAGAACCTGCAGCTTCCCATCACGGTGCCCCTCATACTCGCCATCGTGGTCATGGTAAGCGCCATGCAGGACCCGAACAGCCAGATAGCCTTTTGGTTCAGCATGATACCCTTTACCTCGCCCGTCATCATGATGGCCCGCCTGCCTTACGGAGTTCCCATGTGGGAGCTGCTGGTATCGGTGGGACTGCTCTACCTGACCTTCGTGGGCACGGTATGGCTCGCCGGCAAGATATACCGCGTCGGAATCTTCATGTACGGGAAGAAACCCTCGTTCAGAGAGCTGTTCAAGTGGGTCAGGTATAAATATTGACGTTTCACCTGCGGCGGTTACTCCGCAGAGGCCGGAAACATTACCTTTGCAGAGACGGCAGAGGGCGAAAGGTACGGTATTTGCCGCCTGACGGAACGGAATCGACAAAACACAAAACTCCATAGCAATGAAAAAACTGCTTATTCTGATTGGGGCTGCGGTACTCCTGTTCGGATGCACCGGCCCGATGGGACCGCAGGGGCCTAAAGGTCCGCAGGGCGAAGGTTCGCAGACGTTCACCCTGACATACAAACTGGCCTCCGCCGACTGGGTGAAAAACACCGACGCAGCGGGCAATTTCATCGGCTGGTGGCATGAGATACAGATGCCCGAACTCAGCACCTATGTCTACGAATACGGCATGTACAACGTCTATCTGTGGGATGGCAACATACAGGTACCGCTGCCCGTGATTGTCTACAACGAGACGGACAACACCTTGTGGGAGAAGAAGATTTCCTGCGACTTCGCAGTGGGTTCGGTAGCGGTTTACTATCAGGAGAACGACTTCATGAACGAGGGGTACCGCCCCGAGGATATGACCTTCCGCATCCACCTGGTTTGGTAAGACTTCCCGTGCCGGGATGAACGGGAAGAGGCGACGCCTTTCCCGAAAGCAGAAGCGCCCGGCGTAGCGACGGAGGGACAGCAGCGGATGAAAGTCCCGTCAGACAGAGGCGAAGGGGTAAAGACGATTTGGTCTTTACCCCCTTCGCCTTTATGGTGACGTATACTCCGTATCCGGCCTGACATTGGTTCCGTACCAAGCCGTGCAATTACAAATACCGTCCTGTCCGGCTTTCCGGTGCCTGTCGAACCGTTTCGAGCGTTCCGGCAGCGACAATCCGGCCACCCTCCTCACCGCCCCCCGGGCCCATATCGATGATATAATCCGCATTGCGTATCACATCCAGGTCGTGTTCGATGACCACTACGGTAGCCCCCCTGTCAATCAAGGCCTGGAAAACGCCCAGCAATACCTGCACATCCAGCGGATGCAGCCCGATGGTCGGTTCGTCGAAAACGAACACGGAATCCGCCTGCATTCTCCCCATTTCGCTGGCCAGCTTCAACCGCTGCGCCTCGCCGCCGGAGAGACCGGGCGTCTCCTCCCCCAGCGTCAGATAGCCCAAACCGAGCCGCTGCAACACCTGCATACGCTGCGACACGACCTTCATGTCGGCACAGGCCTCCAATGCAGCGTCTATACCCATGTCCATCAGTTCCGGCAACGAATAAGCTCTTCCCTGCCGGTCCGTATGTTTGATGAGCCAGGCATCCTTTCCGTAACGGGAGCCGCGGCACTCCGGACAGGTCAGTACCACATCGGGCAAAAACTGTACGTCGAGGCTGATGGAACCCGTCCCGTCGCACGCGGGACAGCGCAGACGACCGGTATTATAGGAAAAATCTTCGGCCTTATACCCGCGACTCTTCGCATCCGGCGTCTTGGCATAGATTTTCCGCAGTTCGTCGTGTACATTCGCATAGGTGGCCACGGTAGAACGGACATTCACTCCGATTGGCGTGGCATCAATCAGCTTGACATGTCCGATACCCTCCGCCTCCACAGCCCGCACATGAGCCGGCAGCCGCGTCCCGCCTGCAAGGGCCTTCAGGGCGGGGACAAGGCTTTCGAGTACCAGCGTCGTCTTGCCGGAACCGGAAACGCCCGTCACCACGGTCAGCCTTCCTTTGGGAATTTCGACCTCCAGAGGCTTTACCGTATGGATGCCGGAGGTGGAGAGCCGAATGCGCCCCTCCGAAAACATCTCCTCGGCTCCTGCCGGTCTCCGGATGCGGGTATCCGCCCGCCCGGAGAGGAAGCCCCCTATTCGGGACTCCGGATTGTTTCCGACATCCGCCACGCTCCCTTCGGCAATCACCCGACCGCCGGCCGCACCCGCACCCGGTCCCATCTCGATGAGCCAATCCGCCTCTTTCAGAATCTGCGTATCATGGTCGACCAGCAGCACCGAATTCCCGTCCGCCACCAGGTCGCGTATCACGCCGTTCAATCCCACGATGTTGGAAGGATGCAGCCCGATGGAGGGCTCGTCAAGCACATACAGCACACCGGTCGTCCTGTTGCGTACCGCCCGGGCAAGCTGCATCCGCTGCCGCTCTCCGGTCGAGAGGGTGGACGAAGCCCGGTCGAGCGTCAGGTAGCCGAGTCCCAGGTCCATCAACCGCATGGCCGCAGACCGGAAAGATTCGCAAATGCTCCGGGCCATCGGCTCCATCTCTTCGGGCAGGGAAGCCGGTACACCGTCCACCCATTCCATGAGTTCGGCCAGCGTCATCCGGCAGGCCTCATCGAGGGAGATACCCCGCAGTCTGGGCGCCCGCGCCGCTTCGGACAGGCGCGTTCCGCCGCACGACGGACACACCTCCTCCTTCAGAAACCGGGCAACACGCTTCATTCCCTTTTCATCCTTGACTTTCGCCAGCGCATTCTCTACGGTATAAATCGCATTGAAATAGGTAAAGTCCATCTCACCCGCAGCACCGCTGGTCCTATTCTGGTAAATCATGTGGTGCTTGACGGCCGGCCCGTGGAACACGATTTCCCGCTCTTCCGGTGTCAGCAGGCGAAACGGTACGTCGGTACGCACACCCAAATCCCGGGCGATATCCTTCATCAACGACCACATCAGTGTCTGCCAGGGCAGTACAGCCCCCTCGTCTATGGTAAGGGATTCATCGGGCACGAGGGTCGATTCATCCACAATCCGGATACTCCCGGTACCGCCGCACTCGGGACAGGCCCCCTGACTGTTGAAAGAGAGTTCCTCCGCCCCCGGTGCATAGAAATGCTCTCCGCACTCGGGACAGACGAGTTCGCGCCCTGCGGCAACGGCAAGGGAGGGAGGCGCATAGTGACCGTTCGGACAGCGGTGGCTGGCCAATCTCGAATACATCAACCGCAGACTGTTCAGTAGCTCCGTAGCCGTACCGAACGTGCTGCGGATACCGGGAACTCCGGGACGCTGGTGCAGCGCGAGAGCCGCCGGAACATACGTCACCTCGTCTACCTGCGCCTTGGCCGCCTGCGTCATCCTGCGCCGCGTATAGGTAGAGAGGGCCTCCAGATAACGCCGGGAACCCTCTGCATAGACGACGCCAAGTGCGAGCGACGATTTGCCGGAACCGGAGACGCCCGCCACCCCCACTATCTTGTTGAGCGGAATATCCACGTCCACCCCTTTCAGGTTATGAACCCTCGCACCCCGTATCTTTATCCTGTCAATCATAACAACCGCATGCAAAAGGAAATCGTTTCCACAAAATTACCCATTATTCCACACTTTCCTCCCTGCGACACGAAAATGCGTCCCTGCCATCGGCACTGCCGCAAACGAAACGAGGAGAGCATACCGGACGATGCTACCCGCGGCAGCGATACGGAAAACGCGCCGGCCTCCTCTCTCCGCAACCGCTATCCGGACAGCATCGCCGCGGCCGTCCAGATACAGACGGTACGCCGTCCGGAAGACAGATACGGCGGAGCAAGTGCTCCGCCGTATCTGTTTCAAATTTCGGCCCGGCCGCCCTCACAACGACAGGCACGGACATCCGGTCGCCCGGCATCAGATAAGCCCCTTCTCCTTCTTTTCCCGAACGGCGCGGAGCATATCTTCCGTCATGGACTTCATATCCCACTTCGGCTTCCAGCCCCACTCCTCACGGGCACAGGTATCGTCGAGGCTGTCCGGCCAGCTACGTGCAATGGACTCCTTGACAGGGTCCACGTCATAGGTCATCGTGAAACCGGGCATCGCCTTGCGGAGCTCGGCATACAGCATCTCCGGCGTAAAGCTCATGGAGGTCACATTGAAGCTGTTGCGGTGTACAAGTTTCGACGGGTCGGCCTCCATAATCTGGATGCAGGCGTCGAGTGCATCGGGCATGTACATCATGTCCATATAGACATCGCTCGGTATCGGACATACATACGAACCCTTTTTCACGGCATCGTAATAAATCTCTACGGCATAATCGGTCGTTCCTCCGCCCGGAAGCGTCACGTTGGAGATGAGTCCGGGGAAGCGCACGCTGCGCGTATCGACACCGAAACGCTTGTGGTAATAGTCGCCAAGCAGCTCGCCCGTCACCTTGCACACGCCGTAAATGGTCGTCGGCCTCATGACGGTATCCTGCGGTGTCTTCACTTTCGGGGAGTTGGGGCCGAAAGCGCCGATGGAACTCGGCGTGAAGAGGGCGCAGTTGTATTCACGCGCTATCTCCAGCGAATTCATCAGGGCACCCATATTTATCTGCCATGCCTTCTGCGGGTTCGCTTCGCCTACGGCCGACAGCAGCGCCACCAGGTTGTAGATGGCGTCTATCTTGTATTTTTTGACCACCTCGGCATAGGCTTCGCCATCGAGCGCATTGAGCTGCACGAACGGCCCGTTCGCCGCCAGCATGGGGCAGTCGCGCATATCCGTAGCCACGACATTTTCGTTCCCGTAGACGCTCCGCAGCCTCATTGTGAGTTCGGAACCGATTTGGCCGCCGGCCCCGATGATAAGAATCTTTTTCATGTCCTATTTATAATTTAAACAATGCCTGTACACAAGGGAACCGGGCTTGCGCCGGCCGCCCTCACTTTCCGGTCTTCTCGCGCTCCTCGGCTTCCCGGATAAGTTCCACGGACAAGACCGTATAATAGATGACGACCACTGCCTGCGCTACTACCACGGCCCAAGTCAGGAAAGAGCGCACGGGTATCATCCATACGAGCAACGCCAAACCCGACACGAAAAGCACCGCCAGCACCGCAACCACGCGACGTAATCCCTTGAATCTGTCCATCGTTACAATTTTGGCCCAAAATTAGTAATAATTCTTACGTTTTATTACCGCAGCCCGCCGAAAAACGATAACCGCCGAACCCTCGGGTTCGGCGGGCACTCCCTTCCGCCGCCAGACCATCACCCCTCCCGGTCTTCTTCCGGCAACCGAACGGAACATCCGAAACGGAACCGCACATACCCGCACCCCATTCGGTTGCCGATTCCCTACCCGCCGATAAACCGGACAAACTGTCGAAAGCTCCGGCTTCATGACAACAAAATGATACGATATCCGCCACGGCTGTTGGAAATTTGGAAAATGATGCCTATTTTTGTCCCGCTTTCGGAAATCGTCCGACGCAGCAATCGCTGTTGTAGCTCAGTGGTAGAGCACTTCCTTGGTAAGGAAGAGGTCACGAGTTCAATCCTCGTCAACAGCTCAAGCTATTTATGAAGAACCCATCGCTGTAGACGGTTGAAAATTAAAAAGGACACTCGCATAGGCTCGAGAGTGTCCTTTTGTTTTTCAATACGTTACGAAACAATCTTATTTCAGAAGCAATTTAGAAGACGCCCCGCAACAGCAGCGCCTTTTCCAGATTCCAACATCTCCTTCTCCTTCCATCACAATCAAGTGCACTATACGATTCGCTATCAGGTCTGCTCGCTACGAACCTCCTTTACATTCCCCAAAACTTATGTAAAGGTTATGAGGAGGCCATACGAAAACTACAGAACAAGGGAAATAGCGTAATAGTATAAAGATATAGAAAGTTAAGGTAAAAACGGGGAGGAACGGGAATGATAATTTGCTATAATTTCAGTGTAAGAATTTCAAGGGAAATGCCCCCGTTTAAAGCCTCGAATTATAATTCCGTCCGCCATTTTCAGCACGAATGTAAAGAAAACGGCCGAAACCTTATCACATCACCCGACAAATGTAAAGAATTTCGCCGAAACTTGTACACAAACGGCGGCATCCGGTCCGCCATCAGCGGCGGCGCTCCGTATAGCCCCGCTACGGCCACTCTGACACCCTATTTTCGCGCGCACAAGCTACCTGCAGCACAAAAGATTCCGAACAAATCTGCACTCCCGTTGAAAAAACTCCCCTATGAAACCGACAAAAGCCGTTCAGATAATGATAAACGGCCTTTTCGTCGAGCGAAAGAGTCCCACCATGGGTTGAATAGCACCGCTACGGCAAAAGCGTTCCCCTCGCAAAAATCTATTTCTCGACAATCCCGACGACGGTCCCGTCAGCAGGTACTCCCGGTGCATCCTCTTTTTCGTTCCTCCGTTCGCCGAGTTCTGCATCTATCGCCTCGAACTGCGAATTCTTCGACACGAATTCGGGAATGACCTCCTTCATGAGCTTTACCGTTCCGTAGATATCCACCGATACGGAAAGACGTTCCAACTCCCCGAACGCACGGCACACCTCCTCGTATCCGTATTTCCGCACCTTGGCAATCTTAATCTTCTTGTGGGAAGTGGGGATGGTATTCTCCATATTGCTCAGAACCTCCTCGTAGAGTTTCTCGCCCGGCCGCAACCCGGTATAGCGTATTTCGATATCCACTCCCGGTACATAACCGGCCAGTTCTATCATGCGCTTGGCAAGGTCGGCTATCCTGGTAGACTCGCCCATTTCGAACACCATTATCTCGTTGCCGTCGCTTATGGTGGCCGCTTCCATTACCAGACGGCACGCCTCGGGTATGGTCATGAAGAAACGCGTTATCTCCGGATGCGTCACCGTGACCGGGCCGCCGTGCCTTATCTGCTCCATGAATCGCGGTATGACGCTGCCGTTGCTGCCCAGCACGTTGCCGAAACGGGTGGTGACGAAGCGGGTACGACCCGCCGTACGCCCTTCCGCTATCGACACGCCGAGGCTCTGCACATATATCTCCGCGAGCCTTTTCGACGCACCCATCACATTCGTCGGATTCACCGCCTTGTCCGTAGATATCATGACCATCTTCTCGACCCCGTACTCCACGCACAGGTCGGCCACATGCTGCGTCCCTATCGCATTGACGAACACCGCTTCACACGGGTTTTCCTCCATGAGGGGGACATGTTTGTAGGCGGCCGCATGGAACACCACATCGGGCCTGTGGCGTTCGAATATCATCCTTACCCTCGCCTTCAGCCTCACATCGCCTATGACCGGGACGAACGACAGGTGCGGGAAACGCTCCTCCAGCTCGAGCCGGATGTTGTGCATGGGTGTCTCCGCGGAATCGAACAGAATGAGACGCCCCACTCCGAACGAAGCGAGCTGCCGACACAATTCGCTCCCTATGCTGCCCGCAGCGCCGGTAACCAATACGGTTCTGTCGCGGAAACCGGCTGCCACCTCCTCCTCTTCCATGTTTATTTCGTCGCGGCCGAGCAGGTCCTCTATCTTGATTTCCCGAATACCGGGCACGAGCTTGTCGCCGCTCACCTCGTCTACGGGAGGAGCAATCAGCATCCGGACATGATGCATTTCGCAGTAACGTATGAGCCGCTCCTTTTCGGTACGTATGCTCTCGTAGTCGGGGAAAAGGATTCCCTCGATATTGTAACGGGTAACGATGTGGACGAAATCCTGTTCGTCGTTGAAATAATAGACGGGCAGGTCGGCCAGACGGTAGGATTTGTAGGCTTTCCCGTAATTGTAGAATCCGGCTATCTGGTACTGTTTGCTGTTGCGCATCCGGGTCTCGAGCGAAACGCTCCGGTCGTCCACGCCGTAAATCAGCAGCCGGCTGTTGCTCTTCGAGATTTTGGAAACGATGACATCGTATCCCAGCACCATGCCCACACGCATACATATCAGCACCACCGTGGTCATCAACATGTCCAGCAGGCCCCCTATCAGGAGCTGCCGGTCGGTCAGCATCATGCCGAACACCACGACAGCCATCAGGAGCAGTTTCACGGCGGAGGCGGCGACCAGACGCCACAACTCCCTGAGCGTGGAGTGGCGGATGATGTTGCGGTATATTCGGAACAGATAGAAAGAGAGACCGCTGGCAGGAACCGCCAACAGCGTTATCTTCAGCACGGCGGACATCCCCATTGTACCGGGCACGAGATGTCCTGCCAAAATACAGGCAAGGAATGTACAGAGTACCGATGCGACCGTATCCAATATCAACACAATCCATTGGTTCAGGTAATGCATCCCGACTATCCGTTCCCGAAACTGGCTTATCATACTTTCCGACACACTTTCCTTTTTCAAAAATCCGGTATCTTAAGAGAGCTGCACAAGGCAACAATCAATAACCGTACCTTTCCGCACACGTCACGGGAGAGACCCGCGTATCGCTCCGTCCCCGGCAATCCCGGACGGACACCTCCCGCATCCGGTCGGTTACGGGAGGCAAAAATACACAATATATCATTCTTATAATTATAAAATATAATTTATAATTATAAACCGCCGTGTAAACCATGCTTTTGCATGCCGTTTCTCCCCACGGAGCGAAAACAGTACCATCGTGCAGGCACCGCCGGAGAGGTAAACAAAGTTAGACAATATCCCCGATATTGCAACTTTCGGGGCAGGAAACCCTCTCCGGAGAACGGACCCGGCGGGAAAACCGCAAATAATGCCGACGACGGGCGGGTACGGCACAAAATATGCCGCCCGTTCTCCGGAACGGTACGAACCGGACGGACAGGCCCGACCGCCGCGAAGGCGGAAAACGGAAGGCCTCCTTCCGCCGGCCGGAGAAGCCGCCGTTCCTTTCGGGCCCGTTCCGGAAGCGGAGAAAAAACCTGCCCTCGGAGCAGCGTCCCGATACAGAACCGACACACCGGCCGGAGCAAGCGGCCGGACGCGTAAACCCATTCCGACATGGCAAAAAGAGACAACAACCGTGCACTGCCCATCGCTGTGATGTTCGCCCTGTTCTTCATCATAGCTTTCGTCACGGGCCTGCAAAATCCGATGGGCGTCATCATCAAATCGCAGTTCGCCGCCTCGAACCTCCAGTCCCAGCTCGGCAACCTGGCCAACTTCATCGCCTATGCGTTCATGGGCATTCCGGCGGGCATGATGCTCCAGCGGATGGGGTACAAAAAGACCGCTCTGACGGCCATCGCAGTAGGCTTCGCAGGCGTATGCGTCATGTGGTTCGCAGGGCGTGCGGGAAGCTACGGCATCTACCTCGCCGGAGCCTTCGTTTCGGGCTTCTCGATGTGCATGCTCAACACCGTGGTGAATCCCATGCTGAAATCGCTCGGCAGCAACGAAAAAAGGGGCAACCAGCTCATTCAGTTCGGCACGACCTTCAACTCGCTCGGCGCGACGCTGACACCCATACTCGTAGGCTACCTCATGGGAAACGAAGCGTCGGCACGCTCCATCGCCAGCGCCAACCCGGCCTTGTACACGGCCATGGGCATATTCGTCCTCGCATTCGCGGTCATCGCCTTCACCCGCATACCGGAACCCTACGGAACGGCAGCGGGCGGCAGGGGTTCCGGCAGGTTCTACACCCCTCTCCGCTTCCGCCACTTCAGCCTCGGCGTGGCGGCCATCTTCCTCTATGTGGGAATCGAAGTGGGAATACCCAATATCGCCAACCTCTACATGACCGACGCCCTCGCCATGGACTCCTCCGCAGCCGGAACGATAGTAGGCACCTACTGGCTGCTCATGCTGGCCGGAAGGCTGACAGGCGGGGCCATAGGCGGCCGGGTATCGGGCAGGGCGATGCTGACGTTCGCGTCAGCCCTGGGGCTGCTCTTCATCGGCCTTTTCATCGCCCTGCAGGGGGTGGCCGCCACCGTGCCGCTGCCCGTTTTCCGCTCCGACCTTTCGTTCGGAGCGGAACCCGTCCGCATCAGCCTGCTCTTCCTGATACTCTGCGGACTGGCGACATCCGTCATGTGGGGCGCCATCTTCAGCCTCGCCACATCGGGGCTCGGCGTATATACGGCAGCGGCCTCCGGCATTTTCATGACGATGGTCTGCGGCGGGGGCATCATGCCTGCACTCCAGGCATGGATAGCCGACCAAAGTTCCTATCCGAT
>OLVY01001275.1_pt1 | contig 16256 bp, 12 predicted proteins | sample 1674261 | NCBI WGS metagenome assembly OLVY01 (sample SAMEA103958155, study PRJEB25191) | human gut metagenome | biome: human-associated habitat [ENVO:00009003]; feature: intestine environment [ENVO:2100002]; material: feces | place: Germany | collected 2013/2015
AGGTTTTGCAGTTCGTTGAAGAAAACGACGTAAAGTTCGTAAAGCTCATGTTCTGCGATATATTCGGTTCGCTAAAGACTATCTCTGTTATAGCAGGCGAGCTGCCGAAAATATTCAGAGAGGGACTTATCTTTGACGCTTCAAAGCTCGGTGGCTTTTTGAATGTGACTGCTTCAGACCTTAGACTTTTCCCTGACCCTGATACGCTGGCGCTTCTTCCATGGCGACCGCAGCACGGCAGGGTAGTAAGATTTTTCTGCCACCTGAAATATCCTGACGGAACGGCTTTCGAGGGGGACGGCAGGTTTTTCCTCAAAACTGCTATCGCATATGCGAAGGGCAAGGGATATAACTTCCAGATAGGTACTTCATGCGAGTTTTACTGCTTTGAAAAGGACGATACTGATATGCCTACAAAGCGTCCTCACGATTATGCAGGCTATTGTGACGCTGCGCCTGTTGACAGGGGAGAAAACCTCAGACGTGATATCTGCCTGACACTTGAGCAAATGGATATTTTCCCAGAAAGCTCAAGACATGAAACCGGTCCGGGTCAGAACGAGATAGATTTTCAGTATTCAAACGCACTGAAAGCCGCCGATAATCTTGTGACATTCAAGAACGTTGTAAAATCTGTGGCTGACAGAAACGGGCTTTACGCAACGTTCATGCCAAAGCCTATCGTCGACAACTGCGGATCTGGTCTGCATATAATGCTCATGTGCATGAAAGGCACGGAAAATGTTTTCAGACCTCAGCTTGGCGGACTTTCCAAAGAGGCTGAGCGCATGATAGCAGGAATACTGAAAAACGTTGGCGACATGACGCTGTTTCTAAACACCACTACAAATTCATACAAACGTTTTGGCAGTCTGCTTGCACCTAAGTACATTTCATGGTCACATGAAAATTATGCACAGCTTCTTCGTGCACCGCTTGCTGATACAGATGAGAATGGTATAATACTCCGTTCAGCAGACAACACCTGTAATCCTTACTTTGCTATGGGTCTGCTTATTTATGCCTGCATAGACGGCGTTATAAATAAGGAAGAGCTTCCAAAACCTTTTAATTTCAATATAGGCTCGGCAGATGAAAGCGAGCTTGCAAAGCTTGAAACACTTCCGCAGTCTTTGAAAGAGGCAGTGGAACGTGCTGAAAAGAGCGAGTTTCTTGCGGATAGGCTTCCTGAGCATATGTTGGAGCGTTTTATCGCAATAGAAAAGGAGCTTATCATAGAATATGAGAGAGCTGCCGATAAGGAGCAGTTTGAAACAGCCAGATATTTTTATCATCTGTAATGTCAGAGAAAGCTAAAAAAAGGAGGTGGGGAAATGGACAGGATACTTGTGGCTTCAAGCAATGACAAGGCAACAGCTATGCTTGTAAGTCTGTTAAAAGAAACCTTTCCCACCTGCAAGACTTCTATAGCCGCAACGGGTCTTGAAACAAGGCGTGCGGTAGGGTCAGGCAGTTATGACTGTGTCGTGATAAACTGTCCATTGTCAGACGAATATGGCAACGAGCTTGCGGAGATAGTCTGCACCTCAACTGACGCAAGCTGTGTGGCTATCGCAAAGTCGGAAAATGCGGATATCCTTGCGGATAAACTGGAAGATTTCGGTGTAATGGTGATACCAAAGCCACTAGGCAGACAGTATTTTTATCGTTCAATGAAATTTGTCAGTGCCGCAAGAAAACGTATGCTGGGCATAAGGTCTGAGAACCTGAAACTGCACAAAAAGCTTGAAGAGATAAGAACGATAAACAGAGCAAAGTGCTCACTTATGCAGTATCTTGGCTTTACAGAACAGCAGGCTCATAAATATCTTGAAAAGCAGGCTATGGATAAGAGATGCACAAAGATCGAGGTGGCTCAGAAGGTCATCGAGATGTACGAGGTTTAAATGTTACATAATTGTTAAATTAATGTCACGCTATTGCAATTATCGGAGTAATGTTGTATAATAATAAAGGAAAATTTAAAATAACGGAGGTCGTTAAAAAATGTTAGTTTCAGCTAAAGAAATGATGACAAAGGCACTTGCAGGCAAGTATGCTGTAGGTCAGTTCAATATTAACAACCTTGAGTGGACAAAGGCTATCCTTCTCACTGCTCAGGAACTGCAGTCACCTGTAATTCTTGGTGTGTCTGAGGGCGCAGGCAAGTACATGACAGGCTTTAAGACAGTTGCTGCTATGGTTAAGGCAATGGACGAAGAGCTCGGTATCACAGTACCAGTAGCACTTCACCTTGACCACGGAACATATGAGGGCTGCTACAAGTGCGTAAAGGCTGGCTTCTCATCTATCATGTTCGACGGTTCACATTATCCATTTGATGAGAACCTTGCTAAGTCAACTGAACTCGTTCACGTTGCAGATCAGCTTGGTCTTTCAATTGAGTGTGAAGTTGGTTCTATCGGTGGCGAAGAGGACGGCGTTGTAGGTATGGGTGAGTGCGCAGATCCAGACGAGTGCAAGACAATCGCTGATCTCGGCGTTACAATGCTTGCAGCTGGTATCGGTAACATTCACGGTAAGTATCCAGCAAACTGGCCAGGTCTTTCATTCGAGACACTTGCTGCTATCAAGGAAAAGGTTGGCGATATGCCACTGGTACTTCACGGCGGTACAGGTATTCCTGATGACATGATCAAGAAGGCAATCTCACTTGGCGTTGCAAAGATCAACGTAAACACAGAGTGCCAGCTTTCATTCCAGGAGGCTACAAGAAAGTACATTGAAGAGGGCAAGGATCTTCAGGGCAAGGGCTTTGACCCAAGAAAGCTTCTCAATCCTGGCTTCGAGGCTATCAAGGCTAAGGTCAAGGAGAAGATGGAACTCTTCGGATCAGTTGGTAAGGCTAACGACTAATTAACAGATCTTTAACAGAACAATTAACAAATGTAACGATAAACTGTTCGACAGCTTTCGGACAAGTATCGCTCACGTAAACTTAAAGGAACCCCATCACAGCTTGTACAAGCCATGATGGGGTTCTTATTCTTACTTATTTTTCTTTTATATTATTTTTTATCTTCACTAATATAAATTTCTAAATTCTAATCTTGCTTCTCTGCCTTATCCTTTTTTCTGCTGATTGTCCACCATATAGGAACTGATATCAGCATGAAAAGTGCCGCTGCCACGCTGATCCATGCACCGACTCCGAGTCTTGCACTTGCCGCTGCATCTAGCTTTCCAAGATCTATCAATGACAGAACAAATTCAAATATCAATATTCCGCCAACAACTATAGATATAACAAGGTCTGCTATATAACAGCCTGCCTTGTTGATAAATGCACAGATCACGTCTGCTATGATAACTACCGCCGCAACAAGCATTGACAGTACATTTATCCCAAACACTCCAACTATACTTCTGGCATCTGTCCCCATATAAGCATAAGGAATAAATACTGATACAACAGCCATGATAATGCCGATCAGGTTTAACATATTAGGTACATGTGTGGATCCCTTCTTAACATCATCAGGTATGTTCTGCCTGTTCTCATATCCCATATAACCCATAGGGTTGTTGTATGGCGTTGGCTGTACCGGCTGGCCGTACTGCGACTGTGGCTGGTATGGCTGCTGGGTTGGCTGGCCATACTGCGGCATCTGCTGGTATGGTGTCTGCATTGGCTGTGCTCCCTGGCTATACTGTGACTGTGACTGTGGCTGATATGGCTGCTGGGCTGGCTGACCGTACTGCGGCATCTGCTGCACCGGCTGGCCATACTGTGGCATATGCTGATACAGTGACTGAGCTGGCTGTGCTACCTGACTATTCTCAGCCATCATAGCCTTTTCCTGCTCCAGATTCTGCTCAGAAGTCGACCCGCCATCAACTCTGTCAATATCTTCTACTCTATTCTGTTCATCCATGTTCGTCATCTACCTCCGATGTAATTATTCGACACATCCCTTACATATCGAGATACCTCTTCAAATACTGTCCTGTATAGGACTGAGGTATCTTCGCAACTTCCTCAGGAGTTCCTCTGGCAATGACCGTTCCACCGCCAGCGCCTCCTTCAGGTCCCATGTCAATAATATAATCTGCGGTCTTGATAACGTCAAGATTATGTTCGATAACCACAACTGTGTTGCCGCCCTCGCTGAGCCTTCTGAGTATATCCACAAGTCTGTGCACATCAGCAAAATGAAGTCCCGTGGTTGGCTCATCAAGCACATATATCGTCTTTCCCGTTCCTCGTCTCGAAAGCTCTGTTGCAAGCTTGATTCTCTGCGCCTCTCCGCCCGACAGAGTGGTGGATGGCTGACCCAGCTTGATATATCCGAGTCCCACATCGCGGAGAGTCTCTATCTTCTTCAGTATCCTTGGCACATTTGCAAAGAACTCGCATGCCTCGTCAACTGTCATGTCAAGGACTTCATTGATACTCTTGCCCTTGTACTTGACCTCCAGAGTCTCCCTGTTATATCTCTTTCCTCCGCACACTTCACATGGCACATATATATCTGGCAGGAAGTGCATCTCTATCTTGATTATTCCATCTCCACGACACGCCTCGCATCGTCCACCAGATACATTGAAGCTGAATCTTCCCTTGCCGTAACCTCTTGCCTTGGCATCCTTGGTTCCAGCAAACAAATCCCTTATCAGATCAAATGTACCTGTATAAGTAGCCGGATTGGATCTCGGCGTTCTACCTATAGGTGACTGGTCTATATTGATAATCTTATCCAAAGCATCATAGCCAATGATATGGTCGTGCTTTCCTGCTTTAATCCTGCTCTTGTTGAGTCTTCTCGCCAGCTTCTTGTACAAGATCTCATTTACCAGAGAACTCTTTCCTGAACCAGACACACCCGTCACACATGTCATGATTCCAAGTGGTATGTCCACATCTATATGCTTGAGATTGTTCTCATAAGCATTCTTGACAGTGAGCCATCCGGTTGGCTTTCTCCTCACATCCGGAACCTCTATCTTCTTCCTGCCACTTAAGTAGTCACCGGTGATAGAATTCTCACATTTCATAATATCATCAGCCGTACCCTCAGCTACCACATATCCACCATTTGCACCGGCTCCCGGTCCTATATCTATAATGTGATCCGCCGCCCTCATGGTATCCTCGTCGTGCTCTACAACGATAAGCGTATTTCCAAGGTCTCTCAGATTCTTGAGCGCTGCTATCAGCTTGTCATTGTCCCTCTGGTGAAGTCCGATACTTGGCTCATCCAGAATATATGCAACTCCGACCAGACCTGAACCTATCTGCGTGGCAAGTCTTATTCTCTGTGCCTCTCCACCTGAGAGCGTGCTTGTACCTCTACTCAGACACAGATAGTCAAGTCCCACATCAATAAGAAAATGCAGTCTCGACCTGATCTCCTTGAGTATGGCCGCACCTATCATCTTCTGTCTGTCAGTGAGTTCCAGATCTTTCATGAACTTTGCAAGTTCTGTGATAGGTAGTTCTGTAAGTTCGGCAATATTCTTATCTCCAACTGTAACAGCAAGGGCTGTCGGCTTAAGTCTCTTGCCACCACAGACCTCACACGGAGTTACAGTCATGAATGTCTCATACTCGGCCTTTGTGGACTCCGCAGATGTCTCCCTGTATCTTCTGGCAACACTCTTTATGAGTCCCTCAAATGTTATATCATACACTCCCTCCCCGCGCTGTCCTTTATAATGCACCTTAACCGGTCGTGAGTTCTTTCCATATAATAAGAGATCTTTTATATCCTGTGGATAATCCTGAAATGGCGTATCAAGAGAGAATCCATACTCCGCACTGAGTGCCCTGAGTATTGCATTTGAATAGCTCTTGCCATCATTGCATGACTGCCATCCCAGAACCACTATGGCTCCATCATTTATCGACAAACTCTGATCGGGTATCATAAGATCCGGATCAAATTCCATCTTGAAGCCAAGACCTGCACATGTCGGGCATGCGCCAAATGGATTGTTGAACGAAAAGCTTCTCGGCTCTATCTCATCTATGCTGATTCCGCAATCCGGGCATGAAAAGCTGTCTGAGAAATTGATAATGGTATTCTCCTTCTGAACACCATTCTCATCCCTCTCCCCGATCACCTCAATCTTCATAAGCCCCTCTGCAAGCTGAAGTGCGGTCTCTATGGAATCTGTGAGTCGCCTCTCCACATCCTGTCTTACAACCAGACGATCGACAACTATATCTATACTGTGCTTCTTGTTCTTATCGAGCTTTATCTCCTCCGACAGCTCATACATGCTGCCATCGACAACCACTCTGACAAATCCGCTCTTCTTTGCCTTCTCCAGCAGCTTTACATGCTCTCCCTTTCGGCCTCTGACCACAGGCGCAAGCACCATGAACTTTGTCCTCTCAGGTAGTTTCATGATCTCATCCACCATCTGGTCAACCGTCTGTCTGCTTATGACCTTACCACAGTTCGGGCAGTGTGGTATTCCCACTCTGGCATAGAGAAGTCTGAAATAGTCGTATATCTCAGTGACAGTGCCAACTGTGGATCGAGGATTTCTGTTTGTTGACTTCTGATCTATGGAGATTGCAGGGGAAAGTCCCTCTATCTTGTCCACGTCCGGCTTCTCAGCCTGTCCAAGGAACTGTCTCGCATAGGAGGACAGCGACTCCATGTATCGTCTCTGTCCCTCCGCATATATCGTGTCAAATGCCAGTGAAGACTTACCTGATCCCGAAAGTCCTGTCACGACAACAAATTTGTCCCTTGGAATCTTGACATTGATATTCTTCAGATTATTTTCACGTGCGCCCTCAATAGTAATATACTTCCTGTCAATATTCCTGCTGGCGTTGAAATAATCATCATCTTTCATGCTCGCATCCGTTATATTCTCCAGATGCTCACCACGTTCATAATTCTTATTGTCTTCCATCTTGATCTAACCTTTTCTCTTTATTATTTATATTTGTTATATCTTAATTATCTACCCTGCATCCATCTATTCTTTATCATAATCTCTCAGTGCCGCCTTATACACCTTGAGCTGATCCCTGATCTCTGCCGCCACCTCAAAGTTGAGGTCTGCTGCCGCCATATTCATCTTCTTGGTCAGCTTGGCGATAACCTTCTGAAGCTCCTTCTTCGTCATGGACTCAGCGTCCTTATCCTCATCTGGAAGTTCCTCCTTCTTCACCTCTATGGTTATGAGATCCCTTATGCTCTTCTCTATAGTCTTAGGGGTTATTCCATGTTCCTCATTATACTTCTGCTGTATCTCACGACGTCTGCTCGTCTCATCGAGGGCATACTTCATAGAACCCGTGATAGTATCCGCATACATGATGACATGTCCATCCACATTTCGGGCTGCTCTTCCTATGGTCTGGATGAGTGATGTCTCCGATCTCAGGAAACCTTCCTTATCAGCATCCAGTATTGCCACCAGAGTGATCTCCGGTATATCAAGTCCCTCTCTCAGAAGGTTGATTCCAACAAGCACATCAAATACGCCAAGACGGAGATCTCTCACTATCTCAACCCTCTCCATAGTGTCTATATCCGAGTGCAGATATTTCACCTTTATATCATTATCCCTCATATAGCTGGTGAGATCTTCAGCCATACGCTTGGTAAGTGTTGTTACAAGCACCTTGTGTCCCTGCTCAGTCTCCTTGCGGACCTCTTTCAGCAGATCATCTATCTGTCCCTCAACCGGTCTGACCTCAACCGGCGGATCCAGAAGTCCCGTAGGTCTGATGATCTGTTCAGCCATGAGCATCTGGTGTTCCTCCTCGTATTTGCCCGGTGTGGCAGATACGAACATGACCTGATCCAGCTTCTGCTCAAATTCCGAGAAGTTGAGCGGCCTGTTGTCAAGTGCAGATGGAAGCCTGAATCCATAGTCAACCAGATTCATCTTACGGGATCGGTCTCCCGAATACATCGCGCCAACCTGAGGCACAGTCATATGTGACTCATCTATAATAAGAAGAAAGTCATCATCAAAGAAATCCAGAAGTGTGCTCGGCGTCTCTCCGGCTGATCTTCCAGCCAGCGGACCGGAATAGTTCTCTATACCAGAGCAAAATCCAGTCTCTCTCATCATCTCCATATCAAAGTTAGTTCTCTCCTCGATACGCTGTGCCTCGATGAGTTTATCCTTTGACTTGAAGTAAGCAACTCTGTCCTTGAGCTCCGCCTCTATCCTCTTCAGTGCCTTCTCCATCTTCTCCTGTCCAACCACATAGTGGGACGCCGGGAACAGACAGGTATATGTCAGATCCCTCTTTCCCTCTCCAGTGAGCGGATCAAACTCTGTGATCCTGTCTATCTCATCACCAAAAAACTCTATCCTTATTCCATCGTCAAATGTTGACACAGGAATTATCTCAAGTACATCCCCACGCACTCTGAATGTGCCTCTCTGCAGATCCATGTCATTCCTGTCATACTGTATATCTGTCAGTTCATCGATGACCTGATCTCTGTCCTTTATCATGCCAACTCTAAACGACAACATCTGATTCCTGTACTCGTCCGGATCACCGATGCCATATATACACGATACAGATGCAACCACTATGACATCCTTTCTGTCTATGAGTGCTGCTGTGGCGCTATGTCTCATCCGGTCAATATCGTCATTAATAGACGAATCCTTTGCAATATAAGTATCCGTAGACGCCACATATGCTTCCGGCTGATAATAATCGTAGTATGATACAAAATACTCCACCGCATTGTTCGGGAAAAATTCTTTCATCTCCCCATAAAGCTGCGCCGCCAGAGTCTTGTTATGTGCAAGTATAAGCGTGGGCTTATTCAGCTGCTGTATGACATTCGCCATGGTAAAAGTCTTACCAGATCCGGTTACACCCAGCAGCGTCTCAAACTGATTACCTTCCTGAAAACCCTTTACCAATTTTTCTATTGCCTCCGGCTGATCTCCGGTGGGCTTGTATTCCGATACCAATTCAAAATGATCCATAAAAGTCTCCTACTCTAGGCTAAAACCTGCATCTATTATATCGAACATTAGTTCCCATATCAAGTAAAAACACGGCAGTTGCTCAAGTTTATTTATGCCCTGAACAACTGCCACTATACTTCATCTGTTTGCTCACAACACCTTCTATACCGCTAGTTCATCCCTACCCAGGCTTATCTCATAGCAGCCTTTCTCATCGACAGTCACCACGACTCTCTCAAATCCTGTGTAAAATCTTAATATATACAGATCATCTGCCCTTGAGATAACCACCTCAGCATTCATCTCCGCAAGATCTGTCATATTGTCTTTCAGCACACCCTCGCTGACTCTGATGATCTGTCTCTCCTTCTCCACCTGTCTCTTCTCCTGAAGCTCCTTATAATAAAGGAAGAGATTCTCCTCCAACGCCTTTGATCTGCAGCTGCATCTGTGAAAATAGCTGCCGATGATCATGTAAAGCATGTATGCTGTCTCCTGCTGTCTGTGTGATGTCTTTTCTGTAAATGAATATCTCATAATCGTTACCTCCATAATGAAAAAATAAACCTAAAATAAATCTACAAAATGTTGTCAATGTGTTATCTGAAGCTTCACCAGCTCACACCTCCATGGTGCCTGCTCCTCGGTCTGTCATTTTTCAGCCGACGACAGTCGCTGTGTCCGTATTCTTTGCTGCCCCGGATACCGGGCAGATGCATATTCAGTTTTCATTTGAAATCTGCCCCATGCCCAAAAGGCAACAAAAAAAGAGTCATGATCGCAGACTTGTAGCACTTGCTACTCATCATGTTTTCAAACTCTTCTACTTATTAAAATATGATTTATTCAATTTTCATTATGGATATCAGCAATCGCTGATGTATATGTTATATCAAAAACTAATTGTGGTGTCAACATATTTATAAATATATCTATAAAACACAAGAGAGCCAGATTTCTCCGACTCTCTTAAATATGCATCCACAAATGCATACCCCATATTAGTATCTATAATTTCCTACCTTATCGCATCCTTCATGCTCTTCACATAATCTGTCACATAAGGCACACAGTCCTTGCCATACTGGGCACACAGCTTGACGATGGCTGAACCGACGATGACTCCGTCTGACTTCTCCGCCATCTGCTTTGCCTGCTCAGGTGTGGATATTCCAAAACCTACAGCGCAAGGGATGTCCTTTGCCTTCTTCACCAGATCGACCATTGCTCCTATGTCTGTGGTGATCTTGGTTCTGGTTCCGGTTACACCGAGTGATGACACGCAGTATACAAATCCACTCGCATCATTTGCGATCATGGATATTCTCTCATGGGATGTCGGTGCGATGAGTGAAATGAGATCCACATCATACTGCTTGCAGATTCCGTCAAACTCATCCTTCTCCTCGTAAGGAATGTCAGGAAGGATCAGTCCATCTATGCCGATCTCCTTGCATGTGCTGATGAATCTCTCCGAACCGTATGAGAACACGACATTTGCATATGTCATGAACACCATAGGTATTGTCACTTTCTTGCGGAGCTTTCTCACAAGGTCAAATACCTTGTCTGTCGTCACGCCGCCTGCAAGCGCTCTTATATTTGCGCCCTGAATAACCGGGCCCTCGGCTGTCGGGTCTGAGAATGGGATTCCCAGCTCTATAAGGTCTGCACCGGCCTCAACCATTGCGTATACTACCTCCTCTGTCACATCCAGCGACGGATCGCCACATGTCACAAATGGTATAAATGCTTTTCCATGTTCAAATGCTTTTGCTATATTACTCATGAAGATCCTCCCCTCTGTATCTTGCGATGGCTGCAACGTCCTTGTCACCACGTCCTGATACATTGATCACTATTATCTTATCCTTGTCCATTGTAGGTGCCAGCTTCATGGCGTAAGCCACAGCGTGGGCGCTCTCTATCGCAGGGATGATTCCCTCGATCCTTGACAGATACTCAAATGCATCCACAGCCTCGTCATCTGTGATCGCCACATACTCTGCACGTCCTATGTCGTGAAGGTACGCGTGCTCAGGTCCGATTCCCGGATAATCAAGTCCCGCTGAGATAGAATATACAGGTGCGATCTGGCCATATTCATCCTGACAGAAGTAGGACTTCATGCCATGGAATATACCAAGCTTTCCAGTTGCGATAGTTGCCGCTGTCTCAAATGTATCAACACCTCTGCCTGCTGCCTCACAGCCGATCAATCTGACACTCTCGTCAGGTATGAAATCGTAGAAAGCTCCGATGGCATTTGAACCGCCGCCCACACATGCCATGACGACATCAGGAAGTCTTCCCTCCTTCTCCATGAGCTGTGCCTTGATCTCTTTACTGATCACAGCCTGGAAATCACGGACGATCTCAGGGAAAGGATATGGTCCCATGACTGAGCCGAGTACATAGTGTGTGTCATCAATCCTGCTTGTCCACTCACGGAATGCCTCAGATACAGCATCCTTCAGTGTGGCTGTTCCAGTCTTTACCGGATGAACCTTTGCTCCTAAGAGTCTCATTCTGTACACGTTGAGAGCCTGTCTGATCGTGTCCTCCTCACCCATGTATATCTCGCACTCCATGCCCATCATGGCTGCAACTGTAGCTGTTGCAACTCCATGCTGTCCGGCACCGGTCTCCGCGATAACTCTTGTCTTGCCCATTCTCTTGGCAAGGAGCATCTGTCCGATTACGTTGTTGATCTTGTGCGCTCCTGTGTGGTTCAGATCCTCTCTCTTTAGGTAGATCTTTGCACCGCCCAGATCCTTTGTCATTCTCTCCGCATAGTAAAGTCTGCTAGGTCTTCCCGCATACTCGTTGAGCATCTCTGTGAGTTCTCTGTTGAACTCCGGATCATCCTTATATTTCTTGTATGCCTCTTCCAGCTCCAGCATCGCATTCATCAGAGTCTCTGGAATATACTGGCCGCCGTGAACGCCAAATCTGCCTTTTGACATATGTTTTTCCTCCTGTTTTTGTCTTCTCAGATATATTTTCAAATGTAATTTCTACACTTTTGTATTGTGTTTCTTCTATATAATATGTTACTCGCCTCTAAGTTCCGCAAACAACTTCTTCTTGTCGGGACTTCTCATAAATGTCTCACCTATGAGCACCGCATCAGTTCCATTTGCCTTGAGCCTGTCTATGTCCTCTTTTGCCTTGATTCCACTCTCAGACACATACACCATCTTCTGGGGTGCTAAAGTGTCAGCCGCAGCTCCTGTACCAATGACAGGTACCTCCGTCCCCATATGGGTGGCTGGCACCGTATCCGGTATCAGCTTTCTAAGACGAACGCTGTTCATGATGTCCACCGTAAATGTTCTGAGATCTCTGTTGTTCACTCCGATGATGCCGGCTCCGCAGGCTATCGCCCGTCTGACCTCCTCCTCATCGTGAGCCTCAACCAGAGCAGACATTCCAAGTTCATGTGCAAGCCGAAGATATGAGACAAGCTGCTCGTCATCCAGTATTGCGCAAATCAAAAGCACCGCCGAGGCTCCTATGACCTTTGCCTCATATATCATATACTCGTCAACTGTAAAATCCTTCCTCAGCAGCGGTATATTTACCTCCTTCTTTATATCCATCAGGAACTGATTGCTTCCCTGGAAATAAAACGGCTCAGTGAGCACCGATATGGCTGAAGCACCAGCCGCCTCATATTCCTTTGCGATCTCAACATAGGGAAAATCCGGTGCGATAAGCCCCTTGGAAGGCGATGCCTTCTTGACCTCACAGATAAACGATATTCCATCCGCTGCCAGATTATCCCTAAATGGGAACTTACTATATGGGCTGCTGCCGTTATCCGTCTCTCTGGCAACTATATCAAGTGCATGTCTCTTCATCTCCTCAAGAGGAACTTTTTTCTTCTGCTCCGCCACACGTTCCTTTGTCTTTGCAGCTATCTCATCTAATATCATCTCTTACCTCTCTATACAACTTTCTATCATAGTCTGCGATAAAACTTATCTACTCATTTGTCAGTCTTACAAATGCATCAAGCGTCTCAGCAGCCTTGCCACTGTCGATCACGTCCTCTGCAACCTTGATTCCATCCGCTATGGAATCTGCCTTGCCTGCGATGTAGATACAAGCTGCTGCGTTCAGTACAACTGCATTTCTCTTGGCTCCTTTGATCTTGCCTGACAGGATATCGCGGGTAATCTGCGCGTTTTCCTCAGGATCGCCGCCCACCAGATCCTCCTTGCTGCATCTCTCAAATCCGAAATTCTCTGGCTTGATCTCGTACTTTGTAATCTCGCCATCTTTGATCTCTGCAACTGTTGTAGGTGCGCTCATGGATATCTCATCCAGACAATCCTGTCCGTATACGACAAGTCCCCGTTTTACACCAAGACCAACAAGTACAGGAGCCATCTGATCAACAAGCTCCTCCTTGTATACTCCCATGATCTGCATCTGAGCCTTTGCCGGGTTGGTGAGAGGTCCAAGGATATTGAATACTGTCGGTATTCCAAGTGCCTTTCTGACCGGACCTGCATATTTCATCGCCTTGTGATAAACCTGGGCAAACATAAAGCTCATGTTGCACTCAGCAAGAACCTTGCCCATCTTTTCAGGTGATATGGAGATATTTACACCAAGGGCCTCAAGGACATCCGCTGCGCCACTCTTGCTCGATACGCTTCTGTTGCCGTGCTTTGCGATCGGTACTCCGGCCGCTGCTGCAACTATACCACTCGTTGTCGATATGTTAAATGAATTCGCACAATCTCCGCCTGTTCCCACGATCTCAAGAACATCTATTCCGTCATGTGGAAGAGACTCCGCATGGTCTCTCATTCCATTTGCACTGGCTGTTATCTCGTCAAGCGTCTCGCCCTTCATGTGAAGAGCTGTGAGATATCCCGCCGTTGTCTCTCCCGGCACCTGGCCACTGAATATCTCATCCATGCTGGCATATGCCTCATCGTATGTAAGATCCTGTCCTGCTGCTACCTTCTTAAGAGTTTCCTGTATCATCGCCATATCCTCCTTATTTTATATCAATTTATATCTCTAAAAAATTTCTGAGCATTATCTTGCCCTTCGGTGTCAGTATCGACTCCGGATGGAACTGAACTCCATATACCTCATAATTCCTGTGTTTCACCGCCATGATCTCTCCATCCTCCGTCCTGGCTGTGACCTCCAGGCATTCCGGGAAATTCTCATCGGCTGCTGCCAGTGAATGATATCTGGCAATCTGTATCTTGCTCTGAAGTCCTCTGAACAATCTGCAGTTCAGATCCACATCAACCAGCGACATCTTTCCATGCATAAGTTTCTTTGCATATGTGACTGTCGCACCATATGTCTCACAAATCGCCTGATGTCCGAGACACACGCCGAGGATTGGTACTTTTCCTGCAAAATATCTCACCGCTTCCTCACACATTCCCGCATCCGAAGGTCTTCCGGGTCCCGGTGAGATGATTATGTGATCAGGATTCATCGCTTCAATCTCCTCACAGGTGAACTCATCATTTCTTATAACCTTTATATCCGGATTTATTGCCCCCACAAGCTGATACAGGTTGTAGGAGAAGCTGTCATAATTATCTATAAGTATTGTCATTTGTTTTGTCCTCCTTGTATTTATTGTGCATGCGCATGAAAAGCGCTCATTGTGAGTGCTGTTGTAACTGCCTTTGCCTTGTTGATACATTCCTGGAACTCATTTGCCGGAACACTGTCCGCCACGATTCCTGCTCCGGATCTGACAAATACCTTGTCACCCTTTTTGTATGCGATCCTTATGGCTATACATGTATCAAGATTCCCTGTGAAATCTATGTATCCTATGGCACCGCCATATATTCCTCTCTTGTTGTCCTCCAGCTCATTGATGATCTGACACGCTCTGATCTTCGGTGCTCCTGAGAGGGTTCCTGCTGGAAGTACCGCATCCACGGCTGACAGCTCATCATACCTGCTGTCATCGATCTCTCCTTTGACCGTTGACCCGATATGCATTACATGTGAGTACCTCTGAACCTTCATGTACTGCTCAACCTCAACAGTTCCGAACTTGCTTATCTTACCAAGATCATTTCTTCCGAGATCCACCAGCATGTTGTGCTCCGCCAGCTCCTTCTCATCCGCCATAAGTCCGGCCTCAAGTCTCATATCCTCTTCCTTTGTCTTTCCCCTCGGTCTCGTTCCAGCAAGAGGAAATGTGTGGAGCACGCCATTCTCAAGCTTTACCAGTGTCTCAGGTGATGCGCCCGCAACCTCTATCTGGTCGCCGCTGAAGTAGAACATATATGGAGAAGGATTTGTGCTTCTGAGAACCCTGTATGTATTGAACAGTGAACCCTCCATCTCAGCCTCAAGTCTGTTGGACAGAACCACCTGGAAGATATCTCCCTCGAATATGTACTTCTTTGCCCTCTCGACCATGCTGCAATATTTTTCTTTATTGAACAGAGGCTTGAAATCACTCTTCATCTTAACCGGCTCTATCTCAGCCATCTCTCCATCGAGGATTAGCTTCTTCATATCTTCTATGTCAGCAAGTGCCTTTGCATATCCGGCTTCTATATCGGACGTGTCAGCATTTGCAATGAGGATCAGCTTTGACTTGAAATTGTCAAATGCTATGACCTTGTCAAAGAGCATGAGATCCAGATCCTGAAATTCCTCATCGTCATCGGCATCGATCACAAGCTTCTTCTCGCTGTACTTTATATAATCATATGAGAAGTAACCGACAAACCCGCCTGTAAATGTTGGAAGTCCTTCTATTTTCGGACTCTTGTAATCCTTGAGAATCTCTCTTATGAATACCTCAGGATGAATGTCATCCGCTTCCTTTATCACATTTCCATCTATATCCTTGAGCTGTATGTGCCCATTCATGCATGTGACATCAAGCTTTGGATTATAACCAAGAAATGTGTAGCGTCCCCACACCTCCTGATTCTCCACGCTCTCAAGTATGTAACAGTGCTCATTCGCCGCTTTCAGCTTTCTGAGTAAGTTGATAGGTGTGATCACATCCGATAACATCTCACAGCACACCGGAACCATCCTGTATCCGTCTGCCGCATATTTCTTTGCCTCGCTAAGTTCTGGTCTTATCATGTCTCATCCTCCTTATTTTTGAACACTATCATGCATTCAATAAATTTCCCTGTGCTCATCTCTTTCATATATGTCTATCAGGCTATCGTCAAAGGATCTATCAAATGTCACATGTCTTTCTGCAAACTAAAAAAGCACCACAGGACATAAAAAAAATTCCTTATCCTACTAACATTAGGACAAGAAATCTAATCTCCTGCGGTGCCACCTAATTTCATCAATAA
>OLVY01001278.1_pt1 | contig 16239 bp, 17 predicted proteins | sample 1674261 | NCBI WGS metagenome assembly OLVY01 (sample SAMEA103958155, study PRJEB25191) | human gut metagenome | biome: human-associated habitat [ENVO:00009003]; feature: intestine environment [ENVO:2100002]; material: feces | place: Germany | collected 2013/2015
TTTGTGTTCGCTTGGAAGCTTGTCCATAAGCTTTGAAAAATACATTTTAGGTTTTACTTTCGGGTCTGGCTGATACTTAGCGAGCAAGTCCTGAATAAGCTTGAAAACGGAAACTATATGCCGTTCGTTTTTGTCGCCAAACTCCGCCAAAAGCAGGATAACAGAGGCAAGCAAGCCTTCCGCTGCGTCGTAGAAAAAAGCGTTTTGTCCGTAGCTGTGGCTGTCACCACCGCCGATATTGATAATTGTCTTTGCTGTGATTTTTGCGTACTTTTCTGCTTTGGCTTTTGCTGAAAGATTGGCTTTATCGGACAGATAGATGTCCATGTATTTGTTGACCAGATGCAGGATATTGTTCTCATCAGAGCACGTCGGATTTCTTAAATCCAAAACCGACACATTGTAGCCGTAGTACTTTTTTGCGATAGTACCGTAATTTCGTGCCACATCGCCCTTTGTATCGGTACTGATGAACGACATTCCGCTTGCACAGGCAAGTTCGATGTTAGGGTACAAGAAGTATGCGGTCTTGCCCACACCCGCAGCGCCTATCATAAGCGTGTGAACATCGCCGTCATCTACAATAGCCACAGTTTTTTTGCCGTGTGTCCGACAGCCTACCACCGTACCTTGAACAGTCGGCAGATTCTGACCTTTTCTCCACATCTCCGGCTCGAATGGCAGAGGGATAAAAGTACGCTTTATCTCAGCTTTTGTCGCCCACCTCGCAGTTCCGTGCTGTCCATTGCCGACTTTTTTTGCCTTTATTCCGTTAAGCGACTTGTTGTCAAGCAGATTTACGACTACCAAAAATGCGATAAAAAATACAACCAGTATGCCTATTAAAATCATTTGTTTTTCATTCAATTTTTCACTTCCAATCTGTATAGGATATTCTGTCTTTTGTATTTAATAAGATAAGTTAGTTTGTTTTATTCAAGGTATTGCACCGTGATGCAGACGGTATCGCATCAACCAAATTCCATACAAGGTTCAGGTTCGGAAACGATGTCCTCTGATTCGATATGTTCTGCCACAGGTTCAGACAGAGTTTTTTCAACAGATAACCTGACAGCACTATCCGCAAGCTGATACAGCAATTTGGCAGTCTGTACTGACTGTTCACGGGTACGGGCTGTCTGTTTAAGATCACGCAAAACCTCATGCACACAATCCTGCAAATTCCTTTGTTTTTGCGCCTTTTTGCCCTTGTCGGTGTAAGGCTTGTAACTACTCCCAAGCTTGCCTTGAAGCCTTTCAAACGCTTGATATTCGCTGTTTATTTGTTCGGTTTTGGGCATAAAAAATGCAGAGCCTGCCAAAGCATACTCAGCCAGATATTTGTATTGTCTGTTTTTTAACGTTGCATAGATCTGCGAGGTCAGCTTATCGGGACGGCATTTCAGATACCCAAGTTCACTCACTTCTTTCAGATATTCTTCCTTTCGCTTATGAGGAACAGCAGGCAAAAATTCCGCTCCGTTTTTTGCCTTTAAAATTTCGTTCCAATCTTTGAATTTAGGTGCAAGCCATTTAACGTTTGGATATCCGTTTTCTGTGAGTATATCCCGAAGTCTGTCAACAGCCTCGATTCCGCCCTCATCATTATCCACGCAAAGCACAATTTCATTGATGTTTGAGTGATTCTTTAACGCTGTTAAAACGGCATTTTCATAAACACCGTTCATTGCAATATATGAGTGCTGTTGCCAATTTTCGGGGTGCAAAGTAAGGTACGAAAGCATATCTATCGGGGCTTCAAAAACGAACAGCTTTTCCAACTTGCCAAAGTGAGAAAAGCTGTAGCGAGTATCTGAACCCTCGCAGGTAATGCGGAAAGTTTTCCCGAAAGAATTGGTTGAACGCTTGCTTGCCTGTCTTGGAACTCCGTTTTCATCAAGCCCTACAAACACTGCATTGTGGTGCTGTTTGTCCTCATAAAGTGTATGCTGTTTTGCAAAAAAACTGATAATTTCGGGATTAATAAACCGCTGTTTTATGAGGTATGCGAACACTCTGTGCATATTGCTGTTCGCTTCGGGAAGCTTGAACTCTTTTGTTTTTTCTTCATGCACAACAGCTTTTGAAGGAGCATAAGAGAGGGGAGTTATCGTCTGTCCTAACAGTTCGTGAACAGCCGTCTGAAAGTCCATATCATAGAATTCCTGCATGAATTTTATTGCTCCGCCGCCCACTTGATTTTTATGGTCGAACCAAGTCGAGCCACGGAGCGTTATGCTGTCGTGCCTGCCCGAACCGTCGTAGTAAATGAGCTTATGCTCTCTGCCGACACGTTCCAGCTTTTCACCCCGCATACGCAAAAACTGCTCCAAGTCTACCGAATTTGCAAGGACTTTTTGTTCGTCTGTAAATGGGATATATGGCATAACTACACCAACCTTTAATACTTGACATTTTCATCAAGCTTACCCAAAAGCTGCGAAAAACTCTGTCTTTCCATCATATCCGTACCGAGATATGCTCCTGATACTACTGTCAGCTTGTTTTCACTAAGCACAGCATAGGTTTCCGTGTACCCAAACTGCGTCACCATACCGTCAGACTTCTGAACAGAGCCGTACTGCTGATATTTTCCTTTTGAATATACATTTGTTGTCATACGATAATTTGACACAAAATCATCCTCAGTGATACTGCTCATCTGTGCGGAGGTCTGTCCGAAATAGTAATCCCCGAAGTTTTCAAGGATATATTCCATGTCGTAATCAAGATTACTTTGACTTAAATCAATGCATAGAACATTAACTATTCCTCCGCCGTTTTTGCCTTTAAGCATAATTTTCTGTATTCCGTTTGACTCATCTTTTTCCGATTCAAAGGAACAGCCTTTCATCGACTCAGTAACCAATTCGCTTGTATCTTCAAAGCTGATATTTGAATCGAAAAACTCTGCGATAAAGGTATCGGATTGTATTTTTTCTGAATCAACTTTGCTGTCAGAGTCCGAAGATGAAGATAAGTCCGTCAAGCTTTGCACATTGGTTTCGGCTGTTGTAACTGCCGTTGTCGTTTGTGCTGTTGGCGGAGAAATCGTTCCGCAGGCGGTCATTATCATTGCAATTGCCGCTGAAAACATAGCTGAATATATTTTTTTCATACACAAATTCTCCTTTTTAAACGATTGACCAGATATACAACGGAGCCGTCAGAGTAAAGATCAAACAGCCGAACAGAATAGCCGCCGGAGTCCATTCTATCTGACCGTGCTTGCGGTAATCCATGTAAAGCATACCTATCTTGACAAACAACAAAACCGCCAATATCACGTCGATTACGGGGAACACGACGTTGTTTACAACCGAAACCACCTGCGATCTTGCAGTGGTCCAAGTGCTTTGCACAGCTCCCGCAACATCGCCTGAAGCATAAGCAGTTAGCGACATCATAGCTGCAAAGCACACCGAACTTGCTGCTGCGATCAGTTTCTTTTTAGATCTCATTTCACATCATCCTTTCTCTGTTCCTTATCGTTCCTCTTGCATATGACCATACCGAAAGCCATAATAACCGCTGCGGCTACTAGATAAAGCTCAGCACTATTGTCTGCGGATACACCTGTATTAGGAGTATCTATTGTGACTGTAGGAGGAATTTCAAGATCAGGCGTATGCTCATCGTACATAACGACCTCCGTTACACTTCCGTCAGTATTCACAGTAAACTTTATCTCGCTTGCAATCTCATAACCGTCGGGAGCGATCGTTTCACGGAGCGTGTACTCCTTGCCTGCAATCAGCTTGCCCTCGATAAAGTGAGCCTCGTCTGTTGATACCCATTCCGTGGCAACATTTCCGTCCTCGTCAATAATCTGAAGCGTTGCGCCGGGGAGCTCCTCACCTGTAGTAATATCCTGCTTGGAAATTCTGACTTTTGTAGATTTATTCACAGCTTTAATTTCTATGACTTCGCCGTCCTCAGAAATTGTCACAGGGTAGCTTTCATCGCTGAGAATATATCCTGTGGGAGCTTCGATTTCCCTGACGATATACTCGCCGTATGGGATCTTGTCAAATTCAAAGTGTCCGTTTTCATCGGAAACAGCGGTCATATATGCGTTGTCAGCAGTAAACTCAGCAGTATCAACAGCAAACAGTCCGAACAAAGCATTTTCAAGAGATTTCTCGTTTTCATCAACCTTTTTACCGCTGATTTTTCCACGTTTTAAAGCATTCTTAAACTCGCCGCAATCAACAGTAACAGTAGTTACTTCCTGTCCCATATACTCGAAGTTTACAAGGTACTTTTTACCGTTCAGAACATAATGCTCATCGGTTGCAATTTCCTGAACGTAATACTTGCCGAAAGGCAGAGCAGTATCAAACTTTGCGGACATATTTTCAGCAAGACTTATTTCAGAAATCAGTCCGTCAGCAGGAATTACCGAGCCGTCAGCGGCGGTAATATTCTCGGCTGCGAACAGTCCGAAACGAACTCGGGTATATTCATCGGAGTTACCGATGTTAAATAACTCGTCCTTTTCCATGACCTTAGAAAGTGAAATTTCTACACCCTGATAATCGTTGACAAATGACGTATTTACGGTATCACGAACAGCAATTTCCTGTCCTGCATAGGTCAGTTCAACTGCCTGTATTTCGGAATTTTTTACATATCCGTATGGTGCGGAAGCTTCCACTATTTCGTATTTTCCGAGATAAAGAAGATCAGTTTCCGCATACCCGTTTTCATCGGTCGTGATCTCAGCCACAACATCGCCTGCGTTGGCTCTGATCGTGCCGTCAAGAGTAATAATATCCTCGCTTGCAATCACCTGAAATACTGCACCACTGAGATTTCCTTTTGCAAAAACGGGAGTATAGGTGGTCTGCCCACTTTTGTGAACCTCGCCGTTTTCATCGATATATATTGCGCTGCCAAGAGCAGTTACGCTTGCAAAAACATCACCTGTTTTCTGAACCGAAATTTTGCCCTTCTGTGCGGTATTTGTTTTCTCCACAACTACGGTTTCTACTGAACCGTCAATTGTAAATGGAACAGGCTTTTTATCAAGCACATATCCCTCTGCCGACTGCACCTCATGAAGCTCGTAATCGCCGTAAGCAAGCTCGTTCGGGAGCATAAGCGAGCCGCTTTCGTCTGTGTAGAATGTGTCAAGGATCATCTCAGACGGATAGTTAATTTTCTGCGAAACATATTCGGAATTTGCACAGTCCCAAACCTTGAAGCCGATTCCTGAAACGGGGATCACATTGCCTGTTTCTGCGTCCTTTTTTACGATTTTCACAAAGGATTTTTTTACTGCGTCATTGAGCAAATAGAAATATTCTTTTTCGTTTTCGCTGATAATCACTTCAAAATCATCGATCCATTCGGTATTTTCCCAGCCCTTGGTCTGATGAACGACGTAGATTCCGTAGGGGAGCTTTTTTGTCGCAGCATAGCCGTTTTCATCGCATACGAGATAGTCTTTTTCGCTGTCTTTTGCAGCTTCATAAGAGCCTGATGACTTGAGATAAACCTCAAACTCTGCACCGACTTCGGGAGTTTCGATCTGCGTTGAGCCGTCATCGGAATGCTTGATTATGCTGATTTTTCCCTTGAGAACGTCCTCGGTCACTGTCATAGAAATGGGGTTATGCTCAATGGAATAATTCTCAGTTTCTGCACCAACCGGGTACACAGTTTCATCAAGCAGATATCCCTCGCTTGGTGAAATTTCCTGAACAGTGTAGTTTCCGCAGACATACTCCTTTGTCTTGAAATATCCGTTTTCATCGGTTGTGTAGGTGTCCACCAGCTCGCCGTTACGGTAAATGCCGTAAACTGCACCTGAAAGAGTACCGTCGCCCTGAGCGGAAGCTGTTTCGGAATCCTGCTTTGTTACTTGGGCGGTAAACTTTTTGAGAACGTTCTTAAAGGTCTTGGTTGTGGTTGCGTCAGCTGTCAAAGTAACCGTCTGACTGGCAGGAACAACATACTTTACGGGAACGTTTTTTTCAGAAATCGTGTAAACAATTTTCTGATTGTTACTGTCGTATACGGGGATATCGGAAAGAATTGCAACACCGTCAGAACCTGTTTTTATGCTGTAAGTCTTGCCGTTACCTGTGACAGTAAATTCTCTGCCGCCGTTATGATTATCCTCAGACTGCTTGTTGATCTTAATAGAACCTGTTTTAAGTTCGTTGTTGAATTTCACATTTATGGTCAGGTCAACGTCGCCGTCGGTAAGCTTGACATTCTTCGCCTTGGGAGCTTCATATCTCGTATCTACGTTGATTTCGGAAACAGTGTAAGTGATAGCCTTGCCTGTGGACATATCATAAACTTTCAGATTGTCAAAGGTCGCAATGCCTTTTGCATTTGTTTTTGCAGTTTCAGAAAGAGATTTTCCATTGTATGAATAGGTGATTTTAAACTTTCTGCCGCTGATTATGCCATCCTCTGCTGACTTATTGATTTTGATTTTTCCCGTCTGGAAATCCTCCTTAACCTTGTTCACGCCCGCCTTGATTTTGTACACGGTTTTGTCCAGTGCGTAACCCGTATGAGCCTTGATTTCCTTTGCGTAATAAGTCTTGTTTGGCAGCTTTACAGAGCCTTTTCCATTGCTGCCGATTTTGATTTCAGCAACCTTGTTTTTGCAGGATTTATCGCTGTAGATTCCATATACCGCTGTAGAATTGTCAACGCTTGATTTTCCCACAAGATCACCATTTGTATTATACTTATCTATCTCAAAAGTCACGTCGGTCTTTGTGATCCTGAACGCCGACATATTCATAGCAGTTGCTGTTTTACCGTCGGTCTTGTTATTAATTACAACACCCTCAGAGCCGTTAGCCTTGATTCTCCAATGCTTGCCGCCGTCGCCTTTTCCGTCACCTACTGTTTTGGAATTGATAAGACTTTCTGAAACGCCGATAGATTTCAGGTAAGACACTACATCTGAACGGCTGTTAAATTCGCCCATGTAAATCCACGCATGATCTTCGCCATATGGATTCTGAGCCACCACTACAGAACCGGGCGTAATAGTCGAACCGTTGGAACACTCCCAGTATGGACGGTCTGTGGTCTTGATGTTTTTCTTTTCAACATCGACCTTGGAAGTTTTACCGCCGTAGCTGATAGTGCAGTTGTCGTTTACCGTCAGCCAGTGATCGGTATCCACAGGAACAGGGTTGTTCCAAGAAAATCCCGATGTTTTGTATCCAAGCTGTGTCAGCGTATAGTACACAAGTCCCGAACAGTCGATGCCGAGATTGTTTATCGTCTGTACCGACAGCGGAGTATACTGATCCTGATTGTATGCGTACCAGTACCCCTTATTTCCAAAGGTATACGGATAGCCGAGAAGCGTTGCCGCCTTTGCGATCACCGTATCTGCCGATGGAAACGCAGAGTTTTCGGTCGAAGTACTTGCGGCATTTGCAGTAATTACTCCGCTCATTGTAGAGCCGAGCATTGAAAAAGCGCAGAGTCCTGCCATGAACCCTGCGCTAAGTTTCTTTAAAATCTTTGATTTAATTTTAAACATAAAGTACATTTCTCCTTTGATTTCACGCAAAGAAAAAGAGCCGAAATTTCTTCGGCTCTCTCACTTGCATATTTGTTACATATTATCAATAAGCCGATTCGCTTATCGAAATTTCAATTGTATTATCATTTTCATCAAATATTCGGGTTATTTCACCGTATTTATCTGATTTTAAAAATCTGCCGCCCTGTGTATCGAACACATACCATGTTCCCTCCACACATACCAAGTTTGCCATATGACCGTACCAGGCATCCGGTGAGAAAAACGCATACCGACATTCAAGTCCCACGCCTTTACAAGCGTACATTGTTGCTGCTGAGAATACTTGACAATTTCCGCTGACGTTCCCTCTGATCCAATTGTAAACAGCTTCGGCTTTTCCATAATCAGAACCGTCGTGCCCCAAGCCTGCACCTATATTGTAATATTCATCGGTTGTTCTTCCAAGCGAATTTACATAATTTAAAACACTTTGCAGGCTTGTTGTATCTTCAATTATATCTTCCGGAGGTTCAGTCTGCGGCTTTGGTGTAGTCGTAGTCGGCGGATTTGTCACCGCAGGCTTTGCCGTTGTAACGGGAGGAGAAGGGTTGTTATTCTGAGGCTTATTGTCAGACGATTGGTTATTCTGCTGCGCACCGTTATTGCTCTGATTGTTATCGGACGGCGAATTATAGGTCTGCTGACTATTCTGTTCAGGCTGGTAGTTATTTTCCTGACCGTTATTATTCTGCACGGAATTGTTTTGTCCCTGAATTGAGTTTCCCGAAGCACCTGACGAACCTGATTTCTTTGTAGTAGTTACAGTAATACCCGTCGGCTTTGAAGATGAGGATACCGTCTGCGAACTCTTTTTCGTAGTAGTTGTGGCTTCGCTTGTATCCTTTTCTTCTTTTGCCGATGAAGTTTCCGCAGTATCTTCGCCAGCCGTGCTTTCGGAAGCAATTGCAGTAGTAGTTTCCGATTTGGATTCTGTATCGTCTATCTGTCCGCAAGCCGTGAGCAGAAGACTGCATATAGCTAAGATCGTTATCGCTTTTTTCATAGTATCACCCCGATAAATTTGTTTCTTTCACTATATCACAGAGATACATCATAATCCAGTCTTTTCAAAGAAATTCTACCAAAGCAACAAAGTATACAGTATTCTTTTGTGAGATATTTCACATTGCTATCTCAGGCTCAGGTTCATCCGCAGGCTCGTCGGACATTTCCTCGTCGGGAGTATTTTCAACCTCAATCTCTGTTGCCTGTATCTGCTGAAGTTTGACATCGTAAGCATTCAGAACAGCCTGATTAAGCGCATTTCTCGCCGATTTTGTGACTGCGTGAAAAATGTCCGAATACTGTTTGTTGCCGTCACGGTCTGTGTATGAAGTTGAGGGCATATTTACAAATCTGCCTTTCTCGGTTTCCATTACTCTCAGTCCGTGAACTGCAAACATTCCGTCTATTGTCACGCTGGCATACGCTTTTACCGATGAATCCTGTTTGTCCACAAGTCTGTTGATAGTCGCTGAAATTTTCATCTGCATCACCTGATCCTTTCGTTTATGACATTGTAAATTTGGGTTCTTCCGCTTCCTCAAAATCCTCGGTCAGTTCTTCCGCTTGCTCAAATACAATAACGGGAGTTTCAAATATTTCAGAATATTTCTCGATCTGCTCGTCGGTAAGCGAACAGCTGTCCCATTCGCCGTATTCGTTTTTGCAGTTTCCCGACACATAAAAAGTACCGTGAACGAGACAATCTCCAACCATTCTGTTTGGTTCGGAATTATTCAGCAGAAACTCGTCGTTGCACCAGACAAGAGCGTCCTGCTTTGGTTCGAAATATATCGGCTCGATACAGCCTTCGACCACAGACTGCATAGCATGGATATCGTGCCGAATTTCCGCTTTATATGGTGTTTTGCCGTTCTCCACTACAAGAATTTTCATCATATCATTATGGTCTGTCCGAGTAATATCAAAGTCAATAGGCTTAAATCCAACGCTGTTGCAGAAGTAAAAACCTTTATTTTTGCCCTCACAGACCTCTATAACATTAGAAACGGACATCGACTCGCCGTAATATCCGGGAGGTGTTTTGTCCGAATTGCAGAGGGCAAAAACGCTTTCAAGGCTTTTGCAGTTTACCGTACCGCCGTAGATCTGACGGTATATGGACGAATCCACGCCGCCGTGTGCCTGTGCGTAATCATAATTCATAAAAGCAAGCTTGTTACTGTCCTTGTCGTGATCGATCTGAAATATGCGTATTTTCATCTGCGGAGCTTCTATCTGCGCAAGCCGTTCAACTGCCCATTTTGGAATCTGATCATAGTCCGCAACTCCGCAGAAATCCTCACGGTAAAAATGCGCCTTCTCGCCGTCCGCAAGAAACTGCCCGAACACCTTTCTGCCCGATTTTTCGGGATCGCAGCCAAAACCTCCCGTTGCGTAGAAATACTGATTTATGGGGCTCTTGAACTGCTCATTAAGAATTTCCGGCTTAAGGATCAACAGCTTTCTTTCGTAGTCCTGCGGCTTATCGGAGTGAACGCACTGCTTTTCTCCCACAAGTCCGAGCTTGCTATATTCCTTTCTGACCTCATCGATAAAGCCGTTAAGCACGGCAGGATGAGAATCAACGCAATATTCCCGCATTTCTTTTTGGGAAATATATGGGGGGATAACAGACCTTGCCCACTCCTTATTTTCATGTGAGAAACGTCCGTCATCATTCTTATTCAGAATACTTACCGCCAGCACCCACATTGTGCGGTCATAACCGAAATCGGCAAGCGCTGTCCTGACCGCTGTATCGCTTAAATAATAGCCGTCAAAATTATCCGCAATAGCTTTTTCTATCGCATTTTTACATCGGATATTTTCTTTCTGACTTTCACGGTATGCCTCGATCTCTCCGCTTGTTCAGCGTTTTCAAAAGAATGTCTATAAAGATAACTCATGATACAACCTCCTCATCTTCATTGCAATAATCCCACAGCGGACAATCACTGCAGTCATCATGCATAGCGCAAGTCCTCTCAATCTCTTCCTCTGAGATACCGCAGTCACGGCGTTCTCTTTCGGGAGCATTTCGCCATATCGTAAGCGTCACTCCGCTATCATCGCACTCCGTTTCTACGCTTACGGGATCGCCGTTTTCATCAAAAAGCCCCGAAAATACGCTTTTTCCGTTGTCTGCCATTACTTGTGCAAAAATTATTTTTTTCATAAAATTATACCTCCAAAATTGTCTGTTTCATCGTCAAACAGCGAAAGTTGGCGAACCGCCCGTAATCTCTCGCTTGTATCGTAATTTGAAATTAAAAGCTCCGCATACTGCGAACCTCCATCGTATCTTTGTGCAAGGTTGTTTATTCTTGAAATTTCCTCGATGTGAATATTAGGTTTATCCCAAAGTTCACGGATTTCAGGACAGTCATTGTAGGAAACAAGAAACTTGCCCTTGATATCCATTAGCGAATCCCTGAGCCTAATATGATCCTTGGTTTTAAAACCAACGTCTTTGTAGTAGTTTTCAGTTGCAAAGTACGGCGGATCGCAATAAAAAAAGCTGACAGGGCGGTCGTACTGCCTGATGAGCTTTTCAAAATCCTTGTTTTCAACTACTACCTTCTGCAATCTCCTTGCCGCCAAGTCTATCATCGGAAAATCCGACCATATTGAATGCGGCTGACTTCCAAAGCTGTCAAGTCCACTTGCGTAGCTGTATCTAATAAGCTGATAAAACTTTGCCGCCCTGTCAACATCACGAAATCTGCTGAACAGACCTCGCTTGTGAAGACTAGCAATCCAATCGAAATCTTCACGAGAATCGAGGACATACCGTAGTTTGTATTTCAGCTTATTCGGCTTGTCCCTGACACAGCGATAAAGATTGGCAAGATTTCCGTTAAAATCGTTGTATACCTCAAAATCCATACCGGGCGGTTTGCGAAAAAGCACCCAGCCTGCGCCCCCGAAAACCTCGATATACCGTTCATAATATGGAGGAAAGCGAGCAAGCACGGCGTCACGCAACGCTTTCTTTCCGCCTACCCATGACATAAAACTGTTCATTTTTTTCCTTTCTGCTGTTTATACCAACAGCAGAAAAGTCGCTTTGCAAGCACCAGATTTTTATCTGCTGTTGGCAAAACAACCTTGTCCTAGCGCGGACGGCGCAATTTACGTTCAAATTTGATATGAACTATACTGCCTGCCCGCTGATTTTCATTTGTTGTATTTTCAACCCTTGATTATCGGGTCAACATAGCTGAATATGATGCGTTTCTGTTCAAGGTAGCCGTTGGCTTTATTGACCTCGTTACACAGCTCCTTGTACTGCCTTTCCGAAAGTACGGGCTTTGTGGCTCTCAGCATTGCTGGAATACTGCCGAGGCAGAACTTGAAGTCAACTTTAGCTTTAATTCTGTTTGTGTGCATCACTTACCTCCTTGTCCAGACGTGCGATCTCTTTTTCAGCTGCCTTAAAAGCCGCAGCAAGGCTGCCGACCGTCAGTCCGATAATCCCTCCGATTATCATTCCTGTGAATAAATACACCATTACATCATCTCCATTCCTAAATCTTCGGTTTCTTCCATAGGACTGCAATCTTCATTCTGTTTTTGTTCTTTTTCCGAAACAAAACCGCCAAGTCTGTTCGGAACATAATCGGAAAGCCATGTACCTCCGAACTGCTCGTGTGTATGCAATCTCCACATTGCAAGCTTACCGATATCAAGCTGAACGTCATCAAACGGAAACAGCAAACAGGTAAGATCCTCATTATGAAAGCTATACGCCTTTTCAAATCGACTTTCATTCTGCAATATTCCGATTTCGGTCAGCATATCGTTTATGCCGTCAACCCATTCTTTAAGGTCACCGCCGCAGCCTTGCAGGATAAGAGCCTCGCTGTTATTCATTTTTCTCAGATCGTGTAAAGAAACACTTATTATCTCCATTATTGCAAAACCTCCTTCCCATAATATTTTCTCAGCAGAGTGATCACAAATCTTTGCCCTTTTCCTGTCACAAACGTCTGCTGATAGGTCTTGGTCATAGTCGCAGTTTCAAACACCGACTCCTTTACGGAAAAATATCCGCGATCGATAAAAGTCTGATAGGGGAGATTATTCGCCATAAGAACTCCCTTTCTTTTCAGCCAGCCGTAAAGCTTGTTCCTGCCGACAGGGATATTTTCGGCTCTTGCAAGCTTTGCCATAACGTTCATGTCGATAAGATTATTGGTGTTTGACACCTGATTCGCAAACTCCACCAGCGGCTGATCGTGGCGGATACGCTCGTTCAGCTTGTTGATAATGGTCATTTGAAGTCGGAACAGGTCACGGTATGGCTCGTCGAGAAAGGAGAGATAGTTTTTGATGAACATATCCTCGTTGGAAACGTAGCCGCCGGTGCGTCTGATGGTGGGGAGGACTTCGGCGGTCACCCAACGCCTGAACTCTTTGGCTCTCGGCATTTTGCTTGAGAGAACTAAGCTGTAAAAGCCGCTTTCATTGATAATAGTGGTCTTGCTCTTGTAATTTGAACCACTGTCGGAAATCACGACGGTGGTTTTATCCTCGGTATCCACATGACGTGAAAGAGCGTCCCTTGTGTTGGAATACCCTAAAATTTCCGCAACATCTTTTCCTACAAGCCACGGTTCGCCGTCCTTAATGACTGTTCTCACTTTTCCGAATTCGTCATTTTCAAATATTTTTATCATATTCTTCATTTGCGTTTTCCTCCTCGTCAAATTTCAGTAAATTTCTTGCAATAGCTTCAACCACATTTACCGTAATTGAATTTCCTGCCTGCTTGTAAAGCTGTGCGTCGGACATACCTGCTTCAGCGACTTTTTCAAACTGCTCTTTTGTAAATCCCTGCAATTTCCAGCACTCCACAGGCATAAGCCTGCGGATTCTGCCTTTGTGTACTATTCCGTGTCTGTCCGTAACCGTGAGCGTAAACATCGGTTCATTAGGTTCTTTTATTCTGCGACCGTTCTGTCGGGTAGTTTCCTTAAATGGGTTGATTATCGCCCTAGGAGCTTCTTCAAGCACTCCCGAACGTTCGCCTTTGTGAGTTTCGTTTGTTACTCCCAAATCCATTCTTGTATGCAGACATCGGGCATTTTCTGTAATCTGCGGATTTTCGTTCAAATCACAAAAAACAGCGGAATGTTCTCCTCTATGATGAGATACTCCGCTGTTCTGACGTGCGGTAACACATCTTGCAATGTCTGTCATCTGAGGATCGGGATTGCAGTCTATGAAATAAAGTCCCGTTTTACCGCCCATGCCGCCCGAACCGCTGTATTGCGTAACAGCCGTGCCGTCTGTGGAATAAACTCTCGAACCCTGACTGCCGCCTATCAGCTGTTCAGGTTTTCTTTTTTCGCAATTTTCCTCATCATTTCCTCCGAAAGCCAGTATTTCTGAGGGACATTTGTCTCCAAGATATCCGATAAGGAACAGCCTTCTTCTTGACTGCGGTATTCCGAATCCGGCAGAGTTAAGCACGCGCCAGCACATACTATACCCCAGTTCAGAAATCTTTTCAAGGATGATTCTGAAACATTCCCCCTGCGATATACCAAGCAGGTTGGGTACGTTTTCAGCGATAAAGTAACGGGGGCGCTTGGCTTCAAGGATTTGGATATAGTTAAAAAACAGGTTTCCTCTATCGTCCTCAAAAGCGAGTCTGCGCCCCGCGACACTGAACGATTGGCAGCACGGGCCTCCAACGAGCAGATCAAAATCCGGCATATTTCCGTAATCGATTTTTGTGATGTCCTCATAAAAAATTTCCCCCTTTGTGTCATACAGCGTTCTGTAGGCTTTCTGTGCGAATCTGTCAATTTCACACCATCCGACGCACTCAAACCCGCCTACTTTTTCAAAAGCCGAACGGAACGCTCCTATTCCTGCAAACGCTTCGAAATATTTTATCATTTATCACCGTTCCTTTCCTTTTTGTAATAAAAAAACGGCTAAGTCTTTTTCAAAACTTAACCGTTACATTGACATATTCATTTCTTCGTTTTCTTCAAGATCTTCCGTTTCTGTAATTTCCTCGCACTCAATATTTTCCTCTGTTTGCTTATCAATCTGACTCTGTTCCTGAGCGATTTTATGGAACTTATCCACATCGGGGATAACCCCAAGCGTTCTTCCGTTATCAAATTTACAGTGCAGAGTACCCGCATCGTCCACAAATTGAACTATGCCTTTAGTACCTGGTGGAATCGGACGGGGATCGTTATCCATACTGTCAAGGCATATCCGAGTTCCTTCGGGATATCTCTGTCTAAGCGTTTCTACTTTCTTTTCGTTGTAAATCATATAACACCTCACATCGTCATTCCCATATCGGGTTCTTCGGTCATGTCCTCAAACTGATCGCTGTTCATTTCTTCCTCCGTCTGCAAAAACCATTTGTCGGAATTCCAAAAGCTGATATAAATTTCTCCGTCGGGAGTTTTTATCGGTCTTTGCTCCAGACTCTCTCCTGCGCCGTCGCTTAACTGCCCGGTACAATATTCACGGAGATCCTCAAGTTCATCTTCCGTAAGCTGACCGTGAACGTTTGCTGTGACTACTCCCACAAGTTCTCCGTTATGTTCTTCGACCGACATAAATGCGGAAAACACCTTTCGGTCAACAGAATTGCCTCTATCGTACCAATGCATCAGACCTCGCTCTTTTTCTTCGGGCAAATTGAAATCGCTGATAAAATGATTTATCTCCGATTTGTAAGCAGAAGCTTCATAGGAGGAGATTTTTTCGTATTCCTCATCAGACCAACATTCAGGTACTCTGCTGATCTCAAGGGGACAGTAAAATTTCATTTCCTGCAAATGCGTCTGAATATGATTTTCGTACAACAGCTTTGCGTTTGGAATATACTGAACGTATCTAGCGTAGGATGAGCCTTCAGCTTCGATCAGCAGACCGTCACCCTGTTCCTCATCGTAGATCAGCAGACAATGATAAATATCATCTCTGTCGCAGTACATCAAATCTGTGTTCTCAGCGATCAGGTCATTGTCCTGCAAGGGATGCCTTTTTAAATTATCAAACTCAGCATGAGAAACTGCTATCGCTTTTTCCACCGCACAGGACTTTGTCTTAAATTCTGCCTCTTTGCGAAGCAGGTTAGTGTTGATTATCAATTTTTCATTCATTGACTTTTCCTCCGTTCGTTTTGTTTCCTTTTTATATAGTACATCTGCCACATGGGTATCACGTCCTTTCTTGAGAAATAAAAAAAGGCCGCTTTGTCGTTTATCACATTTCGTGATATTTGACAAAACAGCCTTCTAAACTTTGTGAATGTTTTTTCATAAAAAAAGCAAGCCGGGAGCGAAATCTGCTCAAAGCTTGCCGTTTTATTTGACAATATTCAATTGTTGAGGGTTCAAACCTCTTTTCAGCTGAAAAGCATCTACGGTTTTACAACTGAAATTTTTGCCCTCAAAACGCAAAAAAAGCTCGTAAATACGAGCTTTTCGAGGTGTGCATCTATTTTATTGCACAAGTATGGTGGGAGAAGGTGGATTCGAACCACCGAAGCTAGAAGCAACAGATTTACAGTCTGCCCCCTTTGGCCACTCGGGAATTCTCCCATATGAATGAAAACAAAATAATGGAGCTGGTGGACGGACTCGAACCCCCGACCTGCTGATTACAAATCAGCTGCTCTACCAACTGAG
>OLVY01001281.1_pt1 | contig 16220 bp, 16 predicted proteins | sample 1674261 | NCBI WGS metagenome assembly OLVY01 (sample SAMEA103958155, study PRJEB25191) | human gut metagenome | biome: human-associated habitat [ENVO:00009003]; feature: intestine environment [ENVO:2100002]; material: feces | place: Germany | collected 2013/2015
GATGATTTAGGTGTTTTGAATTACACTTTTGCTATTCATCCAGAGAACCAATATAGTCGGTATTTACTTCTTTCTTTGAATGATTCCTCTATCCCAAAGTGATTTTTTTGGAGTATATTAAAAAGAGACGTTTTGCTTAACCTCACCGGAGTTCAGCAAAACGTCTCTTTTCGCTATTGATTTTGTTGTGCAGTGTTATTCATTAGAGGCTATACTCAGGGAATGCATATACCGGGTTGAAATCCGGTAAGAACTTAATTTGAATCCAGCCTGTCTGGCCCGGTGCCAAAGAGCTCCCGTTGCCAACACTGATGCTAAAATGCAAATGATTTGCGCTAGAAACACCAGTTGTTCCAATGGTGCCAATGATCTGTCCTTTCTTAACAGTATCACCGGGGCGTACAGTCGGGTTTTCTGCCATATGCATATAAATAGATCTTGCGTATGCACCAGAACGATTGTCAGAATGACCATTAAATGGATTCACGTGATTGATTGCGATGCAGTTGCCCATGGATTCCATTGTGTTATCGTGACTAGTAGTGCCCGGCTTCCAACTGCCAGAGGAATTTTGTGTATATGCAACGATACCATCTGCAATTGCATATACATTATGATCCTGGGCAATATCACGAATATCCATTGCGGGGTGAGAATACGAATACGTTCTGCTATATTTCCGAGAAACGGTCGGATAAACATAGTCACCGTACGGGCCTACACCACCGCCACTATTGGTAGAATCGCCACCACTGGAACCACCGCTGGACTGTGATGCACAAAGCTGCCACACCTGGTTATCGGCGTTAGATGCCGTTTCCCAAGTCAGCCCTGCATTGTTCGCGTTAGATGCCGGAGTCAGATAAAGATTGTGCTTGATTAGTTTGATGCGATACAGGCTATTGGCAGCATCAACAGTTAGCAAATCAATCAGCGCGTCATCGAAATTGTTATACACAGGGAAGAAATCGCAAACGCTGCCTGCTTTACTACCATAGATGTTCAAGCCAAACATCTTCGTCTCATCTTTAAAATCCGTCGAAAGAGCCGAAATCAGCTGACACCCACCATCGACTTTGTGAACTTGAAGTCGCTGATCCGCAGCCCCCGTTGCCGTATAAAGCGTGGCTTTCTGATGGCTAGAGATAGCACCCTCACCATAGCGATTCAACCAATAATTGCTTTTGCCTCGATACGGGCGAAAATAGTAAAATCTTTCAAAAGTATACATGCTTTGTCACTCCTTTGATTGATTGGCATTCGCACCTCGTCAGGCGCTTTTTTGAACGTTCACTAAATAAAGAGCTTATGCAGAAGGTTTTGTAAACCAAGAACCGAAAACAATTAAAATCCATTAATGGCATTGGCCTTATCAACAAGTTCCTGAAGTTTGTTGGAAAGGTAGGGGCCGGGGCAGGCAGTAGCGGCATACATGCTGTGCCACGTCAAGTTTTCCCCTTTAACTAATTTGCCCAGACTGTTGCGGCGGGCGATATCTGCAACCAGCGTTACAAGAGTATTGAACGTCGTATCCGATACGGGCCAATCTGGAGCACCAGCGCTGTTAGAGGTTTCAATCGTTACTGCGCGGCAGTTTGCCTCCCAGTTACCGTTCGTCCAGGCCACATCATTCTCGTGGACATACTGGCCGATGCTGGTTTCAGAAACACCGTAGTGGGAAGACCCCTTTCGTCCTTCACGCTGCCACAGTGCGCCCAGCGCGTCAATGGTCAAAATGCTTGCGCAATGGTGAATTGTGATTTCAGAAATAGTCCCACCCTGTGCTTTGCGGTCTTTCGTGTAATTTCCTTCGTAAGCCGGAATAAATTTGGTTACCAGCTTCGAATCGGGAACATTAGAGACTTCTCCGCTATCACTGCCATCGCTGCCGGTGCCAGGTTCCAAAATGGTGAACATCTGTTCTTCTTCGCCCGTATAGGCACTCCATTTTAGGGCAGTGCCAACAGCAGTCAGGTAAATGCTGCGGTCCCGCAGCATAAGATAATAAGTATTGGGGCGATTTTCTACCTCAACGGTAGTAATAACCGTGTCAGTATCATCCGCGGTATTCAGGTGCCAAACGATGCAATTGGTGTTTCGCGTATTATAGTTCAACGCGTACCAGCCTTCGCCCCGCTGCAAAACAATTCGGACATTGCCATTGCCTCCGAAATTTTCCAACGCCCAACGCTGATCAGGGTTGTTCGTGCGGTTGAAAAGGTTAACCGTTTCACCGTTTTTTACAGTACCATCCTCGTGATTGCCCAGGACGTTCACGTATTTACCCGTAGCTACGTTCTGAATCTCGTAGTAATGGTTGAATTCGTATGCCATTTTTAATTCTCCTTTTTTCATCTTTTTGAGCGGCCGCTCAAAAAGTAAAGAGAGCAAATACTGTAAAATGTAAATCGCGTTTACATTTTGCGGTATTTACTCTCTTTGAATAGTAAATGAACAAAAGGAGAACTTATTGAGATATGCAAACAGATTCTGTTGAAAAGGCTGCCGGTGTTGGTGCCATTGGCTTATGGGCCGCAATGCACGGCTGGCTTGGTTGGCTTGTTGTCTTGTATGCTGCCTGTATGATGCTGGATTGTCTAACCGGCACAGCACAAGCCATTAAAAATGGCGAATGGAGTTCCCATAAAGCCAGACAAGGCTTGTGGCATAAAGGCGGAAGCATCATTATGGTTTTTGTCAGTGTCTTAACCGATATTTTGCTTGGGCTAACGCTGAATCACATTTCAGGACTTACGCTTCCTTTTAATTATGATATGCTGCTTACACCCATCGTCCTGTTTTGGTACATTGTATCCGAATTGGGGAGTATTCTGGAAAACGCAGAAAAGATGGGAGCATCGATTCCACCATTACTAAAAAACGCTATTGAGAAAATGCGTGACAGCGATAATGATAAACATAATACTTCCATATAAAATTCATATCATGAAGATGTTACAGACGTTGATTTTAAATGGGCGTAAACAAAAAATAGTCGCCCATCGGTCAGTGCGGACGGCTATTTTGCTTATTAGTGGATTCACTATTTCATCGATGTTTTTCTTTACAATTTACGTTCCGAAATAACTCATTGCGTCTGCCCTGCTTCCGTTTACATGTACCTCCAAGTGCAGATGGCTGCCTGTGGCTCGCCCAGTGTGGCCGACATAGCCGATGACCTGCCCGGCCTGCACTTGTTGGCCGGTGGTGACACAAATGCTGGAGCAATGGGCGTATAGCGTTTCCAGCCCACCGCCGTGGTTAATTTGGATGTAGTAACCGTAACTGCCGCCCCAACTGTCAAGGCCGTTGGCAACAGTGATCACGCCATCAGCGGCGGCAAGGATTGGTGTACCCTCGGCACAGGCGATGTCGGTGCCTGTGTGGGAACTGACCTCACCGGTAATAGGGTCCACGCGATGCCCGAACTGCGATGTAATTGTTCCAGCAACGGGCAATGGCCATTGCAGGGTGCCTGTCGGGGTACGGGTGTCGTCCGGATTCATAAATCCACCGCCGTTTTGTGCAAAGCCGCCGAGCAGTTCTGCCCACAATTCCTCGTACTGCGGGTCTTGCAGCAGTTGCAGGTAGGTGTTCTGGCGGGTGGTAAAATGATAGTCTGCTGCCATCTCGTCAGGCGTTTTGTGAGTCAGTTCGATTACGAGGATAGTTTCAGTTATCTCCGTAGTGGTTGGGTTTCCGTCCTCATCAGTGGTATTTATAGTTGTAGTCTCCGGATGGGTAGAGTAACCAACCGCATTCATCGCCCACATGATTTCTCGCAGCTTGTCAACTTGTTCTTCTTCCAGCGAAGCAACCGGGGAACCGAGCTCGTTCCCCGACACATACGAAGAAAAGACCGCCAGGACATCCTGCCAACGGATGAAGTACACATCATCGTTGGCTACAATGTCCTGGCGGTCATGTTGTATGGTGTTGGAGATTTCTTCCAGCCTGTCATGGTATTCGCCCGTGAGGATTTCCACGGCTTCTTGCACGGAAATGGCGTTTTCGTTTGGGGCATTGGCGGCAAAAAATATGCCGTAGGCCGAGCCAGAAACAAATGCCACAAGGCTGATGACAATAATAATACTAATTGCCACACTGATGCCTGTGGCAATGACCATAACAAGGCTGTGCAGACTGGCAAGGAAATGGCGGATAGCAGAACATGCTGCTGTAATGGTCTTTCTGGTACTGCTGGCGGCTTTCTGTATGACAAGCTGCACTTGCCGAGTACGGGTCTGCACTTGAGATTGGGCTGTTCTATTCTGCGCGATTTCATTGGCGGCGGTACGCAACTGGCGTTGACCTTTGGTTACCCCGCGAATGTCGTGCGGTGCGATCTTGGTTGTAGCAACTTTTTCTTTTGCCCGCTGGCAGGGCAAATTTGCCCCTCGGTGCGGGCGCTGCTCGGCATCGGGCAGCGTGCCGTGCCCGGCCTGTTTTGGGCTGACATCGCGCTCACTGGCGGCGTGGGCGCGGGTGGTTTCGGATTGCTCTGCGGTACGGCGTTTCCGGTATTTTTGAAACTGTTTGCGGGCAAACTTGCGGCCTTGTTCTACGGTGAAATCGGTGTTCTGCTTAATAGCGGAATAGGATGCGTCTGTCAACACCACACCTGTATCTTGGACGGCAGTATAGTCGCCATCCCCCTGCATAGAGATGCTTTCCCGCAGCTTGGTTCGGCTTTTTTCCTTGGCTTCTGTCCATGCTTTTTTCAGCGCCGCCTTTGGAATCTTCCCGGTCACATTGCTTTTCGGCATACGCTCGGCAGGTTTCTCTTTAATATCTTTCATGACATCACCCCCGTCATAAATTATTCAAATAGAATTTCAAAATCGTTCAAACGGCTTTTAAATTCTGCACACAAGTCGCCGCTATAATAAATCTCGTAATCAAAAAACAAACGCGGGAAACATCCCGCACTCACCACTGCGCCTTAGACCATGCCAGAGCAATCGTTCGGTCAAGGCCAGACAACAAATTGGGCTAAAGGGCCATTACATATAAAAAAGCAATGCTGTATCTTCCGATTCTGGACGATACAGCATTTTCTTTGCAATTATGAAAAGATGTTGCTATAATAGAATCATCTCTCTGAAACGCGAGGTTTCTCCCATGAATTTATATATCAGTGCCGCCGAGTATGACTACCACACCCTGCTGAAAGTGGCCGAGATGGCAGGGCTTGCCGGAATCATCGGCTTTCATGAAGCTGGGGACGGCTATCTGGTGACCTTCCCGCAGGGGGAAAATGTTCAGGCTCTGATAGATGACTATAAGGGACGGCTGCGGGATTTGGAAAACAATATTTGGCAGCATTAAAATAGGTCTATAAATTTGAAAAATGAAAGGGGCGAACAAACTCCGTAATGAAAAAATATCCATGTCCTTGTTGTGGATTTCTTACCTACAATGTCCCGGCAGATGAAGATTGTGGGTATATTTGTCCCGTTTGCTTTTGGGAGAATGACCCGTTCATCACTTCTGATAACGAGCCAAGCGACTCCAATCATGGAATAACACTAAAAGAAGCAAAATCCAATTTCTTGCAATTCGGTGCTTGCGTAAAAGAAATGCTACGCTATGTTCGACCACCGAGAGATGACGAAAAGGAAATATCATAGCGTCGAATTCCAGTTTGCAGCACCCCTTCGGACCGCTTCGGCGGTCCTTTGTTTTTATAATGCAAAGATTTACTCCTTTTTCTCGGACGGGTTAGTCGACATCAATTTATATAGCTTAGTGTTTCGGGGAAAAGAATTTGTGAAAGGCACGATATTTCCCGCGCACCGAATCAGCCCGCAGCCCGCGGGGACGTTGGTGACATAGCCAAGCTGGTTATCGGAAATGTTCAGCAGCTTCGCCAATTCCTCACGGTCAGTGGCGCTCTGGTTCAGCATTACCAGAAACTCCGAGTTTGCCAGCATCAGGCGGGCAGTGTCGGAGCGCAGCAGTTCGTCCACATTTTGCGTCAGCCCGGTCACAAGGCCGTTGTATTTGCGGATGCGTTTCCACAGCTTGTAAAAGAAATTGGCGCTGTACTCGTAGCGGAACAAAATGTAAAACTCATCGCAGAAAATCCACGTTCTGCGGCCTTTCTTCCAGTTCTGGATGACGCGGTTATAAATCGCATCCAGCGTCACCAGCATCCCCAGCGGCATAAGCTGCTCGCCCAATTCGCGGATGTCGTAGGCAATGATCCGCGCCTGTGTGTCCACGTTGGTGTGCCGGGCAAAGGTGTTCAGCGTGCCGGTAATGAACAACTCGGACGAAAGCGCCAGCCCCTGTGCTTCGGGTTCCGGTTGCATCTGGAGCAGACGGTAAAAGTCCTGCAGCGTAGGCGGTGTGCCTTTATAGCCGTTGCGAATGTAGGGCAGATACACCTGCTCGGTGCAGCGGCCGAGGATGGACTTTTCTTTCGCCGTCACCATGCCGTCACCGATGAGCTGCTCGAACAGCGACAGCACAAACTCCGACTTGCTGACGATGGGGTTGCGCTCATCGCCGTAGGCGCGATCCATGTCCAGCGCGTTGATGTGGGTGTCGGACGTGGCCGAGATGCGGATGACTTCACCGCCAAGGGCTTCGGTCAGATAGCCGAACTCCGACTCCGGGTCGAGAATGAGAATGTCATCCTCGGTGGAAAGCGCGATCTGCACGATTTCTTCCTTGGCGCTCATGCTCTTGCCGGAACCGGACACGCCCAAACGAAAACTGTTGCCGTTCAGCAGCAAGCGGCGGTCAGCCACAATCATGTTCTTGCTGACGGCGTTCTGCCCATAGTACAGACCGTTCGACTGCATGATTTCCTGTGCGCGGAACGGAATCAGCACGGCGGTGCTTTCGGTGGTAAGGGTTCGCAGGGCTTGGATTTTCCGCAGCCCATAGGGCAGCACCGTGTCCAGCCCGTCTTTCTGCTGCCAGCGCAGCGTCGAAAGCTGGCACAGGTGCTTGCGCGCCGTGGAGTAGAGCGTTTCGGTGTCGCTGTCAAGCTGCTCCTTATTGTCCGCCAGATGAACCAGCGTCACCAGCCCGAACATCATCCGCTGGTCGCGGGTCGTCAGGTCGTCGAGCATCTCCTTGGTTTCCTTGCGCTGCAACTCCATATCGTAGGGAATGGTCGCGGTAAAATTGTTGTTGGCGTTCTGGCGGCGCTGCCAGTTGGCCACGTTCGTTTCCACGCCCAGCAGCGTGCTTTGCAGCTGGCGGGCGGCTTCGTCCGTTGGCACAGGCAGGATATCGATGGATAACATCAAGTCACGGTCAAGGTCGCAGAGTTCCGACACAAAGCTGTCCTTGATGTAGCTGGCATAGTCCTGCAAATACAGCACCCGACCATAGCGGGCATCCAGCTTGAAATGGTCGGCGGCAAATTCCATGCTGTCGGGGCAGAGCCAATCCTTGAAGCTGTGCCCCTTTTTCATGTGTTCCTTCAGGTCGAAGGCAAAGGCGGCGGGCTCTCCACCCTTGAAGAAATCCCGGAAGATCTGCAGGCGGGCGGCTGCGTCCAGTTCCCGGCCTATGGAGGAAAGCTGGGAAAGGTGGGTGATGAGGTCGGTGCCCACACGGGCAAAATAGGTGCGGGCCTCGTCGATGGTTTTCTTTGCCACCGTGATGGTGATGTACCGGTCCTGCACCACGCTGTTGTTGGTGCCGGTTACCTTGGAGAGCAGCATTTCGTTGTACTCTTTCCGGTAATGGTCCAGCCCGTCCTCTTTCATGGGCAGCAGCAGGGATTTCTCGAATTCTGCTTTGTCAATGCGGCGGTTGTTGATGGTGATCTTGGCGGAAGCGCCGGAGTCCAGCGCGTTCAGCAGTTCCGAATAATCTATAAACATCGCCGTCTTATCTTCTTTGCTGGCGATGCTGTAATTGATGTCGGTAAAGAAAAAGGTTTTGGAAAACCGGCTCCCTACCTGAAAAATCCCATCCGGCCAGATGCGCTGGATGGGGATAGCGTCCTGTACGGACTTTGGAATTTTGAATTTTTCTTTTTCTAATTTCGTTGCTTTGAGAAGCGTTTTGATGATAGGCATCCTTCCTTTCAGTGCGAAAAATGAAAAGGTTACTGTTCTTTCCCAGCCGGTGGCTGGGGCTTGCGGGTTTTCCGTTTGCGGGGAGGCTTTTCCCCCTCCGCGATGGCGTCCTTCATGGCGTCATAGTAAAGGCTGTCGGATTTAAACACCAGCTTCTTCGGGTACAAAAATTCCGACTTGAACCACGCCCAAGCCAGCTTTTCTGCTGTCATCCCGTGGTATTTGAAAAAGCCGCAGGCCGCAAAGGGCGCGGCTCCGAGGATGCACATCCAGCCCACTTCCTCGCTGCCGACCAACGGGCGCAGGCCGAAATAGATGCCGACTGCCACGCCTACGGCCAGCAGGGAACAGATAAACTGCCGGGTGGAGAGGCCGAAAAAAATAGATTCTTGATAGTCCCGGATTTCTTTTGGTACTTTTACTTCTATATCGCTTCACTCCTTTTGGGCCTACAGCCCCAATAATTCTTTGACGATCCTGTCGCTCATTCGTACAGCGCCTACCAAAACCAAAAGGTTGAAGATGAGCTCGCCCACGTAGCTCCATACGGCGGTAACTGCCGAAACGTTGGGATCAACCGCAGGCGGGCTGGACGCCATAACCGAGAAGATGATACAGGCCAGCGCAATGATGGCCCCTTCGAGGCACACTCCCGCATAGGAACGCAGGAAGTTTTTCCCCACATTGCTGGTGGGTTCCCCGGCGAACGTGGACATGGGGATGGGCGCGATAGCCGTGTACATATATAATTTGAATAGGCGGCTATACACTGTCAGAATCATGATGAACGCCAGCACCGTAATGAACAGGCCGCCCAGCAGGGTGACTGCCCACAGAGGGATGCTGTCCCAAAAGCCCACGTTGTTGATTTTGTCGATGATCTCCTGCGGAAGCGTCGTTCCGCTGCTTCCCGACAGGCCGGATTGGGTAATGATGGTGGAAACCATCCCCTGAATGATTTTGAAAACGGCCAGCATGAGGTCGAGGCCGTATCCCACCGCCGCCTTTGCCAGTACAAAACGGATGAACATTTTAAATGCCGCTTCCGGGCGCTTCAGATCGGCAAGGCTCGAACAGGTTTTGACAACGCCGACCGCGAAAAACAAAACCAGCAGGCCGTACCCAATGGCTTTCAGGGCCCCGTTGATGTCCAGCATGACCTGCCAGATCCCGCCGCCTTTGAAGGTTGCGGGATCTTGGGTAAGCAGCGTCCAGATTTCAGCCAGCTTGTCGTTCCATGTTTCCAGCGCCGAATTTAAGTTATCAACAATCCAGTTTCCGGCTGGTCACCTCCTTGCAAAAAAAATAAAGGGAAGCGCCCGCCACCGGGCGCTTCCCTTGACTGGAATACAGAAAATCAGGCGGTGATAAGGTCGAGGATTTCCTTGGCAAAGGTAATCACGAGGCCGCCCGCCAGGGTGAGGAAACCCTGCGAACGCTGGGAGGGATCGTGGCTCTGGAAGGAGAGGCCGACCTGCACCACGCCCCAGCCCAAAAGGATGAGGCCGATGGCGCGGATCAGGGAAAAGATAAAATCGGACAGGTTGTTCACCACGCCCAACGGATCGCTGGCGGCGAAGGCCGGGATGGAAAAGCAGCAGAAGCACAGCACGGCGGCTGCGTAGACGGAAAAGCCGAGCCGCCCCTTTCTTCCAAGGGGCAGGGCATTTGCGGGCTTATCGTTCTTTTTGGGATTTTTCTTCAAAACAAAGCGATTCAGGGTTTTCTTCAGAAGCATTCCTCCAGTTCAAAGTGTATTTTTATGGGTTTAGAAAATCCTCCGGCTCCAGCAGTTCAAAATCGTCGTACTGGTCCGGGGAAAAATCGATATCGTCTGCGGCGTCCTTTGCCTGCGTGTAATCGTAGGGCGCAGCGCCGCCATCTTCGGTCAGCCGGATATTGGGGTGGCGCATGAGGTCGTATTTGTCATCCATCATGGGGCGTTCCCCACGGACAAAAAGAATGGCTTTGCGGTTGTCCAGCATCCGCACCTCGTCGGGGGTGAGAAGCTCCCGGCCCGTCTGCTGGTCGTTCACGCTGAAGCTGCCGCTTCGCCCACGGCTGCGGCCATAGGTGTTCGTATCCAATGTTTCCTTGCCCATGAGCTCGGAAACGTATTTGTGGGTTTCCTTTTCATTGCCGCCGAGATAGAGAAACTCGTCGCACAACCCCACCAGCGATTCCCACTGTTCCTTGAACAGCGCCTTGATCTGCGCCATATTCTGCGCGATATAGCTGCAAAAGATGTTGCGGCTTCGCATGGTGGAAAGCCACGGCAGAAAGTTGTCTGTGGGCAGGGCGATGTTGGGGGCCTCGTCGATCAGCAGATGGACCGGCACCGGCAGCCTGCCCTTGTATTTCCGGTCTGCTACAAAGTACAGGGTTTGGATGAGCTGTCCGTAAATCATGCCTACAAGGTAATTGAGGGATTTATCGCTGTCGGGAATACAGCAGAACAGGGCCACCTTTTTCTCGCCCATTTCCTCCAGATGGAGATCGTCGGTATAGGTCAGCCTTGCAATCTGCGGCAGGTTGAAGGCCGACAGCCGAACGCCCACACTAATCAGGATACTCTTGAGTGTTTTGCCCGCCCCCATCTTAAAGACATGGTATTGCTTCACGGCGATGCTCTCCGGGTTCCGCATTTCAAGCCTTGCGAACAGGATGTCCAGAGGCGACTCGTATTCCTCATCTTCCTCCCGCACCTCGGCAGCAGCCAGCATTTCCATCACCATAGCGAAGTTCTGTTCTTCCGGCGGCGCTTCGTGCATGAGGTACAAAACCAGTGCCTGCAGAAGCGCGGTTTCGGATTTCTGCCAGAAAGGATCGGCGCTCTGTGCTCCGGGCGGGGTGGTGGATTGGATGAGAGTTTCGATCAGGCGCAGCACGTCCTTATCGTCCCGCACATAGGCCAAGGGGTTGTAGCAGAAGGAGGCGTCGGGGTTTAACAGGTCAAATACCCGCACTTCGTATCCATTGGCTTTCAATGCCCCGCCTGTTTTCCGCAGGATTTCGGATTTTGGATCGCAGATGACCAGCGAACAGTTCCCGCAGTTGAGGGCGTTGGGAATGGCGTAGGAACGGCTTTTGCCAGCGCCGGAGCCCCCGATGACCAGCACGTTGGTGTTGCGCTTGTGCTTATGGCCATCCATCCCCATCTGGAAATGCTGGGTCAGGATGAGGTTTTCCTTGGGGTTCTTCAATCTGGAATACATCGCCCCACTTGGCGGAGCCATGCTCCACGCCCCTGCGGGTGTTCTTCCGGCTGGAAACGATCACAAGGACAACAATTCCATATGCAAGAGTAAAAAACAGCAGGCACCGGGCGGAATATCCCGTCCAATGAACAGAAAAGGGGCTGTTCATGGCGGCTGAGAGCTTCCCCAGCAGATCCACGAGGTTCATCCCTTCGCTCCAGCTTCCGGCTGTCAATAGGGCCAGCCACCAGACGATGGGCAACGGCAGAAGCCACACCCACCATGGATTTTTTCTTGTGGTTATCGAATCAAAAAATATCCTTCCTTTCCGTGAAAACAAAAAAATCCCCCGGAGCCCATGGAAAAGCGTTTCCAAAGGCTCCGGGGGTAAAGCAGTTCTTTATCTGCTGACGATACTTCTGTAGCTGGCGCGGACAAGTTTTAAGAGCAGACGGTCGATCCCGCCGCAGCTTCGGTCTGCCGCCAGATAGTCGTTCCGCATCCCGTTTAAGCACAGCGTGGCGTACTGGTACTCCTCATCGTTCAGGTACAGCCTGCGCTTTGGCATGCTGAGGATTCGATCAATAAATAGCTGCAGTTTGCCGGACAGTTCAGGCTCAACCGATTCCTGCGCGCTGCGAAGCGCCTTGACGAGTATGTTCCGGTCCCCGCAGGTCATTTTCACCAGTCGCTGCTTTGTCATGGCGATCCCTTCCTTTCTCTTTTTTCACAACCACCATACCACAACGGCTGGCGGAAAGCTACCGCACAAAAGAAAACAAACGGAAAACGATCAGCCCTCATCGTTCCGGCTCTTTCTCCGCCTTGGATTTGGCAGCCTTGGCGGGCTTGGGCGCTGCGACGGAGAACTCATCCGGCTGGATGGTCTGCTCCAAATCCCGGAAGCTCCTTTGGACGTCCCGGTTGATGGCATAGGCGGCCCGTTTGACGTCGCCCAAAAAGCCGCGCTTATCGTCCGCGCTCCTTTCCGCATAGCTTTGGCACACCTTGTCGAAATGAAAGGCGGAGGTATCCAAGCCGAATTTCTGCGCCGCCACATAGGCCGCGCAGTAGGCTTGGGCCGCATACGCCTGCCGGTAGTAACCGCTGCCCACCATATCGAAGCTGGCGTGGGCCTGCTCACGGGCAATGGCGCAGATGGTTGCGGTTTCATCCATCCCGTTTCGGACAAAAATGGTGCGCTGTTTCGGCACATACTGCGCCTGCACCCCTTGGGGAAGCTGATCGGAGATGGCAAGCGGAACAGGGCTGTTTTCTACCATGGTGGCGATGATTTCCTCCGGCAGATGCTGCTGGGGCGGCAGGGGCTGGGGGCCTCTGGTCTGAGAAATGTCGTAGGCTTTTGTGATGGTATAACCATTCGCTATGGTACCGTCCTCTTTGGTGTATTCCTGATCGGCAAAGAAGGTGTACCCTTTCTCGCCGGAACGGATGGAGCGTCCGGCTTCCTTCCATTTATCGAAGGTGCGGGGATGGGTGATTTCAGTGTTCTGCTCATACAGAATGAGCAGATTCCGGGTGCTCTGGGGCGTGCAGTTCGCCATGAAATTGAGAAAGCCTTTCATGGATTCGTCATCCTTGAACACCGACTCGGCCTGTGCGTTGACTCTTGCCCAGGTATCCTCCCGTTCGGCCTGCTTCATGGCGGCGTATTCTTCCTTGGTGTACTGCTGTTCCGGCTGAGGCTGGGCTTCCTGCTTTTTGCCGATTAAACTGGATAAATCGATAGGGCATTACCTTCCTTTCTGTTTTTTCTTTTTCTTCTGTTTGGAATGGCTGGGGGTGGGATGCTGGCGCTCCTGCTGTTTGGCCTTTTCCTCTTTTTTCTTCGCTTGCCCCTGCTTAATCTCCTGTAGTTCCTTTTTTACCGAGGGCTTATGTTCTGGCTCTTTAGGGTTTATTGAGTTGGGCGAAGAGCTTTTGCTGGGCGAGGAAGGCTCGGACGGACTCTTTTCCACTGCCGGGGGATTTGATTCCTTCTCCCGGCCAGAAGTAAAATTTTCGGCGGTATCCTGCTGGGTTGGGCCGATATTGAAATCGTCCTCAAAACCGCCCACCTCAAATTCCACTTCGCCCTGCTCGGTTTTGACGGTTTCCGTTTTGTCGGGGGCCGGGGCTGCGGGAGCCTGTTTTTCCTGCTCCTGTACGCTGGCGATGGTGGCTTCGCCAGCCTGCGCTTTGACCGCGTCAAGGCCGAGGTTGTCAAAAATGCGTTGTACCTTAGAGGCGTCATCCGCGAACACCACCACTTCGATGCGGTCCGCCTTTTGCTTGTTCCGAATGGGAACATACAAAAGACCGTGGGTTTTGGCTTCCGTGGCGAACTCCTTCATGTTTTCCGTGGGGACGTTAAAGAATTTGAACGGGCGCTGTTCCCTGAGCATCCGCACAAGCCTTGTCTTGCCGTGGGTTTTCTTCTGGTCCTTCAGTACGGCATAGACAAACAGCGCAAAGTTTTTTGCCGCCATGCCCGACAGCTTGAGAGCCATTTCCGTGCCCTCAAGGGTAAATCGAACGATCTGGTCGGCTGGATCGCTTCCGTAGTTCAGTCAATTCACCTTCCTTTTATCGCTCCAAGTCACAGGAGCGTTTGTGTTTTGTTTTTTCCGGCGAGGCTTCTTTAGAAAAGGAATCCTCGCCGGGGATGAGGGACAGGGCGGAGCCGTTGTCCCACTCAATTCCGATCGTGCCCATATCGTCTACATAGGCAACGGTGCCCTTGGTGCCGGGCGGCGGGGCCTGCGGATCGTCCATGGAATGCAGGGTGATGCGGGTTCCGGCAGGGTACTGCCGCCGGAGGCGTTCCACTTGTTCTCTTGTAGGCCGTTGGTTCAAACAATCATCTCCTTTGTTTTTCTTGATTTCGGGCTTCCTTTTGCTGTTCTTCTTTTTCCCGTTGTTCCCGCCGCCGTTGTTCTTCCATCTGTGCCGCCTGCAGCCGCTTCTCCATCTCTATCGAATGGATTTCGATGTTCCGGCACAGCTTGGCGGTATGGCGAAGCTTTTTCAACCGCTCTGTGAGGACGCCGATCTGCGGAGAGCCCGGTTCATAGCGATAGAGCTTCTGGCGCTGCTTTATGAGGACAGCGATTTCATCCTCCGCTTTCTGCCGAATGGCGGCAAGCTGGCCCCGGTCCTCTATGTGGTTTTTAAAGATGAATTCTGCCTGCTCGATCCGTTTGTCCAGCTTGCGGATATCCTCCCGCACAGCATAGCTTGGATACCGGGGCTTTTTCGGCAGCGCCCCCATCTTGTAGAGGTAGGAAAAGTAGAGAGCCCGCAGGCCGGAAAGCCTGCGGGGCTGCGTTTCCCCAAGAAGGAGCAGGAAGCGGCTGGCTGGCGGCTGTTCTTTCCCAGCCCGGCGGGGTGGCTTGGGGTAAAGGATGCGGCGCTGGAGGGCCTCCGGGGTGTACTGCTTGCCCAAGGTCTTAAAACGCACGGTGCGCCCATTGCCCGGCAGGATCAGCGTGGGGTATTTGCGGTCAAACCGAAAGGCATAGCCCTGCTGCTCCAGCGTCCGCAGGAACTGCTTCCATGTGAGGGAAGCTGCAACCGCCGCATTGAGATCCTGCTGGATGGGCGTTTTCCATGTGGGCGCTCCATTCTGCTCGGCCAGCCACTGGACATAGGGACGGGCAATCCGTTCCGATTTCTCCGTATGAATAACGGAGAGGCCATGCTTTCTGCACAGTTCATCGGAAATCTGCCGTACCTGTGTGACATAGGTTCTTTCATTGCTGCGGTATTTCCTGCCGCTTTTCATGGACACGGAATTCCAGACAATGTGGTTGTGAATGCATTTGGTGTTGAGATGGGTGCTGACCACCGCCTGAAAGTTCCCGCCGAGCAGCCGATCCGCAAATTCCAGCCCGATCTGGTGGGCCAGTTCCGGCGTTACCTCTCCGGCAGCAAAGCTCTGCACCAGATGGAAGCCCTGCACACCTTCTTCCTTGTGCCACATTTCCTTGACGCGGCACATATCTTGAAAAGCCGTTTCACAGGTGCAGCCGAGAGCGGATGCGAACAGATCCTGCTCGGTTTTGTCTTTGTTGAGGGCCTTATCGATTTCCCCTTCCAGCGATTCCTCGTTTTCCCTGCGGGAGCATTTCTTCTCGTCGAGGGTATAGTCGATGGCGTTGTCGAGGCGGTGGACGGGGATAATGCTGGTGTAGGCAATAGCGGTTTTCTCCTTTCTTGGGCGCAGGTAGCTTAGGCTGATTCACGTCTTGGTTATGTGCGCGAATTGCATCCAACCGCAGGTTGGCTACCAGTTCTCCTTTACTTCTTCCCAAACCTGCCGGGCCAGCTTCGTCATTTCCTCGATATCCTGCTGGCTGGCCTCTCCATAGGTATTAGCGACCTTGGCAAGCTGGTTTGCGTTGTTGCACAACCCAGCCACCTTGTGGAGCAGATCCGTATGGTGGTCGCAGGGCCTTGCCCGCAGTTCACCCATGATGAGGGTGCGGAGGAATTCCTCACGGGGCAGGCCGCTTGTTTTCACCTGCGCTTCCAGATGGGCCAGTTCCTTTTTGTTGAGATGGAGAGGAATGATGTGGTTTCGTTTTCTCATAGCGAGGCTCCTTTTAACGCTCCGGCTCTTTCCGTTTCCGGGTTTTCTTCTGCTCCGGCACTCTGGCAGGGTGTTCGTAATGGACGGGAATATCCTGCAGGCGCAGCCTGTCGCAATCCGATGCGAATGCCGCATACCGGGCGTAGGAATACCCTTCCGCATCTACAAGAATGCCCTCTTTACCGGTTTCACCCTTAACGAGTACGCAATGCCAGCAAAGGCTGCCCGGATCAAACCACATCTTGTCGCTGTAATCGAACAGGAAAATCTGGTCATCCTTGAGGCCGGTTTCCTGAAACTGCCGGAACTGCTCATCGCATAGAACGACCACCTGTTCCACCTGAAAACAGGTTTGTCGCTCCGGCACAGGCCGCAGTGGGTTCTGCCCGT
>OLVY01001286.1_pt1 | contig 16183 bp, 8 predicted proteins | sample 1674261 | NCBI WGS metagenome assembly OLVY01 (sample SAMEA103958155, study PRJEB25191) | human gut metagenome | biome: human-associated habitat [ENVO:00009003]; feature: intestine environment [ENVO:2100002]; material: feces | place: Germany | collected 2013/2015
GCTTCGTGGATGAACTTGATCTCATCGGCGGGTACGCCACGGGCAATCAGCTTCTGTCGAATGTCGTCATAGACATTGAAGGAGCCGTCGTTTTTCGGCGTAGACAGGTCGCAGAAAAATAGCTGTGTCAACCGCTTCTCACTGCCACGCTCCCAAGTTTCAAACATAGCGTCCACGCAGGCGTTGAGCTTGCTGTCCTCAAAATCAGGGAGCAACGGATTGATAAGCCGCTGATCAAGAGCCAGCTTTCTGCCGTCGTTGGTGATCTTGAGCATATTATCCACTCTTGCATCAACCATTCCGTTCCGCACCCTTTCGGCTCTTTCCGCAAGCCCCGCAACCATATCCCTTTGGATTTCAGAGGGCTTCACCGAGATGTTGTGAAAGACCGCTTTCGGCACTGGCAGGTCAAGCATATCCGCTGTTTTGATGTCTGCGATTTCCTTGAACATCGCCATCAGCTCCGGTAAATTGTAGAAGCGGGCAAAGCGTGTTTTAGCTCGGTATCCCGTTCCTTCGGGTGTAAGTTCTACTGCCGTAATGGTTTCTCCGAAAGTGGAAGCCCAGGCATCGAAGTGTTGCAAGTTGTTCTGAACAAGAGTGTTGTACTGCAAGTACCGCTGAATGGTGTAAAGCTCGACCATCGAATTGGAGATCGGCGTTCCTGTCGCAAACACTGTCCCACGCCCTCCGGTCAACTCGTCCAAGTACCTGCATTTCATAAAGAGGTCGCTGGATTTCATCGCTTCGGTTTGGCTGATGCCGCCTACATTTCGCATTTTGGTAAAGAGAAACAAATTCTTATAGTAGTGGCTCTCATCGATAAAGAGTCTGTCAACACCCAACTCCTCAAAGGTCACTGTATCATCCTTTTTGGATTGGTCGTTGAGCTTATCGAGCTTCTGCTTGACAGATTTCTTTGTGCGCTCCAGTTGTTTTACGGAGAAGTTATCTCCACGGTTCTTTTTCAGTTCCGCAATGCCCTCCGTAACTTCATCAAGCTGTTGTTCGAGGATCGCCCGCTGCCGTTCAATGGACATCGGTATTTTCTCGAACTGCGAATGCCCGATAATGATGGCATCGTAATCGCCGGTGGCAATTCTGCCGCAGAACTTTTTGCGGTTCTTGGTTTCAAAGTCTTTCTTCGTTGCCACCAAAATATTGGCTGAGGGATAGAGCTGTAAGAACTCCGATGCCCACTGCTCAGTGAGGTGGTTGGGTACGACAAACAGGGATTTGCTGCACAATCCGAGCCTTTTGGACTCCATCGCCGCCGAAACCATCTCGAAGGTTTTCCCTGCGCCCACGGCGTGTGCAAGCAGCGTATTCCCGCCGTATAGGATGTGCGCCACCGCATTTCTTTGGTGTTCCCGAAGCTCGATTTCCGGGTTCATACCACTGAAAACGATGTGGCTTCCATCGTACTCACGGGGACGCAGGCTGTTGAATTTATCGTTGTAAAGGCGGCAGAGCCGTTCTCTGCGCTCAGGGTCAGACCAGACCCAATCCTGAAAGCCCTGCTTGATCAGCTCCTGCTTTGCCTGTGCGATTGCCGTTTCCTTCTTGTTCAGAATGGCTTTCTTTTTGCCGTCTGCGTCCTCTACATAGTCGAAGATGCGGACATCTTTAAGGTTCAGTGTTTCCTCGATGATCTTATAGGCGTTGATGCGCCCCGTACCGTAGGTGCTGTATGCCTTCACATTGCTGCGGTCATAGGACTTGCCTTCAATGTTCCATTCGCCGGTGTAGGCAGAGAAATGAACCTTGATGTTCCACTGTGCGTACCTCGGTGTTCCCAAGAACTCAAACATAAACTGTTCGACAATTTCGGTCGGTAGCCAAGTAGCACCAAGCCGAACAGCGATCTCGCTGGCGGTCAGGTCTTTCGGCTGCACCCGTTCCAGTGCTTCCACATTGACGGTGTAATCTTCGGGGTAAAGCTCCACCGACTTTCGGGCGAGTGCCAGCTTTTCACGGACATTGCCGGAGAGGTATTCGTCTGCCATCAGGTACTTTGCCTGCGTGGAATTGCCGTACCCGTACATCGGGTTCAGAAAGATAACGCCCTTCAAGTCTGCAAAGATTTCTTCCTCGGTCTTGCCGGTCAGCTCGCACATATAATCCATATCCACACGGGCTTTTTCGCCCATAGAAACGGCAAGTGCTTCACTGGCGGTATCTACTGAAGTGACCGGGGTGTGTGGCTTGATGGTTCGCTTGTAGAATATGTCCGCCTTGCGTTCAAGCTGCCCTTCATCGCCCAAGACCTCAAGAGCCGAGAGCAGAGAAAAGGAGCTGTCCTGCGAAAATGCGGAGCTGTTGGCACGGCTGTTGATAAGTCCGTACTGCTTGGAAAAGGTATCATAAAGAGCGTTTAATCGCTCCTGCTCCGCTTTAATTTCCGAGTCGGGGTAATCCTCCGTCTGCAATTCGATCAGCTTTCTGACCGAATCACGGATGCGGATCATACCCTTAATGCGGTTCTCTGCGGTAGCCGATACCTCCACCGGAGCCATACGGCTGTTTTCTCGGAAGTAGATTTTATCGTCCAGCACTGTATAGGAGAAGTTGCGGACGGTGGGATCTGCGGGAATGGAATTGTCCTCCTCTGCAAGCTCATCCTCCACCTCATATGCGGTCAGCTCACCGTGAATATTGGAAACGGCTTCGCTGAGTTGCTCGGCAAGGTCTGCCCCCTCGTAAGGGACGCAGGTGGCTTCGGGACCGAAACGCCCCGACACCATTTTCATCTCTCCGAGTATCATTTCGGGATGCTCAACAAAGTACCTGTTCATCAGGATACCGTTTTCATCCGTGCCGAGCTGTACCCAATCCGGCTCTATATCCACAATGCGGTCACGCTTTTGCAGAATAAGAATGTCCGAAACGACCTCCGTTCCGGCGTTACCCTTAAAGGTGTTGTTCGGCAAACGGATAGCACCAAGCAGGTCGGCTCGCTGAGCAATATATTTGCGGACAGCGGAGTTTTCCTTGTCCATCGTTCCCTTGCTGGTGATGAGAGCCATTACGCCGCCCGGACGGAGCTTGTCCAAGGATTTGGCGAAGAAGTAGTCGTGGATGAGGAACTTGTGCTTGTCGTAACGCTTGTCAGGAACCTTGAAATCCCCGAAGGGTACATTCCCCACAACGGCATCAAAGAAGCTGTCGGGGAGGTTGGTTTCCTCAAAGCCCTGTGCGGCGATAGAGGACTTTTGATATAACTGCTGTGCAATACCGGCAGAAATTGTGTCCAGTTCCACACCGTAGATCTTGCTTTCCTTCATTTCTTCGGGAAGCATACCGATAAAATGCCCGATGCCGCAGGAAGGTTCCAAGATGTTGCCCTCACGGAAGCCAAGCTGTTTCATCACCTTATACACGGCATTGATAACCGTTGGCGGCGTGTAGAAAGCGGTCAGAGTGCTTTCTCTTGCGGAAGCGTATTCCTCCGGCGTCAGGATGTTTTTTAGCATACTGAACTCTGTCTGCCAAGAACCGGCTCGCTCATCAAAGGCTTCGGGAATACCGCCCCAGCCAACATATTTAGAGAGGATGATCTGCTCGTCCGGTGTGGCGAAGCGATTTTCATCCTGACACCTTTTCAAAACGGTGATCGCCGCATAGTTGCGGTGGAAGCGTTCTTTCTTGTTGACCTCCTCGACCTCGTGAGAAGCAAGGTCAAAGGTATGACGGTCTGCCATTGGGATTTCGGGATGAATATCAAAGGTCTGCACCCGGCTTTTCTTCGGATGCTCCCAAACAGGGGTAAGGGGTGCTTCCACCTGTGCCAATTCTTCCTCGGAGAGATAAACAAGGTCGTCAAAGGACAATGCTTGCAGTCCTTTTTCGGTCAGTTCCTCAAGAGAAGCATACTGTTCACTGCGGACGACTTTTCCATCCGCAAGGGTTTCAATGCGAAAATCCACAAGGTTGACCCTTGCCTGAATCTCGTGCCTGTCGTCCTCTGTGGTGGTGTAGGCAATACCTACATTGGTAAGGTCGGTGTAATCCGCACCGCCCTCACGCTGATACTCCTCACGGCAAAAATCATCAATGAGATGCTTCGCTTTATCCAGAGCATTTTCCGGCAAATACGGGCTGTCGATGATCTCAAAGCCCTTGGGCGGTGGGTCAAGCTGTGCGATAAAACCGTGCGGAATCGTGTTGCCGTCCTTGTCCTTATACAGAACAATACTCATCGGCACACCGTAGTAGTTTTCCTCCTTGATGTCTTTCTCAAAACTATAAGGGCTGGTGTACTCGATGCTTTCACCGACCTTGCCGTCCGTGCCGAGATAGTCGATCCTGCCGATAGGTTTGGACTCGATGGGTGCTTCCTTCGTGGTGGAAACCACGGTGCGGGTAATGCGTTTACCGTCCTCCAAAGCGTTGACCGCTACATCGTACCCTCTGTCGGTCAGCATTGTTAGGTAGGTTTCCAAGCGGTGCTGCGGAAATCCTACCATTGGGACACGGGTGTTGTGATCGACGGCACGGGGCGTCTGCGTCAAGTCAAGAGCAGACCCGACGACCTCTGCATCATCAGCATAGGCTTCAAAGAAATCACCCACCTGATACAGCAAAAGGCTTTTCGGATCGTCTGCTTTGGTTTTAAGATACGCCTGATAGAACTCCGGCAAAGCAGCATCCTTTGGCTTTTCTCTTTCTGCCGCCTGTTTGATACGCTCCACAACGCTTTGTGGCAAGTCCTGCACATAGAAGGTGATCTCACCTTCGGGGGAAATATGAGCAATGTTCTGATAGTCCCCATTGACCTCCACGGCACGGTTCCAAACGGTCAGTCCGTTGCCGAGATAGCCCATCCCGATGTCATACTCGACCTCTTTTTCTTCGGGCTGTATTTTTGCGACCTTCAAATGGTCATTCAGCGGGTTCTCCTGCACCTTGCTGTCGAACTCAGCTCTCGTCATTTCCTTGTTGAAAAGCGGAAACTGCGTATCATAGAGCATCACACGCTCGTCATCAAAGGACAGGATTTCATACTCGTTTGCGCCGAGATAGACGGTGCTGCCGAGATGGTACTCATATCGCTCGTTTTTCGGCTCTGTCTTTTCAGCAGGTGCGGTAGACAGGATTTCTCTGTTCCTGCGTTCCTCGGCAAGCTCTGCGCGGCGTTCTTCCCGCTGTTTCAGCCATTCGGGATACTGTGCCATCTCCTTGGGGTTCAGGTAGCGGTCGAGCCTTATCAGTTCGGCAATACGCTTCTCCACTTGACTCCATTTCAGGTCGATGTGGGGCTTATCGTTTCCGATACCCTTAGAGATGCGGATACCCTTACCGTCGTGTTGCTCATCAATGCCGGTTCCGGCAATTACTGGATAAGCACCGCCCCAGCCGTATTCCTCTTTCAGAAAGTCGGCATTTTCCTTTGCAGACAGGCTCTTTTGGAACTGCTCATAGATTCGCATTTTTCCCTCAGAGATGCCGCTGCCACGGGTGAGAACAGCGTCGATGATCTCCTGAGAGAAAGCAAAAGCAGAGGTTTTTTGCTCCTCTGTTCCTTCCATCATTAAGCTCATCTGCCCATTAATGGACGGCAGCGGCTTCATCGTGTCCTGCAACTCCCCAAGCAGCCGCATCGCTTCAAAATGCTGGGCAATTACGCCCCAATCATAGAAACTCTGTGCCGTGCGGGAGAGATAACTGCCCTCCCAAAGCTGCAACACATTCTGATAGGTCTTGTAGCCCACACGCCGTCCATCGCTCAGAATGACCTCGGTATAGTCGTTGTTGAAAATGCGCTTGATATAAGAAATACGGGCGTTCTCATCAGCGGTAGCTTCAAAGAATGCCCGTATCTCGTCTTTGCTTGCCTTTAGGTGCGGCGTAGTGCCGAGAATTTCACGAATTGTATCATCGCCGCCAAAGAACGGCAGGCTTTTATCCTCGTGGCTTCGGTCGTAGTAGTCTAAGCGAAGATTACCTCCGCCATCACGATCTCCTGAACCCGGCTCCGGATACTGTTCATCTTCCGAACCCAGCTCATCATATCCGTCGCTTTCAGATTCTCCGTCACGCCCTCCGACGCTGCCATCTGCTCCGTCAGCATCTGTTCCATCTCGTTCGCTCTGCGCTCCGTGTCGTTCAGATGCTCGTTCAGGGCGCAGCTCGTCAGCAGGTTGTAGTATCGCACCTTGTGATGCTCCTTCAGGAACTTCTTCCGCATCCGGGCGTACCTGCCCATCGACAGCTCCGGTTGCTCCGGCATTGTCAGATCGGGGAGCAGATAATCTCCCTGCCTCGTGTAAGTGATCTCGTTCATCGTCAGGACTCCTTTCGGTTTTTTCTTTGCCTACATTGTAATCGGCTTTGGTTTTCTCTGCAATTATGCGATTTTGACGGTCGAGGGCAAAAATGGTGCGGGAAATCTCCGCAAGTCCCATCTCCGCAATATCGCTGGTGGCATAGCCGAGGGCGTTCAGCGTGGCAGGGGTCGTAAAATTCACCACATCCCGAAGATCATCGGGTTCAAAGTATTCTCCGGCTTCAATGCCCAGGCGGGTCATCATCATATAAGCGATGCTGTTGCGAACCGCCGTTTTGAAAATGTGGGTGATTTCTTCTTCGGATACGCCGTCCAGGAAGCTGTCCTCCACGCTGTAAAGAAGGTCGGTGAGATAGTCGGGGATGTTATCCTCCACGGCATTTCTCGCCGCCGACTCGATGGCAACGGCAAGGGTTTCCTTATCGTCCAACTCGCCAAAGGTGCTTTCCAGCGTGTCGATCACTTCTGCCGTGTATTCGTCCCGCATTTGCCAAATGGGAACTCTGCGGGAAAAGCGGCTGGGATGCGTGTCGGAAATATCGAAGTAGTGGACAAGCCGCTGGCGTCGTTGGTCGGCATCCTCAAAGACGGCAATGCCGTGCGCCCCACGGTTGACCCATCGCCCGAACTTTTGGTTCCAGTCGTCGATCTGAAGAACGGCGGTGGCGTCCGGTCTCTGTGCGTGAACCAAAAGCTGTTCATCAAAGCGCAGACGGTAGTTGTAGCAGGCAGAGCGCAGAAACGCCTCCCAGCTTGCGGGGTTTGCAACGACCGTTTTGCAGGTTCGGTTATACATCTCCGAAATGAAGTCGTATTTTCGTGCCATCGGCGGACACCTCCTTATCGTTCATAGTCTTTGGGCTTGATGGCTTTGCCGTTCTCATCATAGCTCTTGGGTTTGGCGGCAATGGAGTCCCACCGGATCATAGAACCGGCAAGCATCGCCTGCTCCTGTGCCTTAGTCACGCCCAGCTTCTCATTGAACTTATCCTTAATCGCTTCGTTCTCCACACGGTTCCCATCGTTAAACCTTGTGGCGGTATAGCCCTTTTGCCAGCGGTCGATTTGAATGACTTCGCCGGTAGACGGGAGTATGGAATAGCACATCGGAGGCAAGGGCGGCTCCATAGGAGCGTAGGTACAGCCGCCTTGCTCCATACGCTCGGCAAACTCGCAAATGTGAAAGAGATTGCGTCCGACCTCTGTGTGATAGTTGTCAATATAGCGGCAGGGATAGCTTTCCGTCTTACCGTCACGATCAGTCACGACGATGCGCTCACCGTCCGGGATACGGAACAGCTCTCTATAGTGGCTGTCAATAAAGCGAATATCCCGGTTGGCTTCTTCGATGTGCTTGTCCAGCCATTCCTTTACATAGCAGAGGCAGTAGAAGTTATAGTCGCCCCTCGTTGGATTACAGCGAAGCACGAACGCATATTTCTCGGTATCTGCTCGGAAGCCGAACTCAGTGGTATAAGCACCCTGCATTTCGCTTTCCTTGTTCTCACGCCCATAACGCACCATCTGAGAACGGCTTTGAAGCAGTCCGTACTCCTCGGAGCGCAGGGCGTTGATTACATCATCCAAGTCCCGCTTGAACTCATCGCTTTTCCATTGCGGTCGGGTATCAAACCAAGTGGTATAAAACTGATCGCCGCTTGAGCCGAAGTCCCCACGCAGATAACCGATATTGCCTGTCTGCCCCTGAAGCTGCGAGCTTTGAGCGTAGGTGTATTTGCGTTCGGGAACGGTCAGCGGTCGCAGTGTGAAATCTGTCATTATCTTGCGCCCCTTTCTTGCGGTGTTCGTTGTTTCGGGATGTCAAAGCCGTAAACGGCGGCGATCTCATCCCCAAGTCGCCGGGTCAGCCGGGTAATATCGGCTCGTGTGGCTTTGCCGTGATAGATTTTATCTCTCAGGTTCTCCATCTGCGTTTCGGAAACGCCGTCTTTGAACACACGGTAAAGATAGTGATTCGTGCCGTCGTGATGCGTTGCTTCGGCACGAAGATCGCCGTATTTGTCTACATACCATTCGGTATAGTCGGTGTCGGCATACAGGCAATCTCGGATGTTGCCGGAGGGGATGTCCTTGTAGCCCATCACTCTGCCGTTCCATCTGCCGATGTCGCCAATGACAATGATCGGCTGGGAAAGCTGAACATTCAGGTTGACTCGCTCATCGGAGAGGTAGTCGTAATTGGTTTCCTCCATCCACTCATAGAGTGCCTGCTCATCATTCGGGTCGTCGTCCAGCTCGTTGGCTTCAAGGAACTCCTTGTAGTCCTCTCGCCAGTCGTCCACATCAAGGTTTTGGTTGCTCCAAATGATGTGGCGGTCATTCGGTCGTGTCGCTTGGCTCATCTGTTTCACCTCCCAAGTATGAGAAAAGACGATTCTTTGCGACCTGCTCCTGAAGCTCGGTGATGACCGTCATATCCGGAACGGTCACATCGGGGATTTTCAGGATCGTCGGCAAGGTCAGCGCCTTCAGGTCTTTTTCGGTTTTACAGCCTGCGTCAAAGAGCTTTGCCAGCACCTTCATTTTCTGCTGCAAGCCCTGTTCGGCTGCGGTTTTCTTTGCTGCCATAGAAATCTGCCTCCTTATCGCTCGTGGTCTTTTCCTTGAATTGTGCGGCTAAAAGCAGCCGCTTTTTCTTTTGCCCAATCAGGCATACGCTCCGGCTTTATTTCACCCAGCACATCCATACGCTCATAACGGGTATTCTTGCCGTCATAGAGATTTTTGCAAAATACGGCGCTGCCACGGGCATTTGCTGAAGCGCCGAAGCCGCCGGTCACATAATAGAGTTGCCGGTCAGCTCGTTGGTACTCCGGCTTGAGGATTGCCGGGTTAATGGCGATGATTTTGCCGTTGATGTCGTTCTTGTAGTGGTCGGGGATGCAGTCCGCTTGGGTGATAACCGTCACGGGAATATCCAGCTTTTCAACCTCTTCCCGAAACCTCTCGGTGTCTTGCTTGATGCGCTCTGCAAAGAACAGCGCTGCATCAATGTAGTCGTCACCAACAGCACACTCGGTAAACTTTTCAAATATGTCGTTGCGCTCTCCGTAGCAACAGAGGAAGCGTTCTCCGTTGGTACTCTGCTCATTCTCGGCAAGGATGAATTCACGGGCGCCGATATTCACGGCGCAGAGGACGGTGTAATCACCGACCTTTCTCTTTTCATTTTCCATAGCCGTTACCTCAGAGAATGCCGATGATGATAACCATACTGTCATCGTCAGGGTTGGCGTTGCGGGAGTATTCCGGAAAAAGCGACTGCACACGCTGCCTTGCCCTGCGGATGGTTTCAAAGCACGGCAGTCCGTAGACTTTGTAGTTGAATGCAAGGTCATTGAGAGGCAGTTCGCCGGCTCTGAGATAAGTCGCATAGCGGTTGTAGTAGTGCATAACGAGAACCATATCGTCGAACCTTGCTCTCGGACAGTCCTTCAAGATAGAAAGCACCCGGCTTTCCACGGTATTCTGTTGATTCATTGAATCCCTCCTTCGGGTAGTAGAAAAGGGGCGGAGTTTTTGCTCCGCCCCTTGGATAATCAGCTCACTTCTTGTTTTTCGATCTAATCTGCAAGAAGATAAAGCCGCCGATGATAAAGGCTACCAGTACGATAGCCACGATGGTTTTAGGTTCCATTAGTTACGATCCTCCTTTTTCTTTTTCTTGAATCCGATAACGCCGCACACCGCAATGCCCACTGCGGACAGTCCTGCAAGGGCATAAAGCAGCGGTAGATTGGTGGTATCGCCGGTCTTGGGCGTATCACGCAGAACATTGTGCATCTCCACAATGGTGGTGGAGCCGAGCTTGACCGTTGCCTTCTTGTCGGCAGGCAGGACATACATCGAAGAGGCCGAGTTGCTTACCTCAGAAATGGTGTAGTCCCCGATGCGAAGCTCGTCAATGAAGATCTCACCCTTGTCGTTGGTTTCAAGGATAATGTCATAGCCATTTGCACCGGTAATGCGGAAAGCGAAGCCCTTGACCTTACCGTCAGAGGAGGTCTTGACAATTTTCAGGTTGCCACGCATAGCATCATTGACGAATCCGACACCTGCCTTGTTCTCCACCTCGTAGGTCTTGCCGTTGGTGTCGATCATCACTTCATACACGCCGGTATCAAGAACAAACCCCTCCGGTGCTTTGGTTTCCTTGACGAAGTAGCGACCGTAGAACAAGTCGTTCATACTGTATTCGCCCTTTTCCTTTTCGGTCAGTGTGCCGAGCAGCTCATCGCCATCGTCCAGCTTGCCGTTTGCGTTACTGTCCTTATAGACCTCAAAGGTCGCTCCGGTCAGCTTATTGTCAGGATATTCGGAATCCACCTTGGTCAGATGGATGTTTCCACGGACATACTTGTTGACGATTTCAATCTCCACGACCTGACCGTCTGCGCCGATGGTCACGGGATAGATGGTATCGTCCAGCACGAAGCCGTCGGGCTGTTCGATTTCACGGACATACCAAGTGCCGTAAGGGATGCTCTCAAAAGTAAAACTACCGTCCTCTGCGGAAACGGTAGTCATCAAAGCATTTTCTTTTGTGAATCCGCCGTCGCTTGTACGGAAAATGCCGATCAGCGCACCGCCGAGGGAATCGCCGTTTTCATCGACCTTCTTGCCGGAAACCGAACCGTAGAGCAGATCATTTTCGATTGCCTTGCCGTCGTTAGCGGCAATCTTTACAACTGCCGTATCCTGACCGGCATACGCAAAGGTTACGGGATACTTGGTATCGGAGAGTTTGTAGTGACTATCGGTGGCAAGCTCCTGCACATAGTAGCTTCCAAAAGGAAGGTCGGTCTTAACCTTTGCCGTTCCGTCCTCATTCGGAGAGATGATCTCGATCAGACCGTCTGCGGGAATAGAAGTGCCGCTGGCAGATACGATTTCCTCGGCGGCAAACAGCCCAAAGGAAATGTTCTTCATTTCACCGTTATTGCCAATGCCGAAGCGCTCATTCTGCTCGATGGACTTTACAAGGCTGATTTCCACCTTCTGACGCTCGTTCTCGAACGAAGTCGCCGTTTCCGTTACGGCAACATTCTGACCAGCGTAAACAAGCTCGACGCAGTGAGGTTCCGGGTTGAGCACCATCCCGTGGGGTGCTGTGATCTCACGCACCTCGTATTTACCGAGATAGAGTTCACGGCTCACGGCTGTGCCATTTTCATCGGTTGTAATGGTGTCCACGACCTCGCCCTTCTGATTTCGGACAGTACCGTCCGGTGTGATAATATCTTCTGCGGCGACGATCTCATAGACCGCACCGGGAAGTCCACCCTTTTCATACTGCGGCTGATAGATGGTGGGCAGTTCGTTTCCGCTTTCATCAATGCCGCCGATGACGGAAACGCCGAAGAACACCTCGCCGGTTTTTTCCACGGTGATGGTGCCTTTCTGTGCCATATTGGGTTTTTCCACTTTGACTACTGTAACCCCACTTTCTTCTGTGGAATTGTCCTCCGTGACATCGAAGTACACGGGCGTTTCATCGAGGACATAGCCGTAGGGAGCCTGTACCTCGACAATAGAGTATCCCTTTCCAAAGGACAGCTTTTCCGGCGTGACAAGAGAACCTTCTGCATTGGTGTAGAACACATCAATGGTGGTGGGCGTCGGGTAAGTGAAGGTCATTGTTACGGGGTTGCCGTCCGGGTCATAAATCTTAAATCCCGCACCGGCGTAAGGAATGGTCTTTCCGGTTTCTGCGTCCTGCTTCACGATCTTGATGAAGCTATTAAAGGGTGCATTGTTGATAAGGTAGCGATAAGTCGCCCCATTTTGAGAGATGAACACATCAAAGTCGGGCATCAGCTCGCTGCCTTCCCAGCCGGAAACCTGATGGACGGTGTAGATGCCGTAAGGCATATCCTTGGTCTGGGCAAAGCCGTTTTCATCACAGGTGAGATAATCACGCTCGGTATCCTCGGCAACCTCGTAGCTGCCAGCGGCTTTCAGGTACACAGCAAACTCGGCACCATTTTCGGGTGTTTCGATCTGCGTATCACCGTTATCGGTGTGCTTGATGATGGCGATATTGCCCTTTGCGACCTGCTCGGTCACATCATTTGCCGTCTGATTATGCTCCACGGTATAAAGCTGCGGCTCTGCACCGACTTTATGGACAGCGGTATCAAGCAGATAACCCTCAGAGGGAGTGATTTCTCTCACCGTCCAGTCGTTATCGCAGATATATTCCTTGGTAACGAACTGCCCGTTTTTGTCGGTGGTGTAGGTATCCACAAGGGTTTCGCCCTTATAGATGCCGTAAACAGCACCGGCAAGAGAAGCATCACCCTGCGCCGTGCGGGTTTCAGCGTCGCTCTTGGTAACGGTCACAGAAAACTTCTTCAAAATATTGAGGAAGCTGCGGTTCGTGACCTCGTTCCAGTTGATAGGCACAGACTGCGCTTCGGGAACAACATAGCGAATGGCAGTGTCCACTTCCTCCACGGTATAAGGTGTGGAACCGGAAATGAGAACATCTTCAAAGGTCGCCACGCCGTTTGCGTCCGTGACGGCATATTCGTCCACGGCAACGCCGGAAAGAGAAGTACCGTACAGATGGAAGGTAACGCCCTCATTGAGATTGTCCTCTGAGGACTTGATGACCTGCAAATCTCCACGCTTGAGCTTGTTGTTGAAGTTTACGGTAGAAACCTGACCGGAAACCACCGTCACACGGCGGGACTCCTGCGGCTCATACTTGTCGTAATCCATCTCGGTCACGGTGTAAACGCCGGGCATCAGGTTGTCGATCTGAATTTCGCCCTTGGAGTTGGTCTTGACGGTTTGATTGACGCCGTTGCCGGTAACGGTAAAGGTGAGGTTATCCACCTTGCCGTCCTCCGAGGTCTTGACGATCTTGGCAGAGCCGTAGGACACCTTCAGATTGAGGAACGCCTGCACAGGGTCCATAACCGTGGCTGCGTAAGTGACCGCATCCTGCATGGTTCCGTCAGGCCCATAGTGACCATCGCTCCATACGACAACGCCCTTGCGAATATTGTTCTTGCTGGCGGAGATGGCCACAGGTTCCGCAGGAGCAGTCTTTGCGGTAATGGTCAGCGTGTCACCATTGGTCGTAAAGACAATATCGGACAGGTTGCTGCTGAAGGTATAGTCCGATATCACATGATTGCTGTCGGTCAAGGCAGCTGTGTACTGACTACCGTCCCATTTCAGCTCGACCGTCTGCGCCTTGTTGGGAGTCTTGCTCATGAAGCTGGGAATGACCGTGTGGCTCTGAACGCTGGCTTCGATGCTGTCATAGTAAGCAGAGAAACGACTATACAGCGGGTGAGAAGTGCGGTACACGGATTTCACAGCATCAGCACTGCCGGGGTCAACATGGTTGAAGTTCGCGTCACGCTCTCCGACGACCGTTTCCCATACCAGCACCTGCGTAGCCATCATGTGCGCCATTTTGTCGGCATCGGATTCATTCTGCGAGCGCCAATCGAGGGATAGATCGCCCTGATAGCCATACTGCATGATTCTACCCAGCAGTGTCTTGATGGTATCGGCATCAATCGTGCTGTTGTAATCAGAGGGATAGTTCTTCCAATAATCCTCGCCGTATCTTGTATAGGTTTTCTCCAGCAGACGGGGAACACCCGGCTCGATGCAGTAGCAGGCAGGGCCATCGAAGGAACCGATGGTGTGCAGTGTGGTCATCCATGTTGCCTCACCGGAGGTCCAGCCGTTCATATAATGCAGCTCATCATGACCCCAAGTGCCGCTGTAATCAAGATTAGCATCCCCACTGCGGGGGAAGCCAATGGAATAGGATTTTGCCACTTCGCCGGAAGAAGAAGCGGCAAAGGCGGTGATACCCCCGCCGAGAATGGTTGTGAAGCAGATCAGCAGTGCCATAAGCCCTGAAATGCTTCTGCGATAGAGTTTTTTCATTTGCGTACCTCCTTGTAGATACGAAAAAAGCACCGCATTGCTGCGATGCTGATTTCAAAGTGTTTTGTTTTATGCGTATCCGATGTAGATCAGATAGCTGCCTGCGGAGACGGGCTCATACCAGACCCACACATCGGTGATTTCCGCATCTGCCGCATAGCGATTGAGTCGAGATTGTATGTCCCGTTCCAGATAGATACAGCCGGCATCTGCATCAATGGGGTTGTCCCAGCAGTACACCGCTTCGCTGTTCAGCGCAAGTCCGATGCTCTCAGCATAGCTCTTGGCAAAGCTGATCCAGTAGTCAATGTCAAAGACCGGCTCGCTCGGTTCTTCTTTCGGCGGTTCCGGTGGCATCGATTCCTCAGTTGCCGGAGGTGTAGGCTGTTCTTTTTCGGACGGTGTAACGGTTTCCGGTCGGCGTTCGGACTCGTCTGTTTTCTTTTCAGGTTCGCTCGGCTGTGGCAGCACTGCCGTGCTGTGGTCAGCCTGATCGGGAAACTCTGTTGTTTGGGTGTCACTTTCCGATACGCTTGCCGGGAACTCTGCGGCACGGCTATCCGTTTGTGATTCTGTGCTTTGGGGACGGTCAACCTCCGTTTTCTTTTCTGCCTGAGCCGTTTCTGATTCGCTGGGGACGATGTTACTGTCCGAAGAAAAAATGGGGTCAGGCGTCTCTGCAATATGCGAGGTGTTGCTGCACCCCGAAGTCAGGCACAAAAGGACAATGAAAAAAAGAACTGCGATTTTGGATTTCATACGCTTCACTCCCTTCGACTACATTCTACCCGATGAGAACTGCTCCGACAAAGGTGCGTTTTGAAGCGCAACTTTTCATCATACCGCCAAAACGCAGTTTTCCGAATTGTGCGAACTCCGTTTGCTCTTAGATAGATTTAATTTAGAGAGATAGAGATAAATCAGGAGATAGTTTATTTCGGATAGTCAGGTAGTTCTCAGGGGTTGGAGTGTGAGGAAGGGGACAGTAGGAAACATACTCCGTGTACCTATCTGCTGTCACGCTCTGCCCGCTGACGAAGAAAGCGGCTGTAATGCTCCAGCGCTTTGACCACATAATCCTCCGTTTGGCTTACGGGAATATTTTTCGGGATAAGACTTCGCACCTTGTCCCCACGCAGGACGATCTTCTCACGCTGATTTGGTTTTTCCTCGCCCATAATGGCGGACACCACCTCCGGCGTGAGTTTTCCATCTGTGAAGAACTTCCGCATACGAATGGTCTGATCGTGGGACGGGGTGCATTGGTTCAGGTCGATTTCATCAACCACCGCCCGCTGATTACCCTCGTCCAAATAGGAAAGCTCCACCGCAGGTCGCATCTTGATTTTCCCTTCGTCCACAAGGTCGAGAAGCTCTTGAACAAGGTTGGTCAGACGGATATAGCGTTTGATTTGCGAGGTACTGTCACCTGTTTCAGATGACAGCTCAATGTTTGAGCGTTCTCCTGACAACTTCGGTCCCACTGGGTCCGAAGTTAAATCTGTGCGTTTTCCTTGACGGCTCATAGCCTCAAGCCTCATTTTATAGGCAAACGCCTTTTCTGAGGGAAGTATCTGCGACCGTTGGTAGTTACTCTCCACCATAAGGACGGTGGCGGCGTCACGATCAAGGTCTACGACCTCGCAGCGAAGTGCTTCAAACCCGGCAAGCTCACAAGCTCGTTTTCGCCTGTGACCGGAAATCAGCTCGTATCTGCCGTCCTCTTTCTGACGCACGGTAGCCGGAGTAATGACTCCTCGCTCCTTGACGCTCTCCACAAGCTGTATCATATCCTCATCGTCCCGTACCTTAAATGGGTGGTCGGGAAAATCGTCGATCAGCTCAAGGGGAATATCTCGGATTTTACTGAGCTTGGCATCATCCCGTTCCTCTTGCGTAGAGAACAGCTCATCGAGCGTGTTCGTGGGAAGCGTGAAGTCGCTCTTTCTGCCTGCCATCGGC